>Ga0209648_10003231_pt1 | contig 13674 bp, 8 predicted proteins | sample GraSoi2013_115cm_FD_185830 | JGI IMG/M metagenome (GOLD analysis project Ga0209648, IMG submission 185830) | Grasslands soil microbial communities from the Angelo Coastal Reserve, California, USA - Sample 9_17_2013_115cm (SPAdes) (version 2) | ecosystem: Environmental > Terrestrial > Soil >...
CGATGATCGATCCGTGGTCGGTCGGCTACAACGGCCCGGAGGACGCGGCCGGCCAGGGCCGGTTCATCCGGCCGCTGACCTGGGTGCGCCAGGGCGATCCCGACGACAACGGGTACGCCCGCCCGGTGGAGGGCCTGATCGTCCGCTTCGACCTCGACCGCATGGAAGTCGTGGACATCGAGGACCACGGGGTAGTACCGCTGCCGCCACGCAGCGGCAACTACACCGCCGAAGCGATCCGCGACGCCGCCAACGTGCCGCATTTCCCCGACGGCCCCCGGCAGGACCTGAAGCCGGTGGAGATCACCCAGCCGGAAGGCACCAGCTTCACCGTGGACGGGCACGAGGTGCGCTGGCAGAAATGGCGGTTCCAGGTCGGCTTCACCCCCCGCGAGGGGCTGGTCCTGTACCTGGTGCGCTACCAGGACCGGGGAACTCTGCGGCCGGTCATCTACCGCGCCTCGCTCGCGGAGATGTTCATCCCCTACGGGGACCCGAACCCCGCCCACTACCGCAAGAACGTCTTCGACATGGGGGAGTACGGCATCGGGGTGCTCGCCAACAGCCTGGAGGCGGGCTGCGACTGCCTGGGCGAGATCCGCTACTTCGACGCCTGGCTCAACGACAACGACGGCCACGCCCAGCTGATCAAGAACGCGATCTGCCTGCACGAGGAAGACCACGGCCTCTCCTGGAAGCACGTCGACTGGCGCACCGGCATGACCGAGGTCCGCCGCTCGCGGCGGCTGGTGATCTCGATGATCGCCACCGTCGGGAACTACGAGTACGGCTACTTCTGGTACCTCTACCAGGACGGCACCATCGAATACGAGGTCAAGCTGACCGGCGTGATCTCCAACGGGGCCCTGCCCGAGGGAGGCAAGCCGGCCCACGGCACCCTGGTCGCCCCGCAGGTCTACGGCCCCCACCACCAGCACATCTTCTGCGTACGGCTGGACATGATGGTCGACGGCCCGCGCAACACCGTCTACGAGTGCGACTCGGTGGCGCTGCCGCCGGGCCCGGACAACCCGTACGGCAACGCCTGGGTGGTGCGGCAGACGCCGCTGCGCCGCGAGTCGCAGGCCCAGCGGCTGGCGGACGGGCGCGCCGCCCGCTACTGGAAGATCGCCAACCCCGGACGGCCGAACGCCACCGGCGAGCCGGTCGCCTACAAGCTGGTGCCCCAGGACAGCGTGCTGCCCTTCGGCCTGCCCGGCAGCCACGCCATGCGGCGCGCCCAGTTCGCCGCCAAACACCTCTGGGTCACCGCGTACGATCCCGGTCAGCGCTTCCCGGCCGGCGAGTACCCCAACCAGCACCCCGGCGGGGACGGCCTGCCGGCCTGGACCGCGGCCGACCGCCCGCTGGAGGACACCGACATCGTCCTGTGGCACACGTTCACCGCCCACCACGTGGTGCGCCCGGAGGACTGGCCGGTGATGCCGGTCACCCGCGTCGGGTTCCAGCTCAGGGCCGACGGTTTCTTCGACGGCAACCCCGCCCTCGACGTCCCGCCCGCCGGGCCCTGCCACCCGCAGGGCTGAGGCCGGCGGGGGAGCGTAAAACGCCGCCCGTTCGGGAAAATGAACACCATTCAGCCGAACGGGCCTGGTTGTCACGCCCCGGTCCCGCCGCCCGCGCCACCGCGTTCGCGCTGCAGGTAGCCGGCCGTCATCCCGCCGTCGACCAGCAACGTGGTGCCGGTGATGAAGCCGGCTTCGTCGCTCGCATAGAACACGGCCGCGGCGGCGACGTCGCTGGCCTGCCCGATCCGGCCGATGGGCGGCACGGGCCAGTCGCCTGCGCTTTCGTCCCTGTCTTGCTCGCCGGGCGGGGCCATGTGCCGCATGCCGGGCCAGGTATCGCCCGGGCACAGCACGTTGGAGCGCACGCCGTCGGGCCCGCCGTCCAGCGCGAGCATCTTGCCCAGCATGACCACGGCGGCCTTGGTCACCGAGTACAGGCCGGTGGCCTGCTCGCCCCAGATCCCCGCGTCGGAGGCGATGTGGATCATGCAGCCGCGGCGGCGGGCCAGGTGCGGGTAGGCGTGCTGCGCGTACAGCAGGTACCCCCGGACGTTGACGTTCATCACCTGGTCGTAGTCGGCCAGGGGCGTGTCGATCAGCCGGGCGCTCACCCCGATGCCCGCGTTGTTCACCAGCACGTCCAGGCCGCCCAGATGGTCCGCGGCGGCGCCCACCGACCACGCGACGGCGTCCGGGTCGGCGGCGTCCGCGGCCAGGAACCGCACGCCAGGCCCGAGCGTCTGCCCAATCGTCTGCCCAATCGTCTGCAGGGCGCGCTCGCCCAGGTCATGATCGCGGCCGGTGATCACCACCCGCGCGCCCTCGGCCCCGAACCGTTCCGCGATGCCCAGGCCCAGCCCGGTGGTGCCGCCCGTGACCAGCGCCCGCTTGCCCTCCAGCACGCCCATGATCGGCAAGTATCCTCGAGCAGGCGGGCCGCCGAGAGCACCACATGGCGCCAGCGTCTGCCGCGCCGCCTGGCGGTAACGTTCCCGGAACGGTCCGGGCGTAGCGTTGCGCTCGTGAGACACATGGCTCCGGCGGCGTTCTGGCGCGCGTGGTCCATCTGGGCCGTATCGGTGGCAGCGACCGCGACCACGGTCACCTATACCGCCCTTCACCCGTTGCCTGCGGAGCTGGCCAGCCGGTTCGGGAGCGGGTTGGCCGGGTCGCTGGGGGTCGTGTTCGTCGTCGGCTTCGCCACGGTCGGCGCGCTGCTGGCGTGGAAGCGGCCTGGGAACCCCATCGGATGGTTGTTGTCTGCGATCGGCCTGGCGTACGCCGTGGGAGTCTGCAGCGTGTTGCTGGCGCACTTTCCCCGGACGCTGACCCTGGCGTACTGGCTGGGCTCGATCTTCCTGCTGGGCATCGGGCTGTGGGTGTTCGTGATCCTGCTGTTTCCCACCGGGCATCTGCCCTCCCGCCGCTGGCGGCTGGTGGCCTGGGCCGCCGGGGCAGGCCTGGCCGGGTGGTTGCTAGGCGCCGCGTTCGCTCCCACGATCATCTCGGTCAGCCCGTCGATGCGGAACCCGGCCGGCCTGACCGGCCCGGCCGGGAACATCTTCAAGCTCATGGGACTCGGCGGCGAGCTGCTGATCCCGGCCACGGGCGTGGCCGCCGTGCTGTCCCTGGCGTTCCGTTACCGGCGCGCCAGCACGGCCGAGCGCGCACAGCTGAAGTGGCTGGTCTACGCGGGCGCCCTGGTCGTGGCGGCCGCGCTCGCCGGGATGCCGGCGGCAACCAACCTGCAGAACGCGATACTCAGCGGGGCCCTCGCGCTCGACCGACACCATGCGCGTCAGGCGCGGTCCAGGCCCGCCAGGCCGTCGGCCATCGAGCGGAACAGCGGGTCGGTGAGGCTGGTCAGGCCCGCGTACACCGTGTTGATCTGCTGATAGGCGCGGGCCGCCCGTGCGTCCGGCGCGAACCGTTCGCCGTCGGCGACCATCGCCGCCGTGGCCTGGCCCCAGTCCGGGTAGACGCCGTGCCCGACGGCGGCGCAGACGGCGGCGCCGAGGCCGGCGGCGTCGTTGACCGTGGTGCGGCGGGCGGGCCGGCCGAAGACGTCGGCGACGATCTGCATCATCAGGTCCGAACGGGATCCGCCCCCGGACACCAGCACCGGCGAGAGCCGGTGCCCCAGCGCCTGTTCCATCGCCGCGGTGTTGTTCGCCATCGTCAGGGCGATGCCCTCGAGGAGGGAGCGGTAGATGTGGGCGCGGCCCTGGCTGCCGTCGAAGCCGAGCAGCGCGCCCCGGCGCCAGGCCGCGTCGGTGGGGGCGAGCCAGTCCGGCACCGTCAGCAGCCCGTTGCTGCCCGGCGCCAGCGCGCTGGCCGCCGCGTTGAGGGCGTCCTCCGGCGCGCCATCCAGCACGGTGCGGTACCAGCTGACCATCCACATGCCGCGGCGGATGCCGGTGCTCTCGTACAGGTACGTCCCTGGCCGCGCCGCGAAGTTGGCCCAGTAGCTGCCGTCTGTGCTCGCCGAGGAGGCGCCGATCGTCATCGCCGCGATGTAGGTGCCCAGCGACAGCAGCACCGTGCCGTCGTCTTCCAGGCCGCAGCCCAGGGCCTCGACGGCCTTGTCGTTGGCCGTGGCGTACACCGGCAGCCCAGCCGGGATGCCCGTCGCCTGGGCCGCCGCCGCAGTCACCGAACCGAGCAGGCCGCCCGGCGGGACCAGGTCGAAGAGCATGTCGCGTGGCATGCCGGTGGCGGCGTACGCGGCGGGATCGCTGGACCAGGTCGCCGTGTCCGCCTCGATCGGCCAGACGCCCTGGTAGTTGGCCGCGGCGTCGACGAACTGGCCGGTCAGGCGGTGGGCGATGTAACCGGAGGAGGTGGTGACGTAGCGGGTCCGCGGGCTGCCCGGCGCATACGGGCGGGAGACCCGTTCGTCCATCCAGCTCAGCACCGGCTCGGTGAGGCTGCCGTCCGCGGCCAGCAGGGCCCGGCAGAACCGGATGGTGCACAGGCCGACGGCTGCGATGCCGGCCCGGTCGCCGGCGAACTGGTCCATGACGTCGCGGCAGGCCTCGGCGATGGAATCCCAGATGTCGTCGCCGGGATGGACCGCGTGGCCCGGCACGGTGGTGTCGTAGGGCAGGAGCCGCCTGCGGGCCGAGGCGACAGCGTGACCGCGCGCGTCGAAGATCGTCGCCTTGGTGCTCTGCGACCCGTTGTCGATAGCCAGCAGGTACGGCGCCATGATCAGCGTGGCTCCAGCGGGAAGATCGTGCCCGCGTTCATCACGCCCCTGGGGTCGAACGCGTGCTTGAGGCCCGTCAGCAGGTAGTAGGCGCTCCCGTGCTCCTCGCGGGTCCAGGGCGTGCGGTACTTGCCGATCCCGTGGTGGTGCACCATCGACCCGCCCATCCGCAGGGCTTCGGTGACGATGATCGCGTTCAGCGGCTTGTGGTAGACCTCGATCTCCTCGCGCGGGCTGGCGTCGATCGTGTAGTCGTAGACGAAGTACAGGTTCGTTCCTGTCTGGTAGCTGTGCGAGGAGTGCGCGCCGAGCATGGTCAGGTCACCGGCGCGGCCGAACTCGCTCCGGATCCGGCCCATGACGGCGTCGAACAGGTCGCTGACCCGTGACCAGTCGACCGACACCTCGGTGGTGTAGCCGAGGTGGGAGTGCTCGAGCATGGCGGCCTTCTCGGCGTCGATCTGGTCCTGGCCCCAGTTGAGGTTCTCGAACCAGTGCTGGATCCGGCTGCCGTCGACGCGCTCGTGCGGGCGGTCACAGAACAGTTCCTCGATCGCGTCCGCGGTGGCGTCGGCGATGCGTGCCGGGCCCTCGGCCACGAGTACGACGACGTTTTTCCCCTGGTAGAAGTCGGCGAAGTGCTGCCGGGCGTCCTCGGGTGAGTAGACCCGGCACACCGAGGGCCGGTACCCCGCGGTGATCAGCTCGCGGAGTGCGGCGATGCCGTCGGCGAACTCGTCGACCAGGAAGCCGAAGTAGCGATTGTTCTCCGGCTGGTAGCGGAAGAGCTTGACCGTCACCTCGGTGATGAAGCACAGCGCGCCTTCGCTGCCGATGACGACGTGACGGATGTCCGGGCCCGCGGCCCGGCGGGGCACGTTCTTGATCCGGGTCACCTGCCCGCCGGGAAAGACGCTCTCCAGGCCGACGACCATGTCCTCGATGCCGCCGTACAGGGTGGAGAACTGGCCGATCGAGCGGGTCGCGACCAGGCCGCCCATCTGGGCCAGCGGCTTGGACTGGGGCGAGTGTCCCGTGGTCAGGCCCTGGGCGCGCAGGGTGTCCTCCAGTTCGGCCAGGCCGACGCCGCACTGGGCGGTGGCCATCATGTCGACCGGGTCGATGGACAGGATCGCGTTCATCCGCGACCCGTCGACCACGAGGCTGTCCTCGATCACGGTCTCCAGGCCGCCCTCGGTCGCGGTCCCTCCGGTGCGGGGCACGACGGTGACGAGGTTCTCCTGCGCGAAGCGCAGGACGGCCGCCACCTCCGCCGTCGACCCCGGGTAGAGGATCGCGGCCGGGATCGGCCCGTCGTAGATGCCGTGGACGGCGGTGTACTTCTTGAAGCGGTCGACGCTGGCCGCCTTGAGCTGCTCGTCGCCGGTCTCGACGGCGTCGGGGCCGAGCAGTTCGGTCATCGCCCCGGCGATCGACCGGCGGTTCAGCGGAGATCGGGATGGCGCCATGATCAGTCCTGCACCCTCTCTGGTGAAGCGGCGGACGGGCTCAGCGGACGAGGTAGCCGCCGTCGACCACCAGGACGTGGCCGTTGACGTAGTCCGCGGCCCGGCTGGCCAGGAAGACGGTGGCCCCCATCAGGTCGGCGGTCTCACCCCAGCGGGCCGCGGGGATGTGCTCGACGATACGGCGGCCGGCGTCGGGATCGGCCCGGGTGGCTTCGGTGATCGCGGTCGTGAAGTATCCCGGCGCGATGGCATTGACCTGGATGTTGTGGCTCGCCAGTTCGTCGCAGTAGGCCTTGGTGAAGCCCATGAGCCCGGCCTTGGTCGCGGCGTAGGCCGGCGAGCGACGGCCGCCGAGGAAGGAGAACAGCGAGGCGATATTGATGATCTTGCCCGAGCGCTGCGCGATCATGAACCTGCTGGCCTCGTGGGCCAGTTCGAAGGCGGCGGTCAGGTTGACCGCCACCATCGGATCCCACCGGTCACGGCCGAAATCCTCCACGCCGGACAGCAGGGCGATGCCGGCCGAGTTGACCAGGATGTCGACCGAGCCCAGCGTCTCGACGCAGCGACCGACGATGGCCGCAGGCAGGCCAGGCTGCGTGATGTCGGCCACCATGAACTCCAGCCGCCGTCCGGTGTCCTCGATCAGCGCGCGGGTGGTCCCGTCGTCCTGCGCCAGCCCGACGGCGAACACGTCCGCGCCTGCCTTGGCCAGGGCGAGGGAGAACGCCCGGCCCAGGCCGGTGTTGCCGCCGGTGACCAGGGCGTTGCGCCCGGCCAGGGAGAACAGGTCGAGGCTGAAGTCGGCGATGTCCATGGGTCACGCTACCGGCCTAGAAGCCGTCGAGGAAGGCCTTCACCTCGGGGCCGGCGAACTGGGCGCCGTAGCCGGCGTTGACCACCAGAGCGGCCACCGCGACGTCCCTGGCCGGGTCGAAGGCGATGAGCCAGCTGTTCGGCTGCTCCTGGCCCTGGATGTCGGCGGTGCCGGTCTTGGCGTAGATACCGGGCCCGAACCCGATCGACGCGGCCGTTCCGCTGGTGACCACGGCCTGCATCATCTGCTTGAGCTGGTCGTCGGTGCCGGCCGGCAGCGGCGTGGCGGTGACCTGCGTGGTTCCGGGGAGCAGGATCGGCTGCTTGAAGGTTCCCGTGGCCACGGTGGCCGCCACCGAGGCCATCGCCAGCGGCGCCGCGGTCAGCTGTCCCTCGCCGAACGCCTCCTGGGCCAGCTCGGACCCGCTGGCGCTGGCCGGCGCGTTGAAGTAGCTGGCGGACAGGCCGGTGATGCCGATGCTCCACTTCTGGTCCAGGCCGAAGTACTCCTTGGCCGCCCGGGCCAGGCCGCCTCCGGACAGGTGCGGCCACTGCGTGCTGAACGCGTTGTTGCAGGATTGCGCGAAGTCGGTGGTCAACGGCGTCCCGGCGGGCAGGGACTCGTTGTTGTCGTTGTGGTAGGTGATCCCCTGCACCGTGTACGTCGAGGGGCAGGCGACCGGCGACGACGCGGTGAGGACGCCGGAGCTGATCAGCGCCGCGGAGGTGATGACCTTCATGGTGGAGCCCGGGGCCACGTGCGCGGTGAGCGCGAAGTCGTTGAAGCCGGCGTGGTTGGCGATGGCCAGGATCTTCCCGGTGGACGGCTGGATGACCACCATGGAACTGTCGTTGTGCAGGGCGACGGCGGCGCGGGCCGCGGCCTCGGCCTTGGCGTCGATCGTGGTGGGCAGGTTCGGTATGTTGTGCGCCGGGATGACGGCCGCCTGGCTGTTCTGCACCGCCTTGCCCGCGGCGGTCTGGATCTCGACGTTGAGGCCCGGGCTGCCCTGGCCGGGCGGCGCCTTCGCCTCCAGCAGGTTGGCGATGTTGGTCAGCCCGGCGTCCTTGTACGACGTGATGTCGTTGCCGCCGGCGTCGCTCACCCCGACCACCCCGGGCGGAACCTCGACCGCGGCCAGGTGGGTGGCGGCGGTGAGGTTCGGCGCGAGGACGTCCGGCGCCCAGGCGATGAACCACGCCTGCGAGTTCTGCTTCTGGTAGGCGGTCAGCGACGCGTGGTAGCTCCAGGTGCCGCTGAGGGCCTTGGCGTCGCCGGACGTGGCCACCGTGACGCTGATCGCGTAGGTAGCCGAACCCCGCGTCCCGCTCGTGCCGACCGTGGTGGCGCTCTGCACGGTGCCGGTCAGCTTCCGCAGGTGCAGGTACTTCTGGTACGTGCTGAGCGCGGCCTGCGCCGCCGCGGGGTGGTCGGTGTAGCCGGCGGCCTGGCCCAGGTCACCCGCCTTCCAGGCCGCCAGGAACGCGCTGGTGATCTGCTGCGCGTCCTGGCCGGGCGAGTTGCCCGTCGGCACGAAGCCGTCGGGCTTCCCGCCGGGCAGGACCACCGTGACGATGACCGCGGCGACGCCCGCGATGACCGCCAGCGCCCCGGCGATCACGGCGATCCTCGCCGTGCGCCTCTTCCCGGGCCGGCCGTGCTTGGCGGGCCGTGACCCGATGGCCGCGAAGGGCGACGTCGGGGGTTCCGACGCGTACCACGGGCCTGACGATCTGCTGCCACCGGAATCGCTGGTCACCCACTCGACCGTACCTACCAGAAAGTGGTGGCACAACCGGACCCGGGCCCGGACAGGGTCCAGACCGTGGTGCGCTTGACGGCGCTGTCCTCGAGCGCCCGCGGGACGGGAACGTCGTAGCTGGCCAGCGGCGTCAGCCGGTCCCTGGGCAGGTAGGCCCGGCCGAAGTCGCCGAGCAGGACGCAGGCTCCGCGGGCCTGGCCCCGCCCGGCGAACCGCATGACCCGGCCGGCCAGGTCGCGCTGGTAGAAGGCGTCGCCCGCCAGCACAAGACCGGGGCCGCGGGCCGGCAGGTCATCGTCGTCCAGCACGTCGGCGCAGACGGCCCCCACCGTGACCCCGTTGGCCGCGGCGTTCACCTCGATCGCCGCGGCGGCCAGCGGGTCGATGTCGTACGCGGCCACGGTCGCCGCCCCGGCCAAGGCCGCCGCGATGGCCACAAGCCCGGAGCCCGAGGCGACGTCGATCACGTTCCGGCCGCGCACGGCCCGCGGATGGTCGAGCAGGTAGCGGGCCAGCGCCTGCCCGCCGGCCCAGGCGAACGCCCAGAACGGCGGGTCCAGGCCGCCTTGCCCGCGGGCCTGCTCGGTGCGCTCCCACAAGCCGATCGGATCGCTCGCCTGGTGCAGCCCGATCTCGGGCACCAGCGGCACCGGCCGCAGCCGGGTTCCGGCCCGGATGACCGGCGGCGCCGCCGTGTGCGCCCGGGCCCTGGCGGTCATCATGGTCCTCCAGGTCAGGCGGTGGCCGGCGCCGGGGCAGTAACAACGCCCCGTTCGGGATCATTAAAAAGACTAACGGGACCGAACGGGCCGCGGCGCCCGCACCCCGGACGGCGGGGAGCCCCCCGGGCTCCGCTAAGGCGGCCGGCCGGGCCGGGTGATCCGGTCGCGGGCCGGAGCGTAGGAGCAGCGGGAGCCGGTGCGGATGGCCTGATCGAGGTGGGCGCCGGCGGCCGGCGCGCGGTCGCGGATTCTCCAGATCGCGGAACGGATGGCCCGGGTGACGTTGATCCGCGCGCGCTCCGATTCCGAGCCCAGCTGGCGGGGGCGGCCGCGCAGGCCGGTCGCGGCCACCAGCTCATGGACCAGGAAATCCCGTTCGGTGCGCAGCCGGCTGGCCCGTTCGGTGTCATTCCACTGCTCCGCCTCGGCCAGCTCGGTGTCGAGTTCGGCGAGGCGGTTCCGGTAGGCGGCCCGGGCCTGGGGGTCGAGGATGTCGTCGGCGGGGGCCTGCGCCCGGTCGTGCAGGTCGTCGTCCCGAACCGCCGAACCGGCTGCCCCGGCGGAGGCCGCGAGCCTGGTCAGTTCCAGCGCGGTCAGCTCATCGCCAGGGTTGCGGACCAGGACGTCGAGGTACCGCAGGCCCAGGCTGTCCGGCACCCGGGCGAGCGCGTCAGCGTAGCTGACCAGCCAGTAGTCGCCTTCATGGGTCAGGGTGAAGGCGCCGTCCTGCGCCCGGGCCGGCCGGTCGAGGACGGCGAGCAGCCTCGTCATGCCGCATTCGGCGGCGATGGCCTGCGCCTCGGCGAGCGCGGCCGAGGCGTCGGCGCCGGCCCCGCCCAGCAGCAGCCCGTACTCGTGCAGGGAGTGCGCGAGCATCGGCCGGGCGCCCAGCCGCCGGTGACAGCCGATGGCCGCGCGGTAGTGCCGCTCGGCCGCCCCGGTGTCGCCGGACAACGCCGCCAGGCCAGCCAGGTAGAAGTCGGCGGAGCCCGCGCACATGACCGCTCCGGCGGCCACCGCGGCCCGGCCGGAGTACGGCGCCAGCGCCTGATAGAGCCGGGGAGCGTGGCGCGCCGCCCCGAGCACGGTGCAGCCGCGGGCGAGCTGAGCGAGCGCCCAGACGTAGACCATGTCGGGCCGCAGGGCCGCCAGCCCTGTGCCGGCCAGCTCGTCCAGGCGCCCGTTCGCCTGCTCGGCGGCGCCGTGCGCGGCGTCGATCTGGACCAGGGCCGCGGCGTGCGCCACCGACAAGTGGGAGCGGGCCACCAGGTCGCGCAGTTCGGTCTCCATCCACCGCTCGTCGCCCTCGGGCAGGCCGGCGTGCAGCCAGATGGCGAACAGCTGCCCCCAGTACACGGCGCCGGCGTCGGGCAGGCTGGCGGCCTGCCCGGTCTCCCACGCCTGCCGGGCCAGGGTGGCGGCCTGCGGGAAGTCCCCGGTGAGCGCGGCCAGCGCCGAGCGCCGCGACAGCGCGGTCAGCCGGGCCGCCGGATGGCGCAGCGACTCCGCCAGCCGGACGAGGTCGGCCAGCACCCGCTGCGCGGCCGGCCCGTCGCCGAGCTCGAGCAGGTGGGTCAGCCGCAGCACGCGGCCGTCCAGTTCGGTGTCGGGTTCGCCGGCCAGCTGGGCGGCCGCGACGATGTCGCCGGCGCCGGCCAGGGCCTCCCACGGGTCCTGGGTTCCCCACAGGACGTGCTGCCGGGCGGCCAGCGCCGCGGCGAGCGACCCGGCGGACTCGCGATCGCCTGGACCGCGCGCGGCCGCCTCGAGCGCGGCCGCGACGGCCTGCTCCGCCGCGGTCCTGGCGGCGGCTGGCTCGGGTGCGAGGGCGATCGCCAGCCGGGCCAGGATCCGGGCGCGCAGCGCGCGGTCCGCCGGGTCCAGCGTCTCGGCGGCCTCGCGCAGCAGGGCGGCGGACGCGTCGGCGGGGGCGTTGAAGTCGAGATGCTGGGCGTGCAGCAGTGCCGCGGCGGCCAGCAGCCGGGGCTGGCCCGCGTGCCGGGCCAGCCGGACGGCCTCCTCCAGAGCCGCCGCCGCGGCGGGATCGGGGCCGCTCCTGACCAGCGCCTCGGCCAGGCTCAGGAGCAGCTCGCAGCGGCTCGCCGGCGTCGACTCCGGCGCCCGGCTCTGCACGTCCAGGGCGTGCCGGAAGTGGCCGGCGGCCTCCTCGTAGGCCAGGGCGTCCAGCGCGTCCCGGCCGGCCAGGCGCGAGTACGTCACCGCCGCGGCGGCGGCTTCGCCGCTGGCCGGAGCGGCCCGCAGGAAGTGACGGGCCAGCTCGGCGTGGCTGGCCCGGTGTCGCCACGGTCCGCTGTCCAGCACGGCGGCGATCCGGCGATGCGCGTCGGCCCTGGCCCGCGGGGGCAGTTCGGTGTACAGGGTTTCCCGGATGAGCGCGTGCCCGAACCGGTACATCTCGCCGGGATCCTGGCCGGGCGACAGCAGCCCGGCCTGCGCCGCGCCGTCGCACAGCCCGGCCACGGCGTCGGCGGCGACGCCCAGCACGGCCGCGACCAGGGCCGGGTCGATGCCCGGGCCCAGCGCCGCCGCTACGGCCAGGACCTCCCGCGCGGTGACCGCCGCGTCCGCGGCGCCGGACCCGGTGACGTCCAGCCTGGCCACGTGGCGGCGGACCGCCTGGCGGATGCCCGCCGGGACCGGCACCTCCTCGACGGTGGCCGCGCCGTGTCCGAGCAGCCGGGCCACCTGCGAGACGAACAGCGGGTTGCCTTCGCCGCGGCGCTGGACAGCGGCGAGCACGCCGTCGCCGGCGCCGGGCAGCATGAGCCGGATCTCGTCTGCGGACAGGCCGGCCAGGGCCAGCGGCGGGCTGACGGATTCGAGCGCGCCGATCACGTCGCTGACGTCGGCGTCCATATGTGCCTCGGCGGCGCGATAGGTGGCGAGCAGCAGCACCCGGGACAGGCCCGCGCCCGCCGCGAACCGTAGCAGCAGCGCCGACGGGCGCCCGGCGCCGTGCAGGTCGTCCAGGATCACCGCTAGCGGCGCCGAGCGCGACGCATGGTCCAGCACCGCGCAGACGGCCTCGAACAGCGCGAACCTCGCCCCCGGTCCCGAGCCGGCGGGCTCACGCGCCGCGCCGAGCTCGGGCAGCAGCTGGCCGAGCGCGGCCGCCTGCGGGCCCGCCGCCGCGGCGAGCGCCTCCGCCCCGGCCTGCCGGCCGTAGCTCCGCAGCACCTGCACCCAGGGCCAGTACGGCGGGGCGCCGCCGTCCTCCCAGGAGCTGCCCCACAGCACCAGCGCTCCGTCGCCCCGGGCCTGCCGGGCGAACGCGCGGGCCAGTTCGGTCTTGCCGATGCCAGGCTCTCCGGCCACCAGCGCCAGCCGGACGTCACCCGCGGCCGCCCCGGCGAGGGCGGCCCGCAGCAGGGCGAGCTCGCTCCCGCGCCCGACGAACCCGCCGGCGACCCCTGGTGCCACCGCCTCCGGCATGCTTGCCCCACCTTCTCTCACCGGCAAGCCACCTGCCCCACCTTAGCGTTTGCGCTGCGTGCGGTGCCTGTTCACCGCCGCGGAACGGTTCGTTCGGCCGCGCTGCACGCCTTATCGGGTAGCCGCAGAAGACGGCATCAGGACAATCCAAGGAGGCAACGATGGACGAGAACCGCGCCGCGGAGTTCACCGGCCGGGTGCTGGCCGACACGGCCGCCGCCGCGACGATCGTGCTGGCGGCCCTCGGCGACCGGACGGGGCTGTTCAAGGAACTGGCCGACCGCGGCCCCGCGACCAGCGGCGAGCTGGCCCGCCGGGCCGGGCTGTCGGAACGGTACGTGCGGGAGTGGCTCGGCGGCATGTTCGCCGCCGGGTACCTGACCTACGACGAAGCCGGGCAGCGGTACGCCCTGCCGGCTGAGCATGTGCCCACCCTGGCCACCGAGCCGGGCCCCGCCTTCTTCGGCGGCGTCCACCAGGAACTGATCGGCGCGATCCAGCGGTACGACCAGGTGGCCGGGGCCTTCCGCGACGGCGGCGGGGTCCGGGTGGCCGACCTGCACCCCGACGTCTGGACCGGGACCAGCAGGTTCACCGCCCAGTGGCACCAGAACATGCTGGTCCAGCAGTGGCTGCCGCTGGTCCCCGACACCACGGCCAGGCTGCGGGACGGCGGCAGGGTCGCCGACGTCGGCTGCGGCACCGGGCAGGCGC
>Ga0209648_10003232_pt1 | contig 13673 bp, 13 predicted proteins | sample GraSoi2013_115cm_FD_185830 | JGI IMG/M metagenome (GOLD analysis project Ga0209648, IMG submission 185830) | Grasslands soil microbial communities from the Angelo Coastal Reserve, California, USA - Sample 9_17_2013_115cm (SPAdes) (version 2) | ecosystem: Environmental > Terrestrial > Soil >...
CAATTGGAAGAGAGGCTCTGACAACAAGAAATGCTGCTCTGCCAATTGGAAAAGGCGCTCGACCAACAAGAAAAGGCGCTCGACCAATTGGAAAAGACGCTCTGACAACAAGAAAAGGCGCTCGACCAATTGGAAAAGGCGCTCTGACAAGAAGAAACGATGCTTTGCCAATAAACAAAGCAGCTTTGACAAAACTCCAAGACGCTCTCTTCATTCGCCGCGCCGCTTTGTCGAGCGAGCGGTCGAAATTCCTCAAGCAACACGCTCGCGTACGCAACCGAAAGACGACTGTCCAAACTACTACCACCAACAACTGGAGAATCCCCATGGCCACCACGAACAAATCCGCCCATCGCCCGACGGTCACCCTCAGCCCTGCCGAAGAGCGTGCCCGCGCTCCTCGTCTATGCGGAGGGCATCGTCAAACGCATGACCGCAAATGCGTCCTTCCCCAATCCTACGCCGACGCTGGCCGCAATCACGGCGGCGATCGACGATCTACGCGCTGCCGAGACGGCGGCGCTCGCGCGCACCAAAGGCGCCACCGCCGTGCGCAACGAGAAGCGCACGGTACTCGTCGTCCTGCTTCACCAGATCCGCGCCTATGTCCAGACGACGGCCGACGCGGACGCGACCAGTGCAGCGTCGGTCATCCAGAGCGCCGGAGTTGCCGTGCGCAAGACGCCCACGCGCCGCGCGCGGGCCTTCACCGCGAAACCGGGGCCCGTCTCTGGGGTAGCGACGGTCGTCGCCACATCGGCGGCGCGGCGCGCGTCGTACGAATGGCAATACAGCACCGACGGCGGTAAGACGTGGCTCACGGCACCGGCCACCCTGCAGGCGAAGACCAAGATCGCCGGCCTTGTGCCCGGGGCGAACGTGCAGTTCAAGTACCGGGCGGTGACCAAGACCGGCGAGGGAGACTGGAGTCAGCCGGCGTCGCTCATAGTTTCCTGAGCGGGCCGGCGAGTGCGCAAGGCTGGGCGGAGATAGTGGCGCTCAAGCGCGCCCAATTCGTTCAGCCTTGCGCGCGATGGCGGCGCGCACGTTGGCGAACGGATCATCTCGCCGAGCTTGACGACATTGGCGGCGAGCGTCCGCCGCTGGCGCGGCACCTCTACGCATGGGTCGACGCGGCCATGATTCGAGCGGGCATCCCAACGCGTCGGGGCGTAAAGCTGCACGTGATGCGACACTCGGCGTGCTTGGCGCTCGCGGCCATGGGCGCGCCGATGATCGCGATCCAATCCCTGGCCGGTCATCAGTCGCCGCAGACCACGGCCAAGTACATGCACCTCGCCCCCGGGGTTCGGGCCGCTGCCGTTCGCCTCTTCGACGAATCGCGTGGCACGGGCGTGGCAAGCCTTGACGCGATCGACGAAAAAAGGCAGATTCCCCGCTGAAATCGGGTGGAGCAACGGGGGATCGAACCCCGGACCTCCGCATTGCGAACGCGGCGCTCTCCCAGCTGAGCTATTGCCCCGACCTTCCTGGTTGGTGGTTTGGGTCCCGACCTTCCTGGTTGGTGGTTTGGGTCCCGGCCCAAACCCGCGAAAACGAGGGCGGAACATACGCGCCGCCCCGTTGAAGTCAAGCAGGGGCCAGCGTTAGCCGGCCACTCGCGATGGCACCGGTCACCGGTAGCCGGCCACAAGCGACTGGGCGAGTAGCCCCCACCCGTCGATGCTCACGAACAAGAGGAGCTTGAACGGCAAGCTGACCTGCGTGGGGCTCATCATCTGCATTCCGAGGGCGAGAAGCACGTTCGACACGACGAGGTCGATGACGAGAAACGGGAGATAGATGAGAAACCCTATGGCGAAGGCCTCGCTCAACTCGGTGACTACGAAGGCCGGTACGACCACGGTCAGGTCGTCGTCGTGAAGCTGCGCCCGTTCGCTGTCGGGGCGAGCCCGGCGCGCGACTTCCAGGAAACGAGAGCGCTCGACGCGGCTGGCGTTGGCCTTCAGAAACTCGTGCATCGGTTCGCGTACGCCCGCGATCCCTTCACGCACCCAGGTGGCGGTGTCGAGCGTCCGCTCGGTCGCGAAGAGCGGCGAGAGGCGAGCGATGATCTTTTCGCCCACGGGAGCCATGGCGACGAGGGTGAGGGCCCCTGCGAGCGCCATGATGACGCTGCCTGAGGGGACGCTCTGCGCGCCGATCGCGCCACGCACGATTTGCAACACCGTGCCGATCTTCACGAAGGCGGTCACCGTCATGAACGCGAAGGGCAAGAGCGACACGAGGGCCAGTGCAACGACGAGGACGATAGGGCGCGACAGAAGCTCGTCCGCACTGGGGGTGGCGGCCAGGATCATGGATCTTTACGCCCCTTCCATGCGCGGGCGAGCGCATCGGCGAAGGAGCCCGGCGAGGCCGGGTGTGGGTCGCTCGGGAGATCGCTGCTGGGCATTTCGCCGAGTTTGGTGAAACCCCCCTCGCCCACGCCGAGGACATAGACCTGGGCCCCCACTTTCACGAGATAAATCGCGCGGCGCGCATCGAGCTGCAGTCGGCCGCGAAGCTCGATGGGGCCGGAGGCTCGCCCGACTCCCATGCGCCGCGCCCCCCAAAGAAGAAGGACCGCCAGCGCGCAAACGGCGATTAGCGTGACAAAGGTCTCAATCAGGTACCCGGCGTAGGGCGACACGGGCCGCCACGTTACCGCATTGACGGCGCACCCGCTGGCCGCTAAACGCTCCCATCCGGTAACCCTCGTGGGCTTGGTCGTCCAGAAGTTCGGTGGTACGTCCGTCGGCTCGATCGAGCGCATCCGGAACGTGGCGCGGCGCGCCCTGGCTGCGCAGACCGCCGGGCACCGAGTCGTCCTCATCGTGAGCGCGATGAGCGGCGAGACCAACCGCCTGCTGGGGCTTGCCCACGAGCTGGCCAACGTTCCCGACGCACGCGAAATGGACGCCCTGGCGGCAACGGGCGAACAGGTGAGCGCCGCGCTGACGGCGATTGCCATCCATGCCGAAGGGGGCAGGGCGCGATCGCTTCTGGGTCACCAGGTCAAAGTCCTCACCGACGATGCGTTCACGAAAGCGCGCATCCGGGCCATTGAGGGGTCGAAGATTTTCGAGACGCTCGATCGAGGCGAGATCGCGGTCGTTGCCGGATTCCAGGGAGTCGACGCGCACGGCAATATCACGACGCTCGGCCGAGGCGGGTCGGACACGAGCGCGGTGGCGGTGGCCGCGGCGATCGGCGCCGACGAGTGCGACATCTTCACCGACGTCGACGGCGTTTATACGACCGATCCGAACATCTGCCCGTCGGCGCGGAAGATTGACCGCATCTCGTACGAGGAGATGCTCGAGCTCGCGTCGCTCGGGGCGAAGGTGCTCCAGATACGGAGCGTGGAGATTGCCATGAAGTATAGTGTTCCGGTCCACGTGCGAAGCTCGTTCAACGATCAACCGGGGACGCTCGTGACCAATGAGGACGCCGCGCTCGAGGGCATGGTGGTGAGCGGCGTCGCCTACGACAAGGGGGAAGCGCGCGTGCACGTCGTGGGGATCGAGGATCGCCCTGGGGTTGCGGCGGAGCTCTTCGAGAAAATCGCCGAGAAGAATGTCTCGGTCGACATGATCGTCCAGAACGTGACGACCGACGCCGATCCTCGCGCAGCGATCACGTTCACGATTGCCAAGATCGACCTCGCACGCGCCAAACCGTGGATCGAGTCGGTGGTCAAAGGTCTGGGGGCGCGCGAGGTTCGCTACGACGAGGATGTCGTCAAAGTGTCGGTCGTGGGTCTGGGCATGCGCTCGCACGCGGGAGTGGCCGCGAGGATGTTCCGTATCCTGGCCAACGAGGGCATCAACATCCAGGCCATTTCCACGAGCGAGATAAAGGTAAGCTGCCTGGTCGCATCAAAGTACACCGAGCTCGCGGTGCGGGCTCTTCATGACGGGTTTGGTCTGAGCAAACCGTAAACGTCACCAGCCCCACGAGTACTCTACGCGTGCGAACGCTTGCGTGAAGCTCGGATAGGTGTCGGAGAGCACGTGCTGGCGAAGGGCAACGCCCGTGGTCAGCGCGCGTCCGAATCGGTAGTCGAGGCCGAGCGCGATCTCGGCACCCGGGAAGACTTTGGCACTGCTCATCGAGCCTCCGGCCAGGCCATAACCGCCCACGAGGAGGCCGAAGTACGGAACCCATCGCAGGACGTCCAAGACATAGCCGACGCCGACGTCGGCGTTTGCCATCCATGCGGGATGCGTCGCGGACGTTTTCGCGTTTCGCGTCTCGTCGAGCGCGACGAGAGACCACGCGCCCTCGACCATAAGGTTAAAGCTGTCGGTGATTCCGTAAGTATAGTGGGCTCCAATTCCGGCTCCCACCTCAGGAGTGCTCTTGTCTTTGACGACGAGGATGGCGCACCCAAGCTCCGCCCCGAGCTGATTCTCGCGCTCGACGGCTCGCGACGGTGACGCCAGCGTGACAAGAGCCGCCGCAATGCCTGCCGCCGCCCATCCGCCCCCCCTCGCGCGAGAAGCGCAGGAGAGGGGATGAGCAGGCGAGGCCTGTTTCACTTCGCTTCGCTCAGCGCGCGCTCGATGAGCTTGCGGAACTTGGTGTAGGGCTGGGCGCCGTTGATGAAATAGCCGTTCGAGGCATTCGAAGCGGCGATAATGAACGCGGGCGTACCGCCGATTCCATCGTCGTTGCCGGCTTTCTTGTCCGCCTCGATTTCGCTGGCGTGGGTGCTGCCGTCGAGGGCCGCCTTCCACTTGTCCATGTTCAGGTTCAGCTCCTTCGCGTAGGCGTCGAGGTCTTCCCTCTTCAGCTTCTGCTGATTGGTGAACATCTTGTCGTGCATCGTCCAGAAAGCGCTTGGCCCTTTCTGCGCAAATGCTTCGCGCCCCGCCTCCGCAGCCAGCGGCGCATCTTGGTGCATGGGCAGGGGCAGGTCGTGCCACACCAACTTGATCCGGTCGCCGTATTCCTTCACTGCCTGCGAAAGCGACGGTTCCACGCGTCCGCAGAACGGGCACTGGAAGTCGCTCCATTCGTGAATCGTCACTTTCGCGCTCGCGGGGCCCTTGGCCGGGTCGTTGCTAGGGAGCGATTTTGGAACGTCCTTCTTTTCCGGCTCAGGGGGGCCTTTGCCATCCTTGGTCAACGTCTCGTAGATGCTGTTCGGGGGCGTCCCTTTTGCGATGAGGTCTTGCGCCTTCTTGATTTCCTCGTCGATGATCTTTTCGAACTTTTCTTGTGGCTGCGCTCCGACGAGACGGCGGCCGTTGACGAAGAAGTGAGGCGTGCCGTTCGCTTGGAAATCCTCCGCGATGTCCGCGTCAGCGTCGATTTCCTTCTTGTGGGTATGGTCCGAGATGGCTTTCTTCGCCTTGTCGGCGCTCGCTCCAAGCTCGCCTGCCATCTTGACCATGGCGTCGACGTTGGGTCCCTGGCCCGCCATCAGGTCTTTCTGGTTGGCGTAGAGCTTGTCGTGCGCATCCCAGAACCCCTTGTCGCCCTTCTCCGCGCGTACCTCCATCGCCAGCTCCGCCGCCGGCTCGGCCGCGGGGTGGAACGGCAGCGGCTCGTTCTTCCAGACGATACGCAACTTGTCGCCGTACTTGTCGCGCAGCGCCTTGATCGTCGGCTCCACGCGGCTGCAGAACGGGCACTGAAAGTCGCTGAACTCGACGATCGTTACGAGGGCATGTGAATTGCCGAGAGCCGGGCTGCTTCCCACCGGGACCTTGAAGACGGTGGTCGTATCTTCCTTTTCGGCTTCCTCTTCCTTCGGGGGCGGAACGTTCTTCTTATTTTCCTTCGTCATCTCGACGTAGACGCGGCTCTTGGGCGTGCCGGCCGCAATTTTGGCCTGCGCCTTTTGAAGCTCCTGGTCTATCGTCTTCTTGAAGTTGTCGAACGGCTGCGCTCCGTTGATGAACACGCCGTTGACAAAGAACGAGGGCGTTCCCTGCACGCCCGCCGTCTTGCCGTCGTTCAGATCCTTGTCGACTTTGTCGGCCCACTTGTGGCTCGCCAAGCCTGCCTTGAAAGCGGCCGTGTCCTTGACGCCGGCATCCTTCGCCCACTTTTCGTAGCTGTCCTCGCTGAGCGACCCCTGGTTTTTGAACGCCGCGTCGTGAAACTTCCAAAACGCGTCGTTGCCGGCCATCGAGAAGACGCCTTGCGCGGCCTCCGAGGCGGGCTTGGCGTTCTGGTGGAAGGGGAGAGGATTGTTCTTCCAGATCATGCGGACCTTGTCGGGCCCGTACGTCGTGCGCACTTGGTCGAGCGTCGGTTCTACGCGCGAGCAGTAGGGGCACTGGAAGTCGCTGTACACGACGACCGTGACCGGGGCGTCGCGCTTGCCCCACATCGGGTCTTTGCTCGAGATCGCGATCGGCGATTCACTGTCGTCCCATCCCGCGGTGCTCGCAGTGGAGTCTCCGCTCGCGCCGCCGTTACGCCCTCGGCGTTGGTCGTAACCCCACATGAGGGCAATGCCCGCCAGAAAGCAGAGCACGAAGCCGATGACGGCGACTCCGGGATTGACGCCAGCCCCCGACGCATCCGAGGCGGCGGCGGCCGGCTGATTTTTTGTGTCCTGAGCCATGGATTTCACCTTCTATTTATCGCGGAGAAACATTCTTGGCGCCGGCGTAGCACGGTTTGCGTGCAGGCAGGCGCAACCCACTATCGCCCTCACCGCTCTTGACGATGAATGCACACCCGCGCCCGGCAAGGGCTCGCCCGATTGGCCGCGGTGCGCCTCAGGGACGCGGCGGGCGCTCGACTCGAGAGCGCACCCCATAGTGCAACGCCAGCGTGGTCGATGGTGGTGCGAGCAGGTCGCCTGCCGGCTGCGCGAGGGAGGCCTGGCAAGAAACAATCGCCGATTCGGCGCCGCCAAACCGCGGCGCGACGTCGCTACGTCCTGGGCCGAGACTGGCGAAAAACACGGGATCCGCCGCGTCGCAGGGCGCGGTCGATCGCGCCCTTTGAATCGCCACGTCGGTAGCTTCCAGGAGGGGCGCGGGAGCGAGAGCGCTGGCGCCCCGATCGTCGCAGAAAGGAGCGGGCGGCGATGCGGCAACCGGACGTGCAATCGTCCACAGCGCGAGAAGAACGCTCGCGGAAAAGATCTGGCGGAGGATGCAGCGGGTATTGAACATCGAGCGTGGTACCCTTGACGCGGCAGGACCCAGAAGTCTTGTTATCAGCTCATCGACGTGCCGACAAACCGGGGGGTAGGGGGAGTGCTTCCACGACAGGAATGGCTAGACGAAGCGCGAAAGCTTGACTGGGAGCTCAGCTACGTACGCCCGGAAGACGCCTTTCCTGCGGTTCAGTCGGGTCGGCCCTGGCTTGAGCACGGCGCTTGGAAACATTGGGACGAGCCCTTCCGCACTACATTTGGTGAGTATGTCGGCAACCAATCGGCCAAGGACGAGGCCGTCTTTGCAGTGCGTGAGGCGCTCGGCCGTTTGCGCGACTACCGGCGGCTCGACCCTGTCTGGCTCAACGCTCTCAAGCTGCACGGCGCGACTCTTCCGCTCGCCGAGTTCGCGGCCGTTGTGGGCAACCTGCGCGCCGCACGCTTTGGTCGCGACAGCGCCTGGCGGTTGACGGCCACCTTCGGCGCTCTCGACGAGTTCCGCCATACCCAGATACCCCTGGTGCTCCTGCACGAGTTGGTCAAACTCGATCCGCAGTTTGACTGGGTGCACCGCTTCTATCATTCGAATAACTGGGTCGCGATCGCGGCGCGACATCTCTTCGACGAGCTTCTCCTGGCGTCCGACGCCATCGAGTTTGCGATTGCGACCAACTTTGTGTTCGAAACCGGTTTCACCAACCTCCAGTTCGTAGGCCTGTCGGCGCTCGCGCGCGAGGTGGGCGACAAGTGCTTCGAGCGCATGGTGGCCAGCATCCAGACCGACGAAGCTCGCCACGCGCAGATCGGTCGCCAGGTGCTCGAGGTAGTGGTCCGAGAGGACCCCGGCTACGCGCAGCACTTGGTCGACAAGTGGTTTTGGCGAAGTTGGCTCGTCTTCGCGATCGTGACGGGATTCAGCATGGACTATTTCACCCCGCTCGAGGCTCGGCGCGCATCGTTCAAAGAATTCATGCGCGAGTGGGTTGTCGACCAGTTCGGGCGGAGTCTGGCTGACTTGGGGCTCTCCAAGCCATGGTATTGGGATACGTTCATCGAGTCGCTCGACTGGTACCACCACATGGTTTACGCGAGCGCATACACGTACCGGAGTACAGTTTGGTTCGACTTCGTCGTTCCGTCGCCCGAAGACCGAGCTTGGCTTCGGGCAAAGTACCCGCGGTCCTGGCCTGACCTCGACCCGGTCTGGGAGCGGATCGTGGAGCGCTGGCGCGCTGCCGACGTCGGCAACGACTTCGCAGTGCATGGCACGGCCATCGTCGCCTTCTGCGATCTCTGCCAGCTCGTTCTTTGCGGCGGCACACCGAAGCGCAACACGGCAACCTCTCTCGAGCGCGCGGGCCGTCGCTACATTTTCTGCTCGGAGCCCTGCCGCCGCATTTTCGAGCAAGAGCCCGAGCGCTACGCGTCGCACGAGTGCTTGGTCGAGCGCGTCCTCGCCGGCCGCGCCCCGGCCAATCTGATCGCACTCGTTCAGCGCTATTTCGGGCTCACGCAGGAAGACTGGGGAAAGGACATCGCCCGAGGCAACTACGCTTGGTTACACAGGCAGGCGCGATGATTCCGGTCTACGCATTTGCTGCGGGCGACACGCTCGGATTGGTTATCCTTCTGGACGAAGATCAAACCATGGTCTCGGTCGCCGAGCGCCTGCAAGCGTCCGCGAGTGTTCGCGTCGCTCCTCGCCCGGGTTTGATCGTCCTTCACGAGGGCAGGCCGGTCGATCCGTACGCGACGGTTGCATCGCTCGGCGTGCGGCCGCTCGACCGCATCGACCTTGTGGAAGGCGACGGTCGCTAATGTATCGGGTCGCCACCACATTGGGCGAGCTTTGGAGCGGAGAGATGCGCGCGGTCAGTGTCGGTGGCCGGCGCGTGCTGCTCGTGCGCGTGGATGACCAAGTGTATGCGTATGAGGATCGCTGCGTTCATCAAGGTGTCCCATTGAGTGACGGAAGGCTCGAGGGACGCGAAATCGTGTGCCATGCTCACGAGTGGCGTTACGACGCGTGCACAGGGCGGGGGACGAATCCGGCGGGCGCGCAGCTGCGAGCCTGCCCGGTGCGAATCGAGGGTGAACGCGTGCTGGTGGATCCGGGCGGGCGGGCAGCGCAGGCGAAAGATGCGGAGCTGCGTGTGGGCCCCGTTCTCAACGCCGGACCGCAGGCCGACGCGGTGGTCGTCGCAATTTGCTCGCTCAACGCAGTCGTGGAAGTGATCGATCGAGGGGCGTACCTGCGCGTTCTGGCGCCGCGGCTCTGCCGCGTCACTGCGGAGGCGATCCAACGCTGCGGGGGAATGCAGTTCGCGCTGCCCGGGGATCTTGAGCGGATCATGGCGAGCTTTCAGGGCCGCTTTCGGGTCGACGCGGCCCAAGCTATGTGGTGGGCCGAAGGCGAGGGCGACAAGTGATGGCGGCCCTCGATCTCACCCGCAATCTGCAACGTGCTTCGCGGCTCAAGACGTACTCGCATCTTGCGAGCACGCAGAGAGTTCCAACCGAGTACGAAGTGGTCACATCGAAGTTGCTCTGGTACGTGGGGCGCGGCTTCGAGGTCGATGTTCCGCTGGCCGAATGGTACGCACGCCACCAAACAGGAAGCCCGCTAGCCATCGACGATTGGGATCGCTTCGTCGACCCGCGCGAAACGACGTATGCGAGCTACGTGAGGCTTCAGCGCGACAGCGAGGCCTTCGCCGATGGCGTTCTGCGCACCATCGAGCAAAGGCGTCACGACGAATCCCTTCCGCCCGAATGGGTCCGAACGCTCGAGCGCGTTCTGCCGGTAATGCGGTACCCCAGCCACGCGATGCAAATGCTTTCGGCTTACGTGGGGCAGGTAGCGCCCGGCGGGCGCATTGTCATCGCCTGCGCCCTGCAAGCTGCGGACGAAGTGCGCCGCATTCAGCGCGTGGTCGAACGCAGCGTCTTGCTCCGACGCACGCATTCCGGCTTCGGCCTCAATGCACGCGCACTCTGGGAAACGGAGCCCGCATGGCAGCCGCTGCGAGAAGCCGTCGAACGCGCGCTCGTCGTTTGGGACTGGGGCGAGGCCTTCGTCGCCCTCGACCTGTGCATCGCTCCGGTCTTCGATGAGGTCATCATGGTCCGATTTGCCGATCTGGCCGGGCAGCGCGGCGACCCGCTTCTGCAACCTTTCTTTGAGTCGCTCCGCGAAGACTGCGCCTGGCACCGCGCGTGGGCCGGTGCACTCGTGACGACCGCGCTTCGCGAGCAGTCAGCGAATCGAGCGGTCATCGAGCGCTGGTTGGCCGTCTGGGCTCCAAGGGCGCGCGCCGCAGCGCGCGCCTTGGACGCGCTGTTCGAGCCGGACACGGTCGCCGACGAGGCCCTGCGCACGCATTCCACGTTCATCGCTTCACTCGGGCTGACTCCGCCATGAGCGCCGAGGTCTCGTTTCGGGCGGACGTGCTCGACGTCGAACGGCTGCGCGAACGCCTGCTCGCTTTTGAGTACGCGCTGCGCGACGAGGATGCGCTCACCGCGATCGGACAAGACTTGCGGTACCTCTACTGGGGTCGCCGGATGGAAGCGTTGAGTGGTCTGTCCGCCGATCGCCTCCTAGGGCACAACATGGTCGACGTGTTTCCCTCGATGCGAGAGAGCGGTCAGGATGCGCAGGTGTACGCCGCTCTTTCGGGCCGGGCGGTGTCGACGACCGGGCGTCGCTTCCAGTTCCCGCAGACCGGACGCACCGGCCTGTACGAGGCGCGTTACGTGCCGTGGACGGACGACCACGGCGTCGTGGTTGCGGCCCTCGTCGTCATGCGCGACCTGACCGAAGAGCATCGCATCCGATTCAGCCTTCAAGAAACGGAGGCGCGTTTCCGCAACATGGCCGATCATTCGCCCGTGATGCTCTGGATGAGCGGCACCGACGGGCTGTGCACGTTTTTCAACCAAACGTGGCTCGCCTTTACCGGCCGGTCGCTCGAGGACGAGTTGGGGGTCGGATGGGCCGAAGGCGTGCACCCGGAGGATTTCCAACGTTGCATGGACCACTACATCGAGGCCTTCGGCGAGCGTCGCATGTTCGAGATGGAGTATCGGCTGCAGCGCGCCGACGGTGAGTGGCGCTGGATTTTGGATCGTGGCACGCCGCGCTGGACCGGTGACAGCGAGTTTGCCGGCTACATTGGCTCGTGCGTCGACATCACCGACCACAAGCGGCTTGAGTCCGACCTTCGCAAAGCAGTGCGCGACCGAGACGATTTTCTGTCGATAGCTTCGCACGAGCTCAGGACGCCGTTGACGACGGTGCAGCTTGCGGTCGACACCGTCGTTCGAGCACTGCGCGTGGGCCAAGAACCGCTCGACGCTTCGCGAATGGTCGCTACTGCCATGCGCGCATCGACGCAGGCAAAGCGATTGGCCTTGCTCGTCGAGGAGCTCTTGGACGTCTCGTGGCTTGCCGCCAAGCACCTCGTGTTGGAACGTGCCCCAGCCGATCTGGCCGGAATCGCTCGTGACGTGGTCGGCCGTGTCTCGGAGGAAGCGGCCGCCGTGGGTTGTCCGATCGATCTCCACGCGCCGGAGCCCACTCCGGGTCGGTGGGACCGCGTTCGGATCGAGCGCGTGCTCGTCAACCTGGTGTCGAACGCGTTCAAGTATGGGCGCGGCCGGCCCGTACGCATCGAGGTGCGCGCTGCGGACCAAGGGGCAACCGTCTCGGTGACCGACCAGGGGATCGGCATTGCTCCTGCGGATCAGGCGCGAATTTTCGAGCGCTTTGAGCGAGCTGTTTCCTCGACCCACTACGGCGGCTTCGGGCTCGGACTGTGGATTGCGCGGGAGATCGTTCGCGCCCACCGCGGTGAGATCCGCGTCTTCAGCCAACCGGGCGAAGGCGCGACGTTTGAGGTTACGCTGCCCAGGACGGGAAGCGAACCCCCCGCAGCTTTCCTCGCCCGAAATCGGGGGGAAGGCAATTGAGTGTGGAAAAAGCACTGCGGCGGACGATTCTCATCGTCGACGACGACCGAGACATCCGCGAGGTGACTGCGGATGCCCTCGAGGCAGAGGGCTATCTCACGGCCACCGCCCGCGATGGACGCGCCGCGCTCGAGTGGCTGCGGGCTCACCGGGACGAACCGTGCCTGGTTCTGCTCGATTTAATGATGCCGGACATGGACGCCGCGGCATTCCGAAAGGAACAGCTTCGCGACCCGACGCTCGCCGACGTTGCGGTGGTTATCTTCTCCGCGGACGCGGGCGTTGCGGAGAAAGCAAAGTCGATGGGCGCCGCCGGCTACGTGAAGAAGCCCGTCGGATTGCTCGACCTGCTCGAAGTCGTTCGAACCGTGCGCGCCTAGTTCGCTTTTCACTCGACGTGGCGCCCTAGTTATTTCGAGTCCAATGCGCAGACCTTGCGCCTCATCGTGTTGCCTTCTGCCCAACCGCTTGCCCCCGTTGTCCAAAGGCGCGTACGGACCGCCGCGAGCAGGTCGCGGGCCCTCGTTCGGCGTTCGGTGACTGCCGCTGCGGCGGTCGCCTCGTCGGGCGGGAGCTGCCGAACCGCGAGTCTCGCCAGCGTTGCGGCATCGCGGCCCAATGCCGCCCACCACCGTACTGCCCCGAACGTCGCGTAGAAGCGGTCCAGCTCGTCGGCTCGCGGATCATTGGCGGTGCTTGCCGGCACGACTCCGGCGCGGGCACCGACCACGCGCAGTCCTCCTGCTCGCGAAGGTTGGGCGGCCGCCTCGAGCGTCAGCGCCACGACGCCGCGGGCGTGCGTAGCGCGTAGCTCCGCGATAACGTCGGCAGCGCACGCGGGGGACCCGCTGACGAGCCATGCGCCGATCCGGTCGCGCTCCCATTGGGAAACCGGAAAGCGCGGGTCACCGGCGCGTATTGAGGGAATGTCGCACGACACAGGCGGCGCGAACAGCAGGCCTTTGACGCCGCCGCCCTGAGGCGGGTACGCAGCTACTTCGCTAGAGTCGACGACCGGCGCAACCGTTGTGCTCGCAAGCACGGGTGCGCCGCCGAGAAGCGCGCCGAGCACGTTGGCTCGTGCCTCGCCAAGCACGAAGCCGAAGGACCCCGGATGCTCGTCGGGGAGCGGCAGAGCCAAAACAATGATGGGCACGGTATGCTGCTGTCCCCAACGCAGCGCTTGGCTCGCTGTCTGTCCGTCGAGGGCCGCAATGACGATTGCGGCCCCTTCCCCTGCAAGCTCGTCGAGTGACGACTCAGTGCGGTCCGCGTTTCCGGCGTCATCGCGCGTGACCAAGCGTACGGCTTCGGAAGGTGTCGGCTCTTGCAGTTCCGGCGCGGCTTCCGGCGCCTCGCACTCCGGAGCAAGAGGCCGTATTGCTGCGCGTACAGCCTGCGCCCCGGCAACGCTCCGAACGCCGTGCGGCAATCCGAGCGCCCATGTTACGCCACGAAGAACGTCTGCCGATTCGTCGCGCAGTCCCGGCGACTCTGTCGGAAGAAGCAGCCCGACGGTGCGTCCGGACACCACGTTGAGCCCGCGGCGGCTCGTCGCCAGCTCGGCAAGAACCGA
>Ga0209648_10003233_pt1 | contig 13673 bp, 14 predicted proteins | sample GraSoi2013_115cm_FD_185830 | JGI IMG/M metagenome (GOLD analysis project Ga0209648, IMG submission 185830) | Grasslands soil microbial communities from the Angelo Coastal Reserve, California, USA - Sample 9_17_2013_115cm (SPAdes) (version 2) | ecosystem: Environmental > Terrestrial > Soil >...
GACCTGCAAATTCTCGGCATCGGCCGCAACGGCCACATCGGATTCAACGAACCGACCTCTAGCCTCGGTTCGCGCACCCGCTTGAAAGTTCTCAGCAAGGAAACCATCGAGGACAATCGCAAGTTCTTTGCCGCCGAAGAAGAAATTCCGCAGTGCTCCATCACCATGGGCATCGGCACCATTCTCGAAGCGAAGCGAATTCTGCTTCTCGCCAACGGCGCCGCAAAGGCAGCAGCGATCGCCAAAGCCATTGAAGGACCGCTCTCCGCCGCGGTCACCGCTTCCGCATTGCAGCTTCACGGTGACGTGACCTTCATCGTCGATCGGGAAGCCGGCGCGCAACTCAAGCAGCAGGAGTATTACCAGCGCGTGCTGGAGATGACCGCCCTTCTCACCCCCGAGCGCCTGTAGCTGCTGTTTCTTATTGCACTCCCCGTCCTAGGCGTTCCTGGATGGATTAGAATCCTCTGGCTGTTCATACTGGCCCCGGAGCTAACCTGATGGCCATTCGGCTCGCTGAAAACAGCTATGGAAGTTCGCGAATTCATTTGCTGCGCGTTGCAAAGCAGCAAGGCCGGCACGACATCCGCGATATCGCACTCTCGGTACGCTTCGAAGGCGACTTTGAGGCCGCGCACGTGAGAGGCGACAATCGCAAGATTCTCCCTGCCGACACCATGAAGAATACCGTATACGCCTTGGCTCGCCAGCACTCCATTGAGCCCTTGGAAAATTTTGGCTTGCACGTGATCGAGCATTTCCTTACTTACAATCCGCAGGTCACGCGCGTGGTCGCCGAAGCGAGCGAGAACATATGGGTCCGCCTCCCCCACGGGGGTAAACCTCACGCTTCAGCCTTCTCGCGCGCCGGAAGCGAGGAGCGCACGGCCCGCCTTAGCGGAACGCGCGAGGGCACGCAGGTGCGCGCGGGCATTGAAAATCTGATCCTCTTGAAAACGTCCAACTCCGCTTTTGAGGACTTTAAGAAGGATCCGTACACAACATTGCAGGACGAAAGTGACCGCATTCTTTCCACGGTAGTCAGCGCCGATTGGCTGTACACGGGGGAAGACCCGGAATTCGGCCCGCTCTGGCACGGCGTGAGGCAGATGCTGCTCGAGACGTTTGCCGAGCACGCCAGTCAATCGCTTCAGCACACCCTCTACGCGATGGGCGAAGCCATCCTGAATAATTTCCAGAATATCAGCGAAATTCACCTATCGCTCCCGAGCCAACAGTTTCATCTGGCAGACCTCGCCCCGCTCGGCATGGATAACCCCGGAACCGTCTTCCTACCCGCCGACGAACCACAGGCAGCGCTCGAAGCCACGCTGAAAAAAGCCTGACTGTTGGCCTGTCCCTTGGAAGGATGTCGGCTCTCGGTCCCACTTCTGACTTCCGCTGTCGACTCCAAACCTTCTCTTCCGTTATTCTTCCAAGCCTATGCATGATTTGAACTATTTTCGGGATCACTTGGATGTGTTCGCGGATATGGCGAAAAAGCGCGGAGTCGCGCTTGACCTGGAAGGATTTCGTGCAAGGGATAAGGAACGGCGTGAGCTAATTACAGAGGCGGAGGCGCTGAGGGCAAAACGCAACGAGGCCAGCGAAGAGATTGGGCGGCTGAAGAAGGAAAACCGGAATGCGGATCCGATCATCGCTGAGATGAAGGGCCTGGCGGAGCCGATCAGGGAAAAGAGCCTCCAAGCCGTCGAACTGACGAGGAGACAAGAGGAGTTTCTGCTCACGGTTCCGAATCTTCCTCACTCGAGTGTCCCTGTCGGACATAGCGCCGAGGAAAACGTCGAGGTGCGTCGTTGGGGAACGCCGCCCAAGTTCGATTTTGCGGCGAAGCCTCACTGGGAAGTCGGTGAACGCGCCGGGATTCTCGATCTCGCCGCCGCCACAAAAATTACGGGGGCGCGCTTCGCGGTTTACAAAAGCTGGGGAGCGCGGCTCGAACGCGCCCTGGCAAACTTCTTTCTCGACGTGCACACCCGCGAGCACGGCTACACGGAGATTCTTCCCCCATTCCTCGTTAGCAGTGCTTCCTTGCTTGGCGCCGGCCAATTGCCAAAATTCGCCGCCGACTTGTTCAAAGTGCAGGACACCGATTTCTGGCTAACGCCAACCAGCGAAGTAGAGCTCCACAATCTTTATCGCGACGAAACTCTTCCCGAAGACAAATTGCCCATCCCCGTGACCGCGTGGACCGCCTGCTTCCGCTCCGAAGCGGGCGCGGCCGGCAAGGACACGCGCGGAATCCTGCGGCAGCACCAGTTCCAAAAAGTCGAACTCTTCAAGTTCACCCATCCGGAGAAGAGTTACGAGGAGCACGAATCGCTGACGCGAAACGCCGAGGTGATTCTGCAGAAGTTGGGTCTGCATTACCGCACCATGCTTCTTTGCACTGGCGACATGGGCTTCGCCTCCACAAAAACGTATGACATCGAAGTCTGGCTGCCTTCCAGCAATGAATTTCGCGAGATCTCCTCTTGCTCAAACTGCGAAGCGTTTCAAGCGCGGCGCGCGGGAATCCGCTTTAAGCCGAAAGGCGGCGGAAAGAGTGAGTTCGTGCACACGTTGAACGGCTCCGGCCTAGCTGTGGGACGCACATGGATTGCCATCGTGGAAAATTACCAGCAGTCCGACGGCTCTATTGTCATTCCGGACGTGCTGCGCCCATACATGGGCATTGAGCGAATACCCGCAGGCGGCTAGTTTGCGGTAGCGAAAGTTTCTTCGCTCGCGGCCCGAAGCAGACCACCCTCACGTATGATATTGATACATAAGAGCTTACGCTCCAGCTAACGCCCATCACTCCATGTCGGCAAGGATCAATCCGCGGCGCAAACTATTGAAATCAGAGGATTTCGTTTGACTCCGGGTTTTGCCCTTGCATAGGATGGCAGCAGGGCAACAAGGCGAAACGAGCCTTCTTCCAGGGCTATGCGATTTTTGATTTGGCTATTGGTACTGTGCTGGACCGTCGCAATGTTGGGTCGCGCCGTCCGTTGGCTCCTGCGTGCAGTCCTGAATTCGCATGCGCGCCGCGAAACTGCGCCGCCTAGCGGCCAACCCGCTGCGAGTTCGCGGCGGCTCGTGCGCGATCCGGTCTGCGGAGTGCACATCGCGGAAGAGCGAGCGATTCCGCTGCGTGTCAGAGGCGAAGTAGTGCACTTTTGCTCAGTGGCGTGCCGCGATCAGTACCTAGCTAGCGAAGAGAAGTTCGCTGCTAATGGCTGAAGCGGCTGCAGTTTTACGTTGATTTCGGGGAACCCAGAAAAGCTAGGCAACAGAAATAGGCGAGCGGATTTGCGTCAAGCCGCTTAAACGAAAGGACCGAAGCCAATGGCCACGGTCGCAAAGCCCACAGTTGCACCGATGATCCCTCGCATCGCGCCGCGCGAGGATCTCAATCCGTTTCGTATCGCGCAGATTCAATTCGACATGGCTGCCGAGTTCCTGAAGCTCGATCCCGGCCTTCGCCAGATCTTGCGCACTCCGAAGCGCGTACTGGAAGTTTCCTTGCCGACGAAGATGGATAACGGCCAGGTGAAAGTCCTGACCGGATACCGCGTGCAGCACAACGTCGCGCGCGGACCGGGCAAGGGCGGAATTCGCTATCATCCCAACGTAACGCTCGATGAGGTGAAGGCGCTCGCCGCGTGGATGACTTGGAAGACCGCCGTCGTAAACGTGCCCTTCGGCGGCGCCAAGGGCGGCATCATCTGTGACCCCAAGCGTATGTCCAAGAGCGAGTTGGAGCGCATGACGCGCCGGTTCGCCAGCGAGATTCTACCGTTGATCGGTCCGGATCAGGACATCCCCGCGCCGGACGTTTATACCGACTCCCAGACTATGGCTTGGATCATGGACACCTACTCCATGATGGTGGGTCACACGGTCCCCGGCGTGGTGACCGGAAAACCGATTTCTGTCGGCGGCTCCGTCGGGCGCGCGGAAGCAACCGCGCGCGGCCTGGTCTTCGTTGTCGAAGAAGCTTGCAAGCTAAAGAAGATTTCGCTGCGCGGCGCTACCGTCGCCATTCAGGGCTTCGGCAACGCTGGGGCCACCGCGGCGCGCCTATTCGTGGAAAAGAAGGCAAAAGTCATCGCCCTAAGCGACACGCGAGGCGGCGTCACAAATTCGCGAGGCATCGACCCCATCAAGGCAATCCGTTACAAGGAGCGTTCCGGAACCGTAGTCGGCATGCCCGGAGCTTCGCGTATCTCCAACGATGACTTGCTTACTATGAAGTGCGACATCCTGGTGCCTGCGGCGCTGGAAAACGTGGTTACGCTGAACAACGCCGAGGCCATCAAGGCGCGCATCGTCGCGGAAGCCGCCAACGGTCCGACCACCCCGCATGCCGACGAAATTCTGGCTCGTCGCGGCATTACCGTGCTGCCGGACATCCTGGCCAACTCCGGCGGGGTCACCGTCAGCTATTTCGAGTGGGTGCAGAACCAGGAAGGGCTGCTCTGGGACACCGAAGAGGTCAACCTGCGCCTGCAACGCATCATGGTGCGCGCGTTCCACGAAATGGTGGACACCATGCGCAAGCATCACGTTCCTCCGCGCGCCGGCGCCATGATTCTCGCCGTCAGCCGCGTTGCAGAGGCCACGCTCGTCCGCGGATTGTTCCCGTAAGGACATCGCCGAACAGAAATTCGTCTCGGCGCGCGATTTTCTTCAAATTTTTTCTTGCGCTGCAACTCAAAACATGCGTACATTCGCACTTGCCGGTGCGCCTTTTTCAGGCGTCACCGGCACTTTTCACTTAGTGCAGCTAAGGCTGCGGTCTTTCCTGTAACGACGCTGAGAGTTTGGCGAACGACAGAAATCTGCTGGAAGAGGCACAAAGCACGGCAAGATGAGCAATCACAACAATCACACCAGTCCTACTCCTCCGATTCTCCTCACGATCGCAGGATTTGATCCGTCCTGCGGTGCGGGTACCGCGGCGGACCTGAAGACCTTTGCCGCGCACGGCTGCTATGGCGTGGCGGCGATCACTTCGTTGACCGTGCAGAACACGCAGGACGTGCAGGAAGTTCAGAACACGCCCACGGCGACGTTGCGCGCGCAACTCGATGCCCTGGTCAAAGACTGCGAAATCGCCGCCGTCAAGATCGGCATGCTGGGAAACCGCGGGAACGCCGTGGCAGTCGCGGAATTTTTGGATGCCAACAAGTTCGCCCATGTCGTCCACGATCCGGTGATGAAGTCATCGACCGGGACGGAACTGCTCGACGCCGCCGGAATCAAATACATTGCTACCGAATTGCTAAAGCGCTCCAGCGTCATCACGCCCAACGTGCCGGAAGCCGAAATCCTTACCGGGATGACCATAAAGGACACCGGCGACATGGAAGCCGCCGCCCGAAAAATTGTCGAAATGGGCGCGCGCGCCGTCATCGTCAAGGGCGGCCACATGGACAAAGCTGTCGACATTTTGTTCGACGGCAATGACATCATGCCTCTCGCGGGAGACAAGGGCAGAGTAGAAAGCCTGCACGGCACCGGTTGCACCTTCGCGAGCGCCATTGCGGCTCATCTTTCTGCCGGCCGCTCCCTGTTTGAAGCCGCCACGCTGGCTAAGGCTTACGTTACGAAAGCGATCGAGAAAGCCTACCCCATCGGCAAAGGCCGAATCCCGCTCGACCATTTCTATCGCCACAAGATCGAACCGCCCGCCCGCGGCGTCCACGAAGTCCCCCAGCACGGCATGCATCCTGCGGCAGAGCCGGCCGCCCACTAGCCATCTGCTGCGAAACCGCCTCTGCGAACCTCTGCGCTCTCGGCGTCTCTGCGTTAGATTTTTCTTTGATTGCGAGTAGAGACTAATTCTTGTAAACGACGCGGCTTGCAACGACAGTTGCCACGGGGCCGCCCTTGAAGCTGCGCCCATCGAAAGGCGAGTTGCGGGACTTGCTCGCGGATTCGGCGGCACTGAAGGTCCATGCCCGATCCAGCGAAAAAATGGTGAGATCCGCGGGCTGCCCGGGAGCGATGGTGCGCTCCAGGCCAAGCACGCGCGCCGGCCCCGACGTGAACAACTCCACCATGCGCATCAGCGGAACGCGCCCGGTCTGAACCAGTTGCTCGAGGGCAAGGCTCAGCGCCGTCTCAAAGCCCGTGATGCCAAAAGGCGCGCGATCAAACTCGACTTCTTTTAGCGCCGGCTCGTGCGGCGCATGGTCCGTGGCAATAGCCTCAACCGTGCCATCGGCCAGCCCCGCAAGCAGCGCCTCGCGATCCTCTCGCGACGCCAGCGGCGGATTCATCTTGTAACGCGAGTCATATTCCACGTCTTCATCAATCAGCGTGAAATGGTGCGGCGTCACCTCGCACGTGACTCGTAGTCCGCGTTGCTTCGCCCAGCGCACCTGTTCGAGTGAGCCTTTCGCCGACAAATGCGCTATGTGCACCCGTGCGCCGGTCAGCTCGGCAAGCTGGACATCTCGCGCGACGCAGACAGATTCCGCCGCCGCAGGCATGCCCGCCAAGCCCAACCGCGTCGACGTCACGCCCTCGCGCATCACCGCCCCCGCCGCTAGCGAAACATCTTCGGCGTGCTCGATCACGGGAATGTCGAGCGAACGGCAATAGTCCATCACCTGCCGCGCCAGTTTCGCCGTCGCGATCGGTTTTCCATCGTCGCTGACCGCCACAACTCCCGCTTGCTTCATCGCGGCAATTTCCGCAATCGCTTCCCCTTTGCTACCCACGCTCGCTGCCCCTATGGGCCACACGCGGACGCTGGCGCCCGCCTTTGCGCGATCCAGAATGAATCGCGTGACACTGGCGCTGTCGTTCACCGGCTTGGTGTTCGGCATGCAGCACACCGCGGTGAAGCCTCCGCGAGCCGCCGCGCGCGTGCCGGATTCGATCGTCTCAGAGGACTCCTGGCCGGGTTCGCGAAGATGCGCGTGCAAATCGATAAAGCCCGGCGCGACGATGAGCCCGGCTGCGTCAAAAACCTCCGCGTCGCGCGCGGAACTTTTCCCCGCGGGCGCGACTTCGACGATGCGATCGCCGTCGAGCAGAACGTCTAGGGCTGCGTCTGTCTTTCGCGCCGGATCGACGACGCGTCCATTCTTAACGAGAAGCATGCGAGGGGTCCTTTATGTCCGTGGCGCGGCGATTCCGCGGCTGTTGTGCTTCATTAACCGGGTGTACTCCCTCTTCGCTGTGGCCGGCAATCAGCAAAAAGAGCAGCGCCATACGCACCGCAATGCCGTTGGTCACTTGATCGAGCACGCACGATTGCGGGCCATCGGCAACTTCCGGGGAAATCTCAACGCCGCGGTTCATTGGTCCCGGATGCAGCACAATTGCGTCCGGGTTTGCCCGCCGCAGGCGCTCGCGATTCAACTGGTACAGCAAAACATAATCGCTCGCGGAGAGGGCCGGCTCGTGCAGTCGTTCCGTTTGGACCCGCAGCACGATTACAACATCCGCCCCATCCAGCGCCTCTTCAACCTGGAAAACGCGCCGGATCGATGCCTGCGGAGCGATTTGCTCCAGCTCGCGAGGTACCCACATGGCCGGGCCACAGAGGGTAAACTGGCAGCCGAATTTTCCCAGCAAATGAATGTTGGACCGCGCCACGCGGCTGTGCTGGATATCCCCCAGAATCGTGACATTTAAATTGTTGATCTTGCCTTTGCGCTCCCGAATCGTCAGCGCATCCAGCAAGCCCTGCGAAGGATGCTCGTGCGTGCCGTCGCCCGCATTGATCACTGGAATGTCCAAATGGCGCGCCACAAAATCCGCGGCGCCGGAAGCCGCATGGCGCATCACCAGGCAATCCGGTTTCATGGCATTCAGCGTGTGCACCGTGTCCAGCAGAGACTCGCCCTTTTTCAGGCTCGATGCTTCCGCTTGCAAGTTCATCGTATCGGCGCCAAGCCGCGACGCCGCGGTTCCAAAGCTGATGCGCGTCCGCGTGGAACTCTCGAAGAAGGCCAGAGCCACGGTTTTGCCGCGCAGCGCGGCCAGCTTTTTCAGCGAATGTTTTTGGATTTCCTGGAACGGCTTGCTTTGGTCAAGAAGAAAAGTAAGTTCGTCCGCCGTGAGCGGCTCAAGAGCAAGCAGGTCGCGAAACCGATGGGTCACATTTTCACTCAAATACCGTCACACACCTCAATTTTATCCTAGCAGCCAGCAACTAGCCATCGACGCGGTCAACAAGCACCACACGCTCTTCGCTGTCTATTTCGCGCAGCCGCACCTCGACGATCTCGGTGTTGCTGGTCTGTACCACGCGTCCGGTAAACTGCGCCTCGATGGGCATCTCGCGATGTCCGCGGTCGATCAACACGCAAAGCGAAACGCGCTTCGGACGGCCCAGGTCAAAAAGACCGTTCATCGCCGCGCGAATGGTGCGGCCTGTGTACAACACGTCGTCAATCAGCACCAGGTCCATATTGTCGACGCCGAACGGAATATCGGACGACTGGAGCACCGCGTGGGAAGCAACCTTCGATAAATCGTCGCGATACAGCGTGATGTCGAGCGTGCCAACCGGCACATCCACTCCATCGATCCCGCGCATCGCCAACGCAATCCTCTGTGCCAGCGGGACTCCCCGGCGCCGGATACCGATCAGCGCCAGGTGCTTGGTACCGCCGCTTTTTTCCACGATTTCGTGCGCCAGCCGCTGCAACGTGCGATCGATTTCCGGCGCCGACATAAGCTGTGCTTTTTCAACGATGCGCATGGTCGCGTAATCCTAGCACAACAAAACAGCCCAACACAGAAACGAGGCACGTGGCGGGGGCTCGCGGAGAAGACACAATATTGAAAAGCTGGCGTGATAAACTGCCGCGCTGCAAAAATAGGGAGCTACATGTCCAACCAAGATCCGAATCATCTTTCCAGCACGCACAGAGCCCTACTACCCTGCATGATCGCCATTCTGGCGCTCGCCCTTGCTGCAGGCAGCTTGCGCGCGCAGACTCCCAAGCCTTCGCCGACGAAAACGGCACCAACCAGGAATCTGGCCGCTGAGCCGGTCAAGAAAGCGCCGACGCGCCCGAAACTCGTTGTGCTTCTGGTCGTGGATCAGATGCGCGGCGACTATGTCGATAAATTCCTCCCGCAATGGACAGGAGGTCTCCGCCGCCTTGTGGAAGAAGGAGCCTGGTTTCGCGACGCCGCCTATCCCTACGCAGCCACCGAGACCTGCGTGGGCCACTCGACCATTTCTACCGGATCGTTTCCCGCATCCCATGCCATGGTCGCCAACGCCTGGTGGGACCGCGAAACCCAGAAGATGGTGACCTGCACCGCGGATCCCAATGCCAAGAATTCTGGCTACGCAGACGTTTCCGCAAAGGGCGGCGATAGCGCCTGGCGCATGGAAATCCCTGCCTTCGCTGAAGAGTTGAAATTTCAGACCAATGGCGCCACCCGCGTGGTCACGTTCTCTTTGAAAGCCCGCGCCGCCATCACGATGGCCGGGCACAAAGCCGACGCAGTCACCTGGGCGGACGGTGGTGGTTGGGTGACCTCCAGTGTTTATGGCGCCGTGCCCTTCGTCGAGCAGTACGCCAAAGCCCATCCCATCAACGAAGATTACGGAAAAACCTGGACGCGTTCGCTCCCGGAAGGTTCGTATTGGTATGACGAAAAAGCTACCGGGGCTGTCCCGCCTGAAGGCTGGGAGCTCACTTTTCCGCATCCGCTGCGAGGCAAAGCGGCCGGCAACGAGCCGGATGCCGCTTTTTACGAGCAGTGGGGATCAAGCCCCTATGCTGACACTTATCTGACCAGGTTCGCGGAGACCGCCGTCGATTCCCTGGGCCTCGGCCAAGGCGGCGGTACGGATTTCCTAGGCGTAAGTTATTCCTCGGTCGATTACGTCGGCCACGCATTTGGTCCGCGTAGCTGGGAAATTCAAGACATTCTCGTACGCCTCGATAAAGACCTGGCCGATCTGTTTGCGCATCTCGACAAAAAGGTTGGCCGCGGCAACTATGTCGTGGCCTTCAGCTCCGACCACGGCGTCGTGCCCGTGCCCGAAGACATGCAGAAGACAGGCGCCGACGCAGGCGTGCTTCGCCTTGCCGAGCTGCAGGACAAAATGGAAAAGGCGCTGGAGCCATTCAATCTCGCAAAGCCCGCCATCGCGCGGATCTCCGGGAGCGACGTATATTTCGCCCCTGAGGTCTACGAAAAACTAAAGCACGACGACAAAGCCATGCATGCGCTTGTCGAGGCCGCCCTCGCGCAGCCCGGCGTCGCCGAAGTCTTTCGTGCTGAGCAATTGCAAAATAGGCCGGCAACGCAGAGTCCTACCCGCAGTGCCATGGCCAATAGCTACTTCCCCGGCCGCAGCGGCGACTTATTTATTGTCCCCAAGCCATACTGGCTTATGGACGGCACCCCTGCCGGAAAAGTGCGACGCTACGGTACCGGCCATGGCGTCCCTTATAACTATGACCAGCATGTCCCCGTTCTTTTCATGGGCTTCGGCATCCGCCGCGGCGAATACTTTGACGCCGTCACGCCCGCGGATATAGCCCCGACACTAGCCTCAATCTGCGGAATAACCCTGGCATCCCGCGATGGCCACGTTCTGGGTCAAGCCCTTGCCAAGTAGCACGTTTCAGCGCCTAGAGGCGCTTCATGGTAAGCTTTCAGCGAAGTGAGTGCCGCAGACGCTGTCGATCTCAGCGTAAAGATTGGCGCCCTGCGCCTGCGGAATCCCATTCTCGCTGCCAGCGGAACCTTCGGTTACGGCGTCGAATTTGCCCACCTGGTTGACCTGAACCGCCTCGGCGGCCTCGTCGTCAAGGGCCTATCTCGGGAACCCATCGAAGGCGCCCCTCCCCCCCGCCTGTGTGAGACCCCCTCCGGCATGCTGAACGCGGTAGGCCTCCAGAACGTCGGCGTCCGTGCCTTCGTCGCAGAGAAACTCCCCGTACTACGAAAATACGATACGGCGGTGCTGGCTAACGTCTTCGGCTATTGCCTCGAAGACTATGTCGAGGTAATCCGCGCATTGGAAGACGCCGAAGGGCTGGCTGGCTACGAGCTAAACATCTCTTGCCCAAATGTGAAAAAAGGCGGAATGCAGTTCGGAAGTGACCCCGCGCTAGTGGCTGAAGTGGTGGCCGCGGCCCGAAAAGCCGCCGCCCGTCGGCCGCTTTGGGTCAAATTGTCGCCTCTTGTTGCAGACATTGGACTTATCGGCCGCGCAGCCGAATCGGCGGGCGCAGATGCTCTGACCGTGGCCAACACTTACCCGGCGATGGCCGTTGACACCCGCACCCTAAATTCACGTTTAGGGAATCTAACTGGAGGTCTCTCTGGCCCGGCCATCAAGCCCATCACCCTTCGTTTAGTCTGGGAGTCAAAGAAAGCAGTACGGATACCCGTGATTGCCCTGGGTGGGGTCGAGACGGTGGAAGACGTGCTTGAATACCTGGCCGTAGGGGCTTCGGCCGTGCAGGTAGGGACGGCCAGCTTTGCTGACCCGAGGGCCAGTGAGAGGCTGGCAGGGGCCCTTACGAACGCTCTAGTACGACATAACTACAGCAGTATCAATGATATACGGGACAAATTCGCAACACAAAACGGTTGACATAACGACTCCTTCTAGCTACACTTTTTAGGAAGCTGTAGCACAAAGAACACACTATGAGAAACCGACTCTTTGTAATTTGGGCTGCACTCCGTTGGGTTCCCTTGCTGTTCCTCATCGCACCGGCGATGGAAGCACCTCTCGTGGCGCACTTGAGCCAACCCCATAAAGCGATCAAAGCCTGGACGGGCAATGCCAGTTGGTACGGACCCGGCTTCAATGGTCGCAAAACCGCCAATGGTGAAATCTTCGATAGCGAAGCCCTCACCGCGGCGCATCCAAACCTTCCGTTCGGTTCCCTGGTCCGCGTCGTTAACACGCGCACCGGTAAATTTGAACTAGTACGTATCAATGACCGCGGTCCCTATCAAGAAGGACGCGAAATTGATGTATCCTATCGCGTCGCCCGGAAACTCGGCCTTATCAATTCGGGTGTGGGCCAGGTCCGGCTCGAACTAATGGAGCTGCCACAGAAACGTTGAGCTTCGATGCCCATCCACGCAGCAGCTTAGTCGTAGCTTTAGACTTTGATTCATTATCTTCCGCTTTGAAGTTCGCGAAACAGGTTGCCGATCTTGTGGGCATGTTCAAGATCGGCAGCCAGTTGTTCACCGCCGCTGGCCCGCAGGCAGTGCGTGAGGTTGCGGCGCTCGGCCCCGGCATCTTCCTGGACCTGAAATTTCACGACATTCCCAACACCGTTGCGGGCGCCATACTTTCTTGCGCCGCGATGCCGGGAGTTCAGCTGGTGAATGTGCACGCGCTGGGCGGCCGCGCGATGCTCCATGCTGCCGCGCAGGCCATCAGTGCGGTGCAACCCATGGGCGCGGACCGGCCCAGGCTGCTGGCGGTTACGATCCTCACCAGCATGGACCAGAAAGCGATGCGCGAAGTCGGTATCGGCGGCACGTCGCAAAGCCGAGTTCAGAAACTCGCACAATTGGCCAAGAATGCCGGGGTTGACGGTGTCGTCGCTTCCGTGAAGGAAGCGCGAACGATTCGCAAAGCCTGCGGACGCGACTTCCTGATTGTTACGCCTGGCGTGCGGCCAAGGGACAAAGCCGCCGGTTCCAAGGAAGACGATCAAGCCCGCACCGCAACCCCCAGCGAAGCGATTCGCGCGGGAGCAGATTTTCTGGTTGTGGGCCGGCCTATCCTCGCCGCCGCCGATCCCCGCGCCGCCACCCAAGCCATCGTGGACGAAATCACCGCCGCCAAGTAGCGTTCTAGGTTAGCGCCTCGGCCAAGGGTTGAACCCGCCGCTCGATCTCTGATGCGGTTCCGGAACGCCTTGAGACCTCTAAGTCGTAGAAATTCTGCAGATTAAGCCAGAACTCAGGATTGGTTTTAAAATATCGCGCCAGTCGCAAGGCGGTATCCGCCGTGATACGACGGCGTTCGTGAACAATCTCGCCGATGCGCGTGGCAGGGACGTGCAGATCGAGCGCCAAGCGGTTGACGCTTAAACGAAGTGGCTTCATGAAGTCCTCGCGAAGGACCTCGCCGGGATGTACGGGTGGCATTAATGTTTCGGAACGGCTCATACTAGCTCTCGCTTAATGATAATCCACGATCTCCACGTCGTATGCACGGCCATCTCGCCAAACAAAACAGATTCGCCATTTTTCATTGATGCGGATCGAATGCTGTCCCTTCCGATCACCGCGCAAAGCCTCCAACTGATTGCCCGGAGGCGAAGCAAGAATCCCCAGTTCCGTTGCAGCATGCAGTTGCAGCAATTTTCGCAGCGCAACCCGCTCAAAAGCACGAAAGCGCTTGCTATGCTGATACTGAAAAAGCGACTCGGTGTCCTTGGAGCGGAAGCTCTGGATCACATACAGAGTGTCACACGCACAGCGTTATACGTCAAGCGTTATACCGAACCCAATTTTCTCAATGCCATGACACCGTTGTAACCTCTTTGCGGAAGGCCGGAGGCGGAGTTGACCAGGATAAGCTCGCAAAATGTCATCGTCGGCACGGCTGGGCATATTGACCACGGCAAGTCTTCGCTCGTCGAAGCTTTAACCGGTACGCATCCCGACCGCCTGGAAGAGGAAAAGCGCCGCGGCATCAC
>Ga0209648_10003234_pt1 | contig 13671 bp, 16 predicted proteins | sample GraSoi2013_115cm_FD_185830 | JGI IMG/M metagenome (GOLD analysis project Ga0209648, IMG submission 185830) | Grasslands soil microbial communities from the Angelo Coastal Reserve, California, USA - Sample 9_17_2013_115cm (SPAdes) (version 2) | ecosystem: Environmental > Terrestrial > Soil >...
AATTCTGGTGCTCGTTGCGATCTTGGTGGTGGTGATCCTCTTGGCCATTGGAAATCAGATCGCAAACCTCTTCACCAATATCGTGGCCGCGCTTAAGTAGCGGAGCTCCCTTTGTCGCGCTTCAGGCCGAATCAGCACAGGCCAGTGGTGCCGAGGGCCAGATTTGAACTGGCGACACCTTGATTTTCAGTCAAGTGCTCTACCAAGCTGAGCTACCTCGGCACGCGGCCCGTAATTCTATCTGCGGACCCTTTTCGGGATATTACGAACGGACTGTCGAGAATCAGGAACAACGCGATGCCGATCAAAGCCGCCCAGCCGATGTACCACGGCCACGGGCCCAGCAAATCGAGGAGCGTGGCGCTGGCCGGCTTGGCACGCAGGTACATATAGTCGGCACCCGTGACCGCGTCCAGCAGGCCGACGAAGGCGGCGTAGACGATCGTCAGCGCCGCGACCCAGATGACGGCACGACGCCGAGGCCACTGGCCGAGCCCGACGACCAAGAAAAGCGCAGCTGCCACCACCCCGCCATGAGCGACGTAGTACTGGATGAACAGGAAGTTCGGGAAGTGCTGCGGTAGGTCAGGCGTGATGATCGCCTGGATCGTGCCGGCCAGGCCCCAGAAGTACGTCACCTCCACCAGGATCTGTCGCCGCCACCACAGCGCAAATGCCGACACGAAGATCGCCGCGTCGCAAAGCTGGAGCGGGAGCGCGTACAGCAGCTCGGCTCGGTTGGCGTGCGTGGCGACGAGATAGGCCCACCAGGCGACCTCATCGCCGACCAGCACCACCGCCAGGGCTCGGGCGGCCAGCAGCGTCCAGGGTCCCGGTCGCAGCCTGGCCGCTCCCACCAGCGCAGCGGTCGCTCCGGCGATCACGACAACCGTCCACACGTGTTCCGCGCCGATCAGGCCGCCCATCGCGTCGAAATAGGTACGCTTCCGAACGGGTTGTCGCAAGTAGTTATGAAGGTAGAGATCTGGTCTGACGTCGTTTGACCCTGGTGCTACATCGGCAAACGCCGGCTTGAGACCGCTCTAGAGCGGTTCGAGCACCGGGCCGATGTCGCTGTGGAGTTCCGCAGCTTCGAGCTCAATCCGAACGCCCGGACCGACCCGGAAGGCAATCTGGAGGAGGCGCTGGCCCGCAAGTACGGCATCAGCCTCGAGCAAGCGCGCGCCATGCACGCCAGGGTCGTAGACGCGGCGGCCGGCGAAGGACTCACGTACCGCTACGACATCGCCAAGCGCTCCAACACTTTCGACTCGCACCGACTCATCCATCTGGCTGGAACCCTTGGCCTCCAGGGGGAGATGAAGGAGCGCCTGATGGCCGCGTATTTCATGGAAGGGCGGCTGATCGGCGACCGGGACACATTGGTCGAGCTGGCCGAAGAGATCGGCATCGATAGGGAAAGCGCTCGAGAGGCATTGGATTCCGGCGCGTTTGCGGACGAGGTCCGGGCAGATGAGCGCGAGGCCATGGAGCTGGGCATCACCGGCGTACCGTTTTTCGTCATCAATCGACGCTACGGAGTCTCGGGCGCGCAGCCGGCCGAGATCATGCTCAAGGCGCTCGCGGCCGGCTGGGATGACGCACAGTCATGAAACACGCGGCCAAGCCATTCAGGTTTGGGGTGCAAGAACACGCAGCATCCAGCGGCAAGGCATGGAGGGACAGATCGCGGCTTGTGGAGTCGCTCGGCTATCAGCTCCTCTACCTTCCCGACCACTTCGGCGAGCAACTAGGCCCGATCGCCGCATTGATGACGGCCGCCGACGCCACGACCACCCTGCGCGTCGGCTCCCTGGTATTCGACAACGACTACCGCCATCCGGTTGTACTGGCCAAGGAGGTCGCGACGATGGACCTCCTTTCCGACGGCAGGTTTGATCTCGGCCTGGGGGCGGGCTGGCTGGCACAGGATTACGAGCAGTCGGGGATGCCTTACGACAGTCCGGGTGTTCGTATCGAACGAATGGAAGAGGGATTGAAGATCATCAAGGGTCTTCTCGCCGGCGGCAGCTTCTCGTTCACCGGCAAGCACTACCGGATCGCTGAGCTCGAGGGCTATCCGCTGCCGGTTCAGAAGCCGCATCCACCCATCCTCATCGGCGGCGGGGGTCGTCGCATGCTGACATTGGCCGCACGCGAGGCCGACATCGTAAATGTGAACTTCGACCTGCGCGAAGGGCGAGTCAGCCGGCGCGTTGCTCAAAGCGGGTTCGCCGCAGCCACCGTTGAAAAGCTGGGGTGGGTCAAAGAGGCGGCGGGCGACCGATTCGAGCACATCGAGCTGGGCGCGTGGGTGTTCATGGCCAACGTCACCGAGGGACGCGAGGCGATCGCAGCGGCCATCGCCACGGGGTTTGGAGCAGAAGCGAGTGACGTCCTGGACATGCCGCATTTCCTGATCGGAACGGTGGACGAGCTGGTCGATGATTTGCGGGCTCGGCGTGAGCGATTCGGATTCTCGTTTGTCGTCGTACCTGGCGAGTCGGCGGAGGCCTTTGCGCCTGTCGTGGAGCGGCTCTCCGGAACGTAGCAGCCGTCGTGTACATTGGCTGAACGGTGGCCACGACTGAGCAGGTAGAGGTCAAAGGCCCGGTGGCGGGGCGGGCGCGCGAGGTGCTCACGCCCGCAGCGCTCGATTTCGTCGCCAGCCTCCAACGTGAGTTCGGCGCGCGGCGCGAGCAACTGCTGCACGCGCGCGATGAGCGCCAGGCGCGCATCGACGCCGGAGAGATGCCGGATTTCCTGGCCTCAACGAAGTCGGTAAGGGAATCCGAATGGCACGTTGCACCGGCGCCGAAGGACCTCCAGGACCGCCGCGTCGAGATCACCGGACCGACCGATCGCAAGATGCTCATCAACGCCCTCAACTCAGGCGCGCGAGTCTTCATGGCCGACTTCGAGGACGCCAACTCGCCGACCTGGTCGAACCTCGTCGAGGGTCAGGTCAACTTGATCGACGCCATCGAGAGAACGCTCACTTTCACGAGCCCGGAAGGAAAGGAGTACCGCCTCAACGACAAGGTCGCGACGCTGGTCGTGCGGCCGCGCGGGTGGCACCTAGACGAAAGACACGTGGTGTTGGGTGGCAAACCGGTGTCCGGCAGCCTCTTCGATTTCGGCCTCTACTTCTTTCACAACGCCAAGCGCCTGCTCGGCAAAGGGAGCGGACCGTATTTCTATCTCCCCAAGCTCGAGAGCCACCTCGAGGCGCGGTTGTGGAACGACGTTTTCAACTTCGCGCAGGATTCCGTCGGCGTACCGCGCGGAACGATCCGCGCCACCGTACTCATCGAAACGATCCTCGCCGCGTTCGAGATGGAAGAGATCCTCTATGAGCTTCGCGAGCACTCGAGCGGACTGAACGCTGGCCGCTGGGACTACATCTTCAGCATCATCAAAAAGTTCCGGAACCGTCCAGATTTCGTCCTGCCCGACCGCGCGCAGGTGACGATGACCGTCCCCTTCATGCGCGCCTACACGCAGCTGCTGGTGAAGACGTGCCACAAACGCGGCGCACACGCGATGGGTGGGATGGCGGCGTTCATCCCGTCGCGTCGCGATGCTGAGGTCAATCGTGTCGCGCTGGCGAAGGTCAAAGAGGACAAAGACCGCGAGGTGGGGGACGGGTTCGACGGCACCTGGGTCGCGCACCCCGACCTGGTGCCCACCGCAACCGAAGCGTTTGATCGCGTGCTGGGCGATCGCCCCAACCAGCTCGAAAGGCAGCGCCCCGACGTTCACGCCACCGCGGGAGAGCTGATCGACGTTGCCGTGCCCGGTGGCACGATCACTGAAGCTGGGCTCAGGCTCGACGTCAGCGTCGGCATCCAGTACATCGAGTCCTGGATGCGGGGCGTCGGCGCTGCGGCCATCAACAACTTGATGGAGGACGTGGCAACGGCCGAGATATCGCGCTCGCAGGTGTGGCAGTGGTGCCGGCACGCCGCGCGCCTCGCCGAGGGCCCACCGGTGACGGCCGATCTCGTGCGCGAGATCGCCGACGAGGAGATGGCGAGCTTGCGCGACCGACATGGGGAAGAGCTCTGGAAGAAGGGGCGGTTCGCCGAGGCGCGGGAAGTCTTCGAGGAAGTTGCTCTCGCCGAAAGCTTCCCGGCCTTCCTGACGTTAGTTGCGCAGCGTTACATCGACTGAGGTAACGGGCTCTCTACCAGGTCAGGGAATCACCCGTGGCGGCGCCGGCGGTTTGCCTGGCAGCCTGCGCCACTGACGCGGCCCGACCCCGTTGTTCGGGTTGCCTGGAACGAATGCCACCGCCGATGGCTTGACCAGGCAGTTGTCCTTTCGCACGACGCTCCGCTCGCCGCCCTCCTGATGCTCGATCACGACTGTCCGCTCCAACACGGCGCGCACACGTACCTGCTTGCCGTCGACGATCGCGTTGAACCCACCGCTGACCTCGTGATTGGGTGGTGGGACGATGCTGGCGAGCGAAACGAGATCGGCGATTTTGTCCATTGGCGGGCTTCCTCGGGCTAGGCGGCGGTTGTGGTGCCGCGGAAAAATGAAAAGTGCCGAGCGCGTCGTTCGGCAGCAGTGAAGCTTACCAGAACGTCCACGAGCTTCCGCCAGAACCCCTGCATGGGGGCAAAACCAGCGCCTTAAGCGGCCGGGTTGTGCTCCTGGAGGCGCAGCTGCCGGGCCGCTTCGCGGCCACGCCGGGCTGCTTCCTTGCTTGCCAGGTGGCGAACGCGGAGGTGAGTGGGGTCGACCAGGAGGCGCCGGCGGTTGACCAGAACCTTCGGCTCCCCAGGGGCCGGCTCGATGACCGCGGTGCGCTCCAGCACGGCCGTCACCCAGACGCGCCGGCCGTCGACCTCGGCCTCGAAGTCGGGGAGGATCTCGTCATCCTCGTCCATAGAAACGCTGTCCAGCCGAACCAGCTCAGCGCGGTTCGACGGCTCTTCGGTTGCGGGTTTTCGGTAGGAATCCATGCTCATATGCCAGATACCCGATCACAAGCACGACCAAACCCAAACCCAGCCACGGAAGTAGATACGCGGGGAAGATACCGAACAGGTCCCGAACTCGCGGTCCAATCCGCCTTCCAACCTCGAGAAAGATTGCAGCCCAGATCGTTGCGGAGAACAGAACGCACGGTATGAATACTCGATAGGGAACGTTCAATATTCCCGATAGGGCCGAGATCACGATTCGCATCCCCGGGATGTGGCGGCCGATGATGATCGTCCACGGACCCCACCGTACAAAGGCCCTCTCCGCTCGGTTGAGCTTGTGCTCCGTCAAACCGATATATCGGCCGTAACGTCGGATGAATGGGCGACCGTACCGTCGGGTGATGGTGAGGTTGCAGGCGCTTCCCAGCACCGCCCCCGCTACCACCGCGAGGTACGCCAGCGGGTAGGGGATCGCGCCGGTTGTCGTCAGGTAGCCGCCGTACGCGATTGCAGCGTCGCCGGGCGCCGGTAGCGGCACCCCGAGCTCCTCCAGGTAGATCACCAGGAACAGCCCGCCGAACTGGTAGTGAAGGATGAAAACGCGAATCGCGTGGGTGAACGGCCTCAGCCAGGATGGTTCTTGCAGCCACCCGGGAAGCGAGCTCGCTAGATGGGCTGCCAGGAACAGCATTTATGTACTCGGGCCGACTCCACCAGCCCTGCCGCGGATTATATGTGTGGTTCCTGCACCGCCCCCACAGGTTGCGTTGAAATTAACGACGCCGGCGGCACCCAGGTCAGGTTGGTGTCGAATGCACTTTCGAAATGACGCGCGTATCCGCGCGCCGCGGCCTCGGTTTCGATCCGCTGACTGATCAATGACGCAACCGACGTCGGACGTTTGTCGGCGTGCCCGCAAGGGATGATCCCGTCGAAATAAGCGATGTCGGTGGTGAGGTTCAAAGCGAACCCATGGCTCACCACCGAGCGGTTCAGCTTGATCCCGATCGCGGCCACTTTCTCTCCGTTTGACCAAACGCCGGTGAGGCCGCGTCCACCCGGTTCGGAGGCGATCCCGAGCTCCGCCAGGTAAGCGATCAAAGACCGCTCGAGCTTGTCCAGGTAGCCGGGGATCGTCATCTCAAAATGGGTCAGGTCGAGGATCGGATAGCCGACCAGCTGGCCCGGACCGTGGTATGTCGCTTCGCCGCCGCGGTCTGACCAGATGACGTCGACCTCGCGGCGCACGCGCTCGTCCACATCCCAAAGGAGATCGTCCGCGCCCCCCGCTTTGCCCAACGTGAAAACGTGCGGGTGCTCGAGCAGCAGCAGCGTGTCGGGCGCGCTGCCGTCTCGCACCGCTTCCACCAGCTCGGCCTGGAGATCCCAGACCGCGCGGTACGGCGCGCTACCCAGCCAGCAGGCTCTTACGGTCGGGGACTTGCTCATCAGCGTGGTATGAGGAACGGACCAGCGGGCCGGCTTCGACGTGCTTGAAGCCCATCGCCATCGCCTTCTTCTTCAGCTCCACGAACTCCTCGGGCTTGTAGTAGCGCACCACGTCCGCGTGCTTCTTGCTCGGTCGCAGGTACTGGCCGACCGTGAGCACGTCGATGTTGTGCGCGCGCATATTGCGGAAGACTTCGAGCAGCTCATCTTCGGTTTCGCCAAGGCCGACCATCAATCCCGATTTGCTCACCATGTGTGGCGCCAACGTCTTCACATGACGGAGCAGCGCGAGGCTGTTGGCGTAAACAGCTTTCGGCCGGATGCGCGCATACAGCCGAGGCACGGTCTCTGTGTTGTGGTTGAAGATGTCGGGCCCAGCTTCGACAACGGTGCGAACGGCATCGAGGTCGCCCTGAAAGTCCGGCGTCAAAACCTCGATCGTCGTTTCGGGGCTGCGCCGGCGGATCGCGCGAATCGTGCGCGCGAAGATGCCAGAGCCGCCATCGCGCAGGTCATCGCGATCCACCGATGTGATGACCGCGTGCCGGAGTCCGAGCTCGGCGACCGACTCCGCGACGCGAATTGGCTCGCCGAGGTCTAGCTCGCTAGGCCGGCCGGACGTGACGGCGCAGAACCGGCATGCGCGTGTGCAGACGTCGCCGAGGATCATGAATGTCGCCGTGCGCCGATTCCAGCAGTCGAAGATGTTGGGACAGCGTGCCTCTTCGCACACCGTGTGCAGATTGCGGCCGTGCACGATCTGCTTGAGATCTTTGAAGTTCTCGCCCTCGGTCACACGAACTCGGATCCACGACGGTATCGACTGCGGGGTGAGGGGAGTCGCGCTGCTCACAATTTGATGCTAGACGCAGTCCATTCTTCGAGGCGCTTCCTGACGAAGCCGAGGAACTGGCCGGCCATCATGCCGTCGATGATGCGATGGTCGAAGCTCAGGCACATGTTCATCATGTTGCGGACCGCGATCCCGTCGCCGATGACGACGGGCCGGCGCACTATCGATTCCGTGGTGAGGATGGCGGCCTGGGGCTGGTTGATGATCGGCTGCGACGCGATCGAACCGGTAGAGCCTGTGTTGTTGAGGGTGAACGTGCCCCCCTGCACGTCGTCCGGCTTGAGCTGCTTGTTGCGCGCGCGGCCGATCAGGTCGTCGAGAGACCGCACGAGGTCGGTGAAACCGCGCTGGTCCGCATCCTTCAGGACCGGCACGATGAGCCCGTCGGGGATCGAGACCGCGATGCCCATGTTGATGTAGCGCTTGAGGACGACGCCCTCATCGGTCCATGTGGAGTTGAGCCAGGGGAACTGCTTGATCGCCTCGCAGACGATCTGCACGACAAACGGGATGTACGTCAGCGCGACGCCGTGGCGAGCCTTGAAGCCCTCTTTCTCCGACTCGCGGTATCGCACCAGGTTGGTGACGTCGACCTCCTGCAGCGTCCAGGCATGAGGCGCGGTGGCGAGGCTGCGGACCATGTGCTCGGCGATCGAGCGCCTCATGATGCTGAGCTTCACCAGCTCCTCACGCGAACCGTCTCGCGGGGCTTGGGGAGCGGTTGCAGGCGCTGACGTTAGCGCCGCGGCGGGGCTCGCTCCCCCGACCGCCGCCAGGATGTCGTCACGCGTCACGCGACCCCCTAGGCCTGAGCCTCGTAGCGTGGTCGGGTCGAGGTTGTGCTCGGCGGCAAGCTTACGGACCGCGGGGGAGAGGCGAGCGCCGCCGTTGCCTCCTCCGGCCGCGACCACCTCGGCCGGCGCGGCGGCAGCCACTACGGCCGGGCCGCTAACCGCGGCGGCTTTTGGCTCAGGCTTGGCCCCTTGAGCGGCCGGGGCGGCCGGGGCGGCCGGGCCGGAAGGCGTACCGGCCACCTCGATCTGGGCGATCACCGACCCCACCAGAACGGTTTCGCCTTGAGCCGCGGTGATCTTGACCAGCTTGCCCTCGAAGGGCGAGGGGATCTCGGCGTTGACCTTGTCCGTGACCACCTCGACGATCGGCTCGTCACGCTTGACGAAGTCGCCCTCGTTCTTCAGCCAGTGGTCGACTGTGCCCTCGGTGACCGATTCACCGAGCTGGGGCATCTTGATCTGGGCGAGGCCCATAGCCGGCTAGCTCCTCGCGTTACAAGTGGAGATCAAATGCAAGCACACCCTAGGACCAAGTGTAGCGAGGGTGTCCCAATACGAACTCAATCGCCGGTCACGCCAGACTACTGTCGTGCGATCCGGACGTCCCTCGGCTCAGTTGCCAGGCCAGCATTGGCGTTGTCGGCCTTCTGGGCGGCTGCGTGGCACCGTTCGCAACACCAACTTTTTCTGGATGCTCGCAGAGTTCGGAGTACCCGACTAACCGTAGCCATCTTCTGCGATTCAGCCTAAGCCCAGCCGCCGAGCCTTTGACCGGGACCCGAGCCTAATTTGCTCTGGGACATTTTGGCAAGTCGTGTTAAGGGGGGCGGACGCCCCCACCCAATTCCTGAGGCCCACTAGTGGCCAAAAGGATCTCGGCCCCGACGCCCGTCCCCGAGATGCAACGTAAGGCCGGCCGCGACGCTTGTCTGTAGGACTTTAGTTCCAGATACGCCTCTCTAAGGAGGCGGTCACGCGGACCACCTCCTTAGATGTCGAGGTTCTTAGCTACAACTCACCGTGAAGTTGCTAACTGTCATCGTGCCGTTCGCGTTGATTGTGATTTGGAATGCAGCGTGCATCGACAGGGTCTGCGTTGGATTGGCGACGTTCGTGCCGTTGAAATTGAACGTGGCATGGTTCACCTGATTCTGAAGGTTGCCCTCGAAGCCGAACCACTCAATCATGTGGCCCTGGAACGTCGGGCCCCCGTTCGGTATGAACGTGGGGTTGCCCTGTGGGTCGGGCGGGCCGGCGAGTCCTTCAGTCAGCGTGTCCTGGCCCTCAAAGGTCGAGGTGAACCAGTCCCCAGTGCCGTTCGCGATGAAGTGCATCACGCCGTTGCCAACGGCGTTGTTGTGCACGGCGCTGCCAGGACCTGTACAGCCGGCCGGGATGGCGTCATTAAGCGTTGAAATGTGCACCGTCTGGGTGAACGCGCCGGAGGCATTCGCCGGCACAACTCCCAGGCACATGGCGACGGCGGACGCGGCAAACAGAACGAGGAGTCTCTTCATGTACCACCCTCCAAGGGGAGAACCAGATCGTGGCCGAGACTACGAGTCCCGGATGTCGGTCGGCACAATACCCCAGCACGAGGGAATTTCCTATGGGAGAGATTGCTTAGGACAGACCGCCCTGTGGATTCCTACTCAGAAACGTTGGAGGCGACGCCCAGAATCGAACTGGGGATGGAGGTTTTGCAGAATGATGCTGCACCTCTGCCACCCTTCGTCGGGCTTCATGTTACGTTCCGGCGGCTGCGCCAACCTCCGCCTGTCACCGCGACACGGTGTCGGCGTTGTGGGTAGCGCTGTGGGTAGTAGGGCGTAACCGCCCTCTCACGCGAAGAGACCTAGCGCGCGCGGTGTCGCCCGGCCGGCGTACCTTTGGCAAGCCAAGGTGTGGCAGCAGATCCGCGCCGTCACCGCCGGAGTGGTAGGCGGCCTACTGATCCTCGTTTACAGCTTCTGGATTGGCACGAGAGATACGCAGACGCTCACCGTCCGGGCGCTTATTGCTGTCGTGGTCGTGTGGGTGCTAGCCGAAATTCTTCAGACTAAGACAGTTCGCTCGCGCCTTCCTTTTATTTGGGTCGGGTTCGGGAGCACGGGGCGTAAGCTCGCGAAGGAAAGCGACGAGGCGCTTGGGAAGCGAATCGACGCGGTGGTTTCTGGCATCTCAGCCATCACCGCCAACTACATTCGGTATCAGCCCGTCAACGCGCCGGGTGGTGACCTGACCGAGTGGCAGCGAGGCGTGGAAGAGCGGCAGCGTCACGAGCGCGATGCCTGCGCGCGCATCGTTGATCTCCACGGCAGCGAGATCCTCGAAATTGTCTCCGCCCTACGTCAGCGTGGGGCCGTTGACGAGAACCAATTCCGGCACCTGATCTGGACCTTACAAATGCTTCAGTACGGGTACCTACACGATTTACAGGGCGTCGTCGCGGAGATGACAGGTGCGGGGCGACGCCTTCGAGGTCTGGATTAAGCCGCACCCCGTTCGTGAGCGGGGCCGTCGGCGTAGCGCCGAATCGAACGTGGCGGTACCATCGTCGGTCACAACTAGTGCGATGCCTGACGTGCGGCCAGAATAGCCCGGATGCGTGGAAAGTCCTCCAAGTTCATCCCGACGGGACCGCCTCATTTAGAGAGGAGATCAAGGGACCACATGCCGACCGGTACACCGTCGATTGGATGCAGTGTGCGAATAACGACTGCCACGAGATTGTCATTCGAGTGCACAAGCGGGGCATCCAATTCATGGGTGGTGGTGGCCCAACTGGCATCGTTACCGAACTTATCGCCTGGCCGCCAGGGGGCGCAGCGCGCCGGGTCATTAACGCCGTCGTGCCGCCGCGCTTGCGCGAAGACCTGCACGAGGCCGCCGCGCTCCTAGACATCAGCCCGCGCATGTCGGCCGTCCTCGCGCGGAGCATTCTCGCCGACATGCTGGCCGAATACGCAGGTCACAAGGAATTCCAGCTGGCCGATCGCATCGACTCGTTCAACAAGAACGCGGCGCACCCCAGAACGCTGCGCGAGAGTCTGCATCGCTTCCGCGAGGTCGCCAACCTCGGAGCGCACACGACGACCAGCGACCAGGGCGAAGTCATACGGATCGAGCGTGACGAGGCCGAGTGGACGCTCGACTTGGTCGAGCGCCTCTTTGACTATCTGATCGTGACGCCCGCCGCCGACAAGAAGATGCGCGATGCCATCGACGCGAAGATCGAGACCGCGAAACGCAAACCGATCAAGCCTCTGCCGGATGATCCGAAGAAATGACGACCCGCTCCGGCCGCGGCCGTTGGCAGCGCGTCCTCGACGCCCGACGCCAGGCGCGCGCAGGGCTCGGAGGCGCCCCGCGCGGCGGCGACATGTACGGTTCACCCCCGAAGCCAAACAAGGCCCCGTCGCGGCCGCCCGAGCCGACACCGGTTCGGGGCGCCCAGGCGTTCGCGTCCTGTCGCTCGGCGAGGCCGCCATGCGACTTGGCCTGGCGCGAGACGAACTCGAGGCGCTGATCGCCCGCGGCGAGGTGGCGACGCTGCCGGTCGGCGGGGTGGCGGAGGGTCGTTCCGACGAGCGAGGTCGAGCGGCTCATGGCTGGTCTACGCGGTCCTTAGCGCCGAAACCACTTCCACGTATCAGATGCCCACGACCGGAAACCTGTCCGTTCTGGCAGGGAGTCCGGCGGCGTCAATGCGTCGAGTTGGTGTTGAAGTGTCTCGTGGAGCGGCTCGACCAGGGCTTTGATCGCGTCGGCGTTCTCACGTATTTCCTTGATCGGCTCCTTGTTCGCGAGGCCCCTCTGGAACCGTTCGAATTGCATCGCCAGGTCGTTGATCGCGGTCACAACGTCCGTCGCGCCTTCGAGGCGAAGTCGGACGTATGCGAGCCGAAGGTCCTCAGTAGCCGTCTTGACGAGTTCGATGAGGTGGTCTCGATACGGCCCGGCCGGCAACGTGTTGGGGTTCACCCATACAAAAGGCGACGTAAGCGACTCGAAGGCATACGCGCCGCTGAGAACCCGCTCGAACTCGGCGCGCAGCCTTTCGCGTTTCGCGGTCGCCTGCGCCCAACGCTCCGCAGTGTGCGCGCGCTGCGTCTCGTTCCACTGCACGAGGACGGCGACGGCCACACCGATCACGGTCGCGACCAGGCCGGCGAGGACGCCGAGTAGTCCGATCACGAGGCCGAAGGATGCGGCATCCAAAACACGCAGGAGTCTAGCGAGCGCAGGCCGAGAGGGAGGCGCGGGCGCGACAGCGTGAACCCCGGGCCGCGAGCAGGAGCTCGCTGATAGCATCGATGCCAACGCTGCCGATCACTCGGCCGATGACTTGCCGCCGAATCCCGCCGCCCCGAGTGGAGCGTCACGGGAGAAGGACCGCTCGTCGGCGTTGGTGGCGGCGTTGGCGAGGCAGTAGATGGCCGGCGAACCCCTACCGGCCTGCTTCCGGTACCGCGTCGTCAAGCGCTTCGACGCCGGCAATGCCGAGGTCACGACCGACCTGCCGCACCTGGGTCAGAGCACGTGGACGGTGGCGGCGACACCCTGGCGTGGAGGCTCGTCCAGGCGGGCGAACTGCGGACGGTGAAGCTCGGCCGGCGGCGCCTAGTGCCCCGGGCTGCCCTCAACGATCTACTTGGCGGTCTTAGCTAAGTAGAGTTTGGGACGCCCCTTGCTGGCGTTGCCCTTGGTCATTTAGCCTCTCGTTTCGCAGCGCGTGCCAATTCTCTATCGGATCTCCAAGAACAACCCAGCGGAAGCCGTGGACTTCCTGTCCGAATATTTAGTGGGGCGCCCGCCGCGAGGGGTCGATGACAACTCGATCCTCTTTTGGTTTGGAGTCTCCCTCTGGGCGACAGACGCTCAGGCCCGTCGCAAGGCCGCGCAATGGCCTGCACTCGGACGATTTATCACGGAAGTCGACATTCCCGACCACCGATCGTTTGTTCTGCGCCGCACGCTTGGGCGGGGACATCACACTGTGTGGGCCCTTCCAGGAAGCCTTTTGGTTTGTGCGACCCGATCATTTCCTGTATAGAAGGCGTTACCTTACTAGAGACAGACATATGACTTACGAACTTTGGAGTGCACCGAGCGGCAACATAGTCGGCGCGTTCTCGACTGAGAACGAGGCTCTTTCGGCCGTCCGAGAAGTCGCTGACCGCAACGGTAGCGACTACGTCGAGTCGCTCGCCCTTATGGTTGAAGATGACTCTGGCCAAACGGAACTACTTGCCGAGGGCGATGACCTACTTCGGATGATCCGAAGCAGTTCTCCAGCCGCCCGCTAGCAGCCAACCTGCTTTTCGCGTCGGAGCGATAAACCCTCCGTCTGTGGGTAGATTTGTGGGTAGTCGGGCTGCCGCATGAGCGCCCGAAATGTGCTTTTCAAATTGGAGGCGACGCCCAGAATCGAACTGGGGATGGAGGTTTTGCAGACCTCTGCCTTGCCACTTGGCTACGTCGCCGCGCCCTTCGTAAGCCGATTCTACCTTCGGCGCCGCCAAGCTCAGGGACGCACCACTACGCTAGGCGGGCGAATTGGAAGAGCAGGAATACCGCGACGTCATGGCCCGCCTCGCCGCCAGCGTGGTGGTGATCAGCGCCCGCACCGACCGAG
>Ga0209648_10003235_pt1 | contig 13669 bp, 14 predicted proteins | sample GraSoi2013_115cm_FD_185830 | JGI IMG/M metagenome (GOLD analysis project Ga0209648, IMG submission 185830) | Grasslands soil microbial communities from the Angelo Coastal Reserve, California, USA - Sample 9_17_2013_115cm (SPAdes) (version 2) | ecosystem: Environmental > Terrestrial > Soil >...
CTATGAAAAGTCTACGAAAAACCGCGCTGATGGCGGCTGCGCTGTTGGTGACCATGCCGTTCGACGTGCTGATGGGGCAGCAGCCGCAGCCGAGCGCCGGCAGTGCTTCCCCTGCTCAGGGTGTGCCGGCTTCACAGCAGCCGAGCGGCAGTCAGACGACCATCCGGGTTCCGGTGAATCAGGTGCTCGTTCCTGTGACCGTGAAGGACGGAGGGGGCAGGCTCGTCCCGGACCTGCGCCTGGACGAATTCCGCATTTTTGAAGATAACGTCGAGCAGAAGATCGCCTTCTTCCGGGCGGATGTCATTCCCATTTCCATGGTCGTGCTCCTGGACAACGACTTGAAATCGAAGGATGCCAAGCAGGTTGGCGAGAGTGTTCGTGCCATCGTTGCAGGCATGAGCCTCAACGATGAAGCGTTCATCTGCCGCTTCGACCAGTACTTCCACCCGGGCAAGGGATTTGTCAGCGACCAGGACAAACTCCTGACGGAGTTGAAGCGCACGCGGCTCGACGAGGAGCCCTCCGTCGGGCCTACCAGCGCGGCCATTGGCAACGGCCCCTCGCTCAACGGGCATTCCGCAACCGGGGACGCGCCGAACATCACTGGAGGGCTGGTGAACCTCAAGGGCCAGCCAACAAAGGCGCTGGACGACGCGGTTTATGAAGCCGCACAGCTTCTGAAGGACCGTGATCCCGGGCGCAACCGGCGAAAGATCATTCTGCTGATTTCCGACGGCCTTAACGGGCCCAAAGCCAACAAATTTAATTACGACACCACCCTCAAGGAGCTCTTGCGCTACGACATTGCGGTTTACGGCGTAGGTGTCGGCAGCGCTTTTTTTGATCGCCGATTCGAACGGCTCTCCAAATACGCTCACGCCACGGGCGGCGACGTCTACTATGGTTTGAAGAGCCGAGCGATGGAAGAGCTTTATGGCCGGGTCACGGAGGAAGCGCGAAACCAGTACCTGCTGGCCTATGCGCCCGGCGGCACGGACCGCGCAAGGGAATACCACACCATCGAGGTACGCGTCAGGCGAGAAGGGCTCACTATCCTGGCTCGCGAAGGCTACTACGCGGGAGCCACGCCGCGATAATCGCCCGATTTCGATCCTTCCAGCGCGCGTTCGCGAAGATAAAGAAATAACGGCAGCGCCAAACTCACTCCCACCGCGCACAGCCCCGCAATCGGAAGCCAACGCAACCGCATGCGAAGTTGGCGCCCTTCGAGCCGCATGAACATCAGGAGGACTACGGACGAAACCAGGACATCCAGTCCGAAAAAGGCGCTGATGCGGTTTGCGAAAAGTTGGCGGACAAGCAAGCCGAGGTGCAAGCCGTTTTCCATGATCCAGGGGATGAATTGCGAATACGGAATGGCGGCGCCAAGGAAGCAAAGGAACAAATAAATATTCTTGCGATTCACGGGATATTCTCCAGTCCGTGTTCCGATCAGAAGATCAGTAAGAAACTCTTGGCATGCGCTCAGGCGCTCAAGGCTTCTTCATGCGCCGGGCAGATCGGTTTGTAGGCGCAATTTCGGCAGATGAAGCCTCGTTTCGCCGGGAATTCTCCTGCGCGAATGTCCGCGGCCGCTTCCTGCACGATTTTGTGCGCCTCGTCGAGTTGCTTGGCGTCCCGCGTGGTCTCCTGTCGCTGATTGTCCTGCAAATAATGGAACACCAGCCGCACGGGCTCCAGCTCCAAAATCTCCTTCACTGCCAGCGCGTACAAGCTCAGCTGCAAATCCCTTTTGGCGTCCGCGTCCTTCTTGGCGCGTCCCGTTTTGTAATCGACGATCTCGACGTCGTGTTTGTTGCCCAATGAGTTGATCTGGTCGATTCGCCCCTTGATGATGACATTGTTGTCGAGAGGCAATTCGAACGTTTTCTCTTGTTCCATGGCTTGCGGTGGGTCCGCCATCATGCCCGCATGAAAGACGCGTAATTGCTCCAGCCCGTCCTTCTTGTATTCTCCTTCCTGATATTCGTCCTCAAATCCTTTCGAATTCCATTCCGTTTCAAAAATCCTGCGCACTTCTTCAAACGGCAGCTTCACGCCCTTGCGCAGTTGGTCCACAAAACGCTTGATGGTCGTGTGCATCACCGCCCCAAAAGTCATCGCTGCCTTCGGCCCTTCGCGCAGCGACCACAAATACCCGAACAGATACCGTTGCGGGCAGGTACGGTAACCGCTCAGCGCCGAAGGGCTCAGGGTCAGCGGCTCCGCAGACGGTGGATGAAACTCCTCCGCCCAGTCCGCAATACGGGAAAAAATTTTTGCCGATCCCTCGGCGGCCGGAAAAAGCTCGGAATCTTCCCAAAGGTTTTCCTGTACTCCATCGTCTCTTCCCGCGGATGGGAGCTTCGGCATGAGTTGCCGCACGTCCTGCCGTTTTACCGCCGGTTCCATCACGATGTCTTCGATGAACACCGGCACTTTTCCTTTTTTCTCCGTCACCGTGGTGATGGTCAGCCGTTCTTCTGCGCGCGTCAGTGCCACGTAAAACAGCCGCCGTTCTTCCTGGATATGAAACTGCTCCGCGGGACTGCCCTCTTTCATCAGCTCCACGGGGAATTCGAAGACGCGGGGTCGCTCGGTGGCTGGAAAAGCGCGGTTGTTCACTCGCAACAGGAACACCTGCGGAAACTCCAGGCCCTTCGCGCCATGGACGGTCATCAACTGCACGGCGTCCAGCGGCGCGTCGTCTTCCAGGCTCACCACTCCGCCAGCCTGAGCGTAGTAATCCAGATATTCGATAAACTCTGCCAGACCACGTGTTTCACTCTTCGGTTCCCACTCCTTCATGAATTCGGCCAGCCGCTTCACGTATTTTCGGTCGTGTTCCTTCGCGCGCTGCTGTATCTCCAGCCACTCCGTCACGCTGGCCAGAATCTCGCGTGCGGTGCGGCGATTCAGAGTTTTTCTTTGCGTAGAAATAAATTCCACCAGTTGCCCGAGTGCCTCATGCGAGCCGTCGAACGCCAATTGTCCTTGAGGCAGTTGCAGCAGATCGTAGATCGCCTTCTTCTCTTTTCGCGCGCGCTCTGCCAGGCGCACCAAATCCCTTGCTTCCAGGTGCCATGCCGGCACCGCCAGCACACGCGCGCAGGCAATGTCGTCGTACGGCGCGACGATCAGCCGCAGGTACGCGAGCGCGTCCCTCACCAGGGGATGCTCCAGAATAGAAAGTTTCGTGATTACAAAGGGAATCTTTCGCCGCGACAGCTCTTCCACCAGCTGACCCCGGTGCGCATGCTGGCGGTAGAGCACCGCAAAATGCTTCCAGCGCCGCCCTGCTCCATGAATGCGTTCGAGTTCGCTAGCCACCCAGCGCGCTTCTTCTTCGGGAGTTGCCAACTCGACGATGGGGATCTTTTCACCTGGAGGTTTGTTAGGGGAGAGGACTTTCTTGGGAAAGTCCGCGCTCACCGCGTTCTGCCCGATCACTTGCATTGCCACGCGCAGGATGTTCGGCGTCGAGCGATAATTCTCCGTCAGCGCCACGCGGAACCGCGTGGAGTCCTGCCCTTCCTTCCATCCTGCAAAGCGCTCCAGGAATAATTTGAAGCTCCCGAAAGAAGCTCCGCGGAACCGGTAAATCGCCTGGTCGTTGTCGCCGACCGCGACGATATTCTTCGTGGGCCCAGCCAGCAGCTCCAGCAGGCGGAGTTGTGCGATGTTAGTATCTTGAAATTCATCCACCAGGATGTAGCGGAATTTTTTCTGCAGAGCGTCTCGCAGTTGCGTGTCTCGCTCCAGCAGAGCAACCGCTCCGGTGATCAGCGAGCCAAAGGAAACGCGATTCTTCTCGCGCAGCAGTTCTTCGCTGGCCCGGTAGGCGCGTGCAAGTTCCTGCTGCAACGCGACCGTTTCCTGGCGCTCCGCGAGGGCGTCCTCGTCCAGCGCATCGCGTTCCGCTTCCAGGCGCGCCGCCAGCCCGGCCGCATAGCGCTGATAGTCTTCGCTGGATACCAGTTCGTCCTGGCAGCGCGAAAAAAACTCCACAAAATCGTTCAGGAATTGCCCGGGATCGGCCAATCTCCTGTATTTCTCCAGACGCAGACGCCGCAGGTTGCGCCGCAGCAGGATCCAATGATCGAACTCGTCCAGCATGACCCGTTGCGGATCGGCCTCCGCCAGCAGCGTCTCGCAGAAGGAATGAAACGTCGCCAGCGTCACGGCTTTCCCGCGCTCGCCCGTGGCCTTCACCACACGCGCTTTCATTTCGCCCGCGGCTTTCTTCGTGAATGTCAGCCCAAGAATGTTCTCGCCGGAAAGGGTTTCATCCGATTGCAGCACATGCCGGATGCGCTCCGTAATGACGCGCGTCTTTCCCGTTCCCGCGCCCGCAATCACCAGCAGCGGTCCCTCGCCGTGCGTGATCGCGCGCCTCTGTGCCTCATTGAGCTTCAGCCCGCTCTCCTCGAGCGGCTCCATTTCAAACAGCGTTGCCATGATTTATGAAGGGTAGCGGATTTTTCGTGGCAGGGGAAACGGGCCCTTTTTTTTCTTGCGACGGTGATACGATAACCCGCAGTCGCTCGGTTATGGAGTCTGAACATGAAGCGAAATCTGACAAAGAGCGTTGTCCAACTGTTCATCGGTGTACTGCTTGGAGTTGGTCTTGTTGCGGGCTTGAATGCTGCACAAGAATATCGATCCATGACGGGCTATGCGTTTTGGAGCAAGGCGGATAGCAACCTGAAATTCGCTTATCTGATCGGCTACTCCGACGCCGAGCAAATGTACAGACTTGCCCTGGATAAAGGAGCAAGACCACTCTGCGCCGACGCCGGAAGAGAATGGATTGAAGACTTTGAACGAAAAATTCCGATGCCTAACAACGTAACTGTCAAGCAAACGAGCGAAGGTATAGATGAGTTTTATAAGGATTGGAGAAATCAGAGCGTCCACCTTTATTTCGCGCAAAACATTGTGAGGCTGCAGATTGCTGGCAGGCCACAGGCTGAAATAGAGGAGGCGACTAGAAAGGCGCGAGAGGCAGCTTCAAATAAGTAAGCAGGAGGCTTCATGAACAAAATCCGCGTGATAAATGGTTTGACAGAGAAGTGGTGCGTGACCTGTAAGATTTGGAAACCCCTTACCGATTTTTCGCCGGGCGGAAAGACCCACCAGACGGTATCCGAGGGTGGTGTGCACTGTGAGTGCCGCGACTGCAACGCTGGGCGGCATCGGCGCAGGTACGCCGAAGCCAAAACTATTCGGGAAGCGTTGAGGAAGGGAGCGCGATAGCGTGGAAGATAGTTTCCAAATCAAATCAGGACACCACCCTATTTTTCTAGCTCGATGCGAATCGAACGTGGTCTCAGATCATCGAGAAAATAGCAATCTACGGCATCTCTTATCATTACTTCCAATTCTTCCCAGGTGTCGCCTTGCGTAAAAATACCTTCCGTCAGACATTCCGCGCAATAACCGCCGTCTGACTCCTGCGTCACGCGAAATACCAACTCCGTGCTGCTGTCCATTATTTGCTCCTACTATCGTTGCGACTTCTCGCCTGCGGCAACTTGCCGGTTGAACTCAGCCGATTTCTTTTTTGGGATCGTGAGTGTCTGCCATTTGTCACCCGCGAAGTGCCGCGCCAAATAAACAATCTGCCCCACATGATAGGAATAGTGCGCCACCTGCCGGTTGATGGCCTGCATGACCGAGTGCGGCTCGGTGCGTATGGTTATTGTCCGGGTTAGATCAGAATCGCTCAGCGGTTCCAGAGCGCCGAAGAGAAGTTTCCACCCGCGTTCCCACATCTCCGTCAATTCCGCGCGCGTCTTGGGCGGCTCTTCAAACTCCGTGTCGCGGTGGCGGTCCGGCTTTTCTCCATCGCTGGTTAGGAAATCTGTCCACCGCGAGCGCATGTTTCCCGACATGTGTTTCACGATGATGGCGATGGAATTGGACTCGGCATCGAGCGTGGTGAAGAGCGCTTCGTCCGGGCATTGTGCCATGGCCCGCTCGGCGAGATTCTTGTAGTAGCGAAAAAGATCAATAGAGTCTTTCACGTAGGACGTAGTGAATTGGTGCGCCATGCCGCCATTTTCTTCCGATTCCGCGAACTGTCAAGACGAGCGGCGGCGGCCAGCGCAAATCCCAAGTGACCAATTTGAGTGTTCCCGCAACTAGGCAGGGTAGAGTTCCCGGGACTAAAGTAAGGACTCGCGGGTGGTCGAAAGAAGTGCTTGACAATTCGCTTTTTGTTCGCCTAGTATCGGTGCGCCCGAATCTCAAATTCCGCAAGGGAGGAAGTCATGACCATAGGACAGATGATGCTTGGTGAGTTCGACCAGGAAATGCAGAACACCCGCAAAGTCCTGGAGCGATGTCCCGACGAGAAGTGGAATTGGAAACCCCATGAAAAATCCGGCACGCTTGGCTGGCTCGCAAGCCATGTCGCGACCATGGTGAGCTGGCTGCCAACGACCCTCAGCACCGAGGAGCTCGATTACGCGCCGGTGGGGGGCCCGGCTTATCAGCCGCCGAAAATTGAAAACCGCAACCAATTGCTCGCCGAATTTGACAAGAATGCCGCGGAGTCCCACGCGGCGCTCGCCAAAGTAAGCGATGCGGAGATAATGAAGAACTGGAAGCTGCTTGCCGGAGGCCAGGAAATCTTCACCATGCCCCGTGTCGCGTGTATTCGCGGCATGTGCCTCAACCACTTGATTCATCATCGCGCGCAGCTTACCGTGTATTACCGTTTGCTCGGCGTTGCCGTGCCTGGGCTTTACGGCCCCAGCGCAGACGAAGCCCAGCCTGGCGCCGCGGGAGCCGCCGCAAACTGAGTCTTGAATGATTTGTCCGAGGGCGGAGAATTTCTCCGCTCTCGGAGTTTTTCCTCGCGCAACGCCTCCTTTTTCCTATCGCGCTATAATAGAGCCGTCGCTCGTTCGGAGGTTTTTCATGAGCACGGAAACTCCCGTCGTTTTGTCCGCAGTTCGCACCCCGATTGGAAAATTTCAAGGCGGTCTTGCAGGATTCTCCGCGCCGGAACTTGGCGGAAAAGTTGTTGCTGAAGGCATTCGCCGCGCCGGCCTCGATTCCAATCAAATTGACGAAGCCATTCTCGGCAATGTTGTGCAAGCGGGACTAGGGCAGAATCCCGCGCGGCAAGCAGCGCTCAAGGGCGGTTGCAATCCCCGCGTTGCCGCAATGACTATCAACAAAGTTTGCGGCTCCGGACTGAAAGCCGTAGCGCTCGCGGCGCAGGCGGTGCAGCTTGGCGAATCCGAAATTGTCGTGGCGGGCGGGATGGAGTCAATGTCCAACTGTCCCTATCTGCTGCCGCAGGCGCGCACGGGTTACCGCATCGGCGATGGAAAACTCGTGGACTCCATGATTAACGACGGGCTTTGGGACGTTTACGAAAATTTTCATATGGGCATGACCGGGGAACTGGTGGCGGAAAAGTACGGAATCACGCGCGAAGAGCAGGATCACTTCGCATTCGAGAGCCATCAGAAGGCCGTCCGCGCTCGCAAGTCGTGTTTTTTTGAAGCGCAGATTCTTCCGATCGAAGTGCCGCAGAAAAAGGGCGAGCCCATCGTCATCAAGTACGATGAATCGCCGCGCGAGGACACTTCTATGGAAGTGCTCGGGAAGCTCAAGCCGGCGTTCAAAAAAGACGGCACGGTCACCGCGGGCAACGCGCCGGGAACGAATGACGGTGCGGCGGCGTTGATAGTTACCAGCGAGCGCAACGCATCGCGGCTTGGCAAGCAGCCGATCGCGCGAATTGTCGCGCAAGCGGTCAGCGGCGTTGAACCCAAGTGGGTGATGATGGCGCCGGTGGATGCCGTGGAAAAGTTGCTGAAGAAAACCGGCTGGGACCGCGATAAAGACGTCGATCTCGTCGAGCTGAATGAAGCGTTTGCGGTAGCCGCCATTGCCGTGACGCGGCAGCTCAAGCTCAATCCCGAAAAAGTCAACGTGAACGGCGGCGCTGTTGCCCTCGGCCATCCCATCGGCGCGAGCGGCGCGCGCATTCTCGTCACACTGCTGTACGAATTGCAGCGCCGCAACCTGAAGCGCGGCATCGCCGCACTGTGTCTCGGCGGCGGCAACGCCGTTGCGCTCGCCGTCGAACGTTTCTGAGAAGATCTAAACGCCAAACGGGCTTCAGCTTTGCATTGCTGGCTCAGCGCTCGCCGCCGCTTTCAAGTCGTTGCCGCAATAAGGGCAAAACTTATCGGTTTCGACGACTTCGTGTTTGCATTGCGGGCAGGAGGGATGCAGGTTGCATTTGCAGTTGGGGCAGAAGTTGAAGCGCGCGCCGACTGTCGTCGAGCAGCGCGGACAGGGATACGGCAGCGGCTCGCGCACCAGGAAATAAATGATCACACCGAGGAAGGGAAAGGGCCAGGAAAGCAGCAGAGCCAGTAAGGTCCACAGCGCTGTGTGCATTCCCCGGCGCTTAGCATCACGGTTCACGTAAGCAATCAGGAAAATGTAGCTTGCTGCAACCAAAGAAACGGCCGTCACAATCCCTGCCAGCGCCACAGAAGCCGTAGCCGGGTCGTTCTTCAGCTCGTCGGGGAAAATTTGGTCGCCGCGCTGCGGCGCGCTTAGGTTCACCAACAGTGCGATCCCTTGTGCGACGAGGAAGAGCAGGATGACCAGAACGATGAGCCACCGCGGGATGATGCGGAACTCGCTCCAGAAGCGGAGATTCTCCTTCTTTCTGCGAAGGCGGGTGAGCCGCATTCTTTCGTTAAACGAACCGGAAACTTTTTGTGAATAATCCGACATCTCTTTTCCTCTCTCCACTCAGATGCTGAACCGCGAGGGCAAGCCGCGCCCGATCCCAAATCTCAACCGTCTTGCTTCAGCCAATCCGGCTCCTCCGTCTGTCGCGCATTCTCCAGGAGCAGGACCGCGGCCGCGAAGAGCGCGGGGATCGTCCACCAGAGAGCAAAGCCGATTTCCCAAACGAGCTTGGGCATGCCGGTGACTTCGCCAAACCATGCGAACAGGCGCCAAACGTAAGGGGCGCTGGCAATGCCGAAAATCCATGAAGCCGCGCAAGCAAACCAGAGCAAGCGGCCCCGCGGTTCGTGTTCGCGCAATTCCTGGGCGCGCAGGCGCACGCGGAATTGTGTGCGGCTGGCCAGCCCGTCGGGGAAGGGAATTGCCGCTGTGCGGAGCAGCCGCAAAGCGCGATCGGTGTGGCGCGCGTGGTCGCTGCAGAAGTCACACTCCTCGAGGTGCGCACGGAGCCAGGCGCTGTCGGCTTCCGGCAATCCTTCAACGGGTGCTCGAGCAATCAGTTGCAAGGCGCGGTCGTGGATGTTGGCGCTCATGTGGCAGCACCTCGCTGGAGTTCGCCGCGCAATGCTTCGAGGCCGCGGTATAGCCGCGACTTCACGGTGGAAATAGGAACGCTAAGCACGCCGGCCATCTCTTCGATTTGCAATTCTTCCTGGAAGCGCAGGACGAGCACTTCGCGATAAATTGCGGGAATTTTTTGTAGTGAGGTTTGAACGTTTTCTTCCGACTCCTGGCTGAGGACCTGGTGAAGAGGCGAGGGTTGCTTTTCGTTGGCGAGTTGCAGGGGATGGTCCTGTTCCGGATCGGTGAGGGTATCGAGGCTTTGCGGTTTCCTGGAGCGCTGCCAGTCGATGACCAGGTGGCGGGCGATGGCGAAGAGCCAGGCCTCGAATTTTGACTTGCCATCGTATTGGTGGCCACGCTCGAGAACGCGGATCCACGTTTCCTGGAAAAAATCCTCTGCGCGCTCTTTGTTTCCTGTGACATAGAGAAGATAGCGGTAGAGGCGGAATTGATACTGCTCAATCAGGCGGTCGAGCAGGTCGGGATCGCGGCGCTGAAGGCCGCGGGCGATGGTCTTGGCTTCATTGCTCATCAGCGCAGAAAAGAAGAGAGTCGGACCCGGCGTGGCCGCGCGCCCGAAGAAGCTGGACCGTAGTGGAGTCAAACATGAGGTCGTGGCGCTCATTCTAGCTGGTATACGGAGGAGCGACGCGAAAAGACGCAGGGCAACGGGGTAGGGCGACCGTGGGGCAGGGGGGTACACCCCCCCGGGCATTTCGTATGAATATCAAAACAAAGGGGTTACATAATTTGCAATTCGTAATTGATTGATTCTAAAGGGCATCATCCCCGTGCTTAGCAGGGCAATCCATTACGAATTGCAAAGAAAAGGGTTAGGCTAGAAAAGTACAAGTTCCGCGTGCTGGAAATGCGAAATAGGTTCCAATTAGGAAGGCGCAAATATCTACAAGGATAAGTATAGCAGAGATTAAAGGAAAGTCAAGCGGAAAGTGTGGCTCAAATCTGGACAGGCAGGAAGCAGGTTATTACCAGCCCAGGACCGACTCGGAATTGTAGTAGACTCCCGCTGCTATGTTCTGCCCGCAATGCAAAGCCGAGTATCGCCAAGGGTTTACGCGCTGCGCGGATTGCGGAGTGGAGTTGGTTTATGAGCTTCCCACGCGCGAGGCGAAAAAAATCGAAGTAGCGAGGGAGCCGGTGGCGGTCTTGGAAGGCGAGGAGCTCAAGCCTCTCCACAGGTGGCCAGATGCTTTGTCGTGCGCTGATGCTTGCCTGAGACTGAGGGAACGCGGAGTCGCATACAGAGTAACGGAGATTCCCCTCGCTACTGGAGACTTGATGATGCCCCGACGGGAGTTCGAGATTGCCGTTCCTGCCGCGCAGTACGAGAGAGCCAAGGAAATGCTGGGAATCCAAATCGAAATGGGCGAAGAAAATCTGCCAAGCGCAGAAGAAATTCGAGCAGCCATGGAATTACAGGGGGAAGATGAGACTCCCACAGATGAAGTAGCTCAAGGAGGCTGGGATCCCGCGAACTGGTATCCCGAGGACGCCACGGTAGAAGTCTGGTCCAGGCTAGACAGCGACGTTGCTTTCAACAAAGGCTGGATGATCGAGCTCGCGCTGAAAGAAAATCGGGTTCTATCCCGCGCCGACGTTCGAGAAGACGGGACCCGAAGTCTATTTGTCCGACCCGAGGACGAGTCACGAGCGCGGGAAATCGTGCGAGAGATTGTGGAAGGCGCGCCGCCGGAGTAGGTTTTTCGCAGTGGCTCATTCAAAACAAGCAGCGCTTGGGTTTCGCGTGCATTCGGGATGGGCGGCGGCTGTCGCGGTGCGCGTGGATAGAGGCTTGCCTGTGGTGCTCGCGAGGCAGAGAGTTCAACTCGTCGAGACTTTCACTTATGAATTCCGCCAGCCGTATCACACTGCGGAGAAAATGCTGCTCGGGCAGGCACGCGAGTTTATTGCGCGAATGCAGGCTGAGGCAAGGCGCCTTGCCTACACCGCGATCCGCGGGCTCGAATCCAGAACGCAAGAACAGGGAGTGAAACTCACGTGTTGCGGACTGTTGCTTGCTTCCGGCAGGCCGCTTCCCGCGCTGGAGAAGATTCTGGCTTCGCACGCGCTGATCCACACCGCGGACGGGGAACTCTTTCGCCAAGCTCTCCTTCATGCGAGTACTCGCTGCGGCCTAAGGGATTTCACAATCAAAGAGAAGGAACTTCTGGAGCGCACCGGAAAGGTTTTGCGCCTCAAGGGCGACGGCTTGATGCGCCGCGTTACCGAACTTGGCAAAGCTTTTGGCGCGCCGTGGTCGCAGGACGAAAAGTTCGCCACGCTCGTTGCGTGGCTTGCGTCAAAGGGTGCCGCGAAAAAGGTCGACAGATTTGGAAAAGCTCCGATAGTGGCCGGGGGTAAATGTGGAAGCGACTGAGATCATAGTAGCTCGCGGCCGAGAGGCAAAATGGACATGAGGGTGAAACATTGTTCGCACTCGCTAAAACATTTTGGGCTAGGAGCATTGTGGCTGCTGGCGTGGGCTGTCATCGGTCTAGCTCAGAAATTGCCACAGCCAACCCGTGTGTGGTCCGTAGGACCGCTGACGAAAAGCGAGCCGGTGATGGGCATTGTCTTCGGCGCTGGAGGGGCAACTACGACAGCTCCACACGTGGACGCTCAAACAAGCTCGATATTTGCAGCGACTCGAAGCGTTGTGTTTGCTGGCGACCGTATTGTCCTTGCGTCGAGGGTAGGAATGCGAAGGGTCGAGGGCACGCAGAATCCGGCAGCGGTCTATCAACTCCTGTCCCTAGACGTGCAGACAGGCCAGGTAAAGGACACACGAGAGATTTCCGCCTTTGGATCGCTAAAAGTGTTCGCGACGAATGATGCGCATGTCATCATATCTGGGCGCACAGTGGTGCGGCTTACCCCTGATCTGAAAGACGCCGGGAGTTTTGACTACCACGCACGCGGAAACAAGCACGGAAATGTCGAGAACATCTCGCCGGATGGCTCGACGCTCGGGAATGCGACGAGTCCGGGGTTGGAATTGGTTGACGCGCGTACGCTTACGGCGACAACGCTGACAGATCGCCCAATAGTCGCTACAGGTGTGAGTTCGAAGGCGGTGGTGAGCGATAGCCCTTGGTGGATTCAGGACTATCCCAAAGAGAAGAGTTTTGTCACGCTGACCGATGACAAGGGCCAGCACCTGATCTTTCATGGAGATTGCGGCGGCAGGCCACAGTTTCTCAGCGATGATCGCGTACTCACGGCGAGTTGCAAGATAGCGCGTATCCTTGATACGGAAGGAAAGATCCTCAAGACAATTACGACAAACGACCCAATCTCCTTCGCGGGTGTTTCGCAGAACGGCAAGCGATTTGCGTTGCAAGTCGCGAGCTTTTCTGACACGCACTCGGTTAAGCATGAGCGCTTCGTCGTTTATTCCGTCGACTCAGGGGTGCCTGTCATGGAGGTGGCGCCGGACAAACCCGGCGACGAGCAGTCATGGGCTGCGCTCTCTCCGGATGGCTCAATGATTGTCGTCGGGTCTCCACTGAATCTGACGCTCTACCGTTTGCCTTAGCGTGCTAGTCGGAAACTGAACCGCAGCCAAAGCTCCGGTTATCTAGACGTTTCCGCGCGTTCTGTGTCTCTGTTGCCGCTGGTGTTGTATGTGGAGGCTTCTTGAACCTTGCTGACATCAAGACAGTGGCGGGTACAGAGTGATTTTGCGCGATGTCGAGCAGAGATTTCTTGAGCGGGGGATGGGGACGATTGGGAAGAATCTCGATCGCGAAATCAAGAAGGGGAAGATTGGGGAGGCGGAGAAGGGAACTGTTCTTGGGCGGCTGAAGCCCGTGACGGACATGGGTGCGATCGCGGCGGCGGATTTTGTGGTCGAGGCGGTGCCGGAAAAAATCGAGATCAAGCGCGCGGTGCTGGGCGAAGCGGACGGGATTCTGCGGCCCGAGGTGATCATTGCGAGCAATACGTCGTCGATTTCCATGACTACGTTGGCGGCGCTGACGAAGCGGCCGGACCGCTTTGTGGGGATGCACTTCATGAATCCGGTACCGGTGATGGCGCTGGTGGAGGTGATTCGCGCAGTGCAGACAAGCGACGCGACGTTTGAAAGGACGATGAAGTTGGCAGAGAAGCTGGAGAAAAAGCCTGTGGCGGTGAACGACGCGCCAGGGTTTGTGTCGAACCGTGTGCTGATGCCGTTGATCAATGAGGCGGCTTACTGTGTGATGGAAGGCGTGGCTACGGCGGAGGCTGTCGACGCGGTGATGAAGCTGGGGATGAATCATCCTATGGGGCCGCTGGAGCTGGCGGATTTTAT
>Ga0209648_10003236_pt1 | contig 13667 bp, 11 predicted proteins | sample GraSoi2013_115cm_FD_185830 | JGI IMG/M metagenome (GOLD analysis project Ga0209648, IMG submission 185830) | Grasslands soil microbial communities from the Angelo Coastal Reserve, California, USA - Sample 9_17_2013_115cm (SPAdes) (version 2) | ecosystem: Environmental > Terrestrial > Soil >...
CGACGCGCGCATCGATGGTATTTATGGGATGCGGTACGGCGTCGAGGGTTTGCTGAAAGAGGATGTGATCGACCTGCGGCGTCAACCGGCAGACGTGTGGCAGAGGCTGCTGTATACGCCTTCGGCGGCGCTCGGGACATGCCGCTACAAACTCAAGGATGAGGACCCTGAGCAGGTTATGGGTATTTTGCGAAAATATGAGATCCGCTCTCTGCTCTACATTGGTGGTAACGACTCTGCCGATACTGCACACCGCATTGCGCAGGCTGCGCAGCGGATGGGCTACGAGATGCGCGCCATCAGTGTGCCGAAGACGATTGATAACGACCTGCCGTTTACCGATCATTGCCCGGGGTATGGGAGCGCGGCGCGCTTCATTGCATTAGCCACGATGGATTCAGCAATGAATACCATCTCTATACCAGAACACTACCCTGTCAAAGTGATCGAGACGATGGGACGTGACACAGGCTGGTTGGCTGCCTCCTCAGCACTTGGTAAACGCGATTATGCTGATGCGCCGCACATTATTCTAATGCCGGAGCAAACATTTCATGCAGAACACTTTCTAGCGCAGGTTGAAGAGGTTTATCATCAATTAGGGTACGTGGTTGTTGTCGCTGCTGAAACGATTCGTGATGAGCAAGGGCAGGCGCTGGGCGCTATTGGGCAGGTTGGAGCGGATGCATTCCAGCATCCACTACTTAGTGGCGCTGCACAATACCTGGTAGAATTAGTAATAAGGGAGCTGAAGCTGCGCGCGCGTTTCGATAAACCGGGCGACCTGCAAAGAATGGCCTCGTTCAGTGTTTCGCGTACGGACCGTGATGAGGCCTACCTGGTAGGCAAAATGGGGGTACAGGCATTGCTGGCTGGTGAGAGTGATAAAATGGTCACACTGGTTCGACAAACTGAACCGGCTTATCATTGCACTACCGGGCTGGTGGAGCTTGCCAGGGTGGCAAATGAGCAGCGACTGCTGCCAGGCGATTACCTGGATGAGAGTAAAACTATGGTTACACGGGCATTTTATGAGTATGCGTTACCACTGATTGGTGATCCATTGCCGGAACATGCATGGCTGGAAAAGATAAGGATCAAAGGCGATGAGTAAACTGAACCGAGCCATTCTTGTCGTACTTGATGGAGTAGGCGTGGGCGCGAATCCCGATGCTCATGCGTACGGGGATGACGGGGCCAACTCGCTGGAACATTGCGCGCAGGCGGTCGGGGGCCTGGAGTTGCCCAACCTGGGACGCGTTGGCCTGGGAAATATCACGCCCATCCTGGGCACGCCACCGGCTGAGCATGCCCAGGGGTCTTATGGCCGTATGGCCGAGACGGCAGCGGGCAAGGATAGTACAACGGGGCACTGGGAGATGACGGGGGTCGTCTTGCATAAACCGTTTCCCACCTATCCCCATGGGTTTCCCGCCCACCTCGTGGAGCAGTTTGAGAAGGCTATCGGGCGCGAGGTCTTAGGCAACAAGGCTGCTTCGGGCACTGAAATCATCAAGGAACTCGGCGAGGAGCACCTGCGCACCGGCCGCCCCATCCTGTACACTTCGGCGGATAGCGTTTTCCAACTCGCTGCGCACCAGGAGGTGATATCGCTCGAGGAGCTGTACCAGATGTGCCGGATTGCTCGTGGAATGCTGACCGGGGAGCATGCAGTGGGGCGCGTGATCGCACGCCCATTTATCGGCACGCCTGGAAATTTCACGCGCACCGAACACCGGCGCGACTTCTCGCTGGAACCGCTGGGAACAACATTGCTCGATGTGCTGAAGGACAGTGGCAAGGAGGTGATTGGCATCGGCAAGATCGAAGATCTTTTTGCGGGGCGCGGCCTGACAAAGCGAGACCATACCGAAACGAACAAGGATGGTATGGCCGCGACGCTGCGCTGGCTTGAACGCGATTTTACAGGCCTGCTCTTTGTCAACCTGGTAGAATTTGATATGTTGTGGGGCCATCGCCGGGACAGCCAGGGGTATGCCCAGGCGTTAAGGGATGTAGACAACTGGTTTGCGCAGGTGCAGCAGGTAATGCGGCCAGGCGACGCGATCTTTTTCGGAGCCGATCATGGAAACGACCCTACCTATCGAGGCAGCGACCATACGCGCGAGCATGTGCCATTGCTTGCTTATGGTCAGCCGGTACATGCCGGGGTAAATCTTGGGACACGTTCTACATTTGCTGACCTGGGTCAAACACTGGCGCAGGCTTTTGTTGTCTCGCCACTGACTGCCGGGACCAGTTTTGCGCATGAAATAGGGCTGGTATGACTGAGACACAAAAACAACATATTTATCCTGTATTGCATGGACAGCGCATCTATTTGCGCCGGCCCACGCTGAAGGATGCACGCTACGTCTTTAACTGGGAGCGCGACGACGAAGTGTGGCGCTATGACCCACATCGCCCCTACTCGCAGACCATGGCGGAATTTTTGTCCATTTTTGAACGCAACTACGTAATAGGGAATGGGCGACAATTCTGGTTCATCATCGAGGATGAGCTGCATATTCCCATCGGCACTATTACATACTTCAACATTGATTACCGCGTGGGACAGCTTGAAATGGGTTTAGGCCTGGGCGATAAGACCCGCTGGGGCAAAGGGTACGGACCAGAGGCTATCCGCACGCTGGTAGCGTATCTTTTTTCCCAGCCCACCTTCGTGCGCATCTACGCAGAGACGGCCATGGCCAATCAACCGGCGCGGCGCGCATTCGCCAAAGCGGGCTTCGGCGAAGTTGGACAAATCTATGATCCCCGCAGTTCGGGTGAACCCTGGGTACTTTTAGAAATCTGGAAGAAGAGGAAATAAGAGTGAATACATCGAATACAAACATCGATCCCGCTCTCTTCAAAGCGTACGATGTACGCGGCATCTACGGGGAAGACCTTACGGACGGGATAGCCTACCGCATCGGGCGAGCGGCCGCTCAATATCTGAAGGTGCCGCAGATCGCCGTGGGGCGTGATATGCGGCTCTCATCACCGCAGTTAGCCGCTGCATTGATGCAGGGTATTACCGACCAGGGGGTCGATGCGATTGACCTTGGCATGACGACGACTGACGAGCTGTATTTCGCGGTGGGCAAGTTCAATTACCCGGCGGGCGTAATGATTACCGCGTCACACAACCCGGGTAGATACAACGGGATGAAATTCTGCCGGGCCCAGGCATTCCCTATTAGCCTGGAGTCGGGCCTGGCGGATATACGCGACCTGGCGATAAGCGGCGACTTTGTTGAACCGGCGCACAAGGGGCGGGTGATACAGCGAGATGTGCTTGATGCTTATGTCCAGCACGCTCTTTCGTTCATCGATGTGAGCAAGATCAGGCCGCTCAAGGTGGTAATCGACGCGGGTAATGGCATGGCGGGTATGGTGATGCCGCGCGTGTTCAAGCATCTGCCTTGCGAACTGGTGCCGCTTTACTTTGAGCTGGATGGAAGTTTTCCCAATCACCCGGCCAGCCCGATCGAGCCTGAGAACATGGTGGATTTACAGAGGAAGGTACGCGAGGTAGGCGCTGACCTGGGTGCGGCTTTCGATGGCGATGCCGACCGCATGTTTCCGGTGGATGAGCATGGCAATGTGGTGGATGGATCAATGGTGACGGCGATTGTAGCGTATAGCCTGCTGCAAAAGTATCCAGGTTCAACCATCCTTTATAACCTGATTGTTTCCAAGAGCGTGCCCGAGCTGGTCAACAGGTTAGGCGGCAAGGCAGTGCGCACGCGCGTGGGGCATTCTTATATTAAGGCGGAGATGCGCCAACTGAATGCGATCTTCGGCGGCGAGCACTCCGGCCATTTCTATTTCCGCGATAACTGGTACGCCGATTCGGGGTTGATCGCTTTTCTGATTATACTGGAGATTGTTTCCGTCGAGGGAAAACCGCTCTCGGAATTGCTCAAGCCGCTTGATAAAGGGGTGCGCAGCGGCGAGATTAATACTAAGGTGAGCGATGTAGAGGGTAAGCTACACGCGCTCGAGGAGAAGTACGGTAAGGACGCGCCTTCGGTTGATCACCTGGATGGCATTACGGTCGATTACGGGGACTGGTGGTTCAATGTGCGCCCATCCAACACGGAGCCGCTGCTGCGTTTGAATATCGAGGCAAACAGCAGGGAGTTGCTGGAGCAGAAACGGGATGAGCTGCTGGCGTTTATCCGGGGGTAGGATGCAACATCACCAATGACTTGAGCGGCGCTTCTTCCCTTACTTTTTCAGTAAAACGAAGACTCCTCCGGCAAGAGAGGTACATACAGCTCTCTTGCCGGAGGTGAGTTCAAATCCCTCAACGTGTGCTGTACACACTGGTAAGATTGCCCTCTCTGTGAACTCTCTGGTGCTTTCATACCTTGGAACTGATCCCGGAATCCCCCTTACGTTGTCATACTATGCTCTGAATATGTATCACTCGTACATAGAAATCCCATGATGCATGGTTTTTATTGACATAGGTAACTGATTGATATATAGTTCTTGATGGAGTTATTTGTATCTCTTGTAACCATTCTTTTTGAAAATAGCAAATAGTATTTTTGCTCTATATAATGTTTTCAGGTTCATTGCAGGCGGGTGAGATATATTAGCGATGAGAAGATGTACGATGAACCAGAAGAAACGGAGGGATTCTGTGGAGACAATCGACCATGAACCTTCAAGAGATGACTCTGAAGTCGAGATTACTTTCGCGAGGAGCGATGCTAGTAAGTCTCATCTTCGTTCTCGTGTCTTGTGCCTCGACTCCACCACAGGCAGCAAGAACCCCCACTGTCGGCTTAACACCAACACGCCCACCCATTCTCTCACCAACGCCAACTCTGCCTAAACCAGTACCTTTGGGACTGGCTCCACAGGACTGTCCATCTAGTCCAGTACTCAAGAGAATAGATACCCCTGCATCTCTCCTCGGTACGCCTCCGACATGGGTAGGCGGCTTTCTTGGTTCCTCCCACCCCTTACTACTATTTGGGGAAACCATACTCTGTACCCGTGGGTTCAATACGATGAACATGGATGGGAACACAAGTTCCTCTATGTAGTTGGTCCCGCCTACACAGAAAAAGTGACCCTCCATGGTGCAAATCTGCGTGATGGTGCTTCTCTCTGGCTGAGTGCTGATAATGTTCCCACCACAACCACTTCTCTTGTGTTAGATCCTCAGGATCCAACAGTAGTCAATCGGCCAGGAGATTGGGTAGAATTCCCAGGAGGGCTGGATATACCCAAAGCTGGCTGTTACTATCTCCAAGCCGATTGGGCCGGGGGAAGTTGGCGCATTACGTTCGCAGTAGGTGTGTAGGAAATCGTATAAGCAATGGGTAGAGTGGATGAACCTCACTGAGAGAGCAATACTAGCGTCCCAACCTCTCTCTATGCCTCCCCCTACAAGCCGATATCCCTTCCCAAGGGGCCGCATAAAAAACCTAACTGGAAAGGGTACCGCGTGTATCCTCTGAACGATAGTATGCGCTTATACCGTCACCTGGTAATTATCCTGCCCAACCACGATCTGTAGCAAAAACGCGATATTCAGCGTTGTCAGGCCTGCAGGCGCAACAAATACTACCCGGCCTCCGACGCCGTGAGCGCCGGGGTTAAAGCTATAGGGCAGCGTGTTATCAAAGGGCGGTCGGTTATAGCCATCGATGATCAGGCGGATATAATCAAAGCCAAGGCCGGGGGAGACAGTTACCCCATTAGGGTTGTCCACGGTGAAGTTGAGTACGTAGTACTGGTTCCCTGCTTTGCACTGCGTACCTCGATAGGAATAGCGGATATCGACGCTCTGCAGGTGATAGACGAGTGTATTGCCCGAGAAGTCATACGAGATGGTCAGCGATTGATGAGATAACTTATCAGTATAGCGGTTGGGATTAAAGGATCCGCTGAAAGGTATAGTCACCAGCATTTCATTGAGCGAGACGGAACCCAGTTGCAACTTCAGGCTGGCAGGTTGTGTGCCTTTGGCGACCGGGAAATCAATCCAACCGGTTTCGCTAGAGCCAGGCTTTGGGTTTGCTGAGAGATGCACATTGGTAGGGGCTACCGGGCTGAGTTTTGGCGCGAGAAGACGAGCAATGTCATAATAGATCACAGAGATCTGAGCGGTGGTTTTATTGGTGACATGCAAATTGACACGAACCACTGCCGGCCCCGACTGAATCGTGTCATCTGGAAAAGAGGTGGCGTACTGGGCGTTGAGGACCGTAAAATTTAAGTCTGCATAGGTTGCGGATCGCTGCACGCTGAATGTACTAATTGAGGGAGCTGGCACACTCGACGGGCCAATGGCAACTTGTAAATTTTTTAGCCAGTTCCAGGTGATATAGCTGACGCTGCCAAGGATGATCAGTCCTATCACAAACAGGCTGGCGATCAATAGCCCTATCTTAGGTATCTTCCGCCTGATACCCGCAGCGTTTGCAATATACGTTTTCTGGCTTGAATCCTCTATCGATGGAATGATTGATCTCTGCTCTGGCATAAGCATACCCCTTGTTCCGCTATGTAGGCTAGGAGGGCCACAGTGAGGGTCCACCCCTACATTCTATTCTAGCAGGTTCCTGCAATTCTTGACAGTATCCAATCGAGTTGGCGTTCCCTTCCCTGGCTCTGAAATGAAGAAATCTCAACCGGGCGAGATCGATCACAACCATATCTTATGATGATGTTTTATGTACAGCTTGAGGATGGGTATGGCATGATTGCGCAGTTGCCGTTCCAGGCGACGTAGCAAGTGGGGGAGGCAAGCGTTCCTGTGTATCTTCTCTGCAATTGACGAGATGCCGCCGAATGCGAACCAGGGCAAACGGCGGCGAGGCGGCGCAAGTGGGTCTAGATTGGTGGCTACTCCATCATGTTGAGTAGAGCGCGGGCAATGATCTCAGGATCGGTCTCACCTGCGAAGGGCATTACTTTAACGTGCGCGTTCTGCGCTTCGACCTGCTGGTAAGCCTGCAACGCGCGGTCGTGTTCGGGACCGTAGCCGATGATCGCAAGCGCCACGTACATACTACCGGCTGCCCGTGCCACCACGTTCTTGAATGTGTCGGTGTCGTCGGCCTCACCATCGGTGATGACGAGGGCCAGTAACAGCGGGCGCTCTGCTTGCGGCACTGTCCCGAACTCATCGGTGTAGGTTTTCAGTAGCAGATTAAAGCCTGGCATGATGCGTGTTCCACCACCCCAGCGAATATGACTCCACTTCTCTCGTAAATTGTTCGGGTTCAAATCGCCGATATCGTGCGCCTGCCCATCCGCGAACGTGACAGTGCGCAGGCCGCCTCCCTCTTCTTCTTTGGCTGCCTGGCTGTCGGCTGCCGCTAGCTCGGAGACGATGATGCTGATCGCCTCACGGATCGTATCTTTACGCGGCGTCGATTCGGTCTCCGATGTGCGATAGTTCATAGACCCGGTCGTGTCGAGCAGGAGCATCGGCTCCTTCTCAGGCTCGCTTTGGGCGGACTGGCCGGTCGAGGATAGGTTCATTCCGTTGGACATGTTGTGATTCTCCTTTTTCATTTACGTATCTGTAACTTCTTCGAACGTACAACAGGGGCAAAAATCAAATGCCTGCCTCGTAGGATTCCCACGCAATGTGTCGAAAGCCAGACTGCGTGTAACAATCGAGCAGACGCTAAGCCTGCTTAGATGGCCCTGGAAGCTGTGGTTGTGTGGCGGCCCCACCGATTTGTTGCCGCATGGCAGCTAATTCCTCTTCGACATTGTGCTCAGAGGTGATCTTCGCGAGCTGGTGATCCAGGTCAGTTGCATCCCCACCACTGAGCAATCCCTGATCGCTAAGCGTACCAGAGTCCAGCAGCGCATCGATGGCGGTTGCTCGTGACTGCATCTGCAAGACCTTCTCCTGCGCGCGCTGCATGGCCAGATTCATCTCAGTTGATTCTTTTGAGATGCCTGTCGCGACCTCTCCAACACGAACTGCGGCCTGTGCTGCCTGATACTGCGCCTCAACCATCTCTTTTTGCGTGCCAAAAGTCGAGACGCGTTGTTCTACCTGCTGCACAAGCAGTTCGATTTTCTGATGCTGGGCGGCGAGCTGCTCGAGTTGTTGTTTATATCCCGCCACCTGCGTAAGCAGAGCCTCTTTGCGTTGTAATGCCAGGCGGGCCAGGTCTTCGCGCCCCTGCTGCATGGCTTGTAGCGACTGCTCTTGCAGGCGATTTTCCTGCGCCTCAACCTGGTTCTCGAGCATTTCGATATGCTTCTCGTTCTGAACAATGGTCACCAGGCCCTGGCGAAGCTGCTGAAGCTGCTCCAACTGTTTTGTGTAGCTGTAATTAAACACCTGGGCTGGGTCTTCTGCTTTTTGCAGGGCATCCTCGGCCTTCATACCACTTACAAATTTTAAGTGCTCAAACAAGCCCATTTTTTTGATTCGTCCTTTCTTTCACCAGCGCCCGGCCCGCTTCTAGCACCGAGCGCGGGATCTGTACATGCTCGTTAATCGTTGTTTTTCTGCTCTCCACATATCTCGGAGAGCATGTCCAGCACGTTGTCCCCAGAAGTTGATTTGTCAGGCTGCGATGCGCGAGCCACCGCATCAGGCCCTCTAGTCAAGGGTGGCCTGGGTACTTCCTGAGTCGTGCCTGTATCAGCTATCACCTGGTTCAGCATGTCAGACACATCGGGCGAGGGTGATGCTGGTACAGCTTGAGCCCCTACAGGGGCTGTAATCACCTGGTTCAGCATGTCAGACATATCGGGTAAGGAAGGTGCCGGTACTTGCTGAACTGCTCCAGGGGCTGTGATCACCTGGTTCAACATGTCGGACACATCAGGCGAGGGAGGTGCGGGTATTTCTGGGTTTAGCTTCGGCGCGGCAGGTCTCTGGTATGTTTGTTCGTGGCTCACTATACCTGGCGCATTACGCGACGGTCGCGCAGACGCAGGCGTTCCAGAGATCGCTACCAGTTGGCTCACTTTGAAAAAGCTTTCCATCGCTTCCCAGAGGAAGCCGTCCGCCTTTTTGCTCAATTCATCGGTTGTCTGCCCGTTGCTGATTTGACCCACCATATCGATACCGGTCCGCAGGTGGAAGTCTCCAAGCCCTAGCTCACTCCTCATCTCCTCCACATGCGTTGATACAGGTTGCGGAACCGGTGTTTTGGCCGCGCGCAGCGCAAGCTCGTATTTTGCCAGCAGCCCGGCTGCCCAATCTCGTGTCTGCTGGGCGGCACCTATGATTCCCTGTAAGTGAGGCAGCGGGAAGTGTTGGTTGGCATACCTGATATGTGGTCCCAGCGTGAGCGGGAGGGCATAGGTGGTGGGAACATAGCGCGAATTCGTTGACGCCTTGATTGCCTCCTCGAGATACGGCTCAATATGTTCGCAGAGGGCCAGCGCCTGGTCATACGTTATTTTGGGCAGGTAGCCCGCGCTCGCAGGCTCCGCGGCGGCATCGGCTTTCAATAGTTCCTGCACGAATACGACGTTTGTGCGGCACGCACGCACATACGCGAGGGCATACCCCATTCTGGCATAGGCATCCCACGGGGCTATTCCCTGCGCAATGAATGCGTCCACGCTGTCATCGATTTGCTGCCAGATGTCTTCGAGCTGGCTTGCGGAGCGCAGATACCCCTGTATCGTGGCATCACTCACTTCGCCGTGTAAGCCGCTCGCGACAAATCTCTGGAACCATTGGCCCATACCCGCTCCTTTCCCTGCTATTGATTTAAACGATGAGAACCTGAGTTTCTCAAAAGTAGAAAGGCATTCTTCATCATGCCAGGGAAACACCCTCTGTCTTAGTATATCTCATATTTAAGTATAGACGTTGACCTGCAACACATCTAGATATGGATTGCCAGGTATGTTACACTGACCTCATACTCATGGTTCTCATAAAGAGCGTCCTGAAGAGAAGATGAACGAGAGCTTGCCGCCTGGCTGAGGAGATACACCATGCAGGAACTGGCTCCCTATGAGCTTTCCCCAGATGTGGTACAGGCATTGATCGATGTGGCAGTGACGAGTGATGTGCTCCTCTTTGGCGAACTGCACGGTACCCAAGAGGTTCCTCGGCTGCTGGTACGGTTGCTGGATGATCTGGCTGCTGTCGGTTATCGCGGCCTGGCCCTGGAAATTCCACAGGATGAACGGGATGCGCTGGAAAGATGGGCAAGAGCGGAGAGCACCACCGTGCCAGAGTTCTTTGCGCACCCTTTCGCTGATGGCCGTGGAAATAGACAAGTGCTCTCTCTCGTTCACCAGGTGCTTGCGCCTGACCGCCATTGGCATCTCCTCTGCTTTGATCAAGGACCCGATCAACCCATGAATCAGTGGGCTGAACGTGACGGCTGGATGGCTCATAATCTCAGAGAGCAATGGCATCACCTGTGTCCTCAGGCAAAAATCGTGGGCGTCTGCGGGAACTTGCATTCACGGCTTTCGCTGCCACCCAACCGTGACGCGACCTACTGGCCTTCGTTTGCTTATCAACTCCAACATCTCTCCCGACAGGGCGGTGCGCACGGTCAAGGTCCGTTTTCAGACGGGTGCCTACTTCAATATGAAGCGGCGGCGTCTTGGTCGTTTCAGGTGGGGACTGCGGCCACTTCCCAGGACGGGAACTATCAGGCAGTCAGTTGACCATTCATTAGAACTCCTCTTGCCGCATGCAACGCCGGCAACGTTTCTTGCTTCCCCTCGTTAGTTGCCCATCTTTGCAAGCACGAGGCACTGACCGCGAGAGAGGACGACAGCACAAACGTGATCGGTTGGGGGATGAAGGAGAGAACCGAGGAGCAATTCCATGGAAGAGGCAGCATCACCGGGGTGTCTGGCCAAAACGTCTCACGCACAATCTAGACTTGGACGATTGAATATGCTACAGGGAGTCAACAGGGAGTGAGCCTTTTTGAGGCTTGCACAAGTAGAATGAGACACAAGCAGATTGCGTCGATTGCTGCCAAATGTGAACGAAGCCTCTCCCAGACTGCCATCGCCAGGCATCTTTCGCCTGACGATAACACCTGAGCTTATGTCAGTCTAGATGTGCAATCCTGCAAAAGGCTCACTCCCTGGCTAGCTGAAGGAAAGGCGCCATGTCACGTTCTTGATGCTTGATTCAGCCCTCCCATGAAACCTTGACCATCTGGCTTCTTTCAATGACTATGAATCGTCATAAGATATGCAGGGCAACCAAATAGATCGATGCGAAATTGTTCCGGCGTAGCATAGTGCTGAACGATAAACTCTAATTCCTAATAAGCGCAGAATCGATAGATCAATAGAATTTTCACTTACGATAATAGCCAGGAGAGAGTATACTTTTGCTTAACCTGATGTATGAAAAGAGGAAAGATCGCTAGGCGGCTGTAAGTATTTCATGTAAAGAGGGGGTAGACGTTGGCAACAGACTTTTTTATCAGCTACACCGGCAGAGATCGTGGCTGGGCAGAGTGGATTGCATGGCAGCTGAAGGATGCGGGCTACTCAGTTGTTCTCCAGGCATGGAATTTCCGCCCAGGGCAAAACTTTGTGCTGAAGATGCACAAAGCCAGCAAAGACTCTAAACGTACTATCGCTGTGCTTTCACCCGATTATTTGAAGGCAACCTTTACGCAACCTGAATGGGCAGCAGCATTCCGGCAAGACCCGCAAGGTGAGAAAGGGACGCTATTGCCAATACATGTGCGTGAGTGCAGGAAACAGCTCAAAGGATTACTGGGGCCCATCGCCTATATTGACCTAGTTGGAGCGGATGAGGCGACTGCTCAACAGAAACTTCTTGATGGCGTAAGGGATCAACCACCGCGACCAACCACGCCACCACCATTTCCGGGACCGTAGGATGCATGACGAAGGAGTACAAGACGATGTCCAACAAGTCCCCACTCAAGGATTTTCTTATCAGCTATAGCAGCGCAGATCGTCTCTGGGCTGAATGGATCGCCTGGCAATTGGAGCAAGAAGGTTACTCGGTTGTTCTTCAGACGTGGGATTTCCGTCCGGGACAAGATTTTGTACAGAGCTTGCAAGATGCGGTCAGAGATACTGGGCGCACTATCGCCGTTCTCTCCCCCGATTACTTGAATGAGTTAGAAAAGCATTCAGAGTGGACGGCTGTACTCAGACCAGTTCCGTCAGGCGAACAAGGAGCACTGCTCCCTGTGCAGGTACGCGAATGTCAGGATCAACTCAAGGGTCTGTTATCACTATTTGCCTATATCAATCTTGTTGGGCGTAATGAAGAAGAGGCTCGTAAGCTACTGCTCGCAGGGATACACCGCTTACAGAGCGAGCCACTAGTACCACCAGCTTTTCCAGAGATGGTTCACCATGCTGTCAGCGAGCAACCCCGCTTTCCTGCCAGCCTTCCTGCGATCTGGAATGTGCCGCCAAGCAATCCTTTCTTTACAGATCGGGAGGAGATCCTGCAACATCTACATGCCTCCTTCGCTGCGCTGAATACAAGGGCACTTACACAGCCACAGGCTATCAGTGGGCTTGGTGGTATTGGTAAGACACAAATAGCGATTGAATATGCTTACCGCTCTGCAAATGATTATCAGGCAGTCTTTTGGGCACCAGCCGACTCACGCAATGCACTCGCTACGAGTTGCCTCAATATCGCACAGCAATTAGATCTGCCGGAAAGAGATGCACAGGATCATAATGAAATTATTTCTGCGGTCAGGGAGTGGCTCCAGAATCACGTGGACTGGCTCCTGATTCTTGATAATGCCGATGATCCGTACATCGTGCGAGATTTTCTTCCATCAGCCGCACAGGGGCATACGCTGATTACGACACGCGCACAAGCGATGGGAAAAGTGGCGAAGGGGATGATCGTAGACAAGATGATGCCGGAGGAAGGAGCACTATTTCTGCTACGGCGTGCCGGCATATTCGGAACCAATGAGACGCTCGATGCCTCCGATCCCGAGTGCCAGGGTGCAATACGTATTGCACAAATCATGGACGGACTTCCTCTGGCACTTGATCAGGCAGGAGCTTACATCGAAGAGGTCGGATGTAGCATGGCCGATTACCTCGTGTTATACAAAGACTATCGAAAGTACCTGCTCCGACAACGCGGCAAGCATATCTTTGACCATCCAGAACCTGTAGCGACTACATGGGTTCTCTCTTTCGAGCAAGTGCAACAGGCCAATTTTGCTGCCGCTGGGCTGTTACGCTTATGTGCCTTCCTCTCCCCCGATGACATTCCAGAAGAGGTGATTACTGAAGGTACCACCGACCTAAGTTCTGATCTCAAGTCATTGGTAGACAATCCGTTAGCCATCAACGATGCTCTTGCAGAATTACGCAGATACTCGCTCGTACGTCGCCATCCCGAAAATAAAGCATTTTCCATCCATCGCCTCGTCCAGACGGTGCTTATTGATACGATGGACGAAAAGGAACAACGCTTATGGGCCGAGCAAGCTGTTCGCGCCTTGAACCATGTCTTTCCAGAAGTGAAGTTCGAAACATGGAAGTTGTGTCAACGCTATCTGTCACACGCATATGCATGTGCAACATAATGAAGTTTCCCTTTCAAGATCGGTAATCATGGACCTCGGAGAGCGGTGGCGAGTTTGCCGGTTCCGCTCAAACCGACATAGCACAACAGGTCTTTGGAACCGGAGGCAAATTGAGCAAAGAACTCC
>Ga0209648_10003237_pt1 | contig 13667 bp, 12 predicted proteins | sample GraSoi2013_115cm_FD_185830 | JGI IMG/M metagenome (GOLD analysis project Ga0209648, IMG submission 185830) | Grasslands soil microbial communities from the Angelo Coastal Reserve, California, USA - Sample 9_17_2013_115cm (SPAdes) (version 2) | ecosystem: Environmental > Terrestrial > Soil >...
TGGCCGGTCTTGATCCATAGGTCTTCCCAGAGCCAGAGGCCGGCGAGGGCGAGCAGCGCGCCGATGATGGTGAGCAGCGTCGAATTCGCGGTGGCGGCGACGAGCAGCGCGGTCATCGGCGCCAGCGTGCCGAGCACCATGACGCCGCCCCAGAATCGTGCGCGGTACGCGCCGCGGGTCAGGAGGCGCGCGGCCAGGGCCGCGTCGCGCACCGGATGGCGGCTCAGCACCTCGATCAGCAGGAGCGCGCCGTGGACGAACAGGGCCATGAACAGCAGCGGCGTCAGGACGTCGTCGACCGTGACGTAGCGTCGCGTCGCCGGGCCGCGCAACGGCACCGTCCCCGGCCACGCGATCGACGCCAGCAGGAGCGCCGCGCAGCCGGCGACGAACGCGGAGACGACGAGGTGAGGCAGCACGAGCGGGCTCTGCCAGAAATCGCGGCCCTCGGCCTGGCCGAACAGGAAGGCACTGTAGCCCGCCGTCGCGGCGGCCAGCGCCGCGACGGGCAGCCGCGCGGCGTCCGGCACATAGTGTCCCGTCAATCCCGCGAGCAGCCAGGCAGCGGCGGCGCCGCCGAAGGCAAGGAGGATCCACGCGCCCCAGACCAGCCATGAGCGCCAGTTGGGCTTGAAGAGGATGTAGAGAAAACGCTCGGGGCGCTTGAGATCGAGCACGAGCAGCGCCGTCGTGAGCAGGACGAACAACAGGCTGATGGCGGGCGCGGTCACCGTGAGCGTCGTCCCCCACCACGCGGAGCCGGCGATCGCCGAGACGAGCAGCGCGCCCGCCGCGATCGACTTGGTCCACAGATACGCGCTGACCCGCCCGCCCCAGGGCCGTGGCGCGTGCGGCGCGTCGTACACGGGGCGCGCGAGCGCCTCGGCCCCGTGCTCGCTCGCCTGCAGCGCCGCCACCATGCCCACGAGGTCCGCCTCCGCCGCCGGCCGCTGGCCCCAGAGCCAGGTCGGCGCCGCACGCTGCAGCGTCGGCGACAGCGCGGAGGAATCGGCACCGACGTAGTAGACCTTCGGGCGCGTACCCTGCTCGGGCTTGCGCACCTCCACCTGCTCGCGCCCGACGAGCCGCGCGATCTCGGTGCGCGGATCGTCGAGATCGCCGGCGATGATGGCGCGCGCGGGGCACACGATCACGCACGCGGGCTCGAGGCCGACCTCCAGCCGGTGCGCGCAGTAGTGGCACTTGGCCGCGGTGTTCGTGTTCGGGTCGATGTACAGCGCGTCGTAGGGGCAACCCTGCATGCAGGCCTTGCAGCCGATGCAGCGCGCGCCGTCGAAGTCCACGATGCCGTCGGCGCGGCGGTAGAGGGCGACGGTCGGGCAGATCGTCACGCAGGGCGCGTCGTCGCAGTGATTGCAGCGCAGCACGGAGAAGTAGCGGCGCGTGTGCGGCCACGTCCCCTTCTCGACGTACTTGACCCACGTGCGGAAGGTCCCGAGCGGCACCTGGTTTTCTTCCTTGCACGCCACCGTGCACGCGTGGCAGCCGATGCACTTGCGGTGGTCGATCACGAAGCCGTATCTCATTATTTTATTGGGGGCCCCGACATGGCCCCCAAACCCCCCAACATTCGGAGCGCCCCGGGACACCCGTGGCGCTCCTCTATCTCGGTTTCATCAGCGGCCCCGACATGGCCCCCAAACCCCCCAACATTCGGAGCGCCCCGGGACACCCGTGGCGGTCCTCTATCTTGGTTCTATTCTTGGCTCTGTCTTGGTTCCGTCAGTCGACCACGACGTCCCACCAGACGCGGACGCCGGTGAGCACGATCACCACGAACAGTATCCGCTTGAGAGCAACGCCGGACAGCCGTTGGCTCGCGAGGCCGCCCAGCTGCGCGCCCGGCAGGGCGCCGAGGGCCACCAGCAGCGCGGGCACGAGCGGGACCTGCTGGGTCGCCAGCTTGCCGGCCACGCCGGCCGTCGCGGCGAACGCGGTGATGGCCAGCGAAGAGCCAATGGTCACGCGGATCGGCACGCCGACGACCACGAGCAGCAACGGCACCAGGAGGAAGGCGCCGCCTGCGCCGACGAGGCCGGCGGCGAGCCCGACGCCGCCGGTCACGGCCATGATCAGCCGCCGGCCGTAGGGCTTCGCCTGCGCCGGCGTCGTGATGTCCGCCGGCGGCTCCGGCAGGAACATCAGCGCGAAGGCCGCGGTGACCATGAGGGCGAAGACGATCAGCAGCACGCGATGCGGCACGTGCTTCGAGGCGACGGCGCCGGCCAGCGAGCCGACGGCCATGGTGAGGCCTCCGACCCAGGCGAGCCGCGGGTTCACGGCGCGATGGCGGCCGTGCGCGACGACGCCCGACACGGCGGCGACCAGGACCTGGACCATCGTGATCGCCGCCACCGTCTTGACGTCGAAGCTGCCGACGCCCAGGAGCGGCGGCACGTAGAGCAGAAGCGGGATCATGACGATGGCGCCGCCGACCCCGAGGAGACCCGCCACGAAGGCTCCGACCACACCGAGTACGACGAGGAGGCCGCCGAAGACGAGCGACACGAGACGGGCGGCTTACCTCCCGAGGCTCGAGTAGTAGGCGGCGAGGTCGGCGAGCGTCTTGTCGTCGATGGACTTCATGAAGACCTTGATCGACGTGAGGGTGGCGTCGCCGGGGCTGCGCTTCTCGGCCTTGAAGAGCTTCATCTGGTTGAGCAGGTAGCCGGGCGGCTGGCCCGTGAGGTCGGGCGTGCCCTTCGCCTGGTTGCCGCGGCCGTCCTCGCCGTGGCAGGCCGCGCAGGTCGCCGACGCCGTGCGGCCGTTGACGATGGCCGTGCGGTCGACCTTGCTCTGCGACACCTCGCGCGGCTGCGCGGCGAAGTACCCCGCGACCTCGTCGGCGCCGAGCGTCTTGACCATCTTGGAGAACGGTTCCATCTCCGGCGACGGCCGGCGCCCCGCCGCGTAGTCGTCGATCGCCTTCTTGAGATACCAGGCCGGCATGCCGGCCAGGATCGGCACGGCGTCGGCGCGGCTCGCGCCGGCGCGCCCGTGACAGGCGCTGCACGAAAACGCGCTCGTGAACCCGGGCGTGTCGATCGGACCGGCGGTGGCCGGAGGCGCCGCGGCCAGCGCGATCGCCAGCGCAGCCGCGATGACGAGAGGACGCATGACGCCTGCCCCCCTACGCAAGGATGTCGTCCCAGATGCTGGCCGCCCACGCCATCGCATGCTGTGCGTAGAGCGTGGACTGGCCCGGCGTCAGCTTCTGCTCGATCTGCACCACCTTGCCGTTGTCGATGCGGTACGCATTGACGACGGCCATCGCCTCCGAGTCACTCACCCACGAGTAGCAGGTGTTGATCGGCGGCATCTGCGGCGCCGCGCGCCCGTTCAGCAGGTGGACGACCGCGGTGGCGGCGATTTTGCCCATGCTGTTGGCGGCCGTGCCCGACTTCGGTATCGGAATGCCGATCGTCGAGTCGCCGATGACGTGAACGTTCTTCGCCTTGACCGACTCGTAGGTCACGTGATCGACCTCGCACCAGCGCTTGTCGACGCCGACGAGGTCGGCGGCCACGGCGATGGCGCCCGCGCGCTGGGGCGGGATGACGTTCACCACGTCGTAGCGCACCTTGTCGCCGAACTCCGTGGTCACCTCGCGCGCGGCCGGGTCCACCCTCACCACCTTGCTGGAGGCGCGGTACTCGAGGTTCGGGTACGCCTGCCAGGCGGCGCGGAAGAGCGCGGGCTTGGAGATCACGTTCTGGTTGGCGTCGAGCACGAGCAGTTTCGCGCGCGGCTTGCGCGTCTTGAGGTACCAGGCCACCTGGCACGCGCGCTCGTAGGGGCCGGGCGGGCACCGATAGGCGACGGGCGGAATCGACAGTACGAACACGCCGCCGTCGGGCATCTCCTTGAGCTGGTGCGCCAGCGCCACCGTCTGCGGTCCGGCCTTCCACGCGTGCAGCACGCTGTCGCCGGCGGCCGCGAGCCCCTCGATCTGCTCCGTCTGGAAATCGATGCCGGGCGCGACGATGAGGCGATCGTACGTGAGAAAGCCGCGTCCCAGCCGCACGCGCCGCGCATCGGGCTCGATGGCCGTCGCCGTGTCGTGGATGATGTTGACGCCGTGCTGCTCGCGCAACGCGTTGTAGCCGAACGTCAGGCTGCCGATCGAGCGCACGCCGCTGAGCACGAGGTTGCTGAGCGGGCACGAGACGAACTTGGTGTTGGGCTCGATCAGGATCACGTCGAGCGAGGGATCTTCCATCCGCACGTACTTGGCGGCGGTGGCGCCGCCCCAGCCGCCGCCGATCACGATCACGCGGCGGCCCGAGGTGGGGGCGAGATCGGATGGCGTGGACGTCGCGGTCGGCGCGGCGCTGCTGGCGCAGCCGGCGAGCCCCGAGACGGCGACGGCCGCGCCGCTCGATGCCTTGAGGAAGTCCCTGCGACTCATCCGTGCCATGACGTCCCCCTGGAACTGCCACGGTCGCTGGACTGCGACGGTAAGGTACAGCGGTTCAGTCCGGTATGGTGAATTTTCTCGCGTCCTCGTTCCACGTCGCCGCGAGTGCCCACGCGGCCGCCACGGCGATCACGAGCAGCAGCGCCGCGCCCCAGCCGACCGCCGCCGGCAGGAACAGCGCGATGCCGAGCTTGCCGAGCGCGCCGCCGAGCGCCAGTCGCGCGGCGGAAGCGCCCAGGGCGAAGCACGCGACGGCGGCCCAGAGCTTCACCTGTCCCTCGCCGGCGCGCCAGATCGAACCCGCGCCGCAGCCGCCGGCCAGGGTCATGCCGATGCCGAACAGCGTGCCGCCGAGGAGTCCGCCGACGCCGGCGGCCGCGAACACCCAGTCGCCCTTGTCCTTGAGGTCGGTGAACTTGAGGATCGCGAAGCCCAGCGTGCTCACGACCAGCGCCAGCGCCGCCGCCCGTGTGTGCTCGGCGTCGCCGGTCATGAACGGCTCGCGGAAGGCGCGCACGAGGCAGAAGCGCGAGCGCTGAAAGATCACGCCGAACGCGGCGCCGAAGAGGAGGAAGACACCGCGCTGCGGATGGCCGGCGGCCGCGTAGGCGAAGGGGATGACCAGCAGCGCGGCGAGCAACAGCACGCCGGCGAGCGGCTGGCGGCTCGCGTCGCGACGCGCCCGCGCCCACGTCCGCCCGCGGCCGCTCGACCAGTGCGGGCGCCGCACGGTCTCCCAGAGTAGATAGCGCAGGCCGAGCAAGGCGCCGACGCCGAGTCCGAGCATCATCGCGAAGCCGGCGAGGCTCAGCGCGCTCACCGCGGAGAAGAAGCCCCCGATGTTGCAGCCGAAGGCGAGCGTGGCGCCCACGCCCATCAGCACGCCGCCGGCCGCGCCCTTGACCAGCTCGCCCCGCGCGGGCACGCGGATCGCGAACTCGCGCGCGCACAGCGCGCCGGCGGCGCCGCCGAGCAGCACACCGAGATTGAGCAGCGAGCCGGAGTAGAGCCACGGCGGCAATAAATCCGGACGGCGCACGAGACCGGCGGCGGTGAGCACCCAGTCGCCCCAGTTGCGCAGCCCGTCGGAGGCGGTCCAGGGCCGGTCGAAGGCGAAGAGGAAGACGTTGACGGTGGCGACGAGGAGCGCGGCACCCCAGACCGGCCACGCGCGGCTCACGAGCGCGTCCCACTGCGCGCGCAGCGCGGACGCCATCAGACCTTACGTGCGGGTGACGCCGTAGCCCGCCTTCAGCCAGGCGCCCATGCCGCCCGTGACGTTGAGCCACGGGCCGGGCGCGCGGCGCTTGAGGGCGCTGATGGTGGTGCTCGAGCGCAGCCCGCCCGCGCAGACGACGGCCTTCGGCCGGTCGGCGGGCAGCTCGGCGGCGCGCGCGACCGCTTCGAACATCGGCAGGTGGGTCGCGCCCTGCACGTGCCCCTCGAGCCACTCGAAGGGCTCGCGGACGTCGACGACGACCACGCCCTCGCCCTCCAGCATCGTGTGCAAATCGTAGACGGTAATCTGCGGCACCGACTCCACCGGCAGCCCGGCGTCGCGCCAGTCGATCATGCCCCACTGCAGATAGCCGATCACGTCGTCGACGCCGACGCGCGAGAGCGCCTGCACCGCGCGGTCGACGTCGGAGGGCGCCTGGGCCAGCACGACGACGCGGGCGCCCGACGGCACGAACCCGGCCACGCGCTCGGCGAACTGCGGGCCGTCGATCCAGACGTTGAGGGCGCCGGCCGGATGGATCTCGCCGTGCGTGCCCGGATCGCGCAGGTCGAGGATGGTGGCGCCCGCCTGCGCCGCCTCCCACGCCTCACGCGCGCTCATCGGCCGCGGCTTGGCGGCCGTGAGCGGCAGCAGGCCGCGGTTCTTCGCCACGATCGTCTCGAAGGCAGCGGGCTTCGGCGGCACGTCCGCCATGATGTAGTCCACGAAGCGCGCCTTCTCGTCGAAGCCGAAGGCCGGGTTGAAGCGCCGCTCGAAGCCGATCGTCGACGCGGCCTTCGCGCTCATCGCGCGCCCGCACGCGCTGCCGGCGCCGTGGGCCGGATAGACCTCGACGCCGTCGGGCAGCGGCAGCAGCACGCGGCGCAGCGTCTCCCAGAGATCCTCGGCCGCCGAGGCGCCGCCGAGGTCGGGGCGTCCGACGGAGCCGACGAAGAGCGTGTCGCCGGTGAGCACAAACCACGGCTCGGCGGCGCGCGCGTGGTCGGTCACGAGCAGGCAGATCGAGTCGGGGGTGTGGCCGGGCGCGTGGCAGGCCTTGAGCTCGACGTTCCCGAGGCGGATCACGTCGCCGTCGGCGAGCGTCGCGTGCGGGAAGGTCACCCCGGCCGCGCGGTGCACGTGGATGGCGGCCTGGGTGGCGGCGGCGAGGTCGCGGTTGCCCGAGATGTGATCGGCGTGGGTGTGCGTCTCGACCACGTCGGTGATGGTCAGGCCCTTCTTGCGGGCGATGCGGAGATAGTCGTGCACGCGATCCCGTCCCGGGTCGACCACGACGGCGCGCCCGGCCTGGGCGCAGCCGATCAGGTAGGACAGGCAGCCCGACTCCTCGTTCAGCAGCTGCTGGAAGATCATCCGGCGTCTATTCTAGTGCGTCCGGCTCAGTGCTTCTCGGCCTTTTCCTTCTCCGCCTTGACGTCCTTCACCACCTTGTCGGCGATGAACGAGGGAACTTCCTCGTAGTGCGAGAACTCCATCGAGTAGCCGCCCCGACCACCGGTCATGGACCGGAGGCTGGACTCGTACGTGAGCATCTCGGCCATCGGCGCCTGCGCGCGGACGACCGCCGTCTCGCCCGCGGGCTCCATGCCGACGATGCGGCCGCGCCGCGAGTTGAGGTCGCCGATGATGTCGCCGGCCACCTCGGCGGGCGTGGTCACCTCGACGTTCATCACCGGCTCCAACAAGATCGGGTGGGCCTCCATGAAGACTTTCTGCAGGCCCAACGAGGCGGCGATCTGGAACGCCATGTCGGAGGAGTCGACGTCGTGGTACGAGCCGTCGTAGAGCGTCACCTTCATGTCCACGATCGGGTAGCCGGCGAGGATACCCTTCTTCATGCAGTCGCGGACGCCCCTCTCGACGGAGGGGATGAAGTTACGCGGCACGGCGCCGCCGAAGATGTCGTCCACGAACTCGAAGCCGCCGCCGCGCGTCATCGGCTCCACGCGCAGCCACGTGTCGCCGTACTGGCCGCGGCCGCCCGTCTGCTTCTTGTACTTGCCCTGCCCCTCCGCGCGCCCCTTCACCGTCTCCTTGTAGGGGATGCGCGGCGGCAGCAGCGTGACGTCCACGTTGTACTTGCGCTTCATGCGCTCGACGGTCATCTCCACGTGCATGCTGCCGACGCCGGAGATCAGAAGCTGCTTGGTCTCCGGGTCGAACTGGTGGTGGACGGTCGGATCCTCCTCCTCGATGCGCGACAGGGCGTTGGAGATCTTGTCCTCGTCGCCGCGCGTCTTGGGCTGGATCGCGAAGTTGATGGCCGGCTCGGGGAAGGAGATGCGCGGGATCTCGAAGGCGTGCGCCTCGTCGGTGAGCGTGTCGCCGGTGAGCGTCTCCTTGAGCTTCTGGGCGACGCCGATCTCGCCGGGCCCGAGGTCCGTCACGGGCTTCTGGGTCTTGCCCTGCAGCCACGCCACGTGGCCCATGCGCTCGCGGGCCCCGCGCGTCGGATTCACGAGCGTGGAATCCGCGCGCACGGTGCCCGTCATCACGCGGAACAGCGAGAGCTTGCCGATGTGGGGGTCCTGCAGCGTCTTGAACACGAGCGCGACGGGCGGTTGCTTGGCGTCCACGGGCCGCGTCGCCGTCTGCTTGGCTCGGACGTCGGTGCCGGCGATGTCGCCGCGGTCGGCGGGCGACGGAAACTCCTGCGCGATCATGTCGAGGAGCGGGTGGCTGCCGATGGACTTCGAGGCGCCCGCGCAGAGCACCGGCACGATCTTGCCGGCGCCGATGCCGCCCTTGAGCGCCTTGAGCATCGAGGCCTCGTCGAGCACGCCCTCCTCGAGATACTTGGTGAGCAGGTCGTCGTCGGTCTCGGCCGCCGCCTCCACGAGCTTCTCGCGCCATTCCTTGGCGCGCTCGACGAGATCGGCCGGAATATCCGTCTCCGACGACTTGCCGTCGGCGTAGACGAACGCCTTCATCTTGGCGAGGTCGACGTAGCCCTTGAAGCCCGACTCCTCGCCCACGGGGATGTGCAGCGGAACGATGCGGCCCTTGAGGCGGCGCGTCAGCGAGTCGAGCGTGCGGAAGAAGTCGGCCCGCTCGCGGTCCAGACGATTGACGACGACGGCGCGCGGCAGCTCGTATTCGCTCGCGAACTTCCAGACCTTCTCCGTCTGCACCTGCACGCCGGCCACGGCGTCCACCACGACGAGCGCCGCGTCCACCACCCGCAGCCCGGCGCGCGCGTCGGCGATGAGGTCACCGTACCCCGGTGTGTCCACGAGGTTGACGCGATGGCCCTTCCAGTCCAGGTACGCGACCGAGGTGTTGATCGAGATCTTGCGCTTGACCTCATCGGGGTCGAAGTCCGTGGTCGTGCTGCCGTCGTCCACTCGGCCGAGCCGCGTGACGGCGCCGGCGGTGAAGAGCAGAGCTTCCACGAGGGAGGTTTTGCCGACGCCGCCGTGGCCGACGACACCGACGTTGCGGATCTTCCCGATCTCGATCGCCATAAGACCGGCCTCCTGGAGCGAGGGGTGCTCGATAGAGGGCCGATGCTACCACATCGCCGAGGGTCAGACGCCCAGCGCACGCCGCACCGCGGCGACGATCTCCTCGTCGGCACCCGTCAGGTCGACGGCGGGCGGCAGCGGCGGCGGATCGTACTTGATGCCGGCGCCCGTCAGCACCAGCACCACGCGGGCGTCGGCGGCCACGGCGCCGCGCTCCTTCATCTCGGCAAGCGCGGCCACGAGGGCGGCGCCCTCGGGCGACGTCCAGATGCCCTCGAGACGGCCGAGCAGCCGTTGGGCATCCTGGATCGCCCGCTCACCGACGGCGATGGCGTCGCCGCGGGTCTCACGCAGAATCTTCAGCATCTGGCGCCCGGCAAACGGCGACGGCACGCGCAGCCCCGCCGCGTGCGTCGTCGGATTCTCCCAGGGCGCCGTCGCCTCCGCCCCCTCGCGGAACGCCTTCACGATCGGCGCGCAGCCCTCGGCCTGCACGGCCACGATGCGGGGCAGCGCGCCGGCGAGCCAGCCCATCGCGCGCAGCTCCTCGTAGCCCTTGGGGATCCCGACGAGGCCGGTGCCACCGCCCGTCGGATATAAGAGGACATCGGGCATCGTCCAGCCGAGCTGCTCGGCCAGCTCGAGTCCCATGGTCTTCTTGCCCTCGAGCCGGTACGGCTCCTTCAGCGTCGAGAGATCGAACCAGCCGATCTGCGGGGCGACCTTGGCGACGACCTTGCCGGCGGTGGCGATCGAGCCCTCGATGGTGAAGACCGTCGCCCCGCCGATGGCGGCCTCCGCGATCGCCGCCGCCGGCGTGCCGCGCGGCACGATCACCGCGCATGGCAGCCCGCAGCGCGCGGCGTACACGGCGGCGGCCCCGCCCGCGTTGCCCGCCGACGGGATCACGAAGCCGCGCGCGCCGAGGCCGCGCGCCTTGGTGATGGCCATGCCGAGGCCGCGCGCCTTGAAGGAGCCGGTCGGGTTCTGACCTTCGTCTTTCCCCCAGAGATGTCGAAGACCGAGGTGCGCGGCCAGCCTGGGCAGGGCCAGCAGCGGCGTGCTGCCTTCACCGAGCGTCACCGGGTCCTCGCCGTCGTCGAGCGGCGTCAGCTCGCGGAAGCGATACATGCCCGGCGGGCGCGAGCGGAGCGCGTCCTTCGTGACGCTCTTCTTCACGCGCTCGAGGTCATAGCGCACGGCCAGCATCTGGCCGCACGTCTCGCAGACGCTGAGCACGCGCTTGGCGTCGTGGCGGTGGCCGCAGATCGTGCACTCGACGTGGCCGACGAAGCTCATGGCGGCGTCGAGTGTATCGCATCTGGCACGATGATCGGCGGGCGCGGCCGATGTTGACCGTGTCGACTCAAAGTGACCATAATGGTCACATGACCAAGGTCGGGGTCGCGCGGCTCAAAGCCCAGCTCAGTCGTTATCTCGACATCGCCAAGCGTGGCCAGGAGGTCGTCATCACCGACCGCGGTCGGCCCGTGGCCAAGCTCGTCTCTCTCGACGGCGCCGAGCGAGCGGACGCACGCCGGGCGCGGTTGATCCGCGCCGGCGTTCTCGTCCCCGGGAGCCAGCGATTGCCGAGGCACTTCACGAAGCCGCTGCGAGGTCCGCGTGTCGGCGATGCCGTCCTCCGCGCGCTCCTGGACGAGCGCGAGGAAGGCCGCTGATGTTCTGGGACAGCTCGGCGCTCGTACCGACCATCCTGCCTGGTCAGGCGTCGGCCGCTCTGCTTGCCCTGGTCGCCTCGGATCCTCAGACAACGGTATGGTGGGCTTCCCCGGTGGAATGTCAGTCGGCGGTGTTCCGTCGACATCGGGAAAAGCCCCTCTCGACGGACGTGCTCCGGGGCGCGATGCGTCGACTCGCTGATCTCATGAATAGCTCGGACGTCGTTCCGCCGACCGCGACGCTGCGGGAGCGAGCGGGACGGCTTCTCGGCGCACATCCGTTGCGCGCCGGGGACGCCCTTCAGTTGGCCGCCGCGCTCGTCTCGTCGGAGGATGCGCCGCAGGGCGAGACGTTCGTTTGCCTGGACACGCGACTGCGAGACGCCGCCCGGCGCGAAGGTTTCGCGATTCTCCCGCCTGACTCGCGCTAGGCCATCACCTGGCCGCCGTTGACGTCGAGCGTCGCGCCGTTCACGAAGCTCGCGGCGTCGGAGGCGAGGAACAGGATGGCGTCGGCGATCTCGCTCGGCTCGCCAAGTCGCCTGACCGGGATGGTCTGCGCCACCTCTCGGGTTTGCTCCGGCGTGCGCAGCGCCTTCACGCGCTCCGTCATGGTGGTGCCCGGCGCGACGGCGTTGACCGTGATGCCGTCGGGGCCGACCTCCAGCGCCAGGTGACGCGTGAACCCGATGACGCCGGCCTTGGCCGCCGCATAGTGCGAGGTCACGCGCACGGCGCCGCCGCGCGCCACCACCGACGAGACGTTGACGATCCGGCCCGCGCGCTGACGCTTCATGACGGGCAGGACGGCGCGCGAGGCGACGAAGACGCTGGTGAGGTTCGAGCGCAGGATGGACTCCCACTCCGCGTCGGTGATGTCCTCGGTGGCGCGGATCGTCGCGAAGCCGCCCGCGTTGTTGACGAGCACGTCGATGCGGCCCCACTGCCCCACCACAGCCTCGACGACGGTGCGCACCTCGGCGGGCGCCGCCGCGTCGGCACGGAACCCGACGGCCTCGGCGCCGAGCTCGCGCAGGCGCTTGGCGGTGGCGTCGGCGCCGGGGCCATCGAGGTCGAGGACCGCGAGCCGCCCGCCCTCACGCGCGAAGGCCTCCGCGGTCACCGCGCCGATGCCGCGCGCGGCGCCGGTGACGATGACCACGCGCCCAGGAAATCGCACGACTACGCCGACGGCGCCACGACGCGGTTGGCCAGCACGCCGATGCGCTCGACTTCCGCCTCGAGCTTGTCGCCCTTCTTGAGGAACTTGCCGAGCGCGGCGCCTACGCCCTCGGGCGTGCCGGTGGCGATCACGTCGCCGGGCAGGAGCGTGAAGCCCTGCGAGAGCACGGCGATGCACTCGTCCACCGGGAAGATCATCTTGGACGTGTGACTCGACTGGCGCGTCTCGCCGTTCACGCGCAGCATGATGTTGAGCGTCTGCGGATCGGGGATCTCGTCGGCCGTGACCAGCACCGGCCCCATCGGACAGAACGTGTCGAGCGACTTGCCCTTGAACCACTGCTGGTGGAGCTTCTGGAGGTCGCGCGCGGTCACGTCGTTGATGATCGTGTAGCCGAAGACGTGTGACAGCGCCTGCTCGCGCGGGATGTCGCGCCCGGCCGCGCCGATCACCGCCGTCAGCTCGACCTCGTAGTCCAGCTGCTGGGTCACCGCGTGATGGACGATCTTGCCGCCCGGCGCCAGCACGCACTCCGGAGCTTTCGTGAAGAAGACGGGATGCGTCGGCGCCTCGGCGCCGCGCTCGGCGGCGTGCTCCTTGTAGTTGCGCCCCAGACAGAAGACATTGCGGGCGGGCCGCGGGATGGGCGCTTCGAGCCGCGCCTTCTCGGCGGCGACGCCGAGCTTGCGCTCGGCCAGCGCGCCGATGCCGTCGCGCTTGAGGACGGCCTCGCCGTGGGCCAGCGCCTCGCGCGCCAGCGCCAGCGCGTCAGGGCCGCGCGCGATGAGGTCGAGCATCGTCTTGGGAAAGCCGCCGCGGCCCTGGCGGACGGTGCCCCGCTCGCGCGCGAGGTCCGCGGCCAGCGCGCCGAGATCCAGAGCGGCCTCGCCGACCAGCGCGCCCACACGCGGTTTCGACGACCCCTTGCGGAACGTGATCAGATGCATGTCAGCGCTCCTTCAGCAGCACGACGAGGACGCGTGCCGGCTGCTTCGACTCGTTGAGCGAATAGTGGACGGTGCGCTTGGCGGCGTACTCGATCTCGCCGCGGCGGAACACCTGCTTGCCCTTGCCCTGCGTCACCACCGTGAACTCACCGTCCAGGACGTAGGCGAACTCGTCGGCGACGGCGGCGTGCTCCTCGCCCTTGAAGCCGGGCGGGAACACGAACTCGTAGACGGCGGCGCGCTCGTTGTCGAACACCTTTCTCTCACCCACGTCCTGCGTGGTGGCGGACGCCGGGACCACAAGGAAGAGAACGATCAGGGGCAGGGACACGCGCTTCATGTGGACTCCCTGATAGAGGGGCGCCACGGGAAACCCGGGGCGCCCCGAAACATTTGGGGGTGTGGGGGCCATGTCGGGGCCCCCACGTTCAACTAGATCGACTGACGCATGGCGGTGCGCTCGGGAAGCGCCATGCCGCGCTCCTGGGCCATGCGCTCGAGCTCCTGCGGGATCGCGAACCGCACGTCCTCTTCCACCACGTGGACCTCGCGGACGCTCACGCCGCGACCGCGCAGCGCGTCCACCACTTGCGCCACCAGCATCTCGGGCGTGGAGGCGCCGGCGGTGATCCCGATGCGGCTCGCGCCGGCCAGCCACTCCGGCCGGATGTCGCTCACGTCGTTGATGAGGTAGGCGTGCGTACCCGCCATCTTCG
>Ga0209648_10003239_pt1 | contig 13663 bp, 9 predicted proteins | sample GraSoi2013_115cm_FD_185830 | JGI IMG/M metagenome (GOLD analysis project Ga0209648, IMG submission 185830) | Grasslands soil microbial communities from the Angelo Coastal Reserve, California, USA - Sample 9_17_2013_115cm (SPAdes) (version 2) | ecosystem: Environmental > Terrestrial > Soil >...
AGGATAATATCCGCGCCGAGTTCAGCCTCGATCCGCATGACGCTCTCCGGCGTCAGCAGGTGCACCGATCCATCCAGGTGCGACTTGAACGCCGCTCCCTCCTCGCTCAGTTTGCGCAAGTGTCCCATGCTGAAAACCTGGAAGCCGCCGCTATCGGTCAGAATGGGGCCGTCCCAGTGCATAAAAGCATGCAGCCCGCCAAAATCACTGATCAATTGCGAGCCCGGGCGTAACATCAGGTGATACGTGTTGGCAAGAATAATCGTCACGCCCACTTCATGCAGCTCTTCGGGCGAAACGCTTTTCACCGTTGCCTGCGTGCCGACCGGCATGAAGATTGGCGTCTGGATCACTCCATGCGGTGTCGTGATCGTTCCTGCCCGCGCCCACGTCTCGGGGCATTCGGCATCAATTGTAAATGAAAATGGCGGCATCTATTCCTCAATACAACTTACGTTCAATCCACCGCGACGGTTCCCATCCCTACCGCTGATTTTATCACATAAATCGAGGACCGATTATGTCTGATAGTGTCAAAGTCACACCTAAAAAAAGTATAAAAAACTGCGTAAGAGCCATAATTTCCTGAGAAAACGCTTGCAAATCGTCGAAAGATAGTGTATGCTTGCATGCGGTATCCGATCTCGGTCTCGCGTACGGTGCTCGTCCAGAATATCCGGTCCCACGCTGGTAAGGGTGACAGACAAGCTGGTGATATCCGCTCAGATATGGACCCTTCGGTGCCGCCTCTGTGTGAGGCTAGATACCAACATACCGTCTTAGGAGGTCCTAGTTGAGTTTCGTTGACAAAACCCTTCGCTGCCGTGAGTGCGGAAATGATTTTGTATTTACAGCGGGTGAACAGGAGTTCTACCAGCAAAAAGGTCTCATGAATGAACCCGGTCGCTGCCCTTCCTGCCGTTCGGCTCGCCGCAATTCGTCTGGTGGTTCAGGTGGGCGTTCGGAACGTGCCCCACGTGAGATGCACACAGTCATTTGCGCTGAGTGCGGAGTCGAGACGCAAGTGCCGTTCTTTCCCAAGAACGACCGCCCCGTCTATTGCAGCCCCTGCTATGACAAGGTGCGCGTAGCCCGTAACTAACCTTCACGGGTTCCTGGAGCAAGTGCAGCGAGAAGCGGTTTCTCTTTCGCTGCGTTTGACTGTAAAACAGCAAAGCAAGGCCAAGGTGTGTTCGCGGCCTTGTTTATTTTATTTTGGGTCGATGTCTCTCCTCCTTGACACCCACCTTCAACATACTATAATACGAATAACACACAAATGTTTTACAATGTTTGTGCAAAAGTTATTAAAATGTGCCCCGGAGAGAAAACATTTGCAGCATGGGCAGAAGGGTCTCAGCGTGACTGTGAATCCGCAGGAAGAGGAAAAATCGCTCCACTTCAGCGAAAATACTACCTCCGCCAGCATAGAACAATTGCTGGCAGAGACATCCCAGTACCTGGCTCCACACGATATGGAGACGATTCAGCGTGCCTATGAACTGGCACACCGGGCGCACAAAGGAACATGGCGTCGTTCGGGTGAAGCATATATTCAACACCCTTTGGAGGTTGCCCTGCTGCTGGCGGATATGCGCATCGATGCCGATGGTATCGCGGCTGCCCTGTTGCATGATGTTGTCGAGGACACCGGCTACATCCTGGATGACTTGCGGCGGCAGTTCGGAAATGCACTCGCAAATATAGTCGATGGCGTCACCAAGTTCAATGTCCTGGCAGGAAAGCCAGCGCCAAGAGGTTCTGATTCGCAGGCGCTTCCTTCCGCCGACAACAAACGTCGCCAGCGTGCTGAAACCGTACGTAAGATGATGCTCGCCATGGCGGAAGACCCGCGCGTGGTGGTGCTTAAACTGGCAGACCGCCTGCACAATATGCGTACGCTCGCTGCTATGAACCCGGTACAGCAGGAGTACACCGCGAGAGAAACGAGGGAAATCTATGCCCCGCTTGCCTTGCGCCTGGGTATGGTGCAGGTGCAGGTTGAATTGGAAGACCTGGCCTTTAGTTACCTGGAGCCGGATAGATATGCGCTGCTCGCACGCGAAGTCGCTGCGGAGCGTATTCGGCGCCAACCATATGTGGACCAGGTCGTCGCGTCCCTGCGCGAAGAGATGGAGCGAGCAGAAATCCACGCGGAAGTGCAGACCTGGCAGAAGCATCTTGCCAGTATCAACCGTAAGTTACAGCCAGACACAGGCGCTGACATCATTGAGGTGAGACAACAATTGTCTCAGATCCATGACCTCGTCTCCTTCCGCATTCTGGTTGACTCTGTCCAGGACTGTTATCTTGCCCTCGGACATATCCATGCTTTGTGGCGGCCTAAGGATGGCCGCATCAAGGACTTTATCGCCACGCCGAAGCTGAATGGCTACCAGTCCCTGCATACGACGGTTTTCTGCCTGGATAACCAGCTCGCGGAAATCCAGATTCGTACGCATGACATGCAGCGCAACGCTGATTACGGCATTGCAAGCTACTGGTACCTGAAAGAACGGCAGCATGCTTCTCTCTCCTACCAGGAGATGCTTGCCTGGATCGAGCAACTACGCGAGTGGCAGCGCGACCTGCCGCAGAACGCGGATGAGTTTGTCGAAGCCATCAAGGACGACATTTTTCAGGAGCAGATTTTCGTATTCACTCCCAAGGGAGAGGTGAAAGATCTGCCGCGCGGCTCAACACCGCTGGACCTGGCATACCGCATTCACACCGATATTGGCGATCATTGTGCAGGAGCGCGCATTGTCACCAACATGGGCAATAGCGGGCGCCTGGTAACACTTCTTGTGCCCGTTGACTACGAACTCAAAGGCGGCGAGATTGTCGATATTGTGACCAATCGCACGGCGCATCCAACACGCGATTGGCTCTCCTTTGCGCGTACTACGAACGCACGTAGCAAGATTCGCCGCTATCTCAAGACCTACGAGCGCGAAATAAATATGCAACTCGGCCGCGAACGCCTGGACCTGGCTCTTAAAGCAGCAGGAACTGCGGGCTTGAGCACGGTAAAAGAAGAAGATTTCTCATCCTTAACCACTATCAAGAAGTACACGTCGCTTGACGATGTATATGTGGCGTTAGGGAGAGATGATTTGTCCTTGCAGTATGTGCTGGAATATCTTACACCCCTGTTGCAGAGTCGCGGTGAGGTGGCCGGTGACGATGGGTCAAAGCAGGTGCCTGTGGATACCTATCAAAATAATCATGGACTGCACAATCATACAAATGGTGGGCATCCAGATGCGGCATCAGCCGATGGAACCGTGCATCATACCACAGAAGTTGTTGTCAAACTGGCGCACTGCTGCTGTCCGCTTCCTGGTGATCTCATCATAGGGTTCTTTAATCCGAACAAAGGCATCGTCGTACATCGCAAGGACTGTCGCACCTTGCGCCGCTCTCGAGAGCATGTACGCGAGCACCCGGTAGAAATCAATTGGCTGCAGATAGAGCACCAGCACTTTCTGGCTCCAATCATCATCATCGCTCATGACCGTGCTGGGCTCCTGCGCGATGTTGCTGCGGTGGTGGCAGATGCGGGTATTAATATGACGGCGGTGGCATCGACAACCAATGCCTCCTTACAGAAGGCGGTCATCACTGCGACAATGGAAATAGAGACGATAGACCAGATCGAACCCATCTTCAATCACCTGCGGCATGTGAAAAATGTCGTAAGTGTCGATCGCGATCTTGGCCGCCGTATTGGGTAGTTAGCATAAATAGACGTTTGTAGCCTTGCATGTGTGGTGGCAGATTCAGGGCTACAACCTGGAAATAGAATTGTATTATGGGTACATCTGTAGAGCCGCAACCGGTGGCGCCGAACCCTCCTGGGGGCGCGAAGCTTGTTGAATCCTCGTTTTTGGCGCAAGAGAACCAGCTTCTCACCATCGTACAACAGTATATGGCTCCGGCCGAAGTCGAACAGGTCTCACTGGCCTTCCAGCTTGCTCAAGAGACCTGTAAAGACGTACATGACTCGCTGAGCCCCACCAGCATCCCACCGTTAGAGCATGCCCTGGCTGTGGCCACCATCCTGGCTGATATGCATATCGACGCTGTTGGTGTAGCTGCTGGACTCCTGTTCGAGGCCGTCGACGCAGAACGCCTGGCGCTCGAACGTGTCGAGAACGCACTGGGTCCGGCTATAGCCCGCGTCGTGGGAAGTATGCTGCGCCTGAATATTCTGGAGCGCAAGAAACAGGCGGGAGCGATCCTGGCTCGCACTGTTGTGGAGGGCGAGAGTAACCGCGAGCAAAAGAAGCGGCGTAACCGTGAGAACCTGCGCCGCCTGCAGGCCGAGACGGTGCGCAAAATGTTTTTTGCCATGGCCGAAGATCCGCGCGTCGTCTTGCTCAAGCTGGCATATCGCCTGCATGCCATGCGCTTGATACAGGCTGCCTCTTACCCGGTTGAGCACCAGGATATGCTCACCATGGCCCAGGAGACCCGCGAGATCTATGCCCCGCTGGCCGGCCGGCTGGGCATGGCGCGCGTGGAGTCTGAGCTGGAAGACCTGGCATTTGCTATTCTAGAGCCTGAGAAATGCGCGTGGATCCGTAACCAGGTAGAGTTAGAGAGCAAGCAATGGCGCTCTTACGTTGATCGTGTCTGCACGATGCTGCGCGAAGAGATGGCGAAGCTGGGTTTGCGTGCCGAGGTGTCGGGACGCGTCAAGCACCTGTACAGCTTCTACCAGAAGCTTAAGCGCACTACCGGGGGGAGCGAACGCTTAGAAGACCTCCAGGTAGCCGACTTCAGCCAGATTCATGATTTGATTGCCTTTCGCATCCTGGTCGAGTCCACCCCGGATTGCTACCTGGCCCTGGGTCACGTCCATAGCCTGTGGAAGCCCAAAGAGGGGCGTATCAAAGATTTTATCGCCAACCCCAAGTCCAATGGCTATAGAGCGCTGCATACCACGGTCTTCTGTCTGGATGACCAGTTGGTGGAGATTCAGATTCGTACCCGTGCTATGCACGAGATGGCGGAATACGGGGTAGCTATGCACTGGCACTACAAAGATGTCGGTGATCATGCCTCCGCTTCGGCCAGGGAACTGCTGACCTGGCTGCGCCAGTTGGCCGACTGGCAGCGTGACCTGCGCTCATTTGCCACCAGCGATACCGAGTTTATCGAGGCGGTCAAAGACGACATCTTCCAGGAGCAGATTTTCGTGTTCACGCCCAAAGGCGAGGTCAAGGACCTGCCCATCGGTTCGACACCGCTCGATTTCGCCTATCGCGTCCACTCGAAGGTCGGCGACAGGTGCGCCGGTGCTCGTGTTACCACCGAGCATGGCGCTGATCGCCTGGTGACGCGCATGGTGCCATTGGACTACGAGTTGCGCAGTGGCGATATTGTCGATATCGTGACCAACCGCACGGCCCACCCGACCCGCGACTGGCTCAATTTCGCTCGTACCACTGCCGCTCGCAGCAAGATTCGCCGCTACCTGAAAATACACGAGCGCGCTATCAATATCCAGATCGGACGCGAACGCCTGGAGCGCGAACTCAAAATGATGAGTGCTCGTGACGATGATGTACTCACCGAGGAAAATCAAAACTGGCTGGCTGGCGAGTTTCGCCAGGCAACATTCGAAGATTTGCTGGCAGCCATCGGCAGCGACGAAATCCGCCCGCATGCTGCCGCGGTGAAACTGGTTGATCGCTGGCAACATCTCCATGAACAACGTAATGGCAAAAACGAACAAAATGACGAGGCGCTGCTGCCGTTGCCTGTGGCTCCTAAACAGGTACCCTCGGTTAGCATGCAGGTCGCCGGGGTGAGTGGCTTGCTGACCAGGCTGGCCAATTGCTGCTGCCCTCTGCCGGGCGATGAGATCGTAGGCTTCATCAGCCGGGGCAAGGGAGCCATTGTCCATCGCGCCGATTGCAAAAATATCGATCGTTACCGCGAGCGCGAACGCGAACGCCTGATCAACGTGAGCTGGACAAGTATGGGGCAGCAGCACTACCTGGCGCCCATCACCATCACTGCCCGCGATCGCTCGGGCTTGATTCGCGACATTGCCGCCGTGGTCTCGGAAGCAGGCGTGAATATGGCGACCGTGAACTCATATGCGAGCGCGGGTAAGGAGGTTGTGCTCGTTAATGCCACGCTGGAGATCGAGAGCCTGGATCAAATGCAGCGCCTCTTTGCGCGTATCGAAAAGGTCAAAAACGTCCTGCATGTCGAGCGTGACCTGGGGAAAGGCCGGAAGGCATAAAGCTGACCTGGCAGTTCTGCCAGGTCAGTCAGGTAACTTGTTCATAAAAATTTAGCCGCGCAATCGCTCCAGCACAGGTGGCTGGCGCAATTTAGCAAGCGCCCCGGCCTCGATCTGGCGCACCCGCTCACGGGTAATGCCCAGCTCGCGTCCTACTTGCTCCAGAGGATGAGCCTGGCCGTTGCCCAGGCCAAAACGTAACTTTAAGACGAGTCGCTCACGCGGTGTCAGTACAGCTTCGAGGACACGCTGCACTTCATCCTTCAGGGTTTGCGTGGTGGCAATGTCTTCGGGTGAGGCCGACTCGGTATCCGCAAGCACATCACCCAGTTCCTGTTCCTCGTCTTCACCAACCGGCAACTCCAGGGAAACAGGCGCGCCGGGCGCGGCTTGTAATTCAATCATACGCACGGGATCCAGGCCAGTCGCATCTGCCAGCTCTTGTTCCGTTGGTTCGCGGCCAAGCTCCTGTAACAGCCTCTGACGTTCACGGCGAATGCGATTGAGCGCAGTATTGACGTAGACAGGGAGACGGATCGTCCGTCCCTTGTCAGCAACGGCACGACTGATCGCCTGGCGAATCCACCATGTCGCGTGCGTAGAGAAGCGGTGCCCGCGTCGCCAATCGTAGCGTTGAACGGCGCGGATCAGGCCGATGTTGCCCTCCTGGATCAGGTCAAGCAAGGTAAGACCACGCCCAACATAGCGCTTAGCAATGCTCACTACAAGACGAAGGTTCGCGAGGATAAACTGCTTCATGGCGTCGCGATCACCCTCTTCGATGCGCTGTGCCAGTTCGATCTCACGCTCGTGCGTAATCATCGGCACCCGGCCAATTTCACGCAGGTAGGTCATCACAGCGTCCGACTCGCCTGCGTCGGGTGAATTTACCGCGTTCTCGTCCTGCTCTTCTGAGCGGCGGCGGCGCATCGTTGGGCGACGTACCGGGGCAATGCCCTCGGTGACTATCTTGGGCAACATGAGCAGCGCAGCGCTATCCAGTTCAGGCGAACTTGATAATTGAGTTAGTTCTTCATGCATATCAGACATTGCTTCCAACTCATTAGGTGCTGGCTCCAGACTGGTGAGGTCCTCTTCCAACTCCTGCTCTTCTTTGCCAGTGTCCTCTACATCCTCCTCTATATAATCAAGGTCCTTGTGAAGCAGTTCGTCGACATTGTCGAAGTGCTTTTCAAGGTCCTTCAGGTTTGTATCTTCTAGGGTGATCATTGGGTCCTTCATGGGTCGCTGTAGTTCAATCATGCTACGCCCTCCATGAGCAGTTGTATCTCAAGCAGCAAGATAGCGGTATTCTTCTTCAGTCTGTCCTAAACTCAGGGGAAGCTGTCCTTTCTCTGATCGGAACACCGTGTCCAAATGCTGGGTGGGAGGAATACGTATCCGTATAATATGAAACACGGTAAGCCTGGAAAATATTCCTTTCTTAATTATAACGCAAAGGTGGCCTTTCGTTCTAGTCCCTACAGCCTGTTTTTGTCAGGTCATTGCAAGATACATATATATACGGGGCACTAAGATAGATTCATACCTATTTATAATACGAACGAGCTTCAGGAAAGTGGCAATGGGTTCCAGAAATATATATCTTGACGTTGTGCCGCTTCTTCTCTACAATAACAGACATGGACGCATCTACGCAACCATTACATGTCGCCATCAAGCGCATCGATCCTGATTTGCCACTGCCCACCTATGCCACGGCAGGTTCAGTGGCCTTTGACCTGTATTGTCGCGAAGACATTGAGATCGCACCGCGCACCATCGGGCTCGTTCCAGCGAATGTTGTCGTGCAAACGCCACCTGGTTACCTGTTGCTCCTGACTATGCGCAGCAGTACCCCACGCCGCAAAGGCTTGCTCGTACCCCAGGGTGTGGGTATCATCGATCAAGATTACTGCGGCGAAGGAGATGAACTGATGGTGCAGGCCTACAATTTTCGCGACGAAGCGGTGCTCGTGAAACGCGGTGAACGTATTGCCCAGGGTATGTTTATCCCGGTTGCTCGGGCCGTCTGGAACGAAGTGGATGAGGTGGGCAAGGGCCGGGGTGGCTTTGGAAGTACAGGTGTGTGATGCCAGATTACTATGCAGCGCTCGAAGTTCCACCCACGGCGACGGTTACCGAAATCAAACGCTCCTACCGCCGTCTTGTACGTAAATATCACCCTGACCTGAACCGCCAGGCGCGAGATCAGCACATCAAGCTGCTCAACGAGGCCTACGCGGTTTTGAGCAATCCCACCAAACGCGCTGCCTACGATGCCACGCGCGCAGGGGAAGCGCGCCATAAAGCCGAGCAAGAAGCGCTGCGCCACAGGCAAGCCCAGGCCAGGCAGCAACAAGAACAGACCAGTCGCGAAGCCGAAATGACCTGGGCCGAGGGCGTAGTCGGGTTTGTGAAGGAACTGAAGAAGGCGCTTCAGGAGGATTCGTAGGGGCACGATTCATCTCGAGCCCAGCCTGTAGAGCTTCCAGCCGACCACGATTGTTTCCTTGCTCCGGTCAGTGCGCTGCGAGATGCGGCTGAAGCGCCTCGTACTGCTGGTGAATGCCCGAAGCCCAACTGGCCGCTCGCTCGACTTCCCCAGCAACCAGGGGACCTTCCTTCTTCATGCCCTTCACGAAGAAGCTCTCCGGCGGGACAATCGGCTCGACTCCCATCGTGCGCAGCTGCCTGGCCATCCGCGGCGCGGCAGAGCTCTTCCACAGGGACCCGCGGAAGCGGGTATCAAAGCAAGCAACGGCCAGGCCGCTCAATGATTGGGGTGAGACATTTCCGAGAAACAACTGCATGGCCAGGGTTGGTCTGAATCCCTGAGTTGGGCACCCCAGAATGAGCATATCTATCCCCTCGAACGAGAGCGGATGTACTGGATCGATATGGATGGCCTGTGCCTGTCCAAAGGCGCTCAACGTGTCGGCAATGGCCAGGGCGATGCGTTCTGTGTTCCCGTATTGTGAATCATAGACAACGAATGTGTTCATATTTCCTCCTTTTCATCTCCAAACCTCTTTAGCTCAGAGGTAGTTGCCACCTACTTACTACTCCTCCATTGGGAGGGTAATACATGAACATCACATACACTTCACAGTCGGAGCTTAATTCTCACACACTCGTCACAAACTCACCTCTTTATAGATGTAAATACTTAGCGGGGAAAACGCGTCGGGACCCCATTCTCATCACTTACGAGGTAGCGGTGTGATGGGAAAAGAAGGAATAGGAGTACAATCGGGCGGTATCCCGGTTTGACCTGGTGGGCATATGGAGAATGTAGGTGTGGGGATAGGTTGAGGAAAGTAGGTAGGTATAGGTGCAGAAGGAAGCCCTGACAGTCCACTAGCCTACCATTCCCCGTACTGGTACTTTGTCTCCTGTTCGATCAGCGCTATCTCCGCCTCGTTCAAACCAAACGCCTCGTATACTGCCGCATTCAACTCCGTCTCCAATCGCACAATCTCCCCTGTGAGCTTCTCGATCTCGGCAGTACGTTCCCGCAGCAACGTTTCCCACCCGTCGCGGTCCTTCACGGCAATATCGCGTTTGAAGGACTTGACCACCTCCTCGCGGAACTCCTTGAAAGGCAATTCCCACCACTCAGCAAGCTGCTGGTTAGGCTTCCTGTCGGTAGTCCCCAGGTCACTCTGCGATGCGTCGTCCTGCGCCTCACCTCGTAACGCTGCTTCGCTTTTTCGGTAATTTGCTGTGCTATTTTCCCAATGTGGTCGTGCTGAGTATTATTCAAAGTCGGAACTGGCAAACGCTCTATATACTGTCTGAATAATCGGTAGATGAGTGTGCCAGCACGTTCTCCAAGGGGTTGAGAAATATGTGACAGTACGTACCAGAGTGTGCGAGATGCCAGGATGCCCAGCAAGACATGTGATGTCGCTGGTACACAATAACCTGTATTGCCAATGTATACGCCGGGCTCACCCCAACTGAAGCGAGATTTCCTGGTGATATCAGGCCAGAAAACTTTTGGTTGCTCGAAAACATCAAAATACTCTACCGTGTCCTGGATTTCGTACCACTTGTATGGACCAGGTTTGCGCCCAGGCCAGGTATGTAAATTGCTCCACTTATCTGGACGCGGCTCCAATTGCTCACGGAACTGCTGAAGGTACGCTTTGACGGCGGGGTAAGCGTCGATATCGATACCTCGTCGAGTAAAGATCAACCAGCGCCCTTCATCCTCCTGGTACCAGGGCCGCAGGTCTTCTCCTCGTAACACGGGCTTGATGATAGCTATGCATGTAGGATCGTCCTTCACCAGCCGGTCTCGCATCGCCTGGTCGACGATAAACGCCTCGTTCAATCCTGTCTTCACCCCATAATATATGCGTCCCTGTAGGACTTCTCCCAGGGGTCTGCCAGACTCTAGCAGTTTAGCAACCAGCGTACGCGAAGCATTGCTCGTCAATTGCCATCCCGTATCAAGCTGGTCATGTATAGAGAGCGCGAACAGCTTTGTGGCAAGCTGCTCTGTAAAAGTCTTCACAGGCTCCCCGCGTGCAAAGATGGCAGCAAATGCCATATGGCTATCTGCAGGCGGGGCCTTGCGCACGATCTGAATCGAAGGAGTCAGATCTGGAGCATCGGCAAATACACGATTGTTGCCTAAATCGACAATCGTTTCTACTGTCGTTTGTGTGCGCAGGTAGCGGCGGAGTGGCGTGCCGTAATTGGCATACAACCATGTATTGCTACTGATATAAGCCAGCCAGCCGCCCTGACGCAGCAGGTTCAGCCCCTGGGCGAAGAAATACACGAAGAGATCGGCCACGCCGTGATAAACCTCGTAGTGTTCCTGGAAGAACGGCTTGTCCTCTTGCAGCTTTTCCTGGCGCACGTAGGGTGGATTGCCAATCACCACGTCGAAGCCAGCTTTGTCGCCAAGAGGCTGGCCGTTATGGTCGTAGAAGACATCGGGGAACTCCAACTCCCAGTGAAAGAAGCGCTTGCCCCCCGTCGATAATTTTGTGGCCTGCTCAAGTAGTGCAGTAAACCGCGCTTCCATTTCTGGCGTATAGTTGTCAGTCTTGCCGAGGGCGTAGTTTGCCAGCAGGCGCCACACGTCCTCGCCCACCTCGAGATTGTAGTAGAGCGCGGCCCCCAGGTTGGCCAGATACAGGTATCTGCTGGTGAAGCGCTGGCGCAGTTGCTCATAGGCAGCTTCCTGCGCCTTGACGTTCTCGACGGTGATACCGGGGTTCTGCTCAATCGTACTCATCACATCCAGGGCCGCGCCGACCTCCTGGCGAAACTCCTCGTCATCCAGCAGCGACAACTGCCCGGCTGCTTTCTCCGCTTCCAGGGCCTCCTGCGCCTTGCGCTGCGCCTGTTTCGCTCCCGGGTGCTGTCCTGCCGCAACGTCTTTCAGCCACGAACCGGCGAGCGCATTGCCCGGGCGCAGGTGGTGGTCAAGAAAATTCAGCGGGCGATCCCTGGCCGCCGTCGCCAGCCACAGCGAGAGTTTCGCGAGTTCCACGGCCAGCGGGTTCAGGTCAACGCCATAGATGCATTGTTGCGCAACACGCCGTTTCCAGTAGGTCAGGTCGCTCTCGCTCGTCTCATCAGCTTGCACCCCCAGCTCCACCAGGTAGCGCGCAATGTACTCCATTACCTCGACAGGGAAATGCCCGCTCCCCATAGAAGGATCGAGCACGTTGACCGCAAGCACTGCCCGTATCTTTTCTGCATCATTTGGGCTGGCTCCCAATGCTGCAATCGCCTCACTCAACACAGATCCAAGCGTTTGCTCGACCATGTATTTGACGACGTAATCAGGCGTGTAATAGCTGCCCGTGATCTTGCGTTCACCACGATCAGTGACAAGATAGACCCTGCCGCTATCGTAGGTCCGGGCGATATCCCGCGCGGGAACTCCCTGCGCGGGAACAATCTTGCTGCTCGAGCGGAGTTCCGCCATTGGCTCCGTTGCCACCTGCAGTGTGTATTCCAGCAGTCCCTCGTAGATCGTCCCCAGGTGTCGCTCGGCAAGGTCGCGGTAATCGATAAATTGCTCGTTCACTCGTGCCAGTTTGTCGATAGCCCTGCCCAGGCTCAAATCGCCAACGGTGTACCGTTCCAGGAACGCGTGGTATTCGTCCTGGCCTGGATCGAAGAGGCCGCCGTTGAAAGTAGTGACGTTCAGCGGCTTACTGCCCTTGTCGATACTTGTGAAGAGTGTCTTCAAGCGCTGCCAGATAACCCCGGACGTGGGAATAAGCAGCCCTTCCTTTAGCTCCTCGGCGGCGTCGCGCTTAATCGCGTCCAGGCTATACCGGCGCCGGTAGCTGCGGTTATCTTGTAGTGGCAGGAGGTCGCGCGCCTCCGCATAGAGGATAAAGAGCAGGCGATACAGTAGAATCAGCGAACTGCCATAGAGCAAGCGGCAGGTATCAGGCGTTGGCGCGAGTTTATTTTCTGCATAGTCCAAAAAACCCTGGGCTATATCACAGAGCGCGTCGTACACCTGTTGGCGTAGATTGTCGCCCACCTGCTGGGCGTAGTCCGCGCTGGCTTGCAGGAGTTGCTCTAAGGCCAGCGGCCCTGGCTCAAAAGCGGCGCGGCGAAAGAAAGCATAGAAATAGAGGAACTTCTCCACGTCGTTAGATGCCAGCAGGTCCGGCAGATCAACCTCGTAGCATACCTCCAGCTTGTGTGCTGTACGTTCATGGTAGAGTCGCCAGCGCCGCCCGTTGCTGAGTATGCCCCATGGCAGCCCGCTATGCAGCATATAGAAGAAAATCTGAAAGGCAGGATTATTATTGTCCTCGTCACTACTCCCTTTAAGCATGTGGTCGAGCGAGCGCTCCCAGCGCTTGGCATCGCCAACCGCAAAGGCTCCGTGGCGCCCTGCATCTTCATCAACCGTGCTGTTTCTATTTGCAAGACGTTGCGCCTCGTTACGGTAAAAGACATAATCTGGGCGCTGCACCTTGTTGCCAGGCACCTTGAGTGAAGCCTGTACCTCGAAGCTATGTCCAAGTTCCTGTAAGACAGGCCGCATCCACTCCTGTTCCGTCTGTGCCTCGTTGGTTGCATCGGTAGGCGCGAAAGCAGCAAAGCGCTGTTTCAGGCTTTCCATAATGGGAGCAGCTTCAACCCGCAATTGCTGCCAGTGCTGCCTCCAGGGTTCCTTGTTCGGCAGCAGCTCATCGAGAAAGTGATCAGAGAAAAGGCGTCGATTATGATGCAAGACGCCTGAATATGGCGCATCCACCAGTGATAGCTGCTGCGGCTTGGGCTTAGGTTTCGGCACTCTACATCTACCTTCTTCAAGAAAGAGATTCCCACGTTTAGATGTTCTTGGGGCGTATCTGCAATGCGGTTATGATTGATTGGCTGTAAAGGCAAGAGAGCACATACGCTACGATG
>Ga0209648_10003240_pt1 | contig 13661 bp, 14 predicted proteins | sample GraSoi2013_115cm_FD_185830 | JGI IMG/M metagenome (GOLD analysis project Ga0209648, IMG submission 185830) | Grasslands soil microbial communities from the Angelo Coastal Reserve, California, USA - Sample 9_17_2013_115cm (SPAdes) (version 2) | ecosystem: Environmental > Terrestrial > Soil >...
TTGGATTTGGTTTTTGAATTGAAACCGCCGATAGAAAGCTCATCGGATAGCAAGCCGAGACGATTCGAGAAATTACTGCTGACGGAGACGGGCCAAAGAAAGCGATGAGCCGTAAACGGACAGTGGAGAGTCGCGGCAACCATGGTTAGACCCCCTGGAAAGTGTCGCCCGAATTTGGCGTCCTCTTCGATTTGTCGGCGCAACACTGACACTTTCAACGTGTTCGATGCGTAGCAGCAAGCAGGGACCTGCCTATGCGTTCACGGAAGAGTGTTTATCTTCGCGTTCTTGCTGTCGCGTACGTCGCTCTGCTCTCCATAGCTCCAGGAACGTCTGCGTCTGTTTCGGCAGCGGATGATCCTCTCGGCGCAGCCGTCGAAGCTGCCAGGAAAACCCACGATGAGAAACAACTGCAATCCGTGAAGGCGCAACTCGAACAGATGATCGCTCAGAACCCCAACGATGCGGGCCTCTATCTTGATTTAGCAAAAGTTCAGGAGTATTTCCTGGACGTCTATGAGATGCGTAAAGACAAAAAGGCCTCGGGAGAAGCGGTGGATAAAGCCATTGACGCAGACCAGCGCTCCATCCAGCTCAATGATAAATCCGCCGACGCCCACAGCTTGCTGGCGGATCTCTACGGCAGAAAAATTTCACTGGGCAACGCCATGTTCGCAGGCCCGAAGTTCGGCCCGAAAGTCAAAGAGGAAAACGCCAAGGCTATGGCGCTCGATGACAAGAATCCTCGCGTCTGGGCCAGCCTTGGCCGTCAATACCTGATGACTCCGAAAATGTTTGGCGGCGACGTCACCAAGGCCATTGATAGCTTCCAAAAGTCCTTGGCCATTGATTCTTTGCAAGACGAAACCTGGGTGTGGTTAGCCAAAGCCTTTCAAAAACAACGGGATACGGGCAAAGCGAGAGACGCGATTCAACACGCCTTGTCGTTGAACCCGCAGTCTCGTTTTGTCCAGGCGGAGGCCGCGAGCCTGGAGAAATAGGAAAATTCGGTTTGCAATGCAAACTAGTTTGCGGCTACATATTTCCCCAAATGCTCGACCGATATAGGTTCTGGGATGCGATTTGCTATCGATTTATACTAAGTGCTACGTATTTTTTATCTATATTGCTGTCGACATACGCCATCTTGGTCGACAGACTTCCTGTAGGACAAATCCATGGAAACCGTCAAAGTGTCTCCAAATTCCAGGTGGTCATTCCCAAGCGTGTGCGCGAGGAGCTCCGGCCCGGTCAAGAGTTGAATGTCCTGGACGGCACGATTCGCTTCAGCAAGCCGCGCTCGATCCAAGAGCTGCGCGGGATGTGTAAAGGCATGAAATGGAAGGATCTAGATCGTGACCACACCGAGCGGTTTTGACCGCTTCGTTGTGGACTCCTCTGGCTGGGTCGAGTTCCTTGGCGGAGGGCCGAAAGCAGACGCATTTGGGAAGTACCTCGAGAATTCTGAGGCTGTGCTTCTTCCGTCCATGGTGGTGTATGAGGTTTACAAGAAAATGCTGGCGCGAGCAGACCTTGGATCTGGCGGAACGCTTCTTATCCCACGCGTTTGGACTCCACGAGCGGGAGCTCGCTTTCGATATTTCATTGGCCGCTTCGGCCGCAAGAGTAAGCCTAGCGGCGAATCTGCCGATGGCGGATGCGCTCATGCGACGGCTCAGGCGCACCAGGCGGAGCTGATTACGTCGGACGCACACTTCTCCGGGCTTCCGGGAGTCACGCTGATTTAAACCCAGACTGTGTTTGACTCCGACATGCTCGCGATTCGTCGGCGCGCCTTGACCGCATACAACACCGCCGATAAGCTTAGTGTTTCTCCTTCCAGGTGAACATGCAGATGGAGCAGATTCACATCACATTGCCGGATGGCAGCGTCAAAGAGATGCCCAAAGGCACGACACCGGCCGACGTCGCGAGAAGTATTTCTCCACGGCTCGCCGATGCCGCCCTCGTTGCCCGCGTCGCCGCACCCAACGACGGCGAAGGCGAGCTGATCGACTTGCGCCGTCCTCTGGATCACGACGTGAAGCTGCAAATCCTCACGGAAAGAGATCCCGATGCGCTCTTTGTGTTCCGCCATTCCGCGGCGCATCTGCTCGCTGCTGCGGTGATGGAGCTGTATCCCAACGTGAAGCTCGGCATCGGTCCGCCCATCGACACGGGCTTTTTCTATGAATTCCTGCGCGACGAGCCGTTCACTAAGGAAGACCTCGCCAAAATCGAAAAGAAGATGCACGACCTCGCGGCGCAGGATCTGCCAAACGAGCGCAAACTCATCCCGAAGCCGGAAGCTCTGGACCTCTACAAAAAGAGCAACCAAATTTTCAAGTGCGAGCTGGTGGAAGAAAAAGCCACCGAGCCGATGGTCTCGTTCTACACCACGGGGAAATTTATTGATTTTTGTCGCGGCCCGCACATTCCTTCCACCAAGCGCATCCAGGCGTTCAAGTTGATGAACGTCGCCGGCGCCTACTGGAAGGGGCAGGAAGGCAATCCCCAGCTCCAGCGCATTTACGCAGTCGCTTTCTTCACGCAGAAAGAGCTGGACGCGCATTTGCACCGCATCGAGGAAGCCAAGCGCCGCGATCACCGCAAGCTCGGCACGGAGCTCGATCTCTTCAGCATTCAGGAAGAAGCCGGCCCGGGCCTCATTTTCTGGCATCCCAAGGGTGGCCTGATCCGCACCATCATGGAGAGTTGGCTGCGCGACGAATTGCAAAAACGCGGCTACGACCTCGTCTACACGCCGCACATCATGCGCCTGGACCTCTGGAAGACCAGTGGCCACACCAATTTTTACAAAGACAGCATGTTCGGCGCGGTGGAAGTCGAGAAGGCGGACTACCAGCTCAAACCCATGAACTGCCCCGGCCACATACTTATTTACAAGTCAAAGCTCCGCAGCTACCGCGACCTTCCCGTCCGTCTCGCCGAGCTCGGCACCGTCTATCGTTACGAACGCAGCGGTGTGCTCCACGGCTTGCTGCGCGTCCGCGGCTTCACCCAGGACGACGCGCACATCTTCTGCATGCCCTCGCAAATCGAAAGCGAAGTCGAGGCCTGCGTCGACTTTGCCTTCGCGGTGATGAAAACTTTCGGCTTCGACAAATTCGAAGTCGAGCTCTCCGACTGGGATCCCGCGCATCCGGAGAATTACGCCGGCAAGCCCGAGGACTGGCATCGCGCCACCGCCGCTCTCGCCGACACCATGAAGCGCATGAACATTCCGTACAAAAAGATGGCAGGCGAAGCTGCCTTCTATGGCCCGAAAATCGATGTCAAGCTGATCGATGCGATCGGCCTGCAGTACGTCGCGGATGACGGCGCGAAGCATCAGCCCCTGATGGTCCATCGCGCGCTGCTCGGCTCCGTCGAACGCTTCTTCGGCATCCTGATCGAGCACTATGCGGGCGCCTTCCCGCTATGGCTCGCGCCCGTGCAGGTGGAAGTCTGCCCGGTCAGCGAAAAAGTGGCCGATTACTTCAAGCACGTCACTGAAACTCTGAAGCGCCACAATCTTCGCGTCCATCTTGACGACCGCAACGAAAAATTGCCCGCGAAAATCCGCGATGCGCAGCTCCAGAAAATTCCCTACATGCTCGTGGTCGGCCCCAAGGAAGCCGAAGCCAGCACCGTCTCCGTCCGCCATCGCAGCAAAGGCGACCTCGGCCCCAAGCCCCTTGCCGAAGTCGTCGAATCGCTTCGGCAAGAAGTCGATTCCCGTGCCACGAGTTAGATCGTCATCGCGAATCTTGATTCATCGTGCCGTGCAGATCTCGCAAATCATCCTGAATGAAAACTTTTTCGCTCGGGGCGTGCGTCTCCTCGCCGATGGCGACGCCCATTTGGCTGAAGTCGTGCAAAAGTACGGCCCGCCGCCTTTGTGGGTGCGCGATCCCGGTTTTCCCACGCTCGTCTACATCATCCTCGAGCAGCAAGTTTCTCTCGCCTCCGCGAAAGCGGCCTTCGATCGGCTGAATGCTGCCGTCCGCCCGCTCACGCCAAGCCGCTTCCTGAAGCTTACCGATGGAGAGCTGCTGCGCATCGGCTTCAGCCGCCAGAAAACGCTGTACACGCGCCTGCTCGCCGAATCGCTTTCGCGCCGCTATTTCGATTTGGGGGATCTTCACGATCTGCAGGACGATGCCGCGCGCAAAATGCTCACAACATTCAAAGGCATCGGTAAATGGACTGCCGACATCTATCTATTGAGCGCCTTGCGCCGCCCGGACATCTGGCCGACCGGCGATCTGGCATTGGCCACGGCGGTACAAGAAGTAAAGCACCTTCGACAGCGTCCTTCGCCGGAACGCCTCGAAAAAATGTCCGCGCCTTGGCGTCCCTGGCGCGCCGTCGCCGCCCGCCTCTTCTGGCACGCTTACCTCTCCAAGCGCGGCCAGAACACAACTGCAATTAGTCTCTGAGCATCGATACGCACGGCCCTGCGAAGAACGGTACCCGCAGACTCCTTCCGCTCGCTTCTATCCTATCGCTGGACTCCACTTAGGTACTGACTCTCACATCAGCGTTTGAATGATTCCTCTTTTGGGTTCATAGCTGGTGTGATAACTTCCGCCCATGGCAGAAATCCTTCCAGGCAGCTCGGCGCCACAATTCGGCACCGCCGAATACAAATCGTCGTCCGGCCCCGATCGCTGCAAGTCCTGCGACACGACTCTCACGAGCCGCTACTTCCGTATTAATGGCGCGCTGGCATGCGAAAACTGCGCCGAACGTCTGAAGCAGCAGGTTCCCAAGGACTCCCATCAAGCTTTTGTACGCGGAATTGTCTTTGGTCTGGGCGGAGCCTTCCTGGGACTCATTCTATACGCCGCTTTCGGCATCCTCACAGGATTAGTGATTGGCTACGTTTCTCTGGCAGTCGGCTACATCGTCGGCAAGGCCATCAAGATGGGTTCCGGCGGAATGGGCGGACGCCGCTATCAGATTGCCGCCGCGCTTCTAACTTATTCAGTCGTCTCCATCGCCGCGATACCCATTTATGTTGCGCAGATGATCAAAGAAAAAAAAGCAGAAAAACAGACGCAGGTACAACACGCTCTTCCACCGCCGTCTGCTCCCGCGCAGCAGCAGTCGCCCGCAGTCGACGGCAGCGCCACGCCCCAAAATCCCCAAACGCAAACTCCCGCGGAGCCAAAAAAACCGTCGATGGGTGTCGGCGCGGCTTTGGGATTGGCAGTTCTTATAGGCCTGGCTTCTCCGTTCCTCGAGCTGCAGGATCCTTTCCATGGGATCATCGGGCTGATCATTCTTTTCGTGGGCATCCGCATTGCCTGGCGGCTGACGGCCGGCGTGAAACTGGATATCCTTGGTCCGTTCGATAAGAACCCTCCCGCACCTGCGCCGCCACCGATTGCGGGTTGAAAAACAAAGCTGAATTCGTGTCCACCAACACGCCGGAATTAATTGAAAATTGCAAAAACTGCACGTGTGCGCTCGCGCCCGGCACCTTGGTGTGCCCGCAATGCCACTCGCTCGTGCACGCCCAGGAATTGCAGCGCCTCGCCGCCGCCGCAAAAATGATGGAAGAACACGGCGACTTGATCCAAGCCCGGGCTCAATGGTTGAAAGCACTCGAGCTCTTGCCGCGCGAATCCACCCAAACCGAATGGGTGCGCGATAAAGCACGCAAACTCGAACTGGCCGCGCCCACTGCAGCTCCTCCGAAGGCCCCGCCCAATTGGGTCAGCAAGCTCGGCCCGCTCGCGCCCATCGCCCTCCTGCTCGCCAAAGGCAAATCGCTTCTCGTTCTCTTCAAACTCAATTTCCTCTTGAGTCTCTTTGCCTTCGTGGGCGTTTACTGGGCCGTTTACGGAGCAAAATTCGGCATCGGCTTTGCCGTCCTCATCCTGATTCACGAGATGGGTCACTTCATCGACATCAAGCGCAGAGGATTACCCACGGACATGCCCGTTTTCTTGCCAGGGTTCGGCGCATACGTGCGTTGGCAAGCGCTCGGTGTTTCGCAGGAGACCCGCGCGGCAGTTAGCCTGGCGGGCCCGCTCGCAGGATGGCTGGGAGCCGCGGGCTGTGGTCTGTTCTGGTGGAAGACTGGCAACAATCTCTGGGCCGGACTCGCGCATTTCACCGCCTTGATCAACGTCTTGAACCTGATCCCCATTTGGGTGCTTGATGGCAGCCAAGCGATTCCGGCGTTGCGCAAAACCGAACGCATCGTGCTTCTCTGCTCTTGCCTCCTCCTCTCGATTTTCCTGAAAGAACCCATCTTTCTCTTAGTGGCCGGCGGTGCGGCTTATCGCCTCTTTGACAACGCCATGCCCACCGCGCCTAGTGGTGTCATAACGGGATATTTTGTCGCTGTACTTACCGCCTTGGGTGTGGTCCTCTGGCTGGTGCCAATGCAAATTCCGGGCAAGCCCTAGTAGCCGCACCTTGCGCCACGATCCTGCATCTAAAAATACGAGGTGCCATGAATGATATCCCGCCGTCTTTTTCTCGGCTTCACGGGTGCTGTGATGGCCGCGCCACTGAATTCTTGGGCGGTGGATGCGGAAGAGGAAGATCAGGTGCCCGCGTTGCTCGATCACATTATTCTCGGCTGCAACGATCTTGATCACGGCATCGATTTGGTCGAAGAGAACACCGGCGTCCGCCCTGCCATTGGCGGAGTCCATCCCGGCCGCGGCACGCGCAACGCACTCCTCTCGCTGGGAGAACGCCGCTACCTGGAAATCATCGCCCCGGACCCTGCTCAACAGAAGATCGTCCACTTCCCTCAAATCCGCGAAATGCGCGAGCCACGCCTCATCGGCTGGGCCGTCCATCCTTCCGACATCGTTGCCATCGCCAAGCAACTTGGCGAAAACAAAATCGCCTTCCAAGGCCCCGATGACGGCTCCAGAAAGCGCCCGGATGGCCGCGTCCTCACCTGGAAAACCGTCAACCTCGCGGACGACCGCCACGGTGTGCTCCCTTTCTTCATCGAATGGAGCGCCGACTCGGTCCACCCTTCCAAGGACGCTCCAAAGCGTTGCAGCCTGGCGTATTTCGAAATCATGAGCTTGGATCCGGACGAACTCACCCTGACCTTCAAACGCATCGGCCTCGACCTCCCCGTCCAGCGAAGCGACAAAGCCCGCCTCCGCGCGCTCATTAGCGGACCAAAGGGCGACCTCGGCGTAAGCACCTGAGTCTCTCGCTTCGATTCTTGCGGGATCTCCTCCAATCCATAATCCCCAGCTAACTAAACCCGCGCCACGCCTTTTTGCCTCTTGCCGTGCAGCCGCTGGCACGTGCTATACTTTGAAGCCCGTCCCCAGTCGTTTTTCAACTGTGCGGGTTGGGTTCATCGCTTCGCGGTGATGAATTGGTTCTTGAGTCGGGGCCAGCCCCTGGATGTGCCGGGGAAAGCGGGTGCTTGTCGGCCGCTTCGTGCCCACGAATGCAGAGTGTTGAGGGGGACTTATCGCAGAACGCAGCTTCCGGCAGAGCGATCGTATTCGCGTTAATGAACGAATACGGGCGCGCGAGATCCGGGTGATTGATGAAGAGGGCGGCCAGCTCGGCGTCATGCAGCCGTTTGAAGCCATAAAGCTGGCCAAGGAAAAGGGGCTCGACCTGGTGGAAATTTCGCCCACGGCCGATCCGCCCGTTTGTAAAATCACCGACTACGGCAAATATCTCTATCAAGCCAACAAGAAGGCCCACGAGCAGCGCAAGAGCAGCCGCGGCTCGCAATTGAAGGAAGTAAAGTTTCGGCCCGCCACTGCGGAACACGACTATCAAGTTCGCAAGAGCCAGATCATCCGGTTCCTCGGCGAAGGCCACAAAGTGCGCGCCATGATTTTCCATCGCGGGCGCGAAATGGCGCACCAGGAAGTCGGCCGTGCCAAGATGAACCGCTTGCTGATGGAAATTGGCGACCAGGGCCAGATCGAAACCATGCCGCGCATGGAAGGCAACGTCCTGGTAGCTTTGCTCGCGCCGAAAAAAGGCGTGAGCGTCGCTAAGCCCGCGGGACAAACGTCATCTAGCGCCCAGCAGTCGCAGTAACCGGCGGAAAAGAAGACATCAGCAAGTTTATATAGGGATCATGTAGGGGCGGACTTCAGTCCGCCCCTCTTCGGTGCCACCGGCGAATCTCAGGAGAGGGAATCAAGCAATGCCAAGGAACGCATCGAAACCAAAATTGAAATTGAAGACCCACCGCGGCGCCAGGAAGCGTTTCAAGTTCACGGCGAACGGCAAGATCAAGCGCGGACACTCCGGCAAGCGCCACTTGATGGGTACAAAAAGGCCCGGCCGCATGCGCAAGCTGAAGAAGTTGACGCTGGTAAGTAAAGCTGACGTAGCCAGCATCAAGCAGATGCTTCCCTACGGCTAGATCGAGATTCTATGTAGGGGCACAGCATGCTTCACGCCTTTTGAGACCAACGGCCATTAACCGCGTTCGAATTTCGTCGTTGGTCGATTCGAGTTTCTCTGAGGGCCGCTTTCAGGTGTGCCCTCCAAGGAAAATGCTGGACACAAGTCCGGCAATATCGTGCCAGGCAGTGCTTCACGGGTGCCTGCCGGCCGATAAGCCTCAGAAGTAAACCATCGCCGCAAGGCGATCGTGAACTGCGGCAAGCAGTTCATACCTGGAGACAAACCCGTTGCGGTACGCGCTTTCTTGCGCGTTCACGCACCCTGTTTGTCTCCCAAGAAAATAATTTGTAGCTCAGGCCTTCAGGCCTGAGGTTTTCCGCTGCGGTTCGCCACCTCGAGCCGGGCGCAAGGAAAGCCTCATCCCTAAAGGGATGAGCTACAGGAAAACCGAAGGAGAAACCCATGGCACGCGTAAAACGCGGCACCAAGCGCCGTGCACGGCGCAAGAAGTACCTCAAGAGGACAAAAGGCTTTTTCCTCACCAAGAGCAAGCTCTACCAATCCGCACAGGAGGCCGCGAATCGCGCCGATCGCTACGCCAAGCGCGACCGCCGCGTCAAAAAGCGCGAATATCGCAAGCTCTGGATTCAGCGCGTCGGGGCCGCCGCACGAAACAACGGCCTGACCTACGGCCAGTTGATTCATGGCCTCAAGGCTGCCGGCGTCAGTCTCGACCGCAAAATCCTAGCGGATATCGCGGTGAAAGACGCCGCGGCATTCACGTCCCTTGTGGCAACTGCGAGAGCCGCCGCGCCGCCGCAAGCCAAGGCAAAAAAGTCCTAGGCGCTCGGCGCCGCTCTTTGTAGGGGCGCAGCATGCTGCGCCTTTCTTCGGCAAGATGGATTGGACAGGGCAAGCTGTCTCTGCCCTGTCATCTCGAGCGGATGGCCGGCGCATTTTGCCGGCCCTGCGCCGAGGAATCCCGGCTATGATCTTCGCGTCATGGCTTTTCACGACGCGTGATACGTTCTTCCGAAAGGGCACGATGCGTTGTGCCCTGCGACGTTCGCCTTCAAACGTGATGACGGCACACGAAAACAAAACGGCACTGCCCCTCGTCCATCTGGGCATCACGCGGCCCGAGGAACTCTCCGCGCTCTTCGCTGACCTACGTGGAAGCTTCGACGCCGATTGCGCTTCCGCGCATGACGAATCCTCCTGGAAACAATTTCGTGATGCTTGGCTCGGCCGCAAATCCGGCGTACTCACGCAAATCACGGACAATTGGTTGAAACCCGCCACGCTCGAATTGAAGCGCGCTGTCGGCGCCTCTCTAAACGAGTTGCGCGCGCACGTTGAGTCACAAATCGAAGCGCGCCGCGCAGCCATCGAGTCCGGTTCCGAAAAAACTGCCCTGGCAAGTGAGCGCATCGACCTCTCTCTCCCCGGCGTCATTCGCCCTATCGGCTCCCAGCACCTGATCCGCCAGGTCTTCCAGGAAATCGAAGATATTTTTTTCTCTATCGGCTTCTCCGTCGTCGAAGGCCCCGAAATCGAAACGCCTTATTACAATTTCGAAGCGCTGAACATTCCCGAATTCCATCCCGTGCGCGACGATATGGATACCTTTTATCTGGATTTGCCGAAAGGCGCGAAGACCCCGCTCCTTCTTCGCACGCACACCTCGCCCATGCAGATTCGCACCATGGAAAAGCAGAAGCCGCCCGTGCGCGTCATCGTTCCCGGCAAGGTCTATCGCCGCGACAATCCCGACGCCACCCATTCCTTCGCCTTCCACCAGATCGAAGGCCTGGCCGTCGACACGGACATCACCTTCTGCGATTTCACCGGCACTATCGAATATTTCGTAAAACAGTTTTTCGGCCCCAGCGTGAAAACTCGTTTCCGGCCCAGCTATTTCCCATTCACCGAGCCGAGCGTCGAATTCGACGTCTCCTGCCCCTTTTGCGGCGGAACAGGAACTGCCTCGGGTGGCGGAACCTGTTCGAAGTGCAAAGGCGCTGCCTGGATCGAACTCTTCGGCGCAGGCATGGTCGATCCCGCGGTCTACGGCTTCGTGAACTACGACGCCAAAAAAGTCAGTGGCTTCGCCTTCGGCATCGGCATCGACCGCCTCGCCATGCTCAAATATGGCATCGACGACATCCAAGTCTTTTTCCAGAACGACGTGCGCTTCCTCCGCCAGTTCCCGTGATGTGAGGATCTCCATGGGGGCCGTCGCCAAGGTTTCGCTGATAGCTGAAAACTGATGACTGATAACTTTCTACTATGACTTTTGCCGACGCCAAACAACGCTTCTCCAATCGCGTGGCCGATTACGTGCGCTACCGGCCGGGCTATCCCGCCGAACTGCTGGACGTGCTGCGCAAGGAATGTGACCTTCGCCCCGGCCACGTCATCGCCGACATCGGCTCCGGCACGGGCTTCCTAAGCGAGCTCTTTCTGAAGAACGGCAACACCGTCTTCGGAGTGGAGCCGAATCGCGAGATGCGCGAAGCGGGCGAGCTGCATCTGCAATCTTATCGCGGCTTCGTCAGCGTGGAGGGCTCCGCGGAAGCCACCGCGCTTAACGAAGCGTGCGCCGATTTTGTGGCCGCCGGCCAAGCTTTCCACTGGTTCGAGCCGGAAAAAGCGCGGGCGGAGTTTCGGCGGATTCTGCGGCCGCAAGGCTGGGTCGTCGCCATTTGGAACTTCCGTGAAATGGCGACGCCTTTCGCCGGGGCCTATGAGGACATTCTCGTGAAATACGGGACGGATTATACGTGCGTGCGCGATTCTTACCCCAAGGGCCACGACGTGCAAAGTTTTTTTCTCAGCGGGGAATTCCTGCATCACACCGTGCCGAATGTACAGTTCCTGGATTGGGACGGGCTCGCCGGGCGGCTGCGGAGTGGCTCGTACGTTCCGCAAGAAAGTCATGCGAATTTCGCGCCGATGATGGACGCGCTGCGCGAACTCTTTCGCAGGTATCAGGAAAATGGCCACGTGCGAGTGGAGTTCGCCACGCACCTCTATGCCGGGCGGCTGCCAACGGAGCGGAAATAGCCGATGAAAGTCGTCTACAACTGGCTGAAAGATTTCGTCGACCTCACCGCATCGCCGCAGGAGCTCGCCTCGCGCCTCGCGCTCTCCGGTACAAACATCGGCGGCGTGGAAAACGGCGCATATGGCGCGGTGATCGAAGCGGAGGTCAGTTCGAATCGCCCGGATTGCCTCGGCCACTACGGAATCGCCCGCGAAGTCGCCGCCATTTACAAACTACCGCTGAAACATGTTTCGCCCAAGCCGGCGGAAGGCGAAGCGAAAGCCGGCGACGCCGTAAAAGTCGAAATTCAATCTCCGGAACTCTGCGGCCGCTTTACCGCCCGTGTCATTAGAAACGTAAAGATCCAGCCTTCCCCAAAATGGCTGAAAGACCGCCTGGAAGCTTCGGGCGTCGCCAGCATCAGCAACGTCGTCGACGTTTCGAATTACGTGATGCTCGAGCTCGGCCACCCGCTGCACACTTTCGATTACGACAAAGTTCGCGACCACAAAATTGTCGTCCGCCGAGCGAAGCCCGGCGAAAAAATCAAAACTCTTGATGGCATCGACCGGCAGCTCGATTCGAACATCTGCATGATCAGCGATGGCGACGGCTCGCGAGCCGTGGGCATCGGCGGAATCATGGGCGGCGCCGAAACGGAAATTTCCTTCTCCACCAAGAATGTTCTGATCGAGTGCGCCTGGTTCGAACCGGTCGCCATTCGCCGCGCCGCGCGTTTTCTGAAATTGCACACCGAAGCTTCCACGCGCTTTGGCCGCGGCGCCGATCCGGAAATGGCCGCGCTCGCTTCTCGCCGCGCTGCGGAATTGATTCTGCAGCTTGCCGGTGGCGAATTACTCGCCGGTGTTGTCGATATTTATCCCGGCAAGCGCGCCGCGAAAAAAATCCGCGTGACACGCACCGAAATTCTTCGCGTCATGGGCGCGGATGTCCCTGACAAACAAATTGAAGCGAGTCTCGGCGTCCTTGGCTTCGCGCCCGTTCGAATCGATCAAAACCGCGGTGCGGAAGGTTCGCTCCTCGCCGCGTGGGAATGCACGCAACCCTCCTGGCGCGCCGAGGTCGAGCGCGAAATCGATTTGATCGAAGAAATCGCGCGCATTTACGGTCTCGATAAATTTCCGCCGCGTTTACCCGCCGCGCGGCAGGGCGCAGCGCGCCTCCCGCATTACGAAGCGGAAACGCGTTTGCGCGAACGCCTCATCGGCCTCGGTTACCGCGAGATTCTGACGATTCCCCACGTCGCGGAAGCACGTGACGCGCTATTCCGTCCGGAAGGTGTTACGCCGGCTCGTCTTTCGAATCCGCTCTCGGAAGAAGCGAACGTGCTGCGCTCCACTGGCACCGTGACCATGGCAGCAGCGCTCGAATGGAATTTGAATCACGGCCAGCGCAATGCCCGGCTTTTCGAAATCGGCTGCCACTATCGCCTGAACGGAAGCGCGTCATTCGAAACGCGCGTGCTTACCATCGGCGCGACCGGCGAAGCCCGCGAAAAAGGGCTCTACGATGCGGCGCGCGATTTTTCTTTTGCCGACCTCAAGGGTGATCTCGATTCGATCGGCGAACTCTGCACTGGTTTTTGCTGGGAAGATGGCGGCGCGGAGTGGCTGCACGCGGCGCGGCGCGGCTCCGTCCGCCTCAAAACCGTCATTTCGAGCAAAGCGAGAAATCTCTCTTCGCTCGGCGTTGCAGGCCAGCTCGCACGCCGTGTCGCGGAAAAGTTAAAATTGCGGCAAGATGTCTTCCTCGTTGAACTCGAAATCGATGCTTTTTATGACGCAGTGAAGATCGCGAAAAATCTTCGCCGTTATGAGCCGTTGCCAAGATTTCCCAGTGTCGAACGCGATTTCTCATTGCTGCTCGCCGACGGCACGAAGTTTTCCGATGTGACGAAAACGATGCAATCGCTGGGCATCGGCGAAATCCATTCGATCGAAGCAACGGATCTTTTCCGCGGCAAAAATGTTCCTGCGGGAAAATATTCACTGCTCGTTCGCGTGACGTTTCAAAGGCGCGAAGCGACGCTGACGGACGCGCAGATCGGCGATTTCAGCGGCAGGATTGTTGCCGCTCTTGAAAAGCAGCTGGGCGCGAAGCGACGCGCGCAATAAAAACAATTCGCAACTCAGACGCACGCTCCGGCTTTGTTCGACCACTCCAGTTGAATCGTGTAACCGCCGAGGCTGCGTGTTTTCCACGCGCAAATGTCTCCTATCTCGCCGTT
>Ga0209648_10003242_pt1 | contig 13657 bp, 14 predicted proteins | sample GraSoi2013_115cm_FD_185830 | JGI IMG/M metagenome (GOLD analysis project Ga0209648, IMG submission 185830) | Grasslands soil microbial communities from the Angelo Coastal Reserve, California, USA - Sample 9_17_2013_115cm (SPAdes) (version 2) | ecosystem: Environmental > Terrestrial > Soil >...
AGATCACCAGGGAGTGGTGGCGTTGGCGGCGGCGCGCGCGGCGGCGAGTCTGGGAGACATTCTGGCTCTTGCCAATGCCAGCCACGGCCAGTTGGGGCTGATCGTTTTGTTGGACGGAGTCGAAGATCCGCACAACCTGGGCGCGATCGTTCGAACGGCCCTGGCCGCGGGCGCGCATGGCGTGGTGATTCCCGAACGGCGCGCGGCAGGGCTCACCGATACCGTCGCGCGCGCTTCCGCGGGAGCGCTGGCGCATCTGCCGGTCGCGAAAGTGACCAATCTCGTGCGCACGATGGAGGAGTTGAAGGAAGCGGGCTATTGGCTTGTGGGCCTCGATGAACAGGGAGACAAGAATTACACCGAAGTGGACTACACCTCTCCGGTGGGGATCGTTCTCGGGAGCGAAGGCCAAGGCCTGCATGAACTGACGCGCAAGCGATGCGATTTTGTTGTTTCGCTGCCGACGACCGGCCCGGTGAAATCCCTCAACGTTTCCGTGGCGGCCGGCGTCGTCCTCTTCGAAGCGCTCCGCCAACGAAATACGCGCGCCAGAGCGAAGTAAGTTCTTTCTCATCCAGATTCAAGATCGCCGCTTGCTGATTCCTATTTGTCATACTGGATCAGTGAGAAGACATCGACGCCATTCAGTTTGCGGCGGCCGTTGAGGAAAGTGAGCTCGACGGCGAAGGCGGCGCCTTCGACGGTACCGCCCAGTTGCTGGATGAGTTTGGCGGTCGCGGCAGCAGTGCCGCCGGTGGCGAGCAGGTCGTCGCAAATGATCACACGCTGGCCGGGCTTGACGGCGTCTTCGTGGATTTCGAGGGTATCCGTGCCGTATTCCAGAGCGTACGAGACGCTGGCGGTTTTGGACGGGAGCTTCTTTGGCTTTCGCACGGGAACAAATCCCGCGCCAAGCCGGTACGCTAAAGCGGGAGCAAAGATGAAGCCGCGCGCCTCGATTCCAGCGACCACGTCAATCGTGTGGCCCTTGTAGTGCTCGCAGAGCCGGTCGATTAGCAGATGAAAACCCTGCTTATCCTTCAGCAGCGTAGTCAGATCGTAAAAGAGAATCCCCGGCTTGGGGTAGTCCGGCACTTCGCGGATCAGCTTCTTTAAGTCGTTCATTCGAACGTCTCCCTTTCCCTGGCATACCCTCTAATTCGCTCCGTTCAAGCGCTGGGATTAATAACGAACCCGCCTTCGTACTGCGGGTCCGGAGCGGCGGGCTCTTCCTGCACTTCGCTGATGCTGGAGAACCGCGGTCCGCGTTCCAGCATGGCCCGAAATTCAGCGTGCTGCTGCGGCGCACCCATGGCAAACACTTCCACCCGGCCGTCACGGAGATTTCTGACGAAACCGTGGATACGCAGTTTCTCCGCGGCGTCTTGCGCGAAATAACGAAAGCCCACGCCCTGGACCATTCCCGACACGAAATACCGCTTGGCTAGTTTTGCGTCGCTCACGAATCGACAAAATTGTAGCAGAGAGCTGCTGATTCTTCCTCGGCCGGCCCATCCTGTGGGCTTTGCTAGGACGGCATGCTCGGAGTGCGCTAGACTCTTGAATCGGCAGGGTGCGTGAGGCTGCTCAAAGACGAATTGCGCGCATCCAAATTCTTATGAGCCAGGCCAGACCATCGCATTACTACAAACGCCTCACATTCGTTTTGCCCACCCTTGTCATACTGATGCTGGCTGCGATTCTGGGACCGCCGCTGCGCGCGCAGGACTCACCGCGGGGACCGATCGCACCGCCGCCGGAGCATCACGTTACGCGCATTGGAAATGAATCCGCGCCGGAAGCGCCGCCATCGCTTCCCGAGGCCGAAATCGTTAGGCGTCTTTCCCAAAAGGAAGACGAGTATATCCTGTCGCGCACGAATTATACTTACCGGAAGACCATTCGAATCCAGGAGTTTGGCGCGGACGGACAGCCAGCAGGTGAATTTGTGCTGGTGACGCAACCGGCCAGGGATGTGGATGGGAAGCTCTTCGAAAAGGTAGTTGAAAAGCCTCGTTCCACCCTTCAGCATCTCTTTCTGAGGTCGGAAGATCTCGAGGGCCTTCAGCGCATCCCCGCGTTTCCGCTCACTTCCAGCCAGCTTGCGAAATACGATTTGAAATACCTGGGTAAGGAGCAGGTGGATGAAATCGATTGCTACATCTTTCAGGCCAAGCCAAGATTGGTCGAACGCATCAAGGCTTATTTCGACGGCATCGTGTGGGTGGATGCGAAATATCTGGAAGTGGTGAAAACCTACGGGAAATGGGTTACCGACCAGGGCGAGATGCGCGCGGTCACGGATCTGCCCTTCGGTTTGTTCGAAACCTATCGCGAAAATGTCGACGGAAAATACTGGTTCCCGAACTACACGCGCTCGGATGGCACTGTGCGTCTGAAAGGGCTGGAGATTCCCGTGCGTCTGGTCATCAAGTGGACAGACTTCAAACCGATTTCCGCCGCGCGGCAGCCAACCCCACAATCGATCCCATCGACTCCCGCCAAGCCGTAGAAGGCCTTCTGCGAGGATGGCGGAAAGAGGTTTGGGAGTTAGTCCGAAAACGGCCGGAGACGCGAAACTTATTGTTTCAGAAAACGGGAGGGCATATGGTCGTCGCGGTCGAACTGAACATCATCGAAGGCTGCGGCAATGCCATACCAGCCGGGCATGGCTGCGGGTTCTGTCCTGCAGACATGCGCCATCGTTACAACGACGACGTTCCCGAGTCCCAGTGGTTTGCTTACCAGCACAATCTCAAGTTCGATCGCCACGCCGACCGCCATGTGCTTGGGGCACAGAAAATGGACGCCGGTGGAGCTGATGTTGCGAGTGACTAAGGATATTGGAGATTCCTCGGGCACTCCGCTGGCGCCGCGAAGGCGCAGCGGGAGCCTCAGAGCGGCGCGAGGGTATTCCCGATGTTCTGGATGCACGCCAACGGCATGCGTGGGCACGCGCACGAAACGCCGAGGCTGTGACGGTACCAGAAGCGGCGCCATGCTAAGCGCCGGAACCCGCGATACTTGCGAAAGCGGTTGCGGCCCCGGCGCAGCTTGGCAAGATTCCACCGCTGGCCTGGCTGACCACGATTCAAATGGAATTACGCGATTCGTCGCGCTCATCTCGCCCTCAGGGACGCCACTTCCCTGTCGCTGGCTACGGCCCACCAAACTGAATTGTCCAATTGACTTTCTGGAATTGCCCCGTCCACAGTTGCGCGCTGTGGAGCGCTAAGATGGCACTAGTTGGAGCCATCGTCAATCTGTGGAAAACGGAGGAAGTGTCTTAACCTCAAACACTTAGTAATGGTACCGGAACTGAACCACAACATCCTGTGGATTCCTCTACGAAATGCTCAACCAATATGGTGCTCGACACCTTTTGCTTTCGCCATTCATCATATCAAGGCTAATCGCGAAGAAGAATTATGCCTACGCCGGCTATCGATACGCAACATTCGGTGGGAAGTCTCGCGCCCGCGCCGCACACTCCTGCCAGTACGACAACTTTGGTTCTGACGGCTTTTGCTGCCGTCTACGTCGTTTGGGGCTCTACCTATTTGGCGATCCGCATTGGGATCGAATCGTTTCCACCGCTGATCCTGGCAGGGTTCCGCCACATGGCCGTGGGCCTGTTCCTCTACCCGATCCTTCGCAGGAAGACAGGGTTCAGGCCGTCCGCCGCAAACTGGCGTGCAGCCGTCATCACTGGCGCTCTGTTGCTATTCGTCGGAAATGGCGGCGTCAGCTGGGCGGAACAGATGGTGCCCTCCGGTGTCACGGCGCTCCTGGTGGCCACGGTATCGCTCTGGCTGGTGATCGTGGACTGGCTGCGTCCTGGGGGCGTAAAGCCCGTTCCCAGGGTCGTTATGGGGCTCCTGACGGGATTTGCGGGGCTCGCGCTGCTTGTGGGGCCTGAGCATCTGGGAGGTTCCGGGCGAGTCGATCCACGTGGCGCGGCCGTGCTAGTGATCGCCTCCTTGGCTTGGGCCTGTGGTTCGCTCTATTCAAAACACGGCGGGATGCCTAATTCGCCGATGCTGAGTGTGGCGATGCAAAGTTTCGCGGGTGGAGCAATTCTACTGATCGCCGGGTTTTTCGCAGGAGAATTCCGCGGGTTGCATCTTGGCGCGATTTCGCTTCGCTCCTGGCTTGCGCTCGGCTACCTCATCGTTTTTGGGTCGGGCGTCGGATTTAGCGCCTACATCTACATTCTTCGCAAGAGCACTGCAGCGCGCGTGGGAACGTATGCGTTTGTGAATCCGGTTGTGGCGCTGTTCCTGGGCTGGCTCATCGCCGGCGAGACCATCACGCTGCGCACCGTCCTTGCTGCCGCTGTCATCCTCACGGCGGTCATTCTGGTGATCACCGCGCCGCACCGGACGCCGGCGCCACTCACCGATCCGATTCCTGCTCCGGGTGAAGTCTAATCCTTCCTCGCTTTCGCCGGAGTTTGCCATCTTCACTTTGCCGCACGATTGCGGATAGATTTGCGTTTCAGCTTGCGCTATTTTTAGCGTGCTGAACATGAGCCACATACAAAGCAAATTCGTGGAAAACATCTCGGCGCACGCGGCTGCGCGATTCTGGCAGGCCACGCTGGCGCGCGATTCCCGAGCCGATGGGAGCTTCGTGCTGGCCGTGCGCTCGACGCATATCTATTGCCGCCCTTCGTGCCCCGCGCGCCGGCCGCTGCGGCGCAACGTCACTTTCTTTCGCACGAGGGAAGAGGCGGAAAAGCAAGGCTACCGGCCATGCCTGCGCTGCCGGCCCAACGAGATAGCCGGGCCGGTGGCCCTGGTGCAACGCGCCGCCAGCCATCTCGCTGCGTCTCTTGAAGAGGGCATTCGCTTGGGGGCTCTGGCCAAGTCGCTCGGGACCACACAAGGCACACTGCGGCGCGCGTTCCGACAGGTGACAGGACTAAAGCCCCGAGAGCTGGCCGAAGCACTACGCCTCAAGCGCTTCAAAGCGCTGCTGCGCGCGGGCAAAGGCATTGCCGATGCGCTCTACGAAACAGGGTATGGATCATCCAGCCGCGTCTATGAGCGCAGCAACGCGCAGCTGGGCATGACGCCGGCGACTTATCGAAAGGGAGGACAAGGCATGAAGATGGGATACAGCATTGCGAAATCGCCGCTGGGGAAAGTGCTGGTTGCCGCGACGGAGCGCGGGGTCTCGGCGGTTTATCTCGGCGATGCGGAGAGCGCCATGATCGCCGAACTGCATGAAGAATATCCGCGTGCGGAAATCGCGCCAAGCACGGACTCGTTCCAGCGCTGGGTGCGGGAGATCGTGCAGCGCATTGAAGGCAAACAGCCGCGATTGGAACTTCCCCTGGACTTGCAGGCGACGGCGTTTCAGCGCCGCGTCTGGCAGGAACTGCAGCGCATTCCGCGGGGCCGGACGCGCACGTACTCGCAAGTTGCGCGGTCCCTCGGCCAGCCCAAGGCCGTACGGGCGGTAGCGCGAGCTTGCGCCACGAACCCCGTGTCGATCGTGGTGCCGTGCCATCGCGTCATCCGTGAGGACGGCACGCTCGCAGGCTATCGCTGGGGGCTCTCGCGCAAGGAGCAACTACTGGCGCATGAGCGCGCCGCCGGCGACTAAAGGAGATTTCCCGCAAGGAAAGACTAGGCGTGGGGCTTTACGCGGCTGACGCTTTTCGGCCAATCTTGTTTGAATTTTCCGTCGCCGATTTTCAGGTTTTTTATAGCGTTGATGTAGTGAAACAAAAAGTAATCGCCCGAACCAGCCTCAAAAAACTTTTGCTGAATCGGCAGCCAGGAAGCCTCATCAACCCACATCTGAATCTTGATGATCTGGTTGCGAATCTGGTCCGATTTGGGCGTCAACTCCAGAACCACCGTTTTCTTGTGATCGAGCTCTTCTTCGCCAACGACTGAAACCAGATAGCTCTTCTTGATGTTGTCGCTCTTCGTGCCGAAGCCGAGAAGCACATATTGGTCGACCAACGAGCGGTTTTTGCCGAGGTCGAATTCTTCCACGCGGTTTATCTTTGGGTTGTAGACGAAGAGAGAATCGCCGGTCCGCAGAATCGTGCGCAAATCAGGTTTTGCAATTTCAATGCGCATTTTTTCATCGCGCCGCACGAAAATATGGCCCGTTTCCGCGGAGGTGTCTTTCACTACTGCGGTGTACTTGATGTGTTCAATGTCAGCGGTCAGCGTGTGAAAGTCCTGCGCCGATCTGTCCATCAAGCCCAGGACGCCTTCGATAGTCCAATTGGCGGTGGCCTGCGCGGCGCGCGTTCGAAGCCCGCCTGCGGCGTAGCACAGACCGAGCAGCGCAAAAAGAATTGGTAGACGTCTCAAACGTGGCCTCTATCCCGTGAAGATGCGGCAGCTTGTACAAGCTCTCGTAATCCTAGCATATACAAAGAGATGCGCGAACGCGGGGCAATGTTACCCAGGAACAAATTTTTGCGTCCGGTCAGAACCGCGGCATGTGGTGAATCTCCACCTGATAGGCGATCACCGCGCCCTGGTCATCGCGCAGCGGTTCGATGTTGGCGATGGAGAAATTTCCGTTGTGCAGTTCGGGCAGCGCCTCCTGCAACGCAGTGTGCAGGTCGTTCTGAAGCGCGAGCCTCGTGGGAGGCGCCAGGATGCGCGCATCCACGCGAAACTTCAGCCGGTTTCCCTCTTTCGAAATAAGTTGGACCTGTCCCGGCGTGACCGGCGCACCGCTTTGCGGTTTGTCGTGAAACCAGTTCCGCGGCGTGAGAAGCACGAAGACCAAAATCAGGATGACCGCAAGGTCATATTGCCATGTGCCGCGCTCGTAGGACCAGAAAAACGTCCGGGAAAGAATTTGACCAAGGCTTGCCATATCAATCCGCAGGCACCCCATCGACGATAACCCCGTCGCGCATGTGCACCACGCGATCGAAATAGGTGGTTGCTTCCGGGTTGTGCGTGATCATGACGATGGTCTGGCCCAGATCTTTGTTCAGTTGCCGCAACATCTGCAGCACGATTTCCGAGTTTTTCGAATCCAGATTTCCCGTGGGCTCATCGGCGAGAAGAATCTTCGGTTCATTGATGATGGCCCGCGCGATGGCCACGCGCTGCTGCTCGCCGCCGGAGAGTTCCGAGGGCTTGTGATGAAGACGTCCCGCCAGACCGAGCATGTGGGTGACAACGTCGAAGCGGTGCGGGTCGAAACCGTCGCCATGAATAAACTGGGCGATAGCGATATTCCCTTTGGCCGTCAGAGTGGGGAGCAGATTGAAGCGCTGAAAGACGAAGCCGATCTTGTGGCGCCGCAATTTGGTGCGCGCGGCGTCGCTCAGTTCCGTGAGGTCATTGCCGTCGACCAGCACCTTGCCCCGGGAGGCTTGCGCCAGGCCGCCGATCACATATAGCAGCGAAGACTTGCCGCAGCCTGAAGGCCCCATCACCGCGACCGATTCGCCCGGCTGCACTTCGAAATTCACGCCGCGCAATGCCGGGACTTCGACCTTCCCGGCGCGGTAGAGCTTCCACAGGTTTTCTGTTTTGAGTATCAGCTCCACGCTCTTTTTTCCCTGGAAAATCGTCCCTTCGGCAAGTTCTTGTATTGTAGCTGCGATTCCCATTCGTGCCTAGCCATCCCGCCTGTTTTGCGGCCCTTTCCTCAGTCTAGCGTGACCGGTACATTTACAGCGCATTCCGCGACCGATTCATTGTGCCCTAGTCGTACGACAACGCTTCAACCGCATCTTTGCGGCTCGCCAGCCACGCCGGATAGCTCGCGCCGAACAGCGCGCCCAGGAGCGCGATGCCTGCCGCGCGAAGAATCCATCCGGAGGTGATGAGAATGCTTAAGGTCGGAAATTTCCAGAGAAACCCCGCACGGACCAGATAGCTGAGTCCTATGCCCGCGCCAACTCCGAGCAAGCAAAGCACCGCGGATTCCGAGAGCAACGCCCGGATGACGAACCAGTGGTTTGCGCCGAGCGATTTCAGAACGCCGATGTCCCTGGTGCGCTCAATCACGGTCGTATACATGGTGAGAAAAATAACCAGCAGGCCGATGGAAATGGCCAGCAGGATCATGGCGTTGATGAACGCCTCCAGGCCCGGGATATTTGTCGAGGTCATCAGGGAAAGATAATCTTTGAGGGGCCGAACGGTGTAGCCGGGAAGTACGTGGCGCATATTTTCCATGACGTCTTCGGTGTGCTCGGGGCGTGTGCATTTCAAAAAGAAGACGGTAGCCTTGTCCCGCGCGCCGACCAATTCCTGGAGCGTCACGAGATTCACAAAAAGCCGCGAGCCCTTCCCGTGCTCGACGATTCCAGCGACATGCCAATCGTGATCGAAAATACGATAGGTCTCACCCGGCAGAATCTTTTTCGTTTTCGCGGCAATGTCGTCGACAAGAATGTCGTCCGGGCCTTCCAAGTCGTGGCCTTCCAGGAAAACAAATCCGCCCGAGACGGCTCGAAAACTCTCTTGATCAATCCCGTAAACGATTTCCACGCCCGAAGTGTTGAACTGGAAGAGCACGGGGGCTACGGATTGGACGTACTTCAGTTCGGCAAGCTTGTCGCCGATCTTGATGGGCATGGGGGCGCTGCCGAAGGCCAGGAGGAAAGACGCGGATGGCGGCTGCAGCATGATATCTGCGCCTATGCCTTCAATGCGCTTGGCCGTTTCGGTCAGCAGGCCGCTGGTCAGCCCGACGATCAGGACGACCAGCGCAACCTCGACCGCGATTCCCATCGCGCCGATGAGTGTCCGCAGCGGGCGGTGCAGCAGATTGCGGACGATGAGTTCGCCCATCATGGCTGTTTGTTCTCCGCGGCATCGCCAAGGCGCACCAACTCCGCATCCGCCGGTTGTTCGAGCTTGAATCGCTCGGCTGGAATCTCTTCATTCATGCTGACTTTCGTGACCTGCAAGTCGAGCTTGTAGTCATCGTGTGGCCTGTCGATTCGAATCGCGCGTGGAAACGAGGCCGCTCCATTTGAAGATGCGGCTGGAGCATCCTGTCCAGCAGCGGTATCCGGAGGCTGCCAGTCCGCCAGGCGAATGTCCGAAAGTAGAAGACCCTTCGGCCCGAAAGTCTGCATGCGCGCGACCTGCAGATCCGCGCGGTCAAACCAGATTTCTCGCAGAACTTCCACCTGATAGCCGCCGCGCAGAACGGTCAGGATGTAGTACCTGTCGTTCTCATCGTTGAACTCTCGCAGGGTTACCGACTCTTCTTTGCGGATTTCCGGCCAGAGCAGCGCATCCAGCAGATGTTGCGGCCGCAAATTCTCAATGGGTTTGCTGCTGGCGCGCTCGATGGCCACCGTCCCGACGAGAAACTTTTTCTTCGAGGGAATCGAAACTCGAAATGTGTCGCCGTCGCTGGCCATGTCGAACACGGTGGTTCCGATCACCGGGGCCTGCCCAATCACACGGATTTCCGCCGGCCGCGCCGCCAGAAGAAAGGCCTTTACCTCATGATACTCGTCGATGACACCGCTATACTTTGAACCCGCGGTCGGCTTTAGCTCCACGGTCGCGTTCAACGTTCTCGTGCTGCGCGCGATCCGATTGTAGGCCTCGAGGAGCTCTTCACGCGTGGCATCCCTTGCGACCGGCTTCTGCGCAACTACGGTGTGGCCGGTCACAACTCTTCCACCACAGCCGCAGGAAATAGCCGCCAGTGTCACCAGTACCAAGCAGGTTTTCACACGTCGCATGAATCAGTTCCGTCCTCAGTCGTACAAATGAAGCAATCTAGCAACCACTAGGATGCCGGCCAAACCTTGTGGTTGACGACTGCGGAGGCATTCAATTGGGCCGCGCAATGTGGATGTCAAAAGACTGAACCGCGGGCCGCACCCGCCGGATGACTTCGCTGGCCCATAGCGACTCGCTCAGAAGCGTCACCCAGCCATCCTCCGGTTCGCAAACGGCGCAAAACGTGTAACGAGCGTAGGCCAACTGGTACGCATCCAAACCGCGCTTTGACAGTTCGCCTTCGAGCGCGGCATCGGCGGATTGCGCCGGCGCGCCTGCCCTAATGCCGAATGTCTCGCCTTCGAATCGTTCAAATATCTGGCGCAATTGCTCCTGACTCGGCTGCGGCAACACGACGCAGCGCTCCGCCGCATCACGCGAGGCAATCTCCCGCATCTTGCAAAACTCTCGAACCCGCTCGATGTGGCTGAAAAAATCCACGGCGTACGATTCGTTCTCCGCGAGGGCGGGGAAAACCGCCGACCAGATCTTTGCCGCATCCTTGCCCCGCACCGGTTCGCGGTTTTCCGTTTCGATCAGCTCGAGTCCAACCGCTTTCACGCCTGCGCCTAGTTCCAGTGCCTGCACATCCAGAGAAAAGGGCGGCAATTCCAGCGCGCCGCTGCCTGGCGCCGCAGTTCCCGGCGTATTCATTCTTCGGACTCCAGATGCGGAAACTTGGCGCGAAATTCCGGCGACTGCTTTCGAACGTCCAGCCAGTCAAAGAAGGCATCCGGCGTTTCCAGCCAGATGCGGAACCAGGCGGAGATCTCTTCTTTTTCCACGCGCTTTTGCGTTTCCACCTTGTGGTTGTGCGAGATCATCTCCGCGCGGCGCTTGCCAAGCCTTGCGACGTTCAAAACTCGCTCGACGGCCGCGTGTTCGCCCTGCCCGCGAAACTTGCGCATCAATTCGTCCAGCCGCATGATGCTGACCTCGGCATCTTCCAGCGTCTTGAAGTGCAGTAGATCCTCGAATTCTTCTTCGTACTGTTCCTCGGCTTCTTCCTGCTGGTTGATGATTACCTTCTGTCCCGCGTCTTTCAGCACGTCCGCAATGTATTCCATTCCCGTTTTGCCGGCCTCGCCATGCTCCGCCAAGAGCCGGCGGCGCAATTGGTCGATTTCTGCCGGTGTCCATTGCTCAACCTTGATCTCTCGGGCGGTCTCCAGAATAAGCGCCTTTTTCGTTTTCAAGTCTTCGGTCATCGGGATGTGCCTCGGTGTTGCTTGCGGTGTTTTTTCTGTGGCCTAGGCGGTGGCGGCGGGGGCGGCGGTGGATCCGCCGGCAGGCCTGCCAGCAAGCGACGGTACTTCAACACATTCTTGTTGTGCTCCGCCAGGGTTGCGCTAAAAAAATGTCCGCCCTGCGTGTTGGCCACGAAATAAAGGTAATCCGTTCGCGCCGGCTGGAGCGCGGCGCGCAGCGATGCCTCGCCGGGATTTCCAATCGGCCCGGGAGGAAGCCCGCCGTGCTCGTACGTGTTGTACAGAGAATCAAAGCTCAGATCTTTCGCCGTCAGCGTCCCGTTGTATTTTCGCAGCCGCTCCATTCCATAGATCACCGTCGGGTCGCATTGCAGGCGCATGCCCATCCGGAGGCGGTTTTCAAATGCGCCGGCCACCAGCGGCCGTTCTTCCGGCTTGGGCGTTTCCCTCTCAACGAGAGATGCTAGAGTCACGATCCGGTTAGTGGCCCAGTGGTCGCCCACGTCGGTTGGTCCACCCGCCACCGGCGAAGCAATACGCCTCCACTCTTCCTTGAACTTGCGTACCATTTCCGCCGTCAATTCACTGGCCGCGGGATGTCTCGGAAGTTCATAAGTGGCAGGGAAGAGGAAACCTTCGAGCGTCTTGGCGCCCGGCGCAATATCACGGATCATCGCCGGGTCGCCCGCGGCATATAGAAAATCACCCGCGCGCATGAACTTTCGTGCCTCCAATTCGCGGGAAATGTCGAACATCGTTTCGCCTTCGCGCACCGTGAACGGCTGCTGGTACACTTGGCCGTTTGCGAGCTTCCAGAAGACCTCGCGGCCTGTCATTGCATGATCGAAAAAGTATTCGCCGGCCTGCAGTGTTCGTTTGGGATGGCGCCGCGCGTAAATCTCAAACGCCAGCTTGCTGCGCACCACGCCGTTGGTCTTCAGCAAATACGCCACGTGCCGCCGCGAAGCCCCTCGCGGCACATCGACGAATACGCCCTCCGCCGCGGAGCCCTGGTACGGTTTCGTGAAGCCATACCACATCCATGCGGCGGCGCCTCCGGCAACCATCACAATTAAGAGAAATAGCGCGAGCAAAAACTTCAATTCAGCCTCACCGATTCACTTTCTTATTTTGATCCGGCCCTGCCGGCCGTGTGCTCCTGCCGATCCAGATACTCTTTCAAGATGACGGCAGCCGCCATGGCGTCCACTGTCATCTTGGCCTGCGCATTCTTTCCTTTCCTGCCGCCGGTCAGTTTTTCGTCGTGGATGAATCTTCCCTGAACCTCTTCCATCAAGCGCTCGGCTTCCCAGCTCGTCAGTCGCTCGTCCACCATTTCCACCGGCACGCCAATCTGTTTCCGCACGCGCTGCGCAAAGCCCTCCGCCTCTTCGGCCATGTGGCCGCGGGTGCCATCCAGCCGCAACGGCAGTCCCACGACGATCTGCTTCACGCCCTGCTCCCGCACTAATTCACGTAGCCGCCGCATGTCCTCGTTGCGGTTGATGCGCTCCATGGTGCTCAGCGGCTGCGCCATCCGCGTCTCCGAATCCGCAAGCGCAAGCCCGATCCTCGCGCGGCCATAATCCAAGCCCAGAATGGAGTGGCGTTCAATTCTGTTCAGTTCATTCGTAGCGCTTGTCACACTTCCAGTATACCGGGAAGGCCCCCATGATAGATGCGATGCGACCTAAGAGACGCCTGTTATGCGTATGTGCAGCATGATCGCGTTGCTGAGTTTATGGTTTGCGGCCGCGCTGGCCGCTTTGCCAGGCATCCCAGTAGCCGAGCAGTTTCATTTGCTGGTCGAGTCCGGTTTCCTTGACGAGAACATCGAGTTCGGCGCGGGAAAGGCGTTTGCCGAGCGGCTCGGTCCGGTCGGCGATTCCCCAGGCCGTCAGCGCAGCGAGCACGGTGTGTAGTTTCAGTTCGCGCATATCCACCTTGTCCAGCGTGTCCGAAGCGGCGTGATAGTTCGGCAGGTAGTTGGCCTCTTCCTGATTCGCCAGCAGCGTGGGTATACCTTCAAGCATGAAATCAAAATTGTCCGTTCCAAACGAAGCATCATAGGTGTGATTGTTCGCGCCCCAGGATTCCAGCGGTTTGAGGACTTCGCGCACCCCTACCTCAATGTCGCGGCGCCCGCCCAGCGAATACCCGGTGACGCGGCCAATCCCCTCGTCATACGTGATCATCGCGCGAATTTTATCGAGCTCCGCGCGGTGCGCCTTCACGTATTCGAAGGAGCCCACCGTACCTTGTTCCTCGCCGCTGAAAAGTACAAATCGGATGGTGCGCCGCGGCAATAGCCCGGTGGCCTTGATCGCGCGCGCCGCTTCAATCACCAGCGCCGCGTTACAGCCATTGTCGAGCGCGCCCGTGCCCAGCTCCCACGAATCCAGATGTGCGCCGAGGATGACCACCTCATCCGGCTTGTCGTAGCCACGGATTTCGCCGATCACGTTTTCCTGCTCGATGGGCCCGCCAATTTTATTCGGCATATCAAAGTGCGCACGCACATTCCCGGGATGAGACGCGATGGTTCGTGCAAGTCGCATGGCATCTTCGCGCGCCACAACGGCCTGCGGGATCCTGTCGATCTCCCCGGCCAGCGAATTCGTATGGCGGTAGAGCAACAGTCTTTCCCGTGCGCCCATCCACAGAATGGCCCTCGCGCCTTCCTTCACCGCATGCTCGATAATCATTGGC
>Ga0209648_10003244_pt1 | contig 13653 bp, 11 predicted proteins | sample GraSoi2013_115cm_FD_185830 | JGI IMG/M metagenome (GOLD analysis project Ga0209648, IMG submission 185830) | Grasslands soil microbial communities from the Angelo Coastal Reserve, California, USA - Sample 9_17_2013_115cm (SPAdes) (version 2) | ecosystem: Environmental > Terrestrial > Soil >...
CTAACATGTCACGTCTCGAGAACATCGTTTGTCACTCCTCATGCAAGTACGAAATCTGAATAATTAGGAGATAGAAGCGAGGTTTTCATGCGCCACTAAATTGGGGTTTAGCTGGCGGCGTTGGCACGGCTGCGATCCCACGTCATTCAGCAGCCGCCGCCGGCTCTGCTTCACCACCGGAGGCTGCCTGCTTCCTCTTTTCCCCGAACAGCCAGCTCTGCAGCTTGTCGAGATAGATATAGACAACCGGTGTCGTATAGAGCGTGAGAATCTGCGACAGCGCGAGGCCGCCGACGATGGCGTAGCCGAGCGGCTGGCGAATCTCCGAGCCGACCCCCGTACCCACCATCATCGGCACGCCGCCGAGCAGCGCCGCCATCGTGGTCATCAGGATCGGCCGGAAGCGCAGGACGCAGGCCTGGTAGATCGATTCCTCGGCCGTCAAGCCGTGGCTGTGTTCGACCTGCTGGGCAAAGTCGACCAGCATGATGCCGTTCTTCTTGACGATGCCGATGAGCAAGATGAGGCCGACGATCGCGATCACGCTCAGATCGACGTGAACCGCCATCAGCAATAGCAGCGCGCCGATCCCGGCCGAGGGCAGAGTGGAGATGATGGTGATCGGGTGGATCAGGCTTTCGTAGAGCACGCCGAGGATGAGGTAGATCACGAAGAGCGACGCGACGATCAGGATCGGTGTGCTCTTCAGCGATGCTCCGAATGCCTGGGCGTTGCCCTGGAAGCTGGTCTGCAGCGAAAGCGGCGCGTTCAACTCTTTCTCAACCTTCTGAATGCCGCTGACCGCCTGGCCGATCGCGGCGCCCGGCGCGAGATTGAACGAGATCGTCACCGACGGGAACTGGCCCTGATGGTTGACCACGAGCGGCGCGACCTTCACCACCGAATCGACCAGCGTGGATAACGGCACCTGCTGTCCGCTCGATGATTTGACATAGATGCCGTTGAGTGCTTCGGGCCCGTACTGGAATTTGGGGTCGACCTCCAGAATGACATGGTACTGCTGCAGGGTGGTATAAATGGTCGACACGATCCGCTGGCCGAAGGCGTCGTCGAGCGTGTTGTCGATCGTGTAGGGCAGGATGCCGTAGCTCGAGGCGACTTCGCGCTTGATGGTGATGTCGAGCATCGGCCCGGCATTGAGCTGGTCGGTGGTGACGTCGGTGAGGCCGGGGACCGCCTTGAACTTGTCGAGGAACAGCGCCGACCAGTGTTCGAGCTCGCCGGGATCGGCGTCGTTCAAGGTGTACTGAAACTGCGTCTTGTTCAGCCGCGCGCCGATGGTGATGTCCTGCGCGGGCTGCATATAGAGCGTGATGCCCTGGATCTTGCCAAGGTTGGTCTGCAGCCGCGCGATTACCTTGTCGATCTTGTCACGCTGGTTTGCGGGCTTCAGCTGAATGTAGACTCGGCCGTCGTTGAGCGTGTAGACGCCGCCGCCGGCACCCACCGCGGCTCCGACTGTGTCGACGGCCGGATCCTTCATTATGGCATCTTGCAAAGCCTGCTGGCGCTGCAACATGGCCTGGAAGGAGATGTCCTGCGCCGCCTCGGACTGGCCGATAATCAATCCGGTATCTTGCTGGGGAAAGAAACCCTTGGGAATGATCACGTAGAGATACCCGGTCAGCGCGATGGTGCCGAACATCACCATCAGCGTGATGAACTGATGCCGCAGCACGATCTTGAGGCCTGCCTCATAGACGTGGAGTATGCCGTCGAAGCCGCGCTCGGACATCCGGTACAGCCAGCCGTGCTCCTTGCTCTCCGGCTTGAGCAGGTATGCGCACATCATCGGCGTGAGCGTCCGCGAGATCACCAATGAGAGAACGAGCGCTACGCTCACCGTTATCGCGAATTCGCGGAACAGCAATCCGACATAGCCGCTCATCAGGAACAGCGGAATGAACACGGCAATGAGCGAGAACGTGATCGCCATCACGGTGAAGCCGATCTCGCCGGACCCCTTCATCGCCGCATCGTACGGCGAGAGGCCCTCCTCCATATGCCGTACGATGTTCTCGATCTCGACAACGGCGTCGTCGACCACGAAGCCGACCGCGATCGACAAGGCCATCAGCGAGAGGTTGTCGAGACTGTAGCCCATTTCGTAGAGCACCGCGAAGGTGCCAACCAGCGCCAGCGGCACGGTGACGGCTGGGATAATGGTCGCCCAGAAATTACGCAGGAATATGAAGATCACCATGACGACGAGCGCAACGGTCAACATCAACGTGAATTGCACGTCGCTGAGCGAAGCGCGGATGGTCTGGGTGCGATCTGAAACGACGTTTATCTTGACGGCAGCCGGGATCGAGGCCTGGAGCACCGGCATCATCGCTTTGATCTTATCTACGGTCTCGACGACGTTGGCGCCGGGCTGGCGCTGGACCGCCAGGAGGATCGCCCGCTTCTGGTTGAACCAGGCGGAGATCAGCTCGTTCTCTCCCAAGCTGACGGCGTGGCCGATATCGCGGATGCGGACCGGCGAGCCATTGCGATAGGCGATGACCAGGTCGTCGTATTTGTCGGGCTGGAACAACTGATCGTTGGTATTGAGCGTGTAGGTCTGGCGCGGGCTGTTGAGCGTACCTTTCGGGAGATCGACATTCGCCTGGCCGAGCACTGTGCGCACATCCTCAAGGTTGATCCCGCGCGCCGCCAACGCCTCTGGATCGACCCGTACGCGGACGGTCGGCTGCTCCTCACCTCCGATGCCCACGAGGCCGACGCCGGAAATCTGCGAGATCTTTTGCAGCAAAATATTTTGCGCATAGGCGTCGACCACGGTCAGCGGCAGGCTGTCCGAGGTGATTCCGAGCACCAGGATCGGCGTGTCGGCCGGATTGACTTTGCGGATCAGTGGCGGATACGGCATATTCTTCGGCAGGTACGCGGCCGCCGCATTGATCGCCGACAGCGTGTCGGCGACCGCCCCATCGATGGGGCGGCTCAATTCGAACTGCAGGGTGACCTGGACGTAGCCGAGCGCACTCGACGACGTCATCTGGGTGAGGCCCGGGATCTCACCGAACTGCAGCTCGAGCGGCGAGGCCACCGTGGACGCCATGGTCTGCGGGTCGGTGCCTGGCAGTTGTGCCGTGACCGTAAGCGTCGGATAGTTGACGCTCGGCAGCGACGCCACCGGCAATAGCGGATAGGTGACGATGCCGCCCACCAACAACCCTACCATCAACAGAGCGGTCGCGATCGGCCGTTGAATGAACGGTGCTGAAATATTCATGGGATTGGCGCCTGCAGAGCGTCCTGTGCGGCCTCTTCCTGTGCGGCCTGGCCGTGCAGGATCGTGACACGCGTGCCCGGTTGCAGCTTGTATTGTCCGTCGACTACGACCTGCTCGTTGGCCTTGAGGCCGGAATCAATCAGCGCCTGGCCGTCAGCGATTTGCGCGACCTTGATCGGGCGGATCGCCACGGTGCTGTCGGGATTGACGACATAAGCGTAGGGTCCTTTCGGACCTTGCTGCACGACCGCGGCGGAAACGGTCAGGCCATTATGCCGCGTGTCGACGAGCAGCCTCGCGTTGACAAGCTCGCCCGGCCAGAGCTTGTTCGCCTTGTTGTCAAAGTTCGCTTTGAGCTGGATCGAGCCGGTGGTCTGCAGGATCTCGTTGTTGACGAGGCCGAGCACGCCTTGATCCAGCTGGATCGAATTATCCTGGTTGTAGGCAAAGACCGCGAGCGGCGTCTTGGTTTTCTGCTGTTGCTGCTGGATCTGCGGGAGATCCGTCTCCGGCAGAGTGAATATCAGCGAAATCGGATGGAGCTGGGTGACGACGACGAGGCCGTTGGTGTTTGACGGGCTGATGATGTTGCCGACGTCGATCTGACGAATACCAGCCACGCCATCGATCGGCGACGTCAGGCGCGTGTAGCTGAGCTGCACGTTCGCGGCATCTATCAGCGCATTGTCGGCCTTGATAGCCGCCTGCAGCTCGCCCACTTGCGCTTGCTGGGTTTCGACCAATTGTGGGGTGGCCCAGCCCTTGGTCCCCAATTGGGTGTAGCGAGTGAGATTGGCCTGGGCATTCTTGAGCTGGGCCTGATCGCGTTCGAGGTTTCCGGTGTACTGGTCGATCAAGGCCTGATAGGGACGCGGATCGATCTGCGCAAGCAGGTCACCGGCATGCACGGTCTGGCCTTCGGTGAAGTTGATGCTGATGATTTGTCCCTGGATCTGGGCGCGCACGACGTCGGTGTTGTAAGCGATCACCGTGCCGACGCCGGTAAGATAGATCGGCACGTCATGCTGGGCGACCGCCCCGGCCACGATCGGCGCCGTGGGTGGAGCGGGCGCGGCATCGACCTTCTCCAGCGCGTGTATATGCGTAAAGTAAAGACCGCCGGCCGCAAGCGCCGCAGTCAGTAAGACGGCAGGGATAACGACTTTCTTTTTCATGACCGCTCTCTCTCGCAGACGAAATGATTGTTCACGGGATAGTGCTTCCCGTCGGTGAAACCGTGGGCATTGTTGGTACCGACGAACGCGACCCCACGCTGCCTGTAATGGGCAATACGCTTGGCGTTGGTACCACTTGTGCGGCACTCACCCCGAGATTGCCGATCCCAGTGGAATCCAACGGAACTCCGGCGCGAGCGGCGCCGCTCGTCGTGGTGGATGACGTTGACGTTGGACTCGACGATGCAGCAATGCTGCTCGAACCGGAGCCACACATTCCGGTCAATCCCGACGTTTCCATCATTCCTGAGGATGTCGACTCTCCTGACGTCGCCGAGATTGCCGTCGAATTCGATATTCCTCCTCCCGGCGTCGCCGCGGTGGCGGGCGTCGTAGTTCCGGTTGCCATTGCCATTCCGCCGCCGTCGTAGGTCGAGGGCGATCCAAACGTTCCCAATGGCGAGGTCGCCACGGTCGAACATGCCCCCGCACCGCTGCTGGTGCTTGGAACGGCAATGGTGCCCGTGACGCCATTGGGCACCGGACTGACGGTGGGTGATGCGCCCATCTGCAAGCCGTTCGGGCCGACTGGCACACCGGGAGCTGTACCAAGCCCGGAGGTGACGCCGAGCGAAGGCGTGAGCGTACCGACCTGGGCGAATGCGGGGCTGCCGCATAACAGGGGCCACGCCGCCGCGACGATCAACAATGGTCTCATGGAAGATCTCCCTGATGAGAGCGGAAGGATTACGCGGCGCGCGTATGCAAGCACCGCAGTCGATGAGGCAGTGGGAGCAATGGCTTTCTTTTTCATGGTCGCTGACAGAGGATAAATTGCCTCAGCGTCCGCTCGCCGATCGACGTGCCGGTGACCCCGGCGTTGCCGGCGCCGGCGAAACTGTTCCGAGTGGTCGCGGCGCCGCCGGTGGTCGCGCACGCCGGATTGGTTGACGTCGTCGTGGGTGAAGTCGTGGGCAAAAGAGTGGGCATCGTCGGTACCGACGAACTCGCTCCCACACTGCCTACAATAGGCAATACGTTTGGCACCGGTACCGGCGGTGTGGACCCGACGCCAAGATTGCCAATCTCGAAAGATCCGAAGGGAATTCCGGTTCGAGCGCCGCCGCCCGGCGTGGTGGGCGACGTTGATGTTGGACTGGACGATGCCGCAATGCTGCTTGAGCCGGCGCCGCACATTCCCGACATTCCCGACGTGTCGATCACTCCTGAGGATCCTGAGGTTACCGGCATTTCCGACGTCAACGATGTTGCCGACGACGTTGATGTCGCCGACGTCGTGGTGGTGCCCGACATGGCCGTGGTACCCGACGTCGCTGTGGCGCCCGAATTTGCCGCGGTGGCGGGTGCCGCGGTTCCGACTGACATGCCGCCGCCGTCGAAGCTCGCGGTCGATCCGAACATTTCCGAGGGCGAAGTCGCCACCGTCGGACAGGCCGTGCTGCTGCTCGTGGTGGGAATGGTAATCGTGCCGGTTACGCCGGTGGGCACCGGACTGACTCCGGGCGAGGTGATTTCGGTGGCGCCCAGCGGGATTCCGGTCGGCGAACCCGCCGCGATGCCAAGCGGCGAGGTCGCACCCATCGTGGGTGTCGGGGTGACCGTCCCGTCAAATTGTCCGTCGACTTGCGCTATCGCAGCGTTGCAGACGAAGAGTGCGGGAAGGACCGCCGCAACCAACGAGAATCTCATAGGCATTTTTCGCTTCAAAGCCGTGTCACCGCGACGAGAATTGCGCGCCTTTCCGATTTCGATCACGGCAGCCTCCTGGTTAGAGGCGCCTCGCCAAAAGACATGGCGGGGATGCCGTGCTGCGATTTAGCGGCACCCATGTCGATCAGTTCTGCGACGATCTCACCTGTGAGGCTATCAGACATCGGTCAATCCCCGAGTGGCGCATGAAGCTTCGAAAAAATCAGCAGCGGCAGATGTTCAAACTCTTGTCCAGCGCATCGTCCAACTTCTGTTGTTTCGCGTCGAACGTCGAAAGCCTTCTTTGCTCCGCTTCGCTCGCTGGAGAATGTGGAGAGAAATCTTTGGCTCGCGGCTGAACGTGAACGGTCGCCGCTCCGGCAGGAGGCGCGGTTGTTGATCCGCCGAGCGGGTCGGCCTCGGCCATCATGCTATTGGAAATCAGAATGCTCGCGAGGATCGGCGTAGCGAGAAGAAAGGCACGCATGGAGTTGCTCCCGAGTTTAAGCGCAAGATTGCTGTCTTTATGCTGCGGCTGATTCAGTCTCTCATCGCTGCAAGGTGGATGGCTCGCTCATCCCGTTCAACTAAATACGAGTTTATTGTCTTGTTTGTTGTCTTGGCGCCGATCCGATCGTGCCCGACCGCAAATCGAAGTGTGTAACGTGAACTCGAATTTAGTTTTGAGTTCGGTCGAAACACCGATCGATGTGTGAGGGGTGAAGGATTGGCCTAACAATAATTTTAGTGGAGCGGGCCGTGATCGCTCCCGATGTCTATCCACCATCGGTGACGGAAAAACATCCACTCAGTCGGCAAGCATCTCTCGGCGAAATATTGCCGCTTCCATGGAGAGCACAATGAGCAAAGACGATCTCGCAGGCGTCGGCGAATACGAGGGAGCTGCCGCAGGGTGGGGTGCCCTGAAGGCTGTGGCAGACGCTGTGCGCGGTCAGAAGGCCATCGTCAAAGAGACGCACGGTCTGCTCACCATGAACCAGCCGCACGGGTTCGATTGCCCAGGCTGCGCCTGGCCCGATCCGAAGCATACGTCATCGTTCGAGTTCTGCGAGAACGGAGCCAAGGCCGTCTCATGGGAAGCGACAGCCAAGCGGACCACGCCGGAGTTCTTTGCGGCGCATCCGGTCAGCGAACTCTGGAAATGGTCGGACTTCGACCTTGAGAATGAGGGCCGCCTGACGCACCCGATGGCCTACGACCAGGCAAGCGATCGATACCTGCCGATTTCGTGGGACGAAGCGCTGAAGAGGATCGGCGCCACGCTCCGGGCGTTGCCGCGCCCCGATATGGCGGAGTTTTACACGTCCGGCCGCGCTTCCAACGAGGCGGCTTTTCTCTATCAGCTGTTTGCGCGGGAATACGGGACCAACAACTTTCCCGATTGCTCGAACATGTGTCACGAGGCGACCAGCGTCGGCCTGCCGGAATCGATTGGCGTCGGCAAGGGAACAGTGACGCTGGAGGATTTCGATCATTGCGACGCGGTCTTTTGCATAGGCCATAATCCCGGCACCAATCACCCGCGCATGCTGACGACGCTGCGCGAGGTCTCGAAGCGCGGCGCGCCGATCCTCGTCTTCAACCCGCTGCGCGAGCGCGGGCTTGAGCGGTTCACGTCGCCGCAGCACCCCATGGAGATGTTGACGCTAAGCTCGACGCCGATCGCGTCGACCTACTACCTGGTGAAGGTTGGCGGTGACATCGCGGTGCTGAAGGGAATCATGAAGACCGTCCTGGCACTCGATGCGAAAAGCCTTGCCGAAGGCGGCCCGGGCGTTCTCGACCGTGATTTCATCAGAAATCATACCACCGGAATCGACGCACTGCTGGCTGACCTCGATGCGACCTCCTGGGACGCGATTGAGGAAGCCTCGGGTCTGTCGCGATCCGATATCGAGGCCGCCGGCAACATCTACGCCAAGGCGGAGCGGGTCATCATCAATTACGGCATGGGGATCACCCAGCATCGTCACGGTACGGGCAATGTGCAGCAGATCGCTAATCTGGCGATGCTCCGCGGCAATATCGGGCGCCAGGGCGCCGGCATCTCTCCATTACGCGGCCACTCGAATGTGCAGGGGGATCGCACGGTCGGCATTACCGAGATTCCGAGTGATGCGCTTCTGAACGGACTGGCCCGCACCTTCGGATTCGAGCCACCACGCAACAAGGGCCACAACGCGATCGAAGCCGTCGAGGCGATCCGGGATGGGCGCTCGAAGGCACTGGTCTGTCTTGGCGGCAATCTTGCCGTCGCGATGGCCGATCCGGAAGTGACATTCAAGGCGATGCGCAACCTCGATCTCGCGGTGCATATCGCCACAAAACTCAATCGCTCGCATTTGCTGCTCGCGAAACAATCTTTTATCCTTCCTTGCCTCGGACGTACGGAGATTGATCTCCAGGCCACCGGCCCACAGTCGATCACCGTCGAAGATTCAATGTCGATGGTTCATGCCTCACGGGGCGGCCTGAAGCCCGCGTCCGAGCATCTCAAGTCAGAACCGGCAATTATCGCGGAGCTGGCGCTGGCCACACTGCCGAACACGCGCGTCAAATGGGCGGAGCTTATTTCCGATTACGGAAAGATCCGCGATTGCATCGAGGCAGTCTTTCCGGAATTCGGGGACTTCAATGCGCGCATCAAGAAGCCGGGTGGGTTTCGGCTCTACGTTGCCGCATCGGAGCGCGAGTGGCGGACGCCGACGAAGAAGGCCAATTTCCTCGTCCATCCCGGCGTCGATGAAGATCCGCGAGGGAGCGATCGTGATGCTCTCACGCTCGCGACCATCAGAAGTCATGATCAGTACAACACAACGATCTACGGCTTGAATGATCGCTATCGCGGAATTACGGGGCGGCGCGACGTCGTGTTCGTCAACGAACGCGACCTCTCCAGCCGCGGGCTGAAGCATGGCGATCTCGTCGACATTACGGTCGCGCCCGATGCCGGATCGAAACCGGGCAAACGTGTCATGCGCAACCTGACGGCAGTCGCGTTCCATATCGCGCAGGGCTCCGTCGCGGCCTATTATCCAGAGGCGAATGTCCTGGTTGCGATCGACCATTACGACGTCAAGTCTGGGACGCCTTCCTACAAGTCCACACCGGTTCTGATCAGCGCTTCGCGAGCCTAGATGTCGCCCAAGGCGTGGGCACACTGCCGCGCGGGCTGGCCGCCGGCCACTCGCTAAAATCAAATTTAGTTTTATGAACGACAATTTAATCGTGCGGGGAGCCCACCCATCTATGCTCTCGGCGATGCCCGAGAGGGCGAACAATGTCTCTTCGTCCATGAGGAGCAAACAGCCGGCGCTGCAGAGGTGGGCAATGGTCGGTCCGGATTTTGTGCGGCCAGATCCGATGTTGCCCGAAACGACATTTCAGGGTGACCAGCCGATATCCGAGACACGGCTGCCGCCGCCGACCGATCCGACCTGGTGGCGGGTGTTCCGCGATCCGGCCCTCACCGGTTTCGCGCAACGCATCGCCGACGAAAATCTCGACGTGCGGACCGCGACAATCCGGCTCGCCGAGAGCCGTTTTCAACGAGGGGTCACGGCAGCAGCCGAATTCCCGTCGGTCAACAGCGACGTCAAATACCAGCGCGAACTCTATAGCCAGAACGGTATCGTCAGCCTGCTCACCCCTCTGCTTGGGCCAGCCGCCACCACGGGTTTTACGATAACGCCATTCAACGAATATTATGTCGGCTTTGATTCATCATGGGAGCTCGATCTGTGGGGACGCGTTCGCAGGCAAATCGAGGTCGCCGACGCGCAGGTCGATCAGGCCGCCGACCAGCGCCGGGACGCGCTCGTCTCCAGTCTCGCTGAACTCGCGCGACTACATTCAATTGCGTGGCGTCCAGGCGCAGATCAAGATCGCCAATGACAATTTGAAGGTCGATCAGGATATCCTTCAGCTCGTCCAGGAGCGCCAGCGAGGCGGCGTGCAGAACGGTCTCGACGTCGAGAATGCGGCGGCGCAGGTCGAAAGCATCCGGGCCCAATTGCCGGCGTTGCAGCAGCAGGAGTCGCAGTATATCAACGCGCTCAGCCTGCTATTGGATCAGCCGCCGAACGCGCTGCACAGCGAACCTGTCCGGCCGAAGGCAATACCTCTATCGCCACCGCGCGTGCCGCTCGGCATTCCCTCCGAACTCGCGCGCCGTAGGCCCGATATCCGCTCCGCCGAAGACCAGTTGCACACCGCGACCGCCGATATTGGCGTCGCCGTCGGCTCTTTCTATCCCACCGTGCAGCTCAACGGCACCGTTGGTTTCGATGCACTCGATGTGAGGAACCTGTGGAAGGGCAGCTCGCTGCAATACATGGTGGGGCCGAGCATATCGTTGCCGATCTTCGCCGGCGGCCGCCTGAAGGGCACGCTGGAATTGCGCAAGGCCCAGCAGCAGGAAGCTGCGATCACCTATCACAAGACGGTGCTGCAGGCCTGGCATGATGTGGTCAACGCGCTTGTCGCCCATCGGCTTGAACAGCAGCGCCGGGCACGCTTGAAATTGCAAGCGGACCATTCCCGCCAGGCGCTCGGGCTGGCCCGCGACCGCTACAGAGATGGCGTTGCGGACTTCCTGACGGTGCTCGACACCGAGCGGAGCCTGCTCCAGGCCGAGCAGCAATACACCACCAGCACGACCAACGTCTCGCTGGATCTGGTCCAGCTGTTCAAGGCGTTGGGTGGCGGCTGGGAGACGACCTATCCCGATCGGGCAGGGCCCGAGCCGGTGGTACTGGTTCCAGTGCCGGAAGCCGCGCTCGATCTGCAACAGGCGAACTGATGCTCCGTCGCGGACATTTGAGTCCCGAGTTGCCGCAAGTATGAGTTGCCGGCGGCTAGGCCAACAGCGCCGCCGGCGATCGTGCTTCTGCGACGCGCTGCCTGGTCGCTTTTCGCACTTTCTCGAAGGCGCGCGTCTCGATTTGCCGGATGCGTTCGCGCGACACGTTGAACTCAGCCGCGAGGTCTTCCAACGTCAGCGGTTCGTCGACCAAATGTCTTGCCTCGAAGATGCGACGTTCGCGGCCGTTGAGTACATCGATTGCGTCGACGAGCGCCCGATGCTGGCGATCTTTCTCGTCCTGTTCGACGACGATGGCTTCCGGCGAGGGGGACTGATCGACCAGGTAGGTCTGCCATTCACCGGCTTCGCCTTCGTCATGGATCGGCGCATTGAGTGATGTATCGCCGGCGAGGCGCCTGTTCATGTCTACGACATCTCGCTCGGTGACATTGAGGCTCTTTGCGATCGACGTTACCTGATCGGGGTGCAGATCGCCGCCGCTGTCGAGGGCGGAGATTTTGCGTTTCGCCGAGCGCAGCTTGAAAAAAAGCTTCTTCTGGTTTGCGGTGGTGCCGATTTTCACAAGTGACCACGAACGCAGAATGTAATCCTGGATCGAAGCCCTGATCCACCACATCGCGTAAGTGGCAAAGCGAAAGCCTTTTTCGGGCTCAAAGCGGTTCAATGCGTGCATCAGGCCGACGTTGCCTTCGGAGATGACCTCCGAGATGGGCAGGCCATAGCCGCGGTAGCCCATGGCGATCTTGGCGGCGAGACGCAGGTGACTTTTGACAAGCTGGTGCCCGGCATCACGGTCACCGTGCTCGCGCCAACGTTTGGCGAGCCTGTACTCCTGGTCCCTTTCGAGGATCTCGAAACGCCGGATGTCGTCGAGATAACCGGCGCCAGCTCTATTTTTAACGAAGGCTAGCTCGCGCCGGGCTCGAGAATGCAACAGTCCGAATTGTCCCTCGATGCTCATATCAGTCGCTCCGTCGTGGAAAGCTGGATGCGTTGCCGCTCGAAGTTCGTGCGGATCACCAAATGATAAGCAAAGCGCATCGGGGAGCCATTAAATTGGGGTTTAGAACTTTAAATTCGAATTCAGTCGGGAGATTGCGCATTTCCGGAATCGACCTTGATGCCGCATCAAGCGGCATCAAGGGGTTGAATGACTTGCCGGGGTGAGCCGAGTAGCGAAAAGCCGCGCGCCGGCGACTTCCGAAATCGGGTCGCTATTCAGTAGTAGTTGCAGGTGTATGGCCACTCGGATGTCGTGTAGTACGGGCAGCTATCGCCGTAGTCGTAAATACCGCGGCGAGCGAAATGATCCCGGCGCATGCCAGCGAAGTGATCTCCGCGAAAACCTCCCACGCGACCTCGGGCAAAGCCGCCGATATGACCGCCGCCGAAACCGCCGACGTGACCGCCGCCAAAGCCACCCATGTGACCTCCGCCAAAGCCACCGCCCATATGGCCTCCGCCGCCACCGCCGTGGCCTCCGCCACCGCCTCCGCCACCGCGGGCTTGCGCATCAGTGGCAAGAAGGCTGCCGGCAAGCGCTGCACTTGCCAAAATCATCATCACTCGTCCTATCATGACATCTCCTTTGCAATCGGCGGACCTTCCGCCACAGGGCCTAGTCAGACGCTGGCGTTTTCTGAGAAGGGCAAACGCCAGCGTCGCGATGGACTGAAGATGGGGATGGCTCTTTGTCGTCTCTACTAAATTCGAGTTCAATGAACCTGACCGATACGCTGCGCGGCTCTGACCGAGTGTTCGCACGCGCCAGATCAACAGCGGACATTAAGCGGAGGGGAGCGCGCACGCGATTTCAGCCACGCAACCTGGACCGGTGGCTATCCTGAGCCGGAAGCCGTGCAGCTTGACGATCGCTGAGACCAAGCTCAGACCAAGGCCAAATCCGAAGCTGTTGCGGCTCTTGTCCGAACGGTAGAAGCGCCTCGTGACCGCTTCCCGTTCATTTTCCCGGATGCCGGGTCCGGAGTCAGAAACCCGAACGATGCTTTCGTTGTTGTCGTGGACCAAGGTGAGCTTCACGCAGCCGCCCGCGGGCGTGAATTTCAAGGCATTGTCGACCAGGTTGGCGACGGCCTCCAGAAGCAGGTCTCGATCGCCGCGCACTGTCGCATCATCCGCGGATGCCACGTGCAGATTGATATGCTTGTTTTCCGCGATGGGTTCAAAGAGATCGCCGACTTCCCTGACGACATCCGCCAGCGCGACGTTGTTGAAGCCGGCGAGGCGGCCGCCATATTCGATCTCCGCGATGCGCAGAAGCGTCGTTATGATCGTCAACGCCTGGTCCACGCCGCCGATCGCCCGGTCCGTGACTGCCTGTAATTGCTCCAGCGTCGTGGCATTTGCGCGCCCACGTTCGAGGGCAAGCCGCACCCGGGTGAGAGGTGTGCGGAGATCGTGAGCTATTTCGTTGCCCACCCCAGCCATTTCTTGCACGACAGTCTCGATTTCATCGAGCATGCCGTTTGCAATTTCAGCAAGTTTATCGAAGGGATGGTCAAGGCCCTGCGTGGGCAGGCGCTGTCGTAAATCGCCGGCGACAATGCGGCGGACCAGGGTATCCAGTTCGGCCACGCGCTTCTGGGCTCTGAGGCTAAGCACCATGCCGATCACCAGGCCCAAGCCGAGGGCGAAGGGCA
>Ga0209648_10003245_pt1 | contig 13651 bp, 10 predicted proteins | sample GraSoi2013_115cm_FD_185830 | JGI IMG/M metagenome (GOLD analysis project Ga0209648, IMG submission 185830) | Grasslands soil microbial communities from the Angelo Coastal Reserve, California, USA - Sample 9_17_2013_115cm (SPAdes) (version 2) | ecosystem: Environmental > Terrestrial > Soil >...
CGGCGCGCGCGAGCAGCGCGGGCGGGAGCAATCCACCGGAAGGCGGTGAGGGAGTGGCCACGCCGGTCAGGTCTCGGTCAGGATCAGCCGGCGGGTCGCGGCGTTGTAGTCAAACAGCTCGGCGTAGCGGCCCCAGTTGATGGCGATAGCGAGTTGCCGGCGCGCTTCCTCTTCGCTGAAGTGCTCTTCGAGAAGATCAATGAAGAATTCGTCGGGGAGCGTCCGGTCGGTTTTGGTTTTGAGCGCGCACTCCATTTGGGCGAGCAGCGGCACATGGGCGAGCGCCGCGCGGCGGAAAACCTGTTTGCGCGTCAATATATCCGCCTGCGCAAACGTCGTACCCTCAGGCGTAATGATGGCGTCGCCTTCTTCCACGCGCAGCAAATCCAGAATCCGCGCCGTTTCCACGATGGGGAGCAGGTCGTCCGCTTCCAGAGAAAGGTCCGCGGCAAGGCGGTGCAGGTCGGCGCGCCCGCCGCGGTCGTGGAGAATCTCCACCAGGCCTGCCAACCCGCCGGGGCGCACGTGGGGCAGCATCAGAATTTTTCGCGGCGCGCTGGGTTGTCCGGAATCCCCCCCGGATGCAGCGGCCAGGGCGCCGGGTTCCACCGCGGGCTGCGTCAGGATTTTGTACACGTAGTCCACGATCTGGGTGAAGCGCTCGGCTTTGCGGCTGCGCGGATGCGGCAGCCCCACGGCGAAGTCCGCGCGAATGCGCGCCGGGTTGTGGCCCAGGACGACGATGCGGTCAGCCAGCGCGACGGCTTCTTCGATGTTGTGGGTGACCATAAAAATCGCGCGCGTGGGAATCTTGTGGTCGTGCCACAGTTCCAACAGTTCGCCGCGCAGCGTTTCCGCGGTCAGCACGTCGAGCGCGGAGAACGGCTCGTCCATGAAAAGCACTTCCGGCTCGACCACCAGCGCCCGCGCAAAGCCGACGCGCTGCTTCATTCCCCCGGATAGCTCCTTCGGAAACGCGGTCTCAAAGCCGTCCAGGCCGACCGCGTCAATGATTTTCAGCGCGCGCTTGTGGCGCTCGAGCGCGGGAATGCCGCGGGCTTCGAGCGGCGCTTCGACGTTGTCAATCACGGTCAGCCAGGGAAACAGCGCGAAGCTCTGAAAAACAATCGAGCAGTTCGGCCGCAGGCCGTCGAGCGGCTGGCCGTGCCACAGCACCTGTCCGGCGGAGGGCTTCGCCAGGCCCGTGAGCATGCGCAGCAGCGTGGATTTGCCGCAGCCCGAGGGCCCCAGCAGGGCCAGGAATTCTCCGGGTCGCACGGCGATGTCTGTCGGAACGATGACTTCGACGCGCGAACCATCCGGCTGCGCGTAAAATTTTTCCACCGCTCGCCCTTCGATGATAGGGGCATCGCTGTCGACTGGGGCCATGGCGCGAGCATTATCGCCCAACTCGGCTGGTCATGTAAGAGCCGCTTTGCATAGCCGTCGGCGATTCAGTATAGTCAGCGATTCTTGCCGGTTTGCAACTCGCGCATGAAAAGAACGGGCACTCTCTGGACTCTTGCCGCACTGGCGATTGTGGCGGCGGCCATCGTATCGCCTTTTTTCTTTCTGGGTAACGCTTCGGGCCACGACTTTGATTTTCACGCCGCGGCGTGGCTCGACGTCGCAGCGCAATGGAGGCTCGGCATCCTCTACCCGCGGTGGGCGGAATGGGCCAACTGGGGCCATGGTGAACCGCGCTTCATTTTTTATCCGCCCCTATCGTGGATGCTCGGAGCGGTGCTCGGGCTGATTCTCCCCTGGAACGCCGTGCCCGGCGCCTTCATCTGGTTGGCGGTCGTCGCGAGCGGCATGGCCATGCGGAGTTTCGCCGGCCGCTGGCTGTCCCCGCGCGGAGCCTTCTTCGCTGCATTATTTTATGCGGCAAATCCGTACGTCCTCCTCGTCGTCTATTTCCGTAGTGATTTTGCCGAGCTTCTGGCGCTCGCGCTCTTTCCCTTGCTGGCAAACGAGGTTCTGCGGAGCGGCGCCACAGCCGCGAGAACCGTGCCGCGGCTCGCGCTGGTCTTTGCCTCCATCTGGTTGTGTAACGCGCCCGGCGGCGTGCTTGCCGCGTACAGCCTGTGTCTTCTGATTGCGGTTGTTTCGATCCAGAGAAAATCTGTGCGCCCGCTTGCCGTTGGGGTTTCCGCGATTGTCCTCGGATTTCTCCTCGCCGCGTTCTACATTGTTCCCGCGGCCTATGAACAGTCCTGGGTGAACATTGCGCAGGTGCTGTCTTTGGGAGCGAGGCCCGCGGACAATTTCCTGTTCACCACGATCAACGATCCCGAGCACAACCTGTTCAACGTGATGGCTTCGGCTCTGGCCACAACGATGATGGCGATTGCGGGATTCGCGGCGGTCGCCGCGCGGCGCGGCGCAGAGCCGGCCAAAGGAGAATCGCGCGTCGCCGGGGCCGCTATGCTTGTGCTGGCGGCCGTCTGCGCCGTGATGATGTTTCCGGTGACGGCACCCCTCTGGCGGTGGTTGCCCAAGCTGCGGTTTGTGCAGTTTCCCTGGAGGTGGGCGGGGCCGCTGGGCGTGCCCATGGCCTACTTTCTTGCTGCCGTTGCCGCCCGCAAACGCTGGCGCTGGATTGTTGTGATCTTCCTGCTGGCAACGTACGGGGGGACGGGCGCGTTTCTAATTCGGCATACCTGGTGGGACGGCGATGCCATTCCCGATCTGCAGCAGGCGATTGCAAACGACGCGGGCTACGAAGGGACCGACGAGTACGATCCGCTCGGAGACGATCGGACCGACTTGCCCAAGAATGCGCCGCGTGCCGCTGTGCTGCCCGCGGACGGGAACGCCGCGCTGCCGTCTGCGAAGGATGCCGTCCGCATACGCATCGAGCGATGGATGCCCGAGGAGAAACTCATCCGCGTGGAGGCGTGCCAGCCGGCGCAAATCGCTCTGCGGCTGCTGACTTATCCGGCGTGGCGCGCAGAAGTGGATGGACAGCTTGTTCGCACGACGACGGGGGAAGGCACGGCGCAGATGGTCGTGCCTGTTCATGCAGGCGAAAACCTCGTGCGCGTGCGGTTTGTGCGCACCGCGGACCGCATTGCCGGCGGACTCCTCTCGCTCCTGGGCGCGGCGCTGCTGTTGCTCCTGTTTTGGAAAAGCAGTTCCGCCGGGAATCGTGCGGGACCGTCCGCCCCGGCATGAGTACGCTGAAGGTGAGGTCCACCCATTTGTAGGTGGGTTGCTCTAAGACCTCAATTGCTTGCTTTCTTTGGTATTTCGGTATAGAAAGTAACGCACTGGATATTCTTCCTTCCCTATAATGAGGTGCCTGAAATGAAGCCGCTGCTGCTTGGATTCCTTTTGGTCTTCTTGGGAACTCATGAGTTCCAAAGTCAGGTTGAGCCAACGAAGGTAATTATCCGGGCTGTTCTCGTGGACAAAGATTTGGTTCAGAAGCCCGCCCCACGTCTGACTGTCACTTTCACTCCTGGGGAAGGATCGGCCGATGAACCCACAGGTGTAAAGACAGGATTCGATGGGAGCGCAGAGACGCAACTTAAGCCTGGGAAGTACCGTCTTACGACACCCCAGGGCTTGGATTTTCAAGGGCATCACTACGTTTGGGAGTTTGAGCTCGCCATTTCGGGCCCTTCATATACGGCCGAGCTAAGCAACGACAATGCGAAAGTTACGGAATCCGCTCCCGGTGCACCGGTTAGAAAAATAGACGAGCTGACGACTCTCTTTCAAAAATATCAGAACTCGGTTTTCACTGTGTGGAGCGAAATCGGCAGTGGCACTGGGTTTCTGATCGACCCTAATGGTCTAATTCTCACGAATCAGCATGTGATCGGACCGTCAGAATTGATTTCAGTTCAGTTTGACGGAAAAAGAAAAGTAGCAGCCCGGCTTTTGGCTTTTGACCCAGAAAAAGACGTAGCTGTTCTGTGGGCTAACATGAACGCCTTCCCGGAAGCGACCGTTGCACCGATCGCACAAGCGGAAGGTGGCCACGACATCGCAGTTGAGGGAGAAAGAGCATTCACAATTGGAAGCCCGCTCAGTCAGAAGAAAATCCTTACGAGCGGCATTGTGAGTAAAGTTGAGGAGCGTGCGATCATTTCGGACATTAACATCAATCCTGGTAATTCGGGCGGCCCCCTCTTCAACTCGCTCGGCCAAGTTGTAGGAATAACGACTTTCGGCGAACAAGAACGCTCCGGACCGGGAATATCAGGCATTGTCAGGATCGAGCAAAGCTCAAAAAGCGTTGAACAGGCCCGCAAGAAGATGAAGGACGTGAGCATGCCTGATGCCCGATTGCTTCCCGTAGAGCCGACAGACTCCTATCCGCTTGATACGCTGAAAGAAACCATTCAAGCCGAAAAGTTTGACCGCAAACCGTATGTCTTCTCCATGGGGAGCTTCGACGTAGCGTTAGGTACGCCGGTTCTTCGGTACCGTCTTGAGCAGGCAGTGAATTTGGCAGCCGCAAAAGAGAAGGGAAAGAGAAACCGCAAGCATCCAGAGGCGGTCCAAAACACCTTTGAACCCCTACAGGACCTCAAGGGCTGGGCTGAATACGCTGGACAATACAAACCAGTCTTGTTAATTCAGGCCGCGCCACAACTTAAGGAAACGTTTTGGTCTGCGTTTGGTAGAGGGATAGCGGCTTCCGGCGGGGGATACGGAGGTCCAGCGCATCTGAAGTTCAAGACTGATTTTTACCGAATGAAGCTCCGGTGCGGAGAGAAAGAAGTGGAACCGATACAACCAGGTAAGGCTGCCGCTGTTGTCAACGCCCACAATGCCTTCGTGAATGTCACTGACGCTACTTACGTTGGACTCTATTCCTATCCTGCCGATGCAATTTCTCCCGCTTGTGGCCGAATCGCGCTCGAACTCTTTTCCGAAAAGGAACCCGACAAGCCGATAGTGAAGGAACTCGATTCAAAGACAATTAGTCGTGTTTGGAACGACTTCCAGCCCTACTTGGACATGCGCGGGGGGACTCCTAAGAAGGCGCCGAGTCAATAGCGCTCGCATTTTAGGCTTCATATGGCGGGTGTTACCGGCGGTCCACAGTGGGGTGGCGGACGTCCTGGCCGGCGACGATGTAGATAACGTCTTCGGCGATGTTGGTGGCGTGGTCGCCGATGCGTTCGAGGTTTTTCACCACCAGGATCAATTCGAAGGCCGGGAAAACCACGGCTGAATCGCCCATCATGTAGGTGAGCAGTTCGCGGAACATCTGGTCGCGCAGGCGGTCTACTTCGTCGTCGGTCCTCAAGATCTTCTGGGCCAGCTCGACGTCGCGCTGCACCACGGCGTTCAGCGCATCGCGCACCATCCCTTCGGCCAGCTCGCTCATGCGCGGCAGGTCCACGTAGGGCTTCACGCGCGGATGCCGCAGGATGCGCTGCGCCGACTGCGCGATGTTGACGGCCTGGTCGCCGATGCGCTCGAGGTCGTTGTTGATGCGCGACACCGCCAGCACCAGCCGCAGGTCCACAGCCATCAATTGATGGAGCGCCAGGAGCTGCACGACGCGGTCGTCAATCTCGATCTGCAACTCGTTGATGACGTCTTCTTCTTCCAGGACAGCTTCGGCCAGTTTGGGCTCCGAGTCCAGCACCGCATGGACCGCGCGGTGCACGGCGCGCTCGGCCAAGGTGCCCATCCACAGCAGCTTGTCTTTCAGCTCCTGAAGGTCTTTTTCGAAGTGACGCTCCATCGTGTCCTTTCCCAATTTCCAACCGCGGGCGGCAGGAATGCTCCCGCTTTCTTAACCGAACCGCCCCGTAATATACGCCTCGGTGCGCGCATCCGAAGGCGTCGTGAAGATTTGCGTGGTGGTCTTAAATTCAATCAACTGCCCGTTCAGCAGAAATGCGGTCGAATCGCTCACGCGCGCCGCCTGCTGCATGTTGTGCGTGACGATCACGATGGTCCACTGCTCCTTCAACTGGAACAGCAGTTCCTCGATCTTCGCCGTGCTGATGGGGTCGAGCGCCGAGCAGGGCTCATCGAGCAGCAGCACCTCGGGATTAACCGCCAGCGCCCGCGCAATGCACAGCCGCTGCTGCTGCCCGCCGGAAAGATCGAAGGCGGATTTGTGCAATTGGTCTTTCACTTCGTCCCAGAGGGCGGCGCGGCGCAGGCTTCTCTCGACGGCTTCCGCAAGCGATCCGGATGCGCCATTGATGCGCAGGCCGTAGGCCACGTTTTCATAAATGGATTTCGGAAAGGGGTTCGGCCTCTGGAAGACCATGCCCACCCGCCGCCGCAATTGCGTGACGTCCTGCGCAAAGATGCTCGCTCCATCGAGCAGCACCTGGCCCTCCACCCGTGTGTTCCTGATCGTTTCGTGCATGCGGTTCAAGACCCGCAGCAGCGTGGACTTGCCGCAACCCGAAGGGCCGATCAGCGCGGTGACGCGGTTGGTGGTGATTCCCAGGTTGATCTGGAACAGCACCTGCTTCGCGCCGTAATAGAAGTTCAGGTTCGAGATGCTCATTCGCAACGGCAGGTCCGCGACAGCCCGTGAATCGTCTTGAGTGGAAAGGGCCAGTGGCATGGTTTTCATCATAGCTGGTTTGGCCGCCGCATGCATGCGTCACGCCCTGGGGGCCGAAATTCCGCGCGCCAGCGCGGTCCGGGCGAGAATATTGGCCAGCAGCACTAAGCTGAGCAGAACGGCTCCCGCCACCCAAGCCTGCCGGTGCCAGTCTTCATACGGCGCTATTGCATAGGTGTAGATCATCACCGGGAGAGAAGCTGTCGGCTGGGACCAGCCCGAGCTCCAGAAGCGGTTGTTAAACGCGGTGAAGAGCAGCGGCGCAGTCTCCCCGGCGACGCGCGCGACGGCCAGCAGCACGGCCGTCAGGATACCACGATAGGCCGCAGGCACCACCACCGTCGCGATCGTCCGCCAACGGCTCGCACCCAATGCCAGCGCGGCTTCGCGCATCGAGCGCGGCACACTGCGGAGAAACTCCTCGGTGCTGCGCAGCGTGATGGGAATCATCATCAGGCCTAGCGCGAACCCGCCCGCCAGCGCCGAGAAATGTTTGAACGGGAGCACGACAATGCCGTAAGCGAAGATTCCGATCACGATCGAGGGCACTCCGTTCAGCAGGTCGGTCGTGTAGCGGACCACAAAACCCGTGGTCCGCCCGCCGAATTCCGCCAGATACACCCCGCCGAAAAATCCTATGGGCACTCCCACCAGCGACGCCAGGAGGAGCAGCTTGGCGCTTCCGAGAATGGCGTTGGCCATTCCGCCGCCCGTTTCTCCCACCGGCGTAGGAAGCTTCGTGAAAAAGTCCCAGTTGAGCGCCCGCCCGCCGTGGTACACGAGATAACCGAGAATGAAAAACAGAAGCGAGACCGCAACGAAAGCACACGCTCCCGTGCAGGTGAGCATGATGCCGCTCACCAGCTTCCGCCAGCGGAGCCGGAGCGTCATGCCACCTCCACTGCGCTGCCGCGCCGCGAGGTCGTAAGAATCAGGAGCCGCGCAAGACCATTCAAGAGAAAGGTGATCAGGAACAGAACCAGGCCCAGTTCAATCAGCGCCTGCAGGTGCAAGTCGCCGGTAGCTTCGGTGAATTCATTGGCGACAACCGCCGCGATCGAGTAGCCCGGCGCGAAAAGCGACGCACTGACCTGCGGGTTGTTGCCGATCACCATGGTCACGGCCATGGTTTCGCCGAGCGCGCGAGCCAGCGCGAGAAAGATCGAGCCGAAAATTCCGGTCCGCGCGAACGGCACGACCACTTTCCAGGTGGCCTCCCAGCGCGTCGCGCCCAATGCCAGCGCGGCTTCGCGCTGTTCCCGGGGAACGGAGAGCAGCACCTCGCGCGAAACGGAAATAATAAAAGGCAGCACCATCACGGCCAAGACAATTCCCGCCGCGAGGAAACCCACGCCGTACATCGGTCCTTGGAAAAGTGGCAGGAATCCCAGCGTCGCTTTCAGCGACGGCTCGCCGAAATTGCGAAGGATCGGCACGAGGATAAACACGCCGATCAATCCATAGATGACGCTGGGCACCGCCGCCAGCAAATCAATGAAAAACGTCAATCCGTCGGAAATTCTTGGCGGCGCCAATTCGGAGAGAAAAATCGCCGCGCCCAAGCCCAGAGGCACCGCTATCAGCAGTCCCAGCGCCGAAGTCACCAGCGTCCCGTAAATAAACGGGAGCGCGCCAAACTGCTCCGCGATGGGGTCCCATACGCTGGTGAAGAAAAAGTGCCAGCCGAACTTGTGCCGCGCCAGCGCGGAATCGACCCACAGTTCGTACACCAGCAGGCTGGTGACGAGCACGACCGAAGCGGCGAAGCACAGCGTGATGAGATGCGCGATTTCATCGCCGCTGCGCAGCCGCCGCAAAAAAGCGCGCGGGCCCGCAATCGGGCCCGGGGCGCGCACGACATGGGAAGACGCAGCCATCCTACTGAATCTTGGCGATCGCCTTCATTTCCTTTTCAACGACCTCTTTCGGCAGCTTCGCGTAAGACAGTGGCTCAGTGAACTTCTGCCCGTCGGTCATCATCCATTTCAAAAAACCCTTCAGGGTGTCCCTCTTCACGGGGTCCGAGATCTTGGTGGGAATCAGCAGCCAGGTAAAACTGGAAATCGGGTAAGCCGTTTTGCCCTCGGGGTTGGTAATGGAGACCCGGAAGTCATCCGGCATGTTTTTCGCAGCGGCGGCCGCAGCTGCGGTGACACCATTCAGGTCTGCTTTCATGAAGGACCCGGCGGCGTTTCGCACGCGTCCATAGGGCATGTTGTTCTGAATGGCGTAAATCAGCTCAACATAGCCAACCGCATTCGGAGTTTCCTTGACCAGGCCCGAAACGCCTTCGTTACCTTTCCCGCCGAGTCCCACTGGCCAGTTCACGGAAGCTCCGCGTCCAACCTTACTCTTCCAGTCTGCGTTTACTTTGGAAAGATAGTCGGTCCAGATGAACGTTGTCCCACTGCCGTCCGAGCGGTGCGCCACAACGATGTCGCTCGACGGAAGGTTCACGCCCGAATTCGCGCCTGCGATAGCGGGGTCATTCCACTTGGTGATCGTGCCCAGATAAATCCCGGCCAGCGCGTCAGGGGTGAAATTCAGCTCCGCTGAAACGCCGGGAATGTTGTACGTGGGAACTACCGCTCCCAGCACGGTCGGAAAGTGTTGCACCGGGACCTTGGCCTGCCCAAGCTGCTCATCGGTCATCGGCATATCGGAAGCCCCGAAGTCCACCGTTCCGCTCTGCAATTGGCGAATGCCGGCCCCGGAGCCAACCGACTGGTAGTTGATCTGAACTCCTGGATGGGCCTTATGGTACTCGTCAAACCACTTCGAATAGACGGGTAAGGGAAACGTCGCGCCCGCCCCGTTGACGAGCATGGGATCTTGTGCCCGGGTGCAAACGCCTAGCGCCAAGCAGAGATACAAAAGCAGTCCATTGATTTTTTTCACCGCTCTCCACCTCACCGTTCGATTGTGGGTTCGTTTACAGCGGGATTGTCGCCTTGAATTGTTACGCTCTTGTTACAAGGGAATCAGGAACACGTGAAATGCGCAGGTTTGGCTAATCAGCAGAGAACGAAGCACTTAGCATGGCCCTTTGCTGCGCTGTTCGAAAAAAACACCGCCCCACACCAGCCAGGAAGATAGATAAGGGCCGGCGCCAGGGGAGCGCCGGCCCTGCGGTGGGCTAGCAACTGAAGTTCACAGCCTATAGGAGAAAGCGACCAGGAGAACTTCGGCTCCGGCATGATGTTGACTCCCCGGCGTCAATGACGCATTAAAGGCTTTTGAATTTACAGTGAAGCCTTTGCGCGTCCCTGTAGAAAACGCAAAACAGATCTAAGCAAGGGGGACGGAGAAATAAAAATCGGAGCCTTGTCCGACGGTGCTCTCGACCCAGATGCGTCCGCCGTGGGCCTCGACGATGTGCTTGGCGATGCACAGGCCCAGCCCCGTCCCGCCGACTTCACGCGAACGTGCCGCATCCACACGGTAAAAGCGCTCAAAGATGCGCTCCTGATCGGTGCGTGGAATTCCAATGCCTGTGTCGGAAACGCTGAAGAGGATGCCGTGGTCCTCGGCGCGGGCGCGAACCGTGATTCGTCCTCCGTCCGGAGTGTACTGAATGGCATTGTCGAGGAGATTCTGCAGCACTTCTGTCAGGCGCCCGCGGTCGCCGAGCGCCCTGGGCAAGTCGGAGGGACATTCGATGCCGAGAGTGAGTTTCTTTTGCTCTGCACGAAACCGCGCCGTATCGAGGCATCCGGAAACCAACTCGGAAACGGGCACGGGGCGGAAGTCCAGTTCCATGCGCTCCGCTTCGATCTGCGATAACTTCAGCAGGTCATCGGTCAGACGGGCGAGCCGGCGCGCGTGGCCGAGGATGATTTCGATGAAACGGCTGCGGTTTTCGGGATCGTCGAGAGCGCCGCCCAGCAGCGTTTCTGCGAATCCCTGAATCGCGGTAAGCGGCGTCTTAAACTCGTGGGAAACGTTGGCGACAAAATCGCGGCGCACGCGCTCGAGCCGGCGCAGTTCACTGATGTCATAGAGGACCAGGACCGCTCCCGTAGAGTTTCCAGAGCGCACCGCGCTCGCGGTAGCCGCAAAGCTTCGCGGACGCACCGTGCCCATGGTCACTTCGCAGTGCACCGAATCGCAGCCGGCCAGCACTTCGCGGATGGCCGTCAGCAAGTCGGTCTGGCGTATGGCTTCCACGGCCGTGCGCCCTTCGATCGCGGTCGGGGCGTGGCCAAGAATCTGCGAAAACGCCGGGTTGGCGAAAACCAAACGCTCGTCGGCGCTGATGACTGCGACGCCTTCGACCATGCTTCCCAGAATGGCGGCCGAGAGATTGCGCTCTTCGGTGAGCGAGCGGATGGTTTGGTCCAGCCGCGCCGCAGTCTCGTTGAAGGCCGTAGCCAGTTCATCCAGGGCATCTCCCTGTTTTTCGACGCGCACCGCGCGGAAATCGCCGTCCGCTATGCGGCGCGAAAACACTTTCAAACGCTCAACGCGCGCGGAAAAAGACCGTGATACAAGCAGCGAAACTCCCCCGGCAATCAGCAGAATCACCAGCGACGCGCCCCACAGCCTCGAACTGTCCACCGCGAGCAACACGCCAAGCAGGAGCGCCAGATAGGCGAGGCCCAGCTTCCAAAAGGGGTTAAGCCGCACGAGTTTCAAACAAATAGCCGGCACCGCGCACGGTTTTCAGATGCGCAGGGTTTTCCGGGTCAGCCTCTATCTTCTCACGCAATCGCCGGACATACACGTCCACGCTGCGCGGGGTCACAAAGCGCTCCGTTCCCCAGACGGCGTCGAGCAATTGGTCGCGGGTAAACACGCGGTTGGGGCGCGCGGCCAGGTAGTAGAGCAGACGGAACTCGAGCGTGCTCAGCGTGAGCGGTTTGCCCTCGCGCGCCACGCGGTAGGCGGCGGGATCAATCAAGAGCTTGCCCACCGCGATGGTGCGTTGGGAATCGCCGGCGGGGTCGGTCCGCCGCAACAGCGCCCTGACGCGCGCCACCAACTCGCGCGGGCTGAACGGCTTCGTCACGTAATCGTCCGCGCCCATTTCCAGGCCGACGACGCGGTCGGCTTCCTCGCCGCGCGCGGTGAGCATCAGAATGGGCAGACGGTTCAGCGCGGAATCGCGGCGAATCTCCTTGCAAATCTCCAGGCCGGAGAGCCGGGGCAGCATCAGGTCCAGCAGGAGAATATCGGGCGGCGATTTCTTCAGCGAAGCCAGCCCGGCGGTTCCGTCCGAGGCCGCAGTAACCTGGAAGCCTTCGTTCACGAGGTTGTAGCGAACCAGCTCGATGATGTCGCGGTCGTCTTCGATGATGAGGATGCGTCTCATGCGCTTAGGTGATGAGCGGCGTTTTCTCCTGTAATCGATCGACAAAGCATTGTCGCAGAATAGGCGCGGCAGCGGGTTATCCGAATGTTGCCGCCAGATGAATGCTTGATGAATGTCGCTCCGTTCAAGGTTTCCCCGTTGTAAAGGCCAGGGTCACCAAAGTTTTCTGTTCGAGCTCATGGGCCTTGGCCGAGCCCGTGGCGGGGCTGGCGCTGGCCGAACGCTTCACCGAGCGCACCGGCCGTCCATTGGCTACGCGTTCGATGCGAGGCAGCGCGTAAGAAATCGGCCCCATGTTGGCCGGCTCTTCCTGCACCCAGACGATTTCGCGAGCGGCCGAGTGCCGCTCGAGTTCCGCGGCAAGCTCGGCCTTTGGGAAAGGATAGAGCTGGTCGAGGAACAAGATTGCCGTGGCGCCGTCGTTGCGGCGGCTGCGCTCCATGCGGAGTTCGTGGCCGATCTTTCCGCTGGCGATCAGGACGCGCTCGGCTTTTTCCACGCCGGCATCGGGCACAACGGGAAGGAATCGCGGCCTGGCAAAATCCTCGATGGGCGAGGACGCTTCGGGACGCCGCAGCATGCTCTTCGGCGTGAACACGACGAGCGGTTTGCGCCAGAGGCGCAGCGCCTGGCGCCGCAACAGATGGAAATATTGCGCCGCGCTGGACGGCTGGCAGACTTGAATATTGTCTTCGGCGGCAATCTGCAGGAAGCGCTCGATACGCGCGCTGGAATGCTCCGGTCCCTGGCCTTCGAAGCCATGGGGAAGCAGGAGCACTACGCCCGAAGGCAGGTCCCATTTGTCCTCGCCCGCGCTAATGAACTGGTCAATGATCACCTGCGCGCCGTTGGCGAAATCTCCGAACTGCGCTTCCCACAGCACCAACGCCTCGGGAAAATCGCGGCTGAAGCCGTATTCGAAGCCCAGACATCCCGCTTCGGAAAGCGTGGAATTGTGGATCTCGCACCAGGCTTGCTTTGGCGCAAGGTGCTGGAGCGGGAGATACTCTTCTTCCGTTTCCGTGTCCACGAGCGACGCGTGGCGCTGGTTGAACGTGCCGCGCACCGTGTCCTGCCCGCTGAGCCGTACCGGAGTGCCTTCGAGAAGGAGCGTGCCGAGCGCCAGCGGCTCGGCGAAGCCATAATCCACGGCGCGCTTTCCATGGCCCATCTCCGCGCGCTGCTCGAGAAGCTTCTGCACTTTCGGGTGGACGTGAAAACCCCCGGGAGCGCGAGTCAATCCATCGGAAACTTCCGCGAGCTTTTCCAGAGGCACTCCGGTATCCACCTCGTACGCGGGGTCGTAGCACCCGCGTTTGTACGCCGACCAGTAACGCGGCAATTCGCGAAGAGAGGGGATTTTCTTCAGCGTTTTGGCAATTTTCTGGGCCGCTTCGTATTCGGCGCGAATCCGCTCGACCGTCTTGGGAGGTTCCGCTGCCGTTTCCTGTGCGTAAATCTGCCAGAGTTGCGGGTGATCTTTGATCTTCCTATAGAGCAACGGCTGGGTGACGGTGGGGTCGTCCACTTCGCTGTGGCCGTGGCGGCGGTAACCGATGACGTCCACGACGACGTCGCTCGAGAAGGCGTAGCGATACTCGGCCGCGAGGCGGCCGACGCGAACCACGGCGGCGGGATCTTCCCCGTTGACGTGGAAGATGGGCACGGACTGCCGCTTGGCGAGGTCGGCGGCGAAGCGGGACGAATGTAACTCGGGTGGGCGCGTGGTGAAGCCAATCAGATTGTTCACGATGATGTGGATTGTGCCGCCGACGGTGTAGGCACCA
>Ga0209648_10003246_pt1 | contig 13650 bp, 11 predicted proteins | sample GraSoi2013_115cm_FD_185830 | JGI IMG/M metagenome (GOLD analysis project Ga0209648, IMG submission 185830) | Grasslands soil microbial communities from the Angelo Coastal Reserve, California, USA - Sample 9_17_2013_115cm (SPAdes) (version 2) | ecosystem: Environmental > Terrestrial > Soil >...
GCGCGTCGCCTGCAGCGGCGGGCTCACGAAGAGAGTAGAACTCATTGTCCGGCGGCGGTGCCGTCGCCTGGGTCGAGGTTTGTACCGGTGCCTGCGCTCGCGCGCTCGCCGTGGAAACCAGCGCGAACGCAGAGAAAGCTGCTACGGTAGCCCTAGTCCGAAAGCTCATCGAGACCTTCTCCATCTTTCAGTAGCTTGGCAGGCGGAGGCTCATATAACGATAGACTGCCCGTACTAAAGTGACAGAATGTGCTTAATGTTGTATTTGCAGGGAGGGCAGCAAAAATGAAAGGATCAAGGCGAGGCCTTTTCGCGGGTAGGGCTGACCCCAGCCTTCATGACGGAGTATGCGTGCGATGAGTCGAAAACGAAGTCAGCTCCGGATAAACGCACTTGCCGGAAACTGACCCTCTACCCGGTAGCGCCGGCATCCTTGCCGGCTCTTCGGTTCTGGAGAAGAATGCCAGCAGGTATGCTAGCGCTACACTGCCCGGCCCTGTCGGGAAGGCACTGGCCACTCATCTGTTTCGACTGTTAAGTGTTGTAGGCCTTTCATGGGGTGCGGCGGCAGCCTTGCTACCGCTTTTACCGTTGCAGTTGCGCTACTTTTTCTCTCTCGCGACTTCCTTGTAAAGTTTGTCGATTTTCTTTCGCACTTTGTCGCCATCCTCGGCGTGCGGGTATAAGTCAAGATAGCGCCGGTAGGACTTGATGGCCTGTTTCTTCAGGCCCTTTTTCTCCTGGGCTTCGGCCAAGAAGCGAAACGGGATGGCATAGCCGGGTTTGGCCGTAGTCGCGTCCTGGAAACGATCGATGGCGGCGTCCAAATCGCCCTTCTTCATGTAGTACTGGCCGACTTCGAGATCTTTTTCCGCGCGCAGCGGATCCCATGTGGGCTGGTCGGACGCGTTTTGCGTAGCAGTGTCTTTCTTTTGCTTGGCGGAGGACTTTGGCGGCGCTGTATTCGGTGCGTCAGCTGGCTTTGAAGAAGACTCCGGTCGCTGCTCCTGCGCGTGCGCGGGCTTTGCAGCAAACAGCGCGAAAACTGCGGCGAGAATCGGAATTGTCTTGCAGAATCGCATGCCTGTTACGGAGGTCTCCCGGTACTCCGACTTGGTCTAGTATGATGGAAGTTGTCCGGCGATTGTAAGGTTGTGCTGTGAGCCTCCATGGAACCCCGTGAAAAAGCCGCGCAGCTTCCGGAAAGTCCAGGCGTCTATCTCTTCAAGGATGCGAGTGAAAAAATCCTTTACGTTGGCAAAGCCCGCAACCTGCGCAGCCGCGTGCGCTCCTACTTCCTCGAATCGCGATGGATCGACGCCAAGACCGGTTCACTCGCCCGGGAGATTGCCGATCTCGAAACCATTGTGGTGGGCAACGAACGCGAGGCGCTGGCGCTCGAACACAACCTCATCAAGCGGTATCGCCCGAAATTCAACGTCGTGCTTCGCGATGACAAGACTTATCCGTATATCAAGTTCACGGCAGCGGAAAAATATCCTCGTGTGTACTTCACGCGGCGTATCAAGAAAGACGGCTCGCTCTATTTCGGCCCCTATTTTCCTGCAAGCCTGGCGCGCCGAATCCTCCATTTTGTTCACAAGCGGTTCCTCGTTCCTTCCTGCACGGTGGATCTGACGCGCAGCCACCCGCGGCCGTGCTTGCAGTATTACATCAAGCGGTGTCTTGGGCCTTGCGTGGCCGGGCTCACGACGGATGAACGCTATGCGGAAGCCGCGCGTGATGCGCGGTTGTTTCTCGAAGGCCGTCGGCAAGACTTGATCAAAAGTCTCGAAGAACGGATGGCGGCAGCGGCGGAGAAGGAGCTATTCGAACAGGCCGCCGCTTACCGCGATCTGTTGCGGACGCTGGAAGACATCGAAGAACGCCAGCGCATTGCCGCGGCGCAGGGAGATGACACCGACGTTCTTGCCTACTACGCCGAACCGCCGCTTGTCGCTGCGGACCTTTTCCACTTGCGCGGCGGGCGCGTGGTGGATCGCCGCGAATTCTATTGGGAAGAACTCGAAGAGTTTGATCCCCAGGAGTTCGTGCCTTCTCTTCTCAAGCAGCTCTACCTGGAAGCGGAATACCTGCCCAAGGCGATTCACGTCTCGGCGGATTTTGAAGATCGCGAACTGCTGGAGGTCACTCTGACGGAACGCGCGGGACACAAGGTGGAAATCTTTACGCCGCAACGCGGTACCAAGCGGGCCTTCCTCGATCTCGTGGAGAGCAATGCGAAGCATTCGTTCGAACAGCGATTCCGCGTCTTGAAGCCCACGTCGAAAGCGATTGGCGAGGCCCTGCAAAATGCCCTCAATCTGGCGGAAGAGCCGCTGCGCATCGAGAGCTTTGACATTTCGCACATTCAAGGAACGGATACCGTCGCGTCTATGGTGGTTTGGGAAAAAGGCCGCATGAAGAAATCGGACTACCGCAAATTCATCATTCGCGGAGATGAGGGGCGCGGTGAAGAAGGAGGCAACGGAAATCTTGCGCGGCAGAACGACGACTTTGCCAGCATGCGCGAAGCCGTCAGCAGGCGGTATCGCCGTTTGCAAGAAGAGAAAAAAGAACTTCCCGGGCTGATTTTGATCGATGGCGGCATCGGACAGCTCCACGCCGCAGCGCAGGCGCTCGAATCGCTGCAAATCATCAATCAACCCGTCGCGAGCATCGCAAAAAAAGAGGAGATTCTTTACGTTCTAGGGCAGGAAGATGAGCCGATCGTATTGGAGCGGCACTCGCCGGTGCTGCACCTGATTCAGCAGATTCGCAATGAGACCCACCGTTTTGCGGTTACGTTCCACCGGCAAAGGCGCGGGAAGCGGCAGACACAAACGGCGCTGAGCGAAATCCCCGGGGTGGGTCCAAAGACGGCGCAGAAACTATTGAAGGAATTTGGGAGCGTTGCCAATATTCAGAGGGCGGGGCTGGAAAAATTGCGCAGCTTCGTTTCCCGCAAGAGCGCCGAGAAAATTCTCAGCCAGTTTGGGCATTCGAAAGACCAGTAACCGGATTCGAACGCGTATAGTGGTTAGCCCGCATTGCGCCGTACTCACTGCTATGCTACGGTTTCCGTGGAGGTTGCTATGGCCGACAATGTGGGTTCCAAGGTGACGTATTTCTTGGTAGGGCTTGGCGTCGGGGCTCTTGTAGGTATTTTGTTTGCGCCGAAGTCCGGCGAAGAGACGCGTGATTTCCTTGCGAAAAAGGCGGATGAAGGCAAGGATTACGCGCAAAAGAAGGCGCGGGAACTTCGCGAGCGCGCCGACGAGCTGATCGAGCGGAGCAAGGAAGTTGCGGTGAAACAGAAAGACTCGATCACTGCGGCCGTCGAAGGGGCACGTGAGGCGTACCGGCGCGAAGCAAAGGCGTAACGAGGCGGCAGAGCAGTAGGGTAAGGCGGTGTGCCGCCCCTAACTGGGGCGGGAGGGGCGCCCATGCAATTCTGGCTTGAAGTGTTCTGTATCATCGCCGCCATCGCGCTGGTGATCCAGGTTGTGATATTGACGCTGCTGTTCTTCGAACTTAAGCGCACGTCGGAGAGCACCAACCGCTTGGTGACGGATCTGCAGTCGCGCGTGGGACCGATCCTGACGCGCGTGCAGATTCTTCTGGACGACACGCAGCCGAAAATCTCCAGCATGGTGAACGACGCTTCGCACATCGTGTATTTGGCGCGCGGGCAGGCGCAGAAAATCGACCGTGTGTTCACGGACGCCGCCGACCGGCTTCGCGGACAGTTGGTGCATGCAGACCGCATCTTGACGGGGACGCTCGAGGCCGTGGAGGATGCGGGGTCGAAATTCAGGCACAGTTTCTGGCGGCCGGTGCAGAAGGCGTCGGCGCTGGTGCAGGGATTTAAGGTTGGGCTCGACCTTCTGCGGTCGCGCCGCGGGCGCTCGAGAGGGGACGAGCCGCGCGAGCAGCAGGAAGAAGAACTTTTTATTTAGCCGACAGTTGACAGTCCCGACAAGGTCGGGATCTTCGATCGAAAGTTCAAAGTTCAACGTAATTCGCTATTATTTTAAGCGGCTCCTGCGCGCCTCCTTTCTGTGGGCTCTTCCCGCCTTCGTTTCCTTCTTTTCTTTCCTTCTCTTCTTATTTTCCGGCTAGAGAGCTAAAAATCAAGACGCAAAATTTAAGACCGAAACTGCAATTCCAGAGCGTCAGCGGAGCCAGCCGCCGCCGAGGACAATATCACCGTTGTAGAAAACGGCGGCCTGGCCGGGGGTGATGGCTCGCTGCGGGGTGTCGAATGTGACGCGCGCGCTCGAGCCGTCGAGCGGCTCGATGGTGGCGGGCGCAGGCTCGTGCTTGTGCCGTATTTTGGCGAACGCGCGCAGCGGCGCGGACGGCTTTTCGCAGGAAATCCAATTCACGCCTTCTACTTCGCATATTGTCTTTCGGAGGACATCGTCTTCTCCGACGACGACGCGGTTCTTCTGCGGATCAATCGAGAGGACATAGAGAGGCTTGCCGGCGGCGAAGCCGAGGCCCTTGCGCTGGCCGATCGTAAAATTGTGAACGCCGTTGTGGCGGCCGATCGCATCGCCGTTCTCGTTGACGATTTCTCCCTCTCGGTCGTGCAGAGGAATTCCGCGCTCCTGTGAATATGCCTGAATGAATTGCACGTAGTTGCCGGTGGGCACGAAGCACAGCTCCATGCTCTCCGGCTTTTCGGCGACAGGCAGATTCACGCGGCGGGCCAGCGCGCGCACTTCTTCCTTAGTGAGTTCTCCGAGAGGGAAGTCGCTGCGCGAAAGCTGTTCCTGCGAGAGTCCCCACAGAAAATAGGATTGGTCCTTGGTCTCGTCGCGCGCGCGCAGCAATTCCCACCGGCCGGTATCGTCGTTCCTGCGGATTCGCGCGTAGTGACCGGTGGCAAGACGCTCGGCGCCGATTTGGCGCGCCATACGCAAGAGCGGCTCAAATTTCACATCTGTGTTGCAATTGGTGCAGGCGACGGGTGTGCGGCCGGAGAGATATTGATCGACAAAAGGGCGCACAACGCGCGCCTCAAATTGCTCCTCGAAGTTCACCACGTAGTGCGGAAAATTCAGGTGTTGCGCGACGGCCTTGGCGTCATACACGTCATCGAGCGAGCAGCAGCGGTGCTGCGCGGGGCCGTCCCCCTGAAGTTCGGGGAGACGGCGCTGGTTCCAAAGCTGCATGGTGAGGCCGACGACGACGCGGCCCTGCTGCTGCAACAGAGCGGCAACGGTGGAAGAGTCGACGCCGCCGGACATGGCTACGGCGATGAGACCGCGCTGAGTTGCGGCGCACTTAGTCAAAGCGTCGAATCGGATGCTTGACATCATAACTACAGTAGCATTTTAGCGGATTCGCCGCCGTGCCGCAGTAAGGGATTTTTTAGAGCGTCAAGGCGCTAGTGGCTTTGGAAGGGACTGCTGATTCTCTGTTTCCGCGCTGATTTTTGAAACGAGGTCAGCCGCCTGCTTCAGGCTCACAACGCAAATTGAATCGGTGATTCGGCATTGCGCGAGCGTCATCCGACACGCGCAGGAGCACTTTCGTTCGTTCAGAAGGCGGAGAACTGCCTCCTTCTGTCCGGGCGCAAGCTTAGAGAGATCAACGCCTGGAAGCTCTTTGACTCTCTTCGCATTGGGAGCGAACATTTGGCCGTTATCCTCAAAGAACTCGACTTTTGCGGCCACTCGGAGATTTAGCAGAGCGCGGATCTGGGTTTCATAAAGACTCGCATTTACAACGCCCACGTGCTTCTGGACGAGTCGCCCGGCCTGGTCCAACAGAATGGTAGTCGGGAGACCTAAAATGCCGCCAAACTTGGCTTGCAGATCATCCGGGGCAACCGCCACCGGATAGTTGATTCCCCGCTCTTGAACGACGCGTTTCAGGACTGGATTCACCAACTCCGGGGGGCCGTAGTCCAGAGAAAGGCCGATGATTTGAAGACGATCCGTATATCGAGCTTGTATTCCAATCAAGTCTAAAATCTCATCGAGGCAAGGCTGACACCAAGTAGCCCAGAAACTCAGCAGGACAACCTTGCCTCGCAATTTGCCAGACGCGATGCTGTTCCCGTCCACATCACGTACAGTAAAATCCGGCGCAGGTTCCGGATTCTTCACGAATCGAATCGTCGCTGCGCCCGAGTCGAACTGCTGGCCGGAGCTGGTGGTGAGCAAAACACCGCACAGCACAAAGGCTACAACCACGCGCATAACCGCAGGCATCGCCTGCTTTACCTTGTTCACTGTGGGCGGCCTCACCGCATGGCTGCGCTCGATAGTAATGAGTGGCCTCAGGGGCCGGAAAAGCCCAAGCCCTTCGTTACGAGACTGGCAGAAGTTCACTCTTGCATCGCCTCCCGCTTAACTCCAATTCATTCATTTGGAACAATCCAGCGTTGTGCAGGTGCAGAACTGTTCTGTTGTGCTCTTCAAGCAGTTGAAGTTGTTCAGCACAGCAGGAGATACGCCCGTGACTGTCTCCAGGAACGCGTCGCCCGTGATGGCCCCCGACCGGGGGTCCTGAATAACTGGTCAAACCACGTACCGCGGCGCGGCTCCTGCCTTTTGCTGCACATGCGGCATGACGAGCTGCTGGAGGAAGCCTTGTCGGGTCAAGCTGTCGATTTCAGAGGTCCTTTCCAGAACGGCCGTTCCATCGAGGTTCGTGCCGTTCGCCAAGGCGATAGGAGAAATAGCAGCCTGAGCAGCCGCACTGGCGTATTGACCATTCTGCAGGTAGGCATTGGGCGTATACACCGTGAAGACGAGAATCCAAAGTCCCAGCAAGTTCTGACAAAAATAGGTGGGTTGGGTATCAAATACGTTGTCTTGCCGGCGGTTACCCGGAGGGGGGCCAAAGGCGATCGCACTGCTACTGGCGCAATCAAGCGTCACAATCGTGGGCTGTATGTCTGGAGGAGCTGGAGCACGAAAAGTGTTCGTGTCGACTGTGTTACAGCTGGGACCGGGAAAGGTTAGCTGGCCGCCCTTGAATTGTTTTGGCTGAATGAACGCGCGAAACCCATTGGCTAAGTTGTTGGCTCGGGTGCCGCAGCCTCTAAAGTCAAATTGAGGGTCCGAACTCGTCGGGCAGTCCGGATCATCGAAGAAGGTGTCGTCAGCGACGGTGCCGAAGATGCTGTAATAGATGAGATTACCGTCTTTGTTAAACCCACCCGTGGTCTGGAGAAGGCGAGCGCTTGTGCGCGTGGGGTCGGTATTCGAGGAATCTGTGACCCAGTTCAGTGTGCTTGGCGCGCCGAAGGCCCCGATATTGCAGGACGTGTTTCGGGTGGTGGTTTGAATGCATGGGTTACCACTGGAATCTACACCGACCCTCCCGCCTGAGCTGGAGCTGGCTAACAGGCTTAAATTGAGTCCGTTTTGCTTGTAGAAGGAGTCTGAGAAGTCGAAAGGCGCCACGTTGCCATTGGGGTTCGGGGAATTCTGCGCGAAGATGGGCGGCGCGAGAATGTGCGCCAGAAAAAGCCCGGCAACCCCAATCAGACACCTGATTGCAACTCCTCGCCAGAGACTGGCTTTCCGCATGACCTTATCTCTCCTTTCGTTGCAGACTGCCATCTGTCCGTTCTCCGTCCGGCAGCCCTGTTTTCTCTCACTTACTTGGGTTGAATCACCCAGGAAATCTCTTTCGCAATCCACTCGGGGTGGGCCAGCCCGGGGCAGGCCCCCCACAACATGAGGGGCTCGTTGCCATACTCCACCGTCCCAATATGGTTCGCGCGATCTTTATCTACTTCGGGGTCGGGATCAATGAATCCGAGCTTGACCCGAAGTAGCTCAAGGTCGTCGTCCTTTCCGGTCAGGAAAAGCCATCCTGGCCCCGTATGAGACTTCTCGGCGAAGCCCTTGAGCACGGCTGGAGTGTCGTGCTTCGGGTCGATCGTGAGGGAATACATAAAAATATCCCGGCCCACATGATCGCCGAGGAGTTTCTGCACCTTCACCAGATGTGCCGTTGTCAGGGGGCAAGCATCCTTGCAGCGTGTGTACATGAAGTTGATGGTTACAATCTTGTCTCTGAGCAAATCGTCGTAGAAGTGAACCTGCTTCCCTTCGTGCGTCGTCAGGGGCACGTTGGGAAAATGCAGCTCTCGAAGCCTCTCGCGGGGCGAGATCGTGGCGCCACGGCGCGCGGAACCCCGCTCGCCAGCCGCCAGCGACCCGACCACCGGAGCAAGCGCAGCAGATGCGAGCAACTTTCTTCTGGTTATCGTTGGCATGAGTCAGCTCCTGTTTCATCTCCCTTGCGCTAAGGAGTGCGGTTCGTGTCCCCTTGCGGCTGGATCTCCCACCTCAGCATCATGGCGTGGTCTTCGTGAACGGTGTTGTGGCAGTGGAGCGGGTAGCGACCGGTCCAGTCCCGGAAACGGAAAAAAAGCTCGATCCGCTCGTTTTGTTTTAGGCGAGTGACGTCCTTTCGCGACACTTCGAAGTTCGGCGGCGGCATGCGGTTGCGCGAGAGAATTTGGTGCTCTTCGAGGTGAATGTGAATGGGGTGCTGCCAGTTGCCAGAGAGGTTCGTCAGCAACCAGTGCTCCGCAGTGTTCTGAGTCACCGTGAAACGAACAACGTCGCAATCCATAAACTGGCCGTTAATAGAAAACATTCCGTTCAGCCGGTCAAACTTGAATGTACGTGTGACGGCGGGCGTGGGCGCTGTGTCCGGCAGAGAGTAGAACTGCGGCATCGTGGCCGGATCTACGCTCTGGTCTTTCACATTCCGGTTGCCGCTGACAATGATCTTCAGCAGCAGATTCCCCTGGCCCGGCGCGGCGAGCACGGGCGGATCATCCGGGCCGAGGCCGCTGTTTTGCACCAGGCGGTCTTCGATGTACAGGGTTTGGCCTACAAACTGGCTGAAGTCGACGATCACATCGTAGCGCTCGGCCACGCCGATTGTGACACTCGAAACCTGCACGGGCTTTGGAAGCAAGTTGCCGTCATTGGCGATCGCCCAGAATGGAAGCGTGCTCTGGTCCTGAGCATTGGTCACGAAGAGCTGGAAAAAGCGCGAGGGCCCAACATTCAGCCAGCGGAACCGGTATCGGCGCGGCTGAACCTGAAGGAATGGCTGAACCGCTCCGTTGACGAGAAAGGTGTCGCCTAAAAGCCCGTCGAGGGCGAACATATCGAACGCCAACATTCCGCTGGAATCGAAGTTTCTGTCAGCAAATACCATCGGAATGTCGTACTGGGGGAAACTGGGTAGATGAAATCCCGTCGTTTCGTCGCCCGTGTCGAAATTGTTGAAGAACAAATGGTACCCCACCAGCCCCTTGTACGTGTTCTGCGCGGTGAAACCTACACGGTGGTCGTGATACCAGAGAGTGCTCAACGCTTCGTTGATGTCGCCGGTACCTGGGTGAGTCGAGAGTATGCCTGCGTACTGCATCGGATAGTGCTGGTCATACCAGTACAGGGGGCTGGCATTTTGCGCTGAAAAAAAGTCGCAGGCGAAGCCATCGCTCTCCGAAGGTGTGTGGCCATTATGAAGATGCCGGGTTACCGACGGCAGCCCAAAGCCCCCATTCTGGCTTGCGGGGGGCAATTGATTGAAATTGCGCACGAGAATAGGCTGGCCATAGCGCGAAACAAAGGTTGGCCCCGGGCTGATGCCGTCGTATGTCCATAACGTCTGCAAAGGCAGATTAGGATGGACGCTAACTTGCGCGGCTTGTGCGACCAGAGTGTAAAGTTTTTGAGGCGGAAACAGAGTTAGAGCCTGATGCGGGCGTATGCGAGCCTCGCCCGCAGCTGTGTTAGGTTGCACCGTTGGTGCGGGATTCAGGTTATTTGCCTCCGACTTTATGGTCATAACGGGCATTGCCTGCACGAACGGCGTCACCGACGGGCTGGCAGCTTGCATCTCCGGCACCAGCGATCCCCATCTGGCGCTAAGCCCTCTCTTGGCAACCAGATAGCCGGCGCTCGTCAGGAGACCCATCTTAAACAGTTGTCGACGGTCGAATCCGGCAGCGATCAATTCTCGCCGATTCTTCGCCGCGTTCTCCATTTCCTTCCATCGTGCCCTTGAAACCTTTTCCCCAAAGACGTTGTAATACATCGCGTTCCTCCGTCCTAAGCTTGACAAAGGATTTGACTTCGCCCGGGCTGAGATCGCCCGAACGGCATGCTAAGAAATACGGGGGTATGTCTGAGAAGACGGAAACCCAGGAAGGGACATCCCGCCAGCATCCGTGGTTGCCAACTGCGCCAGTTGGCAATCAACTCGCTCCGATGGCTAAATGCATTTAAAATTCCCATCGCTTGACACACCCAACTCTGGAGGCCCGCAGTAACTCCCCTTCGCACTGCGACCGAATTCAGATGCTATTCCGCTCTTCCACCACACACTACGGCTCATAATAGGAAAGATTCACGAGGACGCAGAACCTTTCACGCTCCCACGTGAATTTCTGTTAATTTTTGGCCGCGAGTTGAGTCAGGAGCTGTGGATTCGCTCTGCCCGCGCCAGTAAACGGGACAAGTTCTGGCTACCTAAGAAAGGCGGAACGAAGATCTTCTCGTCGCCTACGAGGTAAAGCAGCTTCCTAGTGGAGTCGATCAAGATCGCACAGTGGGAGCAAAGGCGCAAATGACGTTCGATTTTCGTTCGCAGAGCGGGCTCCAACTGGCCTTCGATATAATTGGAAAGCTCACGGACTATCTTGTCGCAACCCATGGCCTTGCGCATGTAGCTGTACCCAACTTCCATAATTTTTTGCATCGGCGTCCACTTCTTTTCGGGCTTGTGGAAAAATGGCGCTAACTGCTCTCGCATCTGGAGCCGGGCGCGGTGAAGCCGCGTGGTCGCGCTGGCTTCGCTGATTCCTAAGACCATGGCGGCTTGTATGGTCGTTAAGTGCTGCATATCGCGGAGCACGAACACCTCACGATAGATGGGGTCCATCGAGCGCAGCGCCCCACGGACCGCTGACCAGAGTTCCTTTCGCTCTAGCTCCAACGAGGGGAGATAGCGCCAGTCGGCATAATCCCGTGGCACGATCTCGCCTTCTTCCCCTGCCGTCCCTTCCGAATCTACCGCCCGATCATAGATCCGGTCTTTCAGTGAGCGCCTGCGCGCTTCGTTAATGGCAATCTGGAATAACCAAGCGCGGAAGCACTGGCCGTCCCGAAGTTGGTCCAGGTGCGCCAAGGCTTTCAGCATGGTCTCCTGCACCACTTCCTCGGCGTCCGCATTGTTTTGGAGGACGGAATAGCATATAAGACGCAGGCTCTTCTCGTGCGGATGGACGAGTTCAGAAAAAAGCTCGACCTCTCCCGCCTTCACGCGCTGGATCAGGGCTTCCTGATCGTCCGGGGACGTCCGATCGTGATCCTGTGTCACAGGCAAACCTCAGTGGCCTGAAAAAGCTAGGTGGAGGAGAAACTATGGGCGTATCAAAATGCCATGTCAACCGATATGTTATAAAAAATGTTAATATTTAATTAAAGAAATATTAATACAAGGGAATGTGGAGTGAGAAGAGCGGCGGGAAGAGAATCTTATTTATGAGCGGCGGCCTTTTCATAGGTTGGGGAGAGCTCGCGGAGCTGGGCGACGGCGGCGGGGACGACGCTCAGGGCAAACTCAATATCCGCGGAAGTAGTGTGACGGCCGAGGCTAAAGCGCAGGCTCGCGCGAGCTTCTTCGGGGGGCAAGCCGATGGCGGTAAGCACGTGCGATGGCTCGACTGCACCCGAGGAACAGGCGGCTCCGGTCGAGCAAGCAAGACCTTTCAAGTCGAGTGCAATGAGGAGGGCTTCGCCCTCGACGCCGGGAAAAATCAGATTCGTCGTGTTGGGGGTTCGCGGAGCGGCGCCGCCGTTTACACGCGACTGGGGAACGCGGTCCAGCAGACCTTGCTGCAATTTGTCGCGAAGAGCAGATTCGCGCCGCGCGTCATCCGCCAGAGACTTGCGAGCGATTTCCGCGGCCTTGCCGAAGCCCACGATGCCCGCGACGTTCTCCGTCCCGGGACGGAAGCCGCGCTGGTGATGTCCGCCATAGAGAAGCTGCCGCAAGCGCGTTCCACCGCGGACATACAGGGCGCCGATTCCCTTTGGCGCATAGAGTTTGTGCCCGGAAATGGAGAGGAGATCAACTCCCAAAGCGTTGACGTCGATCGGGATTTTCCCCGCGGATTGCACGGCGTCGGTGTGGAAGTAAACGTCGGCTTTTTGGGCGATGCGGCCGATTTCTTCGAGCGGCTGGACGGTGCCGAGCTCGTTGTTGGCGTGCATGATGGTGATCAAAACGGTTTCCGGCCGGATGGCGCGGCGCAGATCCTCGAGATCAATCTGTCCTTCGCGATCAGTCGGCAGATAGGTGACGCGAGCGCCTGCTTTTTCGAGTGCCTGGCAGGTGTTGAGAACAGCTTCGTGTTCGATGGCGGTGGTGATGACGTGGGGAGGCGAAGTTAATGAAATAGAGGAAGTAAAGGAGGTGAAGGACGAGGAGACAATGCCGAAGATAGCGTGGTTGTCGGATTCGGTGCCCCCGCTGGTGAAGACGATTTCCTGGGGGCGGGCGCCGATGAGGGCGGCGACTTGTTCGCGAGCGGTTTCGACGGCGGCGCGGGCACGCTGGCCGGGCGTATGGATGGAAGCGGCGTTGCCGAATTCGCCGGAGAAATAGGGAAGCATGGCGTCGAGGACTTCCGGCTCGACGGGCGTGGTGGCATTGAAATCGAGATAAACGCGGTTCATAAGGCTACCCACAGGATACTCCCAGGCGGGGAATTGTGGGGAGTGGACCCACCCCCACCCCCGGTGGTTTTTTGCAAAGAGTGCGGAAGCGCTTGAAAAGAAACTGGTTGAGCTTTTCGTGAGCGCAAAAGAGTGCGCAAGAATGTGAAAAGAAAGGGGATAGGGGATAGGCAATGGGGGATAGGTCTGAGGGAGACGCACTGCCGGAGATGTCGTCGATAAATCACGACCCATGCTAGCATGGATTATATGATTTGTCAAATACAATTATAGTACTAGTATTTAGTGAATTGCCATCTTTTGTTCGAAAGATTTTGCAAAGAGAAGAAAACAAAGGGGTAGAGGTCACTGTGCATCGTGGGAACGGTTTGCGGGAGGGTTCGAGTGAGAGCAAGAGAAAGAAAAAGAAACGTCAACTACCCCACCGTTCATCCCGCGGAGGCAGCGGGATGGGGCGGAGATGCACAACCCGCAAGAGTGGGGCACCCGCAGAAAGAAACCAGAGGCAAAATCAGAAAGGCCGCCCGTCCGCCAATAACAGTGGAAGTTAATGACAAAGACTCGGATGACAGCTAGGACTGTTTAGAAGGGCAGTCCTTGTTGGGGCAGAGCCAGACATCATCCAAGCGTATCTCACCGCGTTCTGCGAGATACAGATGTGTCGTACATTCGGTGCATCGTTGGATGGCAGTCGGTTTTTGCTTGACCCGTTTACAACTCGGATGTAGCCGTCCTCGACAGTGTAGCTCACAGCGCAGCCTTCCGATGGACAGGAATAACCGCTGAGGGTTGCGTTCACCTTCATGCGTTCACTATGAGAGGGGCAAAGAGGTACGGGAACGAGATGATTCATCTTTTTGGAATTCTCCGAAGCCGGATTTTAAGGTTTCGTCTATCTGCAACCGAGTCGGCAAAC
>Ga0209648_10003247_pt1 | contig 13640 bp, 15 predicted proteins | sample GraSoi2013_115cm_FD_185830 | JGI IMG/M metagenome (GOLD analysis project Ga0209648, IMG submission 185830) | Grasslands soil microbial communities from the Angelo Coastal Reserve, California, USA - Sample 9_17_2013_115cm (SPAdes) (version 2) | ecosystem: Environmental > Terrestrial > Soil >...
CGGTGAAAGTACCGGGAGAAATGTTCGACGGTGTGAAGGTAACAATCGATGGTGGTCTGAGCGTAGTTGCGACGCTCGAGTTCTTCCAGCATGATCTTGCGGAGATGGGTCACAGAGAAACCTCCTTTCTCTGTACCCAAACTAGATCACCCACCTCCAGAACAGCTGGCTCCATGACACGCGATAGCGTCCGTCGCACCAGCGACTTAGTTCAAGTCGGCTTCCGGGAAGTTGGAAATTGCGTTGGCGCTGGCCGCCGACTGCGGGCGAGTCACGGTCGACTCGTGAGCTACGTTGCGGGGAGCACGCCTGGGTAGGCGCAACCGACACGCTCCTGCCGAATCTTCATAGCTGAGAACCACTCGTCTACTGCGGTGCTTGGTTGCTCGTGGACGTTTGATTCAGCTCTTGCTGGAGCTGCAATAGTTGACGGAGTTGCTCAGCATTGGCTGAATTGGATGTTGGAACGCTCCGCGCACTTGGTTGCAGGGAACCCTGATTAGGCTTGGGTGTCTGATCGAGGACTACGTAGATGGGAGTATCCGCCGAAATCGTCACCACGATGTGCTGGGTGATCGCTAATCGGGAAACCTCCTCATCTCCAGCCTCGCCGACATTATTGCTGACGCGCTCCCGCATTAGGTCCGACTCGCTCAGCGGTTGGTTCAGACTGCCTTGTCCCAGCAACATCGCGCCAGCTTGGCCAATTCCTGACAGCGATCTGATCAGGACGTTCTTTCCCGTGTTCTTACCCTCAACTTTTCCTTTAAGCGGCCGCAAGTCTAAATCTGTGGCGGCGGCTTCGAGGGGAACAACTGCACCATCCGGCATCAACAGAGAATCGAACTGGATGTCAACGTAACCTGAACGATCTCCGTTCCGGATGTGCCCAACCGCTTTTGCTCCCGCAGGGACGATAATTTCTCCGTCCCGCTCATAGTTGTACTCGATCACCGCCAGGACCGGTGTTCGTACCGCCGTACTGGCAGCTGATTCCAGACGTGCACGCAATCGCGTACCCGTGGCCAGACCCAATCCCAGTTCCGATGCCGGATCATTAAAGAGTTCGCGTGCCTGAGCACTGGCCGAACTGGCAGAGGCGCTTCGCACATAGATCAGCGAAGACTTCTCCATAGCCTCGCGCTCTGCTTTACCCAAGTCTGGAGTCTCGGCGCCGGAACCCGAGCCCGGCTGATAAGGCTGAGCTTGCCATGTCTGCTGGTCTCCGAAAGGCGGTATCGATCCCAAAGTTCCCGCTCCGCTCGCCACCTTTGTCCCGGGTGCTGGCTTGGTCGCAGTTCGTTGTAGATCTCGTTCGTTTAAGAAGCCTTCGTGAGATTCTTTTGTGACGGGCCGACCAGAATCAGTGATCGGAAATAGGCTCTTGTCGTTGCTCGCGGTGCCGCTCTCCAAGGCCAGGTCTTCTGTACCAGTGGCGCCACGACTCTTCACTTTCTGTGGCGCGCCCCGATGGGGCATAGACGTAGCAACGAAGATCAGCAGCGCGATGACGATCGCTCCCGCCCCGATGATGACAAAGCGGTTCTGTTGGATCTGCTGCTTGGCTCTTCGTTTTGCTCTAGTTGCGAGCGCAGGCAATGGGGCGGTTGCGTCCGGAGGGAGTGGCAGGTCGTTGTTGCGAGCTTCATTTTCCGCTGGCTCCTGAATGACTGCAGCGTTGCCGTTGTCGTTGTGTCCGTTTGGATGAATCACTTTGCACCTCCCGAGACCGGAGCCACAAACGCAATCGGCGCCAGGACCGGACGGTCGACCTCTTCCGCTTGGGCAACCGCGAGCAAGAGCCTTTCCCTGGATTCTTTGAAGGTGGGACGCTCGAACACAACGATGCCGTCGGCTCTGGCGCCGGGCGCGAGTCTACGCGAGGTGATCCAGTAGTCTTTGATCGCAACCGGCTCGGCCTTGATCGCCTTTTGATGCTTGTCTTTCGATGTCCCCGCAAGCTGTATTTGCGGCGGCAGTACTTCAATGGTCCGTGCAGAAGAGTTCAGAACGGCGAACGGCACGGCCATCTGTTGCTCTTTCTCTATCGCCTGTCCTACCGCAACCTGGAGTTGCTTGCCTTCCCAATGTGGATTCTCAATCCGTTCTGTCCTGAGCAAATCCTGCTCTTCTCTGCCAGGCTTCTCCGGGGCAGGGCTGGTTGGCTGATTTTCTGCGGCAACGTTTTTTGTTTCGCCAACCACAAACACGGGATGAGTCGACGCAATCAGAAAGCTGCGCGGGCGCTCACAGTTGAGGACATAATCCACAGGCTCACTACGGTCTGACTTGCCTTGGCTCACCAGGCTCAGCGAGATCTCATGGCCTCCTCTGGTGGTAATCAGGGCGTTGGTTTGCGCAGGTTTTGCGCTGGTTGCTTTGAAAAACACCAATTGCGGCTCGGCTTCGGAGTGGTCAGCCTTAAAAGCACCCGGATCGCCCAGTACGACCGAGCCCACCTCCTCCAGCACCCGCACCGAACTGACGTATCCTGGCCGCAAGTGCAAGATCACGACTTGCTCTGGGTCAACACTCAAGCTCACGATTCGCGCCTGTGGAAGATCGGACTGCGCTGAAGCTATATGCAGCAGCAGCAGACTCGCCGTTGTCAGATGCACCAAACTCAAACAAATTTTCATCTCATATCTCTTTCCGAACTGGTGTTCGTAGTTCTTGGTTTAATTCCGGCCTGGCGGAGGTAAGTTGTTCTAATTCTTGCTACGTAGGCAATTACGTCGGGATTTCGATAGCCGAGGTCTCGGTCTGCCGATAACGTCTTCGCCGGCATAATAGGCGGCAGCCACTAGCCTGAAATCATTGTGAAACTGTTGCATCAGCCATGCGAGGTGGCGCACGCCCCCGGAAACGTTCTGATCGACACTGCACCGGTCTCTTACCCCGAGTCGCTGAGCGGTTAGGGGCATTAACTGCATTAGTCCTGCAGCGCCTTTGGGAGAGACCGCGCATGCTTGCCACTGCGACTCGCGTTCGACAATGGCGCGCGTACCAGCGCGACGGGAACCCGATAATGTTGGGCGTAGGCTACGACGTAGTATTCGGCTTCGAGCCGTGCCTGTGGTTTGGGCGATTGCGCCCAGCAGATCGAGATTGCAGAAAGCACTTGAGCCAAGATGAGTGCTGGCTTCATGCTGCGCTCCTTCGCAGAGCCTCGGCACTGTACTGCTGCGCGTCAAAGATCAAACTGGCAAACCCATCCCGCAAGAGCAGCTTGCGTCGATCGGCCTCGGTTTTAGCCAGCAAGGGCAGGAGAATGTCTCTCATTTCCGCCGTAATTTGTTCAGTTCCCAGAACTTTGAGTGCCTGCGCGAGATCGAGAATCTCTGAGACAGAGGGTGGTTTCTCCATGCTCCAGCCACGCAAAGCCTTGGCGAGTCCCGCCATACCGGCATGGAATTCGTGGCTTGAATCCGGTGTCCTCAGTGCCACAATCTCTGCTTCCCGTTCCGCAGTGGGGTGTTCAACCCGAAGGTAAAAACTGCGCCGACGCAGGGGATCGCCGATGCGCCTCTCTTCATTCGATGTCAACACAACGAACGGAATGCTCCTGGCTTTGATGGTGCCCAGCTTCGGAATGCTCAACTGCCACACGCTGAGCAACTCCAGCAGCAGTGCTTCAAATGCGTGGTCCACCTTGTCCAGTTCGTCGATTAGCAAGACACAAGGCTTTTCGCACCGCAACGCGCGCAGAAGCGGCCCGGCGCCGAAAAACTGCTGACTGTGCAACTCCGTCCGCAGGGATTCCCAATCCACGCTTACGGACTTGGCTTTGAGTTCAACGCAAAGCCTTTGAAGGGGTTCATCGAACTTGCCGATGGCCTTCTCCTCGTTGATGCCCTCATAGCACTGCAAGCGTTCGACTACGGTGTCCGCTGCATCCGCGACTGCGTACGCCAACTGAGTCTTTCCGCTGCCGGCGGGGCCTTCCAGCAGCAATGGCTTCTGCAGTCTCGCCGCCAAATACACGGTTGTAGCGGCAACCGAATCGGCGATGTAGCCCGTGGCCCTCAGCCGTTGACCAACCTCTTCAAGAGATGAAAACACGGTTGGCTCCTTGCCCGAGACGGATTTCTCGGTCGCGAGCGTCTGAAACGTAGACCGGAACGAGATTTCGGTCAAATCCCGAACGATTCGGGGTGCATTGACTGAATCATGAACCTCTACTACAACGCCAATGACAGGGCCGCGGTTGGAAGGGACAACCTGCAGGTGGCGGGTTCCTCTCAATAATGATTGGCCCAACCAGGGAATACCATGAATGCCCGATCATCCTTAGCAGTCGAGCTTGAGAAAACGCCGCACGCGTTGCGAGCGTCGGAGCTCGCAAATATCCTTTCGACGAGCAAGATGACCATCTATCGCCTTGTGGAACAAGGCGCGATTCCTCACTTCAGGGTTGGCGGGCTCATCCGTTTTGATCCGCAAGCGATTGCCGATTGGCTTCGCCGAAAGATGCCGTTGAACCAAACGGCCGCCTAGGCATGTGCATCGTCGGAGTCCGATGTTCGTCTCGGGAGAGGGAACGTGACATTGACCTTCTGCAGTGCTTCCTTGTCTCTGGCGGGTTTGAGGTAGCGCATCGTCGACTCCAAGTCCTTGTGTCCCATCCACGTTTGAACCGTTGTCAAATCAACTCCGGCGCGAAGATGCATGGTGGCGAATGTCGCCCGGAACTTATGCAGAAACCAGTTTTGGCAATATGGTCCTTTGGCGCAGCGCCCTTCCCCTGTGTCGCACAGGCCGCAATTCAGGCCGGCACGCCACGCTAAACTTTTGCATTGACGTAGAAAGTTGTGCACGATCCTGCCATTGCTGGTCGCGAAAACCAGCGCATGATTAGCGGATGCTGAGGCTTTGTGATGGCGCAAACTGTTCAAGAGGCGGTCGGGAATCGGAACCTCGCGTTCTTCCCAATCCTTCGGAATAAATCCCAGCTTTGGCTTTGCCTTCACCCGAACAACGTGATTACCGAAGTCAATGTCGGGCCACGTTACGTGCATTACCTCGCCTTCGCGAAAACCAGTCATCCAGAAGAATTCAAAGAGTACTCGCTTCCAAGAGTTGCATTGGGCGAGAAACGTTTCGATCTCCTCACCGGTGTAGACCTCAGGTTCCGTTTCCGTGTAGCGTGGCCAGTCGCGCTTGCGGATCAATTTAGTAATTCCGTTCGCCTTGAGCATTGAGACGACAACCTGCACCTTAGTCCAGATCGTGCGGCGGGCAAGGCCTCTGTCGGACAAAAAGCCCATGAAACACATGACGTCAGATCGTTCGACACTGCAAAGCGGTTTTTCACGACACGATTGGCGGAAATATTCGAGAGCGGTCTTGTACTGGCTGTACGTTTTCGGCCTGTGGTGTTGGCGGGTTTCCTCGATGAACTCGCGGCAAGCTTCAGCCAGGGTCGCTCCGGTCTGCTTGTCTTCGCCGACGATTTCGATTCCGAGCGCCTGGTTCTTGAGAACTTGCGCTTTGCGCTCTGCAACGGCAAACGCCTCGCTTGGATTCTTGCCCACTGACTCTCGATATCGTCTGCCATCGAGATACCACTCGATGTAGTAGGCGCCTTCTTTGTGCAGCTCGGGCCTGCCATCGATCAAGACGTAGTCTGGCCGAATTCGGCCATTGCCTGTGCGGACGACTGGACAGAAGCGCCACTTCTCAGACGCGGCGCCGCGCAGCTTCACGTACTTTGTGAGATTGACGCGCCCCGCATGGGACTTGCCGGTCCGCATCATAGGCCCTCCAAATCAGGCTTGGAGAAATTAGGTCCAAACGGAAATTCGGTCAAATTCTTCGGGCGCCGGGTCGGACGCGCGATCTGTCTAAGAAAAATGGTGCGCGGGGAGAAGGCAATTAAATGTGGCTGGTAGCACTGGGCGCTGAATTGGGCGCCTGTCTGGCGGTGAGGGGCGAGCCTTCGCTCACCGTTGCGCGAGTTTGTTCTCGGACTAAAGGAATGGGGAAATCGCATCGCATACCGCCCCTGAAGTGGATTTTACGGTATGGACGACGGTATGGATGGCACTTAACTCATTGAATGCAAAAAAACTGGCGGAGAGAGTGGGATTCGAACCCACGTTACCCTTTCGAGTAAACACGCTTTCCAAGCGTGCGCCTTCAGCCACTCGGCCATCTCTCCGGCGCCGTATGAAGCGGTTGTTCTGATTCTAGCAGCAGCGCTGCGTGCCGCAACGAGGTGAAGGCACTACAGGTCCCTCACTCCGTTCGAATGACAATCTGAAAAGGTTAGCTTTCCTCGGGCTTGTGCAACTGCTGGGCCAGATAGTTCTCGTAGGTCATCTCTTTGATCGCGTGCAATTGCCCTTCCAGCCAGTCGATGTGGTGTTCCTCATCCAGCAGGATCTTCTCCATCAGCTCGCGCGAACCGTTGTCGCCGGCGGCCACGCTGGCTTTGATTCCGTCGTTCAAGCGTTTCACGGCCGTGTATTCGAGCTGCAGATCGTTCTCCAGTTGCTGCTTCAGGGTCTGTCCGATATTGATCTTGAAATAGTCGGTCATGTTGGGAGCGCCATCCAGCAGCAGAATGCGTTCCATCAAAATTTCGGCATGCTGCATTTCTTCGATGGATTCCTTGCGGACTTGCTTCGCCATCCGCTCATAGCCCCAGTTCTCGCACATCTCGGCATGAAGGAAATACTGGTTGATCGCAGTGAGCTCAGCTTTCAGCACTTCGTTTAGGATGGCAATGACTTTGGGGTCGCCTTTCATGGTTCGCCTCTTTTGGGGGGACAGTTCTCAGTTCCCAGTCCTCAGTGAAAAAACTCAACAGTTCTAACTGAGAACTGAACAAAGAATTGTACTAGAAGAAAAGAATCAGGAGCGGGATCCCGAAGCAGCGGCTGCGGTGTTGGGCGTTTCCGGCGTCGCCGAAGCGTGCCCATTGGTTGGTTGGGCGGGCTGGGCCGGTGTTACCTGACCCACGCCCTCAACCACGCGGTGACTCAGGCAGTACAGCGCGAGTTCCAGACGGTCGGCTACTCCGAGCTTATCGTATACTTTGCGGAGATAATTCTTCACCACCTGCTCGGTGGTACCAACCCGTAGGGCAATCTCTTTATTCTTCATACCCTGGGTGACGCAGGAAACGATGAGCGACTCTTTGGGCGTGAGCGACACTTTGGGACGCGACCCGGCCGGACGCAAGCCTTGCGTGCGATAGGCGTTCATCACCCACGCGACCGCGCGGCTATCGAGCCAGGGTTCGCCTTGGGCGACTTTTCGCAGGCATTCCACCAGCATTTCCGGCTCAACTTCGCGCGAGACGATGCCGTGTGCACCTCGCCGGAACAAGTCGAGCGTCATCTCCTGGTCGGGCTCCTGCAGCACGACCACCAAACGACAGGTCGCGCTTTGGCGGAGAAGATCGGTAACTGCGTCCGCTGGAGTCGGGGCCAGGGCCGCTTCAAAAATGACTATGTCGGCGGAAAATTTTTGTATGGCGGTAACCGTCTGCTCGAGGCTCTCGGCCTGGCCGACAACTCGGATGTCATCTTCGAGCGCAAAGATCTTGCGCAGCCCAGCGCGGAAAATGGCCTGCGTATCCGCAACAATCACACGGATCGTGCCTTTGCCACCCTCAGGCTGAAGGCCTTCGCCTGGCTCGACACTGACCGAAGTGTTGACCGAAGTGCTGCCCATCCGTCCTCTTTTCCAACTTTCCCTGCGCCCTGCCTGCGGGCGGAGGGGAGATGCGGCAAGCCGCGTCTCCACGGCAAACTACTTGCGCTCAAAACGGTACTCGTCAATGACCACACCGACTCCACGCCGGCCACCATCTTCAAAACTGCGCACCACTCGTCCGTGACAATCCACTTGAACGTCGGCTTCCGCGCCGACTACATCGGCGGGAAGAGAAATCGTAAAATCGACAGCCGAACCTACGGGCACATCGGCATCCATGCGGAACAGGACGCCGTTGGCGGAAATGTTCTCGGTCTCGACCGTCCTTCCCGTAACTCCAGACCCCGCGACTCCAGCCGCGGCGGCTGCCGACGTCGACTTCAGTGCCACCGGCAGTTTGATGGGAAAGCGCGGCGCGCCTTGCACGTCCGTATAACCCCTTCGATTCTTGCCGACTTCAGCAACGGTTCCCTTGGCGGTTTCAGACACGTTTGCGACGACCTTCCTTCCGGTTCGTGCGGTGCACCACTCCGAGTGAGCATGTGCACATTTCAGGGCCAGATTACATCCCAGCATCTACAATGCAAAGTTACGGAAGTCATGGAACAAAGGCGGCGAAGTGCCGGTGGTACAGGGACTTAGGGGCATACCAAAGATGCTGTGTGCGCCGTCACTGCGGCAGCAGCATTTAGCCCTTAGCATTTAGCACTTAGCAGTCAGCGCTCAGCGTTCGGCCCCGTTGCTGATCCTTCGGAGGTGTACATGGAAGACTTTTCGAGACTTGATGGTTTGGGAGAAGGCACATGCACTTACTTTGGCCAGTTATCGCGGTACAGATGGATTTCCTAGGCAGGAAATCTATGGCCTCGTTAGCCAGATCCGCCGATGTTCGGCTTCGATCGCGGCCAATATCGCAGAGGGATGCGGTAAACGTAGCAATGCCGAGTTCCAGCGTTTCTTGCATATCGCCGCCGGATCGGCCAGCGAACTCGAGTACCACTTCCTGCTCGCTAAGGATCTCGGTTTCCTTGCCGACGAAGAATACAAAAAGCTCGATCAGTTCACCGTTGAAGTTAAGAGAATGCTGGCTGGTCTCATTAAGAAGGTGGAAGCTGATCGGCGGGGAACTGAATGCTGAGTGCTGACTGCTGAGTGCTGAATGCTCAGAATTTTGTCGCTTCCGTAAAGTTGAACTCTCGGACCTTCATCGTCGGCACCACCATGTCGAACGATTCCTCTCCGCTGGCACGAGCCGGAACACTCATCGCCTCCACGTTCGACAACATCGAAATCAGGCTTTGGTTAAAGCGAAAATTGCGCAGACCACACTGGATCTTGCCGTTCTCCACCAGGAACGTCCCGTCGCGGGTCATTCCGGTCACGATCTTCTCGTAGGGATCGACTTCACGGATGTACCACAGGCGCGTGACCAGCACGCCGCGTTCGGTGGAGGCGATCATTTGCTCGACCCCCTGAGGCTTCTCGGGCCCGCCGAAAACAATGTTCATGGGCATCTCGCCCACCTCGTTCGGCAAGGGAAATCCATGCCCAGTGGGTTCGATGGCACCGACCTTGCCCGCATATTCCGACCTCTTCATCTTCTGTGCGGTGCCGCGCGCGTACACCACGCGCTTCACCACGCCGCGCTCGACCAACTGCACGCGCTGGCGCCGCATTCCCTCGCCGTCGAACGGCGAACCTGCCTGCAGCGGATGCGCGACGTCATCGCAGATGTTGATGTTCTCGCCAAACAGTTGGGTACCGATGCGGTCGTTTAGAAACGAGCGTTGATCGAGAATCGCCACCCCGCTGAAGTCCCAGAACATGAAACCAACGATGTCGAGGACAGCGGCTGGTTCAAGGATGACCGTGTACTTTCCGGGAGCAATCTCGCGCGGATGGACTGACTCGACCGCTTTTTGCGCAGCCGTTTCCGCGAGGCGGGCCGGGTCGAGGTTGCGCATATCGGGCGAATTCGATTTCTGCCAGCCGGAAGAATCCTCGGCCAGCATGGTGATGGAAATCTCGGCCAACGTCTGCTGATGCCAACTCGCTAATCCGCGCGAGTTGAAGATTCCTTCCCCGGATTCTGAGTTCGAGTAGATGCCAGCTGTAGTCACTTTGTTCTTGCCGGCAACGGACACGACGCTCTTGACCACCTCGGCGCGATCGGCCGGAGTAATCGCGGCCGTCTGCTCAAAGAACCTGGATGATGGAGCGACGGGCGCCTCGCCCGTCCTTCCGCCGGCTTCCTGGGCATCCGGCATGGGCAACAAGTCCGAGTCCGGCGCCTGCACTCTCGCGAGATTCTCCGAGGCAGCCACTGCTCGCTGCAAACTCTCGTCGTCAGACTGATTAGCGGTGGCGCGCGCCGTCCGGCCGGCAAAATTCGTGCAAATGGAAACGACAGAGTTCTCTTCCTCCACATTCTGATGAATGGTGTTGTTGGCGAACCGCGTCAGGGCAAAGCGGGAGGCGGTGAAGATGGCTTCAACCTCGTCGGCGGACGAGAAGCGGCGAATGCGGTCGAAGATGTCGGCGGCCTTTTCTTTTGTCAGCATTATTGGATCGTGAGTGTCATGTTGGGCTATCTCCCCGGGCTAGGGCGGATAAAGGTCCAATCCAAGGGGCACGCCGAGTTCGGCGAGTCGGGCCAGGGTAACGCTGTCAAGCGTGAAGCCGCCCTGCCCGTTCATCGAAGCGAAACCGCAGAACAAATCAACCCGGTATTTTCCGGAGAGTTCTCTGATGACGTCACGTTTGGGTTCGAGAGAGTCAAGCAGCCACTTCAGGTGCTCGACCATATCGCTGCGGTTGCTCAGCGGGCTCTGAAGAAGCCAGCCTGATTCCTGCCTCACGCTCGCGTGCGCCGGACTCAGCAACTCGCCCTTTAAGTACGTGTGCGTGGCTTTCAGGCCAAGCGCTGATCCGATCTCCTCGGGCTGGAGCGTGCCGCCAAAGATTCTCAAGCTTGCTCCCGACCACTTGCCCTCGTCATCCATATCCATAGCAACCTTCCCGGGAACAATTCAAATGAGTTTTGGTCAACTTCCCTGGTACGCCGAGCCGACGCGAATGTTTCGAAACCGGGCTGGGCTTGCGCCGTGTCCGGTGCCCACGACCTGCTGCGGCTGGCCTTTGCCGCAGTTTGGAGTTCCCCATAGCGTCCACTCGTCGCGCGAGCAGATTGCGTCCATCGAATTCCAAAACTCCGTGGTGATCCCGGAATACGAAGGATTCTTCAGCATCCGCACGCGCTTACCGTTTTTGATCTCCCACGCGATCTCGCATCCGAACTGAAAGTTGTAGCGTTTGTCATCAATCGACCAGGACTTGTTAGTCTCCATGTAAATGCCATCATCGGTCGAGGCAATAAGCTGCTCCAAGCTCAACGGCTTTTCCCCAGGCAGAATGCTGACGTTGGTCATGCGAATCATGGGCAGCCGGTTCCAACCTTCGGCGCGGAGAGTTCCTCCGGAGCGCGTGGCGCCGATGGTGTGGGCGGTTTCGCGCGAACTCAGATATCCGGTGAAGCGTCCATTGCTGATAATTGGCGTTGACTGCGCGGCTACGCCCTCGTCGTCGTAGGCGAAGGTTCCCAGGCCCGGCCCGTGTTCCTGACGAGCGTCGGCAACGACGTTGACCAGTTCGCTGCCGTAGCGCAGGTTCCCCAGTTTCTCGAGAGTTAGAAATGAGGTACCCGCAAAATTTGCTTCCATGCCGAGCACGCGATCCAGTTCAATCGGATGCCCGATGGATTCGTGAATCTGCAAGCCCAGTTGCGAGCTGTCCAAAATAATTGTAGCCGTGCCTTCCGGACATTGATCCGCGTGGTGCAAGGCGACGGCTTCTTCCGCCACGCGCCGGGCATTCTCCACCAATTTCATCTCTTCGATCAGTTCGTAGCCGCGGTTCTGCCATTGCCCGCCGAACGAGTTCGGATAGGACCGCTTCTGAATCTCGGAACCAGCAAAGGCATACGCTGTGTATCCTGCACCGGTCGAATACTTTGTCTGATGAATCTCAGACCCCTCGGAAGAAAGAAACCACGACTCTTCGCGCTGGAAGTGCATGCCGGTTTCAGCGAGCGTGACGCCCGGAACGGCGCGCATCTCCGTGTCAACCTTCAGCAACAGATCGAGATTCTGCACCACCGACGTGGTGAACGGATCGACTCTGTGTGGTGTTGTCCACTCCGCTACCACCGCGGGTTCGGGAGCCAGTCGAACGTCTTCGCGCTTCACACGCGACGAGGCTTTCGCGATTTCTACCGCCCGCGAGGCCGCTGCTTCCACAGCGGCGCGTCTCAAATCCGCAGACGCGGCGAACCCCCATGCGCCTTCCGCTATTACGCGCACGCCGATGCCCAGCGACTCGGACTCCGAAGCATGCCCCACTCGTCCGTTTTTGGTGGTCAGCGAGCGGTTGCGGATCGCGACCACACGCGCGTCGGCGTATGTCACTCCTCGCACCGATGCGGCGGCTAGAGCTTGGTGGGCAGCAGACTTCATTGCAGATTTAACCTATCACGAGAGTTGCTCAGGCCTCTACGCAGCGAACTGAAACGGTTGGTGTGGGGACGGGCGTCTCGCCCGTCCAAGCCGAGCACAGCTCGGCAGCTGCCGGTGGCCATACTAATTCTGGATTCGCGATAAAGTCAGTGCATGCCAGGCGCGGCAACCGCCAGCGGAGCCCGCTTGCGCCTAACATCGACGAGAAAGCGGCCACCCTGTAAATGGTCGCCACGCGACTCCGCGCCCTCTTCGTTGCTGCCGCCGGGATCGGTCCACATGCTGCCGACTTCCACTTCGCCCGAGCCGGCCGCCATCTTGGTAGGCTGGCGCCGCTGCTTATCGACGTAGGCCTTGATCACTTGGGTCGCCAGACGCGCCGCCAGTTTCCCGTGCTCACCGCCTTCGAACAGCACGCACACGATGATGTCGGGATTACGTCTGGGCGTGAATCCCACGAACCACCCGTTCTGAGCGAAATCTTGGTTGTTCTGATGCTTCGCGCGCAGGGCCAGCGACACGATCTGTGCCGACCCGGTCTTGCCAGCGATGTCGATTCCCGGGATCTGTGCTGAGGGAGCCGTGCCTTCCGGCAACAGGACGCGGCCCATCGCGTCGGTGATTGTGTTCCATCCCGTCGGGTCAAACGGAATGCTTTTTACTTCGGTATAGTGCGTGGTCTCGACGAATCCCTGTGGCAAGTTTGTCGGATTGATTACGTGCGGCACAACCATGCGGCCATCCATCGATATGGCGCCGATGGCGCGCATCAGCTGCACGGGAGTGATCGCCACCGCGCCCTGGCCAATGCCAACCGAAATCGTTTCCCCGGCGAACCATTTCTGCTTGAAGTTGCGAATCTTCCATTCTTCCGAGGGCATCACGCCGCTCACTTCGTTGGGCAAGTCGATGCCGGTCTTCTGGCCCAAACCAAAGGCGGTCGCGTATCTTGCTATGCGGTCAATGCCGAGTTTTTCCGCCAGCGTGTAAAAGAAAACATCACAGGACTGGTAGATCGCTTTCGTCAGTTCGACCGCGCCGTGGCCGGTTTTCACCCAACATCCGAAGCGCCGGCCATAGAATGTAGCGCCCCCGTTGCAGTGTACGTTGAGGGTCTGGGCAATCCCTTCCTGCCACCCCGCGGTTGCCATTATGATCTTGAACGTGGAGCCGGGAGCGAGCTGGGCCTGAATCGCCTTGTTCAGCAGAGGCTTGTCGGGATCGTTGACCAGCTTGTTCCATTCGTCCCGTGAAATCTTCACCGCGAAATCGTTGGGATCGAAAGTCGGGCGGCTCACCATGGCCAGGATTTCGCCGGTGTGCGGATCCATCGCGACGATCGCGCCGTTCTTCCCTTCGATTGCCTGTTCGGCCGCGATCTGCAAATCGAGATCGAGGGTCAGCTTTAGCTGCTTACCGGGCTCGGCGGGAGTTTCATCCAGCCGGCTCACTTCGCGCCCGCGGCTA
>Ga0209648_10003249_pt1 | contig 13636 bp, 7 predicted proteins | sample GraSoi2013_115cm_FD_185830 | JGI IMG/M metagenome (GOLD analysis project Ga0209648, IMG submission 185830) | Grasslands soil microbial communities from the Angelo Coastal Reserve, California, USA - Sample 9_17_2013_115cm (SPAdes) (version 2) | ecosystem: Environmental > Terrestrial > Soil >...
GCCGTTGTTGAGGAGCGCGCAGTCGCGGCGCTGCGGACACCGGCTTGTACGGCCAAAAAGAGGGAGCGGTTGATTGCAGTCTGCGCAACATAGACTGCGATGCCTTCCTCGGTCCGAGTGCCACATGCATTCGGGCCCGCTGGACACGAAAACGCGCGGGCGATTGCGCCGCCTTTCGCACATCTGCCGCCGAAGGAAACGGGTCACGCCCGCCCAATTGCCTGGTCCGGTCACACCAGGGACAATCGGCCAGATGGCGACCGTAGTAGTGTTGGCTGTTATGCCGGCATACGCTCAGGCAATTCTGTGCTTCATCGAGCGCATCGGCCCAATGTTGCGCATCAGGCCGGGCCGAAGGATCGCGATGTCCTTCCTCAAAGCAGCGCACAAATAAGCGCTGCAGCGAAGGATTCAATATCCCAAAGGAAGGCGCAATCGGCATGGGCCGGTAGGGAACATTGTTTTTCTCCGAATACGTAAAGTGACCCTGGCGAATGCGCTCTTCATAGGGTGGAGGATCACCCGAGCCCAGGAAGACGCCGGCAAAGGGATGGGTCCCTTCCATCAGCAAGGCAAAGATGATCACAGCCAGGCCAAAACAATCGTGCTGGCTGGTGCGGTCAACCGTGGAGAGATCGCAACTCTGCAGCTCGGGCGGCGTATACTCAGCCGTTCCCACCGGACAACGGTAGACGCGGCCATCTTGTGGATCGCGCACCTGGAAAGAATCGGTATCCACCAGCGTCACCAGAGCGCGCTCGGAGGCGAGGACGTTGCGGCAATTCACGTCGGCAATCACCCCGCCGCGTTTGTGCACCGCGCCGAAAGCGGCCGCCAGGTTGCGGGCGGTCTGATGAAGATAACGCCAGTTGAAGAGCGGGCAGAATCGCCGCCGGGTCCCAGGATTGTAAAAGTCAATGATCGGGGACATATCGTTCACCCGGGTCATAAGAAAACCGACGACCTTCCCGTTGTGGTCCTTGAGCAAATCGAGGGGCCAGGCAATGGAAACGTGTCCCTGGGCGGCCATTGGATCTTCCGGCGGATGAGCAACCATGAGAGCAAGCTTGCGCGCGTGTTCTTCGGTGGGCTGGTGGTAAATTTTCGCGACCAGGGACGAGTCTTGCGGGACAGGGTAGATGCAGCCTTCGCCTCCACAGGTCAAGGCCGACGACAGGCTGAACGTGATCAGCTTCCCGGTATTTGTTCGTTGTAGACGCATGCCAATGTATTCCGGCGCGACCTGCCTGGCAACTTCCGATAACGGAGTCAAATCATGCTACCGTTCGGCTGTGCCCGGGGCCATGATTTTAAGCTCGGTGGTACAAATCTTACGTTACGGCGAAGATAGGCTGCCGGAGGCCTTGAGTTTTTTGGCACGATCAAAATCCTGCTGGGCGCGGTCGTCTTGCTTGAGCGCCTGGTAGGCCAGGCCACGGTTGTAGTAGGCGTCGGCGTCATTCGGGTCTAAGCGAATGGCTTGGTTGTAGTCCTGAATTGCGCGCTCATATTGTTTAAGATCGGAATAAATCCAGCCACGGTTATAGAAAGCCTGAGGGAGATTCGGGCCTAAGCGAATGGCTTGGCTATGGTCCTGAAGGGCGCGCTCATACTGCTTGAGACCCTGGTAAGCGAGGCCACGGCTGGTATAGGCCATGGCAAGATTGGGGTCGAGGCGAATGGCCTGGTTAAAATCTGTGATAGCGCGCTCATATTGTTCGAGAGCATAGTAAGTAAGGCCGCGAGTGGTGTAGGCTTCGGCGTAACCAGGTTTTAAGCGGATGGCTTGGTCAAAATCCTTTAAACCGCGCTCCACTTGATTCAGTTCGTCGTAAGCCAGGCCGCGTTTAATGTAGGCCTCGGCGAACTTGGGGTCTAAGCGGATGGCCTGATCGAAATCCTGGACCGACCGCTGGTATTGCCGGAGAACATTGTGCGCGAGGCCACGATGGAAATAGAAACCAGCGTCATTGGGATCTAAGCCGATGGCATGGTCGAAATCTTGAACAGCACGCTCATCTTGGTTGAGCTCGTGGTAAGCCATGCCACGGTTGTTGTAGAAATAAGCCTCCTTGGGGTCCAGACGAATGGCCTGGTCGCTCCTGGTATTTTCTCTCGTGTGCCAGCCGCACACCTTCATCTGAGGCCTCATCGGCGGGCGAAGTTTTCTTGTTTTTATTTGCTAACCCGTCGCCTTCCCAAATTATCGGTTTGTTCGCCTTGTCGTATATCTTTTTGTTATCAGGCCTTTCTTTTCCCCATGTTTGATCCAGGTAATCTTCCTCGGCAAGAAACAATGCCTGTAACTTCAGGTTCTTCCCCATATCTTCAGGACGGGGATGTGCGATTTTCCTGCGCACCTCGGCAATATCGAGAGCAGTCATGAAAACCACGACTGAACCAGGCTTATTCTTGATGCTGTAAGCATTAAAAGCCACCAACTTACCTTCACCTTGGTTCTCAAAAGCTTCGCTCTTAACCATCGCCCTGCTCTGATAACTGAATCCGTTGCTTCCATTGGCTCTGTCTATATCATCAAGCGTGGTGACGCCGAACTTGAAGCTGGGAAAATCACTTTCGGCGCTCTCCGGCTCCTGGTTCCAATCACACTCAATATAGACAATGCGATTTGTCCGGCTGGCATAAGTAACCGATACCTCGTTACCGTTGGCCAGCCTGTACTTCACCACCTTCATAGAACCAAGCCCGGCTCTGGCAATGAATTCGAGATTGAGCTTTTCGAGCACGCTGGCCGGATCACCAACATGGATTCCAGCAATGGCTTGCGCGAAGGAGGCTGGCGCCAGCACCGCCAGGACACAAGTGAAGACGAGGATTTTGAACATACTGATACTCTGATATTCGTAAAGTGGAAAAAACTTGAGGACTATCCCACCCCGCTCAAGCTTTGCGTAAAGCACAAACTATCGTGTGATCTTCACGCGAAAGGGATAAATGCGAGAGATGGCACTGCCTGCCTCGCGGGAGCGGCCTTCCAGAGTAAGAAGATAATCATCATCGTGCAAGAGGTTCGAGGGCACGCTGATACCCAGCGCGTTTGACGACACAGGCGCAAGATTGCCCTCTTGCCACAAGATCCGTCCATGGGAATCAGATAGGGTGGCGCGATAGTTCCGCAAATCCTGCAGATCGTCTCGATCCACCGAGAGCACCACCCACTGTGATGACCGTGAAATCACAACCCGGTTGACCGGTTCAGAATCGTTGAGATCGCCTCCCCTGACGGTGACTAACGCGAATATGGATGCCACGGCAGGCAGCCCTGCTGCAGTTTGTCCCCCCGAAGTTTGTTCAGAAGACGCGTTGGTGTTGCCAGCGACAGCCGTGGCGGCGCCGGTCCTGGGCGACGATGTCGGGCGTGGTTCGGGAAGCGGTTTCGCCGATTCCGCGCTGGCCAGGGGTTCGTATGCACTTGGATGCTGTGGAGCCGCCGCGGCCGCCCTTGCCTGGTTGAGTTCAGCGTGCGCAAGGCGCAGCTCCCTGATTAAGAAAAAGGTTGGCACAGCGAAAATAACAGCACATGCGGCCACCGCAACCAACGCCGGACGCCAACTGAAGCCAGCCAACCATCCCGATCCGCTGACGGACTGAGGTTTGACTGCATCTTCTGCGGTCACGGTCTTGAACGCCTGTTTGAAGTCTTGCGTGGTCTCCAACTGCTCCTGGCACTGAGGACAATCCACAAAGTGCTCTTCAAAGCTTACGCACTCTTCGGATGAGAGCTTTCCCATCCCGTATCGAGCGATGATGTTGTGCTCGTCTATGTAGGAATGGTCCATGCTACGGAGCCCCCCTCTTCTGGCTCTTGCTCACATTCATAAGGTGTGGACAAGAATTCATTTATCTCAACCTGGTATGCTCTATTTTTTGATGGTCTGTTCACACAGCTCCCTGAAGCGCTCGCGTGCGCGATAAAGTACCCGGTTGAAATGCAGGCTGCTCAAACCAAGATCGGTGCAAATCTGGTCTTTTTCTTCTTCGGCGATGTAAAACCGGTAGAGTACCTCGCGGTCCCTTTCCGACTTCAACTCCTTCAATACCTGCCGGATGGCCTTGGCTTTCTCTTTCTGCAACAGCAGGCTGAGCTGATCGGGGGCAGGGTCGGGAAGTGGCCGGGTGGCTTCCATATCCTCCAGCGTTTCACGCCGCGCTGCCTGGCGGAAATAATCAATCGCCAGGTTTCGCGCCAGGCTGCAAACGAATCCGGAGAGCCTTTCCGCTTCGCGCAAATCTCCTCGCCTGACTTTTTCCAATACCAGCCGAAAGGTTTCCTGGCAGAGATCCTCGGTGACACAAGGGTCTTTGACAATCCGCCGAACGATAATGGTCACGCCCCGGGTGTAGCGGAGAACCAACTCCTCTTCCGCGCTTCGCTCGCCGGCCAGGATTCTTCTCACCAGATCTGCTGGTTGTTCATTCCCCGCGGCAGTAGCTTCCGCAAATGTCATTTCCACTCGCCCTGCAGCGTGAACCCGGCCCAGTAGTACGGGGCCGACCAGCGCTTTTCTTTCGACAAATTTATCTGGGCCTTGCGCAAGGCCGCTGCCGGCGGCAAGCCCTCAACCAGCATGGCTGCATAAAACTGCTTCATCAGCTCTGCAGTGGCGCGGTCGGGCACTCGCCACAGACTTGCCACCACGCGGGGCGCGCCTGCGTACATGAATGCACGCGTCAGGCCAACCAGACCCTCACCTTGAATCCGTTGCCCTAGGGCGGTTTCGCAGGCACTGAGCACAACTAAATCCGCCGGCAAGTTCAAATTGTAGATGTCTTGCAGGTCGAGAAAACCGTTTTGCGGCTCTCCTTGCGGGTTCACCAGTGACAACACCAGGCCTGACAACTCAGGGTGCGTGCTGTTCACCAATCCGTGCGTGGCAAAGTGCACGATTCGATATTGCGCCAAAGTTGGACTGGTCGCCGTGGCGCGGCTGGCGTCAAAATCGAGAGCCTCCAAGGCTTGTCCGGCCTGGGTTACCGCGAGAATGCTTTTCGCTTCCTGCCGTGTGCTCAACAGACGAGGCAGGTAAAGCGTACCCTTGGCTGTCATGCCGAGGTCAGCAGCCGAGCGGGTCAACAGGTCGGCGGTGGAATCTTCGACGATTGCCGGCTGCGTTCCAGTCGCGACTGTGCTGTTTTCATTTTTCGCGGGATCTTTTTTCCGGAGATCATTGGGGGCTGCCGGTTTTAGCCGCTCGTCGTTGCTGTCGAAGACCGGATCAGCCAGTACCGCAACCTGCTTGGGCGCCGGTGTTCGCGTCTCGGTTTCTTTGCGCAATACTGCGAGCGTCGAAGCCGAAGGTAGATTAACAATTTCATGTTCGGCAATCAGAGGCGTTCCCTGAGAAGTTCGCAGCGCGGCAAAGGGGACATATTGCAGCGCGCCATCGGCGATGATCACCAGCCGTTTTTTCCCCAGGTGCCCAGCGACCGCGCCCAGCAAAGTGCGGCTTAAGGCTGCGGTGGATTCATAACCAGCCGCAGGGCTGTTGACACTCAACTCTTCATAGGCGCTACGGGTGGCCTCTTCGATCGCGGTGCTCTTCGGAAGCGGATAGACAGCCAGCGAATCTTGCGTTACCGCGAACAGGTAGCTGCGCTCATCGCCCAGAGAATACGCCAGCAGCAGCGTATCGCTATCGAGCAACTGCTGAACTTCTTTGGCGCTCAGTGAGTGCGGCTGGGTCAAGGCGGTGTAAGCCGGACTGCTTGCCCGGATTTGTTCCTTGGTATCTTTCTGCTGCGCCAGAAGTTTTTCGATCTCCTGGTTGGCGGCTGTTGCCTGCTCATCGCTATGCGGGCCGCTCAGTAAACGGATGCGGCCGTTGAATTTGGCAGTGAGATCGGCTGCAAGCGAACGCTCCCGCTCGAGCAATGCAGCGTCTACCCCGCGGTGAACATCAATATGCGCTTCAGCCAGCATCTCGAGCATGGTCCGCGCCCGCGAACGCTCCAGCACTTGAAAAGCCTGCTCCGGCTGCTTCTGGCGGATGAGCAGATCAATGTAGTCCTGATAACAACCGAGATATTGCGCACGAAAGTTGGAGCGAACATCTTCAGAGCCGCCAAGATGGGCGGTCTGACCCTCCAGGGCGCGTAGAGCTTGCTCGAAGAGCGGCGCGGCGGCATCGAATTGCTGCTTGTGTAGCATCATACGAGCCAAAGCCGCCAAAGTCTCGGCGTAGTCCTTGCTTTCGGGCGCCAGTTTTTCCCAAATCGGTAAGGCCTGGCGGTAATATTCTTCTGCTTTCGCCAGATCCGCACGATCTCGAGCCACACCTCCAAGGACGGTGAGGGTCTCTGCCAAAGCAAGGCTTTCGGGGGCCTGTTTTTGCTTGATGGCCAAAGCCTGGCGGCCATACTCCTCCGCCTTCGCCAAGTCTTTGCGATCCCAAGCCACCGTACCAAGATTACTGAGACTGGTTGCCACATCGAGGCTGTCCGGCGCCAGCTTCTGTCGGATGTCCAAGGCGCGGCGGTGGTAATCCTCCGCCTTGGCCAGATCGCCACGGTCCCAAGCCACATCACCCAGGTTGTTGAGAACGGATGCAACCTCGAGGCTGCCAGGCGCAAGTTTTTCTCGGATCTCTAAGGCTTGATCGAAGTATTCCTCCGCCTTCGTCAGATCGCCGCGGTTCTCGACCACCAGACCCAGGTTGTTGAGGTTCACAGCAACATCGAGGCTGCCGGGAGCAAGTTTTTTCTGGATGGCTATGGCCCGGAGGCCATACTCCTCCGCCTTGGCAAGATTGCCGTGGCGCCAGGTCACGCTACCCAGGTTGGTGAGGCTGGCGGCGACATCCAGACTACCGGGGTTCAGTTTTTCTCTGATTTCTAACGATTGGCTGAAATACTCTTCTGCCGTGGCCAGATCGCCGCGCTTCCAAGCTACAGTGCCCAGGTTACTAAGACTGGTGGCGACATCCAGACTGCCGGGAGCGAGTTTCTCCCGGATGGCCAAGGTTTGGTGGTAGTAATCCTCCGCTGCGGCCAGGTCGCCACGACTCCAAGCTACAGTACCCAGGCTATTCAGGCTCTCGGCAACATCCAGACTGCCCGGGGCCAGCTTCGTTCGGATGTCGAAAGCCTGCTTGAAGTATTCCTCCGCGTGGGGCAGGTCGCCGTGACGTCGGGCAAGAAGACCAAGATTGTTAAGGCTCCTTGCCAGGTTGAGGCTGCCGGGAGCGAGCTTTTGCTGGATTGTCTGGGCCTGGGAATAATATTTTTCAGCATTGGCCAGATCGCTATGCTGCAAAGCTGAAAGACCCATACCAGCGAACGTCTCTGCCAAAAGCAAATTTTCAGGACTTAGTTTCTGGTTTTCCTCGGCTGCCTCCTGATAGTATTTCTCCGCGTTGGCCCAATCACGTTGCTGCCGGAACGCATCGGCCCAGGCTTGCAGCAGCTCTCCTTTGATCTTCGGGCCGGCATCTGCGGCCTGTGCAATTACTTCTTCATAGGCTGCATTAGCTTCTTTCCACTGATGCCCGTTTGTGAATGCGTTTGCAGCGCGAGAGAGCAACCACAGATGCAACCATGCAGGCGCAGAATGATCCACCTGGCTGGCAGCGGATTGCCAGCGCTCAGCGGCTTCGGTTAGTTTGCCGGTTTTGGCCAGATCACGGCCTTCCTGGTAAAGCGAAATAAGATTTGAGGGAAGATTCGGCCGGGTCTTGAGGCCCCATGCACCGGGCGTAAGGATCCATGTATGTTTCTCGGTTCCGCGCAAACCTTCGAGTGTGATGGTCCCACGCGGGGCCTGTTCGATTTCAATTTGGGAAACATCAAATGGCGATGCGATTTCACCCTTGGCATCACCACGGACCCAGCGCAGCAGGAGGTCGCCTGCCTGCACCCCTGCTTTTTCAGCGGAAGAATTCTCCGTGATTTTTTCGACCACAGCTCCTGGGTTGCGGTCCATGGAAGTGGAGGCCGCCTTTATTTTTTCTTGTGCCTGCGGCCGTAACGGGTAGAGCAGAGTCACACTCAGAGAGAATGTGACGATAAATCGGTTTAAAACTGTATTTCGATACATCGTATGTGAATGGAACCGCACTCTGAGATGCGAGGTATTCTCAGTTCCGACTCCTTATTTCCACTAGGTTTTATTGATTGGCCAGGAGAACAATATTATACCTGCAAAAAATCCCGGGTTCCTCGGCAAGCACAAGTGCTGACTGCTATGAAATGGAAGCGCTTGTGGAAGGTGTTCGTGGAAGGTTATTTCCACTCGCCTTGCAGCGTGAATCCGGCCCAGTAGTACGGCGCTGACCAGCGCTTTTCTTTTGACAAAGTTACTTGGGCTTTACGCAGGGCGGCGGCTGGTCGTAGCCCCTCGCCCAGCATTGCTGCATAGAACTGTTTCATCAGCTCCGCAGTGGCGCGGTCCGGTACCCGCCATAAACTTGCTACCACGCGGGGCGCGCCTGCATACATGAATGCGCGTGTCATGCCAACCAGACCTTCCCCTTGGATCTGCTGCCCCAGGCCGGTCTCGCAGGCGCTGAGCACCACCAACTCTGCCGGCAAGTTCAAATTGTAGATATCCTGCAGGTCCAGAAAACCGTTCTGCGGCTTCGCTTGCTGATTCACCAGCGACAACACCAGGCCAGATAACTCCGGATGCGTGCTGTTCAAAAGTCCGTGCGTGGCAAAGTGCACGATTCGATATTGCGCCAGAGTCGGACTGGTCGCGGTAGCGCGGCTGGCGTCAAAATCCAGGGCCTCCAAGCCTTGCCCGGCTGATGCTGCCGCCAGAATGCTTTTCGCCTCCTGCCGTGTGCTGAGCAACCGGGGCAGGTAAATCACGCCTTTGGCTGTCATGCCCATATCAGCGGCCGAGCGAGTCAATAGGTCAGTTGCGGAATCATCGGCGGTTGCTGCAGTGCCGCTTTCGTTTTGTGAAGGATCGTTTTTCTTGGGATCGTTGCCGGTTGCCGGCTTCAGGCGCTCGTCGTTGCTGTCGAAAACCGGATCAGCCAATACTGCAACCTGCCGTGGCGCCGGTGTGCGGGCTTCGGTTTCTTTGCGCAATATTGCCAGCGTCGAAGCCGAAGGCAGATTCACGATCTCGTGCTCGGCAATCAGTGGCAATCCCTGGGGAGTTCGCAAGGCGGCAAAGGGAACGTATTGCAGCGCACCATCGGCGACAATCACCAGCCGTTTTTTGCCCAGGTGCTTAGCGACTGCGCCCAGCAACGTGCCGCTCAGGGCTGCCGTGGATTTATAACCAGCCACCGGGTTGTTGATACTCAATTCCTTGTAGGCGAGGCGAGCCACTGCTTCGATTTCGGAACGCTTCGGCAGCAGATAAGCTTCGAGCGAGTCTCGCGTCAGCGCAAACATGTAGCTGCGCTCCTGGCCGAGAGCGTAGGCCAACAACAGAGTGTCATCATCAAGTAACTGCTGGGCTTGTTTCGCGCTGAGAGGTTGTGGCTGAGTCAGGGCGGCATAGCTGGGGCTGCTTACCCGGATTTCTTCTTCCAGATTTTTCTGCTCGGCGAGAAGTTTATCGATCTCCTGGTTGATTGCTGCTATCTGCTCATCGGTATGTTTATCACCCAGCACCCGGATGCGGCGATTGTATTTGGCCGAGATGTCGGCTTCGAGCGAACGTTCTCGTTCGAGCAATGCAGCATCCACTCCTTTGCGGAGATCAATATGGGCCTGGGCGAGCATTTCCAACAGACTCCGCGCCCGCGAACGCTCCAGTACCTGAAAGGCGGTCTCGGGCTGCTTCTGCCGGATGAGCAGATCAATGTAATCCTGATAGCAGTTGAGATATTGGGCACGAAAATTCGAGCGGACATCCTCGGAACCGCCGAGATGTGCGGTCTGTCCCTCCAGAGCGTTCAAAGCTTGTTCATAGAGTTGGGCGGCAGCATCCAATTGCTGCTTACGCAGCATGATGCCGGCCAAGGCCGCCAGCGTTAAGGCGCGGTCCTGACTCTCAGGAGCCAGCTTCTCCTTGATGGCCAAAGCCTGGCGGAAGTAATCCTCCGCTTTGGCCAGATCGCCGCGTTTCTGAGCCACAAGCCCCAAGGCTTCGAGGCCCAAGGTAACATCGAGGCTGCCCGGAGCCAGTTTCTCTTTGATGGCCAACGCCCGACTACAATACTCTTCCGCTTTTACCGGATCGCCGCGATCCAAAACGACCAGACCCAGGTTGTTGAGAGTCATGCCAACATTGAGGCTGTCGGGAGCCAGTTTTTCCTCGATGGGCAAGGCCTGGAGATAGTATTCCTCAGCTTTGGCCAGGTCGCCACGATCATGCGCCACCAGACCCAAGTTATTAAAGCTTATGGCGACATCGAGGCTGCCTGGAGCCAGCTTTTCCCGGATCGCTAAGGCTTGGTGATCATATTCTTCAGCTTTGGCCAGGTCGCCACGATCGGAAGTTACAAGACCCAGATTATTTAAGGTCATGGCGACATCAAGGCTGCCAGGGGCACGTTTCTCTCGAATTGCTAAAGTTTGGCGGAAGCGCTCCTCCGCCTTGGCCAGATCACCACGTTTCCAATCCACAAGACCAAGGTTATTGAGCGTCGTGGCAACGCTAAGGCTACCAGGGGCGTAGTGCTCCCTGATAGCCAAGGATTGATGGTAGTATTCCTCCGCTTTGGCCAGATCACCACGATCAGAAGCTACAAGACCCAAGTTATTGAGACTTATGGCGACATCGAGGCCGCCAGGAGCGAGTTTTTCTTCGATGGCTAAAGCAAGGCTATGATAGTCCTCCGCCTTGGCCAGATCACCACGCTTCCAGGCCACGAGACCCAAGTTGTTGAGGGTCATGGCAACATCAAGGCTGCCAGGCGCTAGTTTTTCCTTGATGGCCAGGGCTTCATGGAAATATTCGTCTGCCTTCGCCAGATCACCACGATCTGAATTGACCAGACCCAAATTATTGAGGCTCATGGCAACGTCGAGGCTGCCGGGGGCAAGTTTGTTACGGATGGTTAAAGCCTCGTTATGGTACTTCTCCGCTGTTACCAGATCCCCGCGACTGCGGGCAACCAAGGCCAGATTGTTGAGGCTCGTGGCAACATCGAGGCTGCCCGGGACAACTTTTTCCTTGATGGTCAGGGCCTGCTGGTAGTACTGCTCCGCCTTATCCAGATCGCCCTGAGCTCGAACTACATTGCCCAGATTGTTGAGGCTCATGGCAACTTCGAGAGTGCCCGGAGCCAGTTTCTCTCGGATGGCTAATGCCTGGCTATGATATTGCTCCGCTTTGGCCAGATCACTGCGAGCTTGAGCAACATTGCCAAGGCCATTGAGGCTCTTGGCTAAGTTGAGGCTGTCTACAGCCAGTTTTTGCTGGATTGCCTGTGCCTGGGAATAATACTTTTCAGCATTGGCCAGGTCACCATGCTGCAAAGCTGAGAGACCCATACCATCGAGCGTCTCTGCGAAGAGCAAGCTTTCGGAACCTGATTTCTGAATTTCTTCTTCTGCCTTCTGATAGTGCTTCTCTGCATTTGCCCAATCGCCCCGTTGCCGGAACGTAGCGGCCCATCCTCGCAGCAGCAGCCCTTTTAACTCCGGTCCCGCTCCTGCGCCCTGTGCAATTACCTCTTCATAAGCGGCATCAGCGTCTTTCCACTGACGACCTTCTGCTAATACATCCGCAGCGTGAGCAAGCAACCACAAGCGCAACCATGCCGGAGCAAAGCCGTCTATCTTGCCGGCAGCGGCCCGCCAGCGCTCAGCGGCTTGGGTTAAGTTGCCAGCCTTGGCCAGATCATGGCCTTCCTGATAAAGCGAAAGAAGATTTGGTGGAAGATTCGGCCGGGTCTTGAGGCCCCAGTCACCGGGCGCAAATATCCATGTTCGTTTCTCGGTTCCGCGCAGTCCTTCGAGTGTGACTGCGCCGCGCAGCGCCTGTTCGATTTCAATCTGGGACACATCGAACGGCGATTCAATTTGACCTTTGGCATCGCCCCGGACCCAACTCAGGAGGAGGTCTCCTTCCTGCAACCCTGCCTTTTCAGCCGCAGAATTGGCCGTGACTTTTTCAACCACCACTCCTGGCTTATAGCTTGGCGAAGCGGCGGTTTGTTGCTGGCCGGCCGTAGTCTGGCCGATGGCCAAAAGAGTCAGCAATAAAAATGTCACGGCTGAAATGATCAGGTTGTGGAGCCTCACAGGGGGTATCCTCACAGGTCGCTGAAATCCCTCGCATTATAACCGCATAAATTCCCGTTTCCCACCGAAGCAGGATTAACGCGGTTTTTACATCTTGCCGGTGGCAATCTCACATCTAAAATTAATGCAGGGCGTCGTCAGGCGCTTGCGTACCATTTTCTGTGGAATTACAGTAAACCTAACCGCATTCTAAAGATCATCCATAACGCAACGAAGGAGATTCAAAATGAAATCTGCCACTTATGCCACTTCAACTCCGGCGACGGTTCAAGCTCTTGGTTACGCGGCCGTGTCAGCGCAGAGTGCGCTGTCGTCGTTTTCTTTTCAGCGCCGCGAACCCTTGCCTCGCGACGTACAGCTTGAAATTCTCTACTGTGGCGTGTGTCACTCGGACTTGCATACCGTCCGCAACGAATGGCAGAACACGGTTTATCCGTGTGTGCCGGGTCATGAAATTGTAGGGCGCGTTACAAACGTGGGCGCAGAGGTCAAAAAGTTCAAGCAGGGCGACCTGGCCGCGGTCGGCTGCATGGTTGATTCCTGTCGCACCTGCGAGAGTTGTAAACAAGGTCTGGAGCAATACTGCGAAGTCGGCTTCACCGGCACCTATAACAGTGAAGACAAGCACCTGGGAGGCATGACTTACGGGGGCTACTCCAATCGCATCGTGGTCGATGAACACTTTGTCCTGCACATTCCAGACAAACAGAACCTCGCCGGCGTGGCGCCTCTGCTGTGTGCCGGCATCACTACGTACTCGCCGCTCAGGCACTGGAAGGTGGGCAAGGGACAAAAAGTGGGAATCGTGGGACTCGGAGGCCTGGGCCACATGGGCGTAAAGATAGCCAACGCCCTGGGGGCCTATGTGGTGCTCTTTACCACCTCGCCCAACAAGAAGGAAGACGGGTTGCGTTTGGGCGCTCAAGAGGTGGTGGTATCAAAAAACCAAAATGAGATGGAGAAGCACCTCAACAGCTTCGACTTCATTCTCGACACGGTTTCGACCCAGCACGATATCAACGCCTATCTGGCTCTGCTCAAACGCGATGCAACGTTGACGTTGGTGGGGGCTCCTCCCGAGCCGCCGGCGGTGCAGGCATTCAGCCTGGTCTTCAAGCGCCGGAGCTTTGCCGGCTCGCTTATTGGCGGCATTGCTGAGACCCAGGAGATGCTGGATTTCTGCGCCAAACACTCGCTCACTGCCGATGTTGAAATGATACCCATTCAACAAATCAACCAGGCATACGAGCGCATGCTGAAGAGTGACGTGAAATACCGCTTCGTCATTGACATGGCATCGCTGGCGAAATAGTACTTGGCGTCCGCAGTGTTACAGTGCTTGTAGAGAAGAGGGCAATTCCTTATCATTAACTTCCGAAAATTTATAAACCCAATCTACGCCCTCGGAACAAATGAGTAAACTCGTGACCAAGCACAAGATTGCGGTAATCCCCGGCGATGGCATCGGCAA
>Ga0209648_10003252_pt1 | contig 13630 bp, 13 predicted proteins | sample GraSoi2013_115cm_FD_185830 | JGI IMG/M metagenome (GOLD analysis project Ga0209648, IMG submission 185830) | Grasslands soil microbial communities from the Angelo Coastal Reserve, California, USA - Sample 9_17_2013_115cm (SPAdes) (version 2) | ecosystem: Environmental > Terrestrial > Soil >...
GCTCGGCCGTCAGCTTGGAGAGATCCACGCCGGGAAGCTCGCTGGCGCGCTCCGCGTTCTTCAGAAAAATCTGCCTGGTGTCCTCGAAAGTTTCCACTTTGACGTTGCCGATGGAGAGGCCGAGGAGCGAACGGATTTCCGTTTCATAAAGGACAGGATCGCGCAGGCCTTCGTGCTTTTGAACAATGCGGCCTTCCGCGTCCAGCACGAAAGAAGTAGGAAGCGCGGCGATGCCGCCGTACTGCATCCGAATGTCGTTGGTGGCTAGAGCGACCGGATAGTTAATGCTGAATTTTTCAACAAAATCCTTGATGGCGTCTTGATCGTCGTCGTCCACCACCAGGCCAAGAATCTGGAGGCGCTCTTTGTATTTGTCCTGCAGTTCGACGAGATCCGGAATTTCGGCGCGGCAAGGTCCGCACCAGGTGGCCCAAAAATTCAAAAGAATGACTTTGCCTTTGGAGTCGGCGAGCGCGACCGGCTTGCCATCAAGGCCAGTGAGCTTGAATTCCGGCGCGGGATCCGGGTTGCGGACAAAACGGATCGTGGGTTGCTGGTCCTGCGCCGCAGTAAATAAAGGAAACAAACAAAGTAGCAGCGCAGCGGTGAAAAAGAGAACCCAGCCGGATTCGAGAATGCGTCTCACGGTGTCCTGTATAGGAAAACATAGCGGAGGAACAACGCCAAGAGGCAGATTGAAATTCCTAGGTATCAATTAGCGCCCATTGGAGCGGAAAGAAGAAAGTTGTGCGCGGTTGCAGGCCCGCCGCTAAAGTGAATGGTAAGAAGCCTGCGGATTGTGGATTTGCAGAGACAACACAATTTTTTCGAGCTGCCGCATGATCTTGAGTTCGTCCGCGTCCTTGATGCTGGGTTCAAGATCAGGATTGGAGCCGGTGACGAGTTGCAGAAAAAATTCGTAGCAGGTTCCTTTGGAAAAACCTGCATAGTCGCGGTCGAGATCTCCCGTGCCCATGGCGGCAGAACCTCTTTGCCGCCAATTAAAGACTGTGCCCTGAATGGATGTTGAGCCGAAGGTGTACCCCTCATCGAGAGGGACAGCAAAGGACTGACACGTTTCGCTCGTGACTCTAGGGTTGACAATAAGCTGGAGAGTGCCGCTGACGAAAGTAGTATTGGGATACGCGTCTGGAGGAATCGTGACAGTCGCGACGAGTGTGGCGCCGGGCTGCTGTGCTCCGAGTTTCTGCCGCGCTTCGAGAATCGGGGCGTCCTCTGGTCCGAATGCATCGTCCAGGAAATAGTTTCGCGGATAGCGGAAAGTGACGCCGTAATTCGGGTTGTTGTAGGTGGAGAAAGCGGAATCGTGCAGCGCGTGCTTAGCGCCTGTGGGTCTAGGGCCTTGCGCCGCTGCGGCGGATGGTTGAGCGGGCACAGACTGGGCATTGCCGTTCCGGCACCCGGAAAACCAAGTCGTGCAGAAAATTAGGAGAAAAGAAATAGTGCATTGCCGCCAGTGGAACATGGAAATGCCTCCCCATTCGAATCTCGAGTGGTAGAGGTGCAAGAACATAGCCGAGCCCTACCGCGCTGATTTTGCTCGAGATAGGGACGTTGGCCAGCTTGCAGCAGCGTGGCTTTGCATCCACGATGTTGACGGAGAGACGCGCTGGGAGCCGTGGCCAGGCGGACAGGCATCTCGCAGGTCACGCGTAGAAATGTGTGGAAATTATGGCTGCGAACCAGCCTCTCTTCCCTTGTAAATATTACAATCGCGAAACGGGAAATGCGCCCTTTCTGCGTACTGGGACTTACGTTCCGAAGAGCCGCATTCCGTTTCAAACTCTTCAAAACTCGCGGCTTACCTTCCTTGGCGAGATAAGTGCATTATCGCCGGTGAAGGGGGGGCAAAAATGAACACCGTAATCTCCGTCGAGACCGCGATTTGTTCAGAACATCAGAGGCTGCTCGCAGAGTGCGAGAGGGCCTTGGAAACCTGGAACGAGCACCGCGCCGAATACTGTAAGTCTCATCCGATCACAAAGAAGGCGGGTGACGAACTCTTGCGATTGCAGGCAAACTACGCTCGGGCTTACACAGTGTTGACGCGCCATGAACACAACTGCTCGCTCTGTCAGTGGGCATCAAGAGCAAGTGAGCATGATTCTGCGATTACTTCGGATACCTACTTCGAGAGCATAGTGTAAAATTTGAGCGGCGGCCAATTTGTGATGTGAAAGAATTGGATTTTCTGAGCATGGCAGAACCCAGCCATTGAAACCCTCCAAGTCCGGCTTCCTGGCGGTTTTTTTCATTAGTACTTGCAGTACTCCAAAATTGCACCGAGCCTGAAGGATTTGCCACCACACGCCCGCGGGAAAATCACTATCCACTTTATTTTGAGACTGTTACAAGCGCAGCAGAAGGCGGAAGGGGTGCGTCCAATTCTGGTGGGAGGTGCTTATGATTCTGACCAAACGGCACTACCTTATGATGGGGGGCGCGCTCGTACTGGCTGCGGCATTAACATTGTCTGCCGCTACGGTGTGGGGCGCGTCTGACCCGGTGACAGTACCGGAGCACACGGCGATCAACGTCCGGCTGGACCAAACCGTAGCGACAAACCGGAGCAGAGCGGGAGATCACTTTGAAGCAACGGTCTCCCAGCCGGTGGTCGTCGACGGCAAGACGGTGATCCCTAAGGGTGCGCACGCCGAGGGGCTAGTCGTGGACTCGCGGCAATCCGGACGGCTGAAGGGCCGGGCGCGGTTGCAGCTTGCTCTGCAAACCGTGGACGTGGATGGACAGAACTATAACGTCCGAACCCTCTCGCACCCGAGAATCGGTCGGGACCACAAGAAACGCAACTGGGCGTGGATCGGTGGCGGAGCCGCCGGGGGAGCCGTGATTGGCGCCCTCGCCGGAGGCGGTACCGGAGCGCTGATCGGCGGACCGGTGGGTGCAGGAGCCGGAACGACGGTTGCGTTGCTGACAGGGAAGAAAGACATCAAGCTGAGAGCGGAAACGCCGCTCAAGTTTGAACTTGCTGAACCTCTGACCATCAACGTGAAGGGCTGAGATTCTTTTCAGACTTCACACGCACGGTCGAATGGGCGGGAGCACTTCGGTCCGAAGTTTGGCCGAAGGCGCCCGCCCTTCTTGTGCGAAACGAAAGAGACAGGCAACAAGGGAAACGATAATCGGAATGTGAAATGGTTTTTCGGGCTAGGTGCGTCGGCGGGTAACAAGTCCGAGCGTCTCGGCCCAATGCTCGACCGGCGCGTTGAGCCGAAGCCCCAGAACATAATCCTCGCTAGGGAGCTTCCTGCAATAAACGACCGAGCCCTGCAGACAAAGTCCGGGCGGGGAGGAAACGAGTACCATCTCGCCAGGCTCCCAATGCCGCTGCGTGACTAACTGAATCCCTTCTCTGCTCACATTCTCTGTCGGAACAATTTCAAAAACTCCCGGCTTGTGGAGGCTGGTAATCCACAGAGGTGCGTTCAGGAGGTCGCGTGGCTCAGACCTGGGAATCCTTTCGGGCGCGCCGAATAACGCTACGGTGGCGCGATCGGAAGATTCCTCGCGGACGCCTTGAACAGGGAGCGTGGTGCTCATCATTGGGGGAGAGTAGGGATGATGAGGAGGAAGTAGAATCCGGCGTGTTCCTGAAATCAGGGTCAGGTAAATCCTCTACTGGCAGGCAGGGAATAGGCGTTCAGACGCGTGCGAGAAGCGTGAGAACTGCGACCCGCGGTGCTGTTCGGCGGTGCTCAGTGCGAACAGTGTTCCTTTCGTTCCATTGACGCGGCGGAAGAAGCGCGGCACAGTAGGTCTATTCGGTGAAAGGGTGCTCTCCGTGACGAAGTGCCCCGCTTGCGAACGCAAGGTTGTTACACCGTTTTTCCTCAATGGGGACGCGTGGAGATGGCTTGCTTGTCCGCATTGCGCGGCGAGGCTGGAGCGGAAGAAGCCGCGCCTGGTTCTTCCAATGACTGGTTTTTTTCTCGCCCTACTGGCGCTCGGCAGATTGGGTCACCGATTCGCAACCGTTGCCGAGGCGCTGATGATTGTGATCTTCGTGGTGATTCTAGTTGAGTTCATGCGTCCTGAATTACAACTGCGGAAACCCCTGCCGAAGCCAGAAATTGAATTGAAGATTAACGCCCCGCCGAACTAGCAAACCATCTGACCTTGTATTAAGTCTGAAGACTGCCGCAGGCGCGGGAAAAGGCAAAACCCGCAGCATCCCGGACCGGGTCCTGACGGGAGTCGGGATCTTCGATGGAGGCAGGCGCCACCGAAGGCCGCAGCAGTCGACCGGTGGCAGCCGCGTGTTTCTCACGCTCCTTGGGACTTGGCGCGTTTCTCCATGCTTTTTTCCAGGCCTTGAAACTCGAGCGGCAGATGAGCGTCGACGAGCGACGCGCCGCCGTCGGCCTCGATCAACTGGCCGGTAATCCAACCAGCTTCTGGCGAGCAAATGAGAGCGACGACATTGCCGATATCCGCGGGAGTACCGAGGCGGCGCATGGGCGTCCAGCCGCGTTTTTGCCATTCGCGCACGCCCGTTTGGAAAGCTTCGGGCAAACTGTTTAGCACGCTGTCCTCGACCCAGCCGGGACTGATGGAGTTCACGGTAATGCCGCGCCCTGCCAGAGCAACCGCAAAATAGCGGACCAGCGACTCCATTGCGGCTTTCGCGGCGCCCATGGCCACCCAGGGCTGCCAACTGCCGAAGCGTCCACCGGGGGCGAAGGTGATGGCGACAATCCTTCCGCCATCGGACATGAGCGGAGCGGCTTCGCGAACGGCAACGAGAAACGCCTTAGCCTGGGAATCGACGGCGGTGTCCCATTTTTCGAGAGAGATCTCCATGGGAGCTTCGTAGAAGGTGGCGGCTTCCGTGCGGGCGTTGCTGACGAAGATGTCGAGCCCGCCGAACTCCGAGCGGACCTGCTGAAGCATGCGGCGAATCTCATCGGGCCGGCAGACGTCGGCTTGCACGATGAAGCCGTTGGAGCCGAGAGCGCGAATTTTTTCGAGAGTGGCCCGGGCAGCTTCCTGGTTGCGGTAGTAATGAACGGCGACGCATGCGCCCCTTTCGGCGAGCTTGAGCGCGATGCCGCGGCCGATGCCGCGTGAACTTCCAGTGATGAGAGTGTATTTTCCCTGGAATGACATAAGGACCTCCTGTTGGAGCGCATGTTAGCGCCGTGGACGGGCGGGGTCAATCAGAAGAGAGTGAGTGATGATGATGCTCAGGAAGGAGAAGCCCTGGTGGCGCGGATGGATGGAGCGGCGGAATTGCGTTGACAAAGATAGGGTTAGGGAATACTGTCGGCGACACTGGCCGGTGCCGCAGGCGCAAGCCTTATATTCCAGGTTACCCACTAGACAGAACGCCGTATCCCCTCACCATCCGCGACGTGCGAGTGAGCGACGAGGAACGACCTTCCGACGTGTTGCACTGCGCCGCAGACGGGCCAGCCAAGGAGAGATGCATGAATAAGCGAATGATTGGTGTGGCAGTGGGCCTGGTGTTAGTGGCGATTGCGGTGGTTAGTTCGCCGATTGCTTTTTCGCAGATGGAACCAACGCCAACGGTTTATACGTATGTAAGCCAGTTCCAAGTGCCGCGGGCGACTTGGGCCTCATACTCGGAGGATACCGAGAAGACGGTCGTTCCGATCGTGGAGAAGATGCTGGCCGACGGGACGATTCTCAGCTGGTCCACCTTTGAGCAGGTGATACACACGCCCGACGGATATACGCACGGGGCGGCGTGGTCGTCGACCTCGATCGCGGGGTTGATGAAGGTCCTGGATGAAATCCGCAAGGCCGGTCCGCGGCCCGGGCAAATCGCCTCCACCAAGCACGAAGACTTGTTGATGCAGTCGACGATGTACCACGCCGGTACCGGAACACCGACGTACTTGCGAGTGGTCTGCTCCATGGCGAAGGCCGACAAGCCGGAAGCTTATACTGCAATGCTCAAAAAGCTCCTGGTGCCGACGTTTGAAGAACAGCTCAAGAAGGGCGTGGCTTCGTTCTGGGCCGTGGACGAGCAATACGTAAACACTGCGCCGCAGTCGACGCGCTGCGTCGTCATCGACTACCCCAATGCCGAAGGCATGGACAAGTGGGCGACAGCCATCAGAACGACGATGAGTAAGTGGAGTCCGGCGGAACGCGCGGAATTTGCAGCCGCTTCGGTGCCAGACAGTCGACGCGACTTCCTGGCGCGGATCACGCACTCCGGCCATAAATAGCTGATTGCAAGGTGACCTTAAGAGGAGGGGGTGAAGTTGGCTCCCTCTTTTTTTTCGATCAGACATCCTCCACGGATGTCTGGTTAACCATAACCGGTGACCCTCCCCCCGGTTTTTTGTAAGTGTTGCATCTAAACGAGTTAGCGTTTCCTGTAAGTCCTTTAGATGCAACACTTGTGGGTGGTCGCGTAAGTGTTGATTCTAAAGGGACTTAGGTTGCACCAAAATTGTGCAAGCAGCGGTTTGTTTCGTAAGTGTTGCGGATAGAGGACTTAGGCTCAAAAGCAGGCTCCAGAAAGCAAAAACGCCAGCAAGGTGGCTGGCGCTCTCCGGTTCGGGCGCAATATTACCCAAGAAATACTTTACGCTGGGATTCCCTTTTTGTCAATAGAAAATTGGAGAAATCGCGGACGAGGCCTCGGTGGAATGGCGGGGGAAAGTCAAAACCCGCAGCGCTTATACCTGCGTGGCACGGGGTTAGGTCAGCGGTAGATTTCCCGGCGGTGGCCGACGCGCAGAACCAGAATCAGAAGTCGATTGTCCTCGATTTTGCAGATAAGACGGTAATCTCCCACGCGGTATTTCCAAAATTCTCCGAGCTTTGAACCCTGCAGGGCCTGGCCGATGCTGCGCGGATTGTCCAATCGGGCGACGCGTTCGTAGAGAAACTTCAGGATGCGCTTACTCTGCTGCGGGTCGAGCTTGCCCAGTTCGCGGTCGACCTGAGCGGAGAGTTCAATCTTCCAGGCCATGCCGCTTCAAAGCATCTTCCAGTGGAATGGTCTGCTCTTCCCCGCTGCGAATGCGAGCCAGAGTGCGCTCGGCCAGATACAGGTCCTCAAGATCGTCGAGGTGCTCAATCAGCGCCTCGCGGACATAAAAGGTCTTGGTGCGGCCGGTGCGACGAGCTAGTTTTTCCAGGCGTTTTTCGATGGATTCTGGGAGGCGAATCGCAAGCATGAGAACCTCGCTATACGAGTATAGCACAAAGTTAGGGGCTAAGTATTCGAAGCTGAGGACGTTGATCCGGGTGGCGCACGCGTTGGATAGCAGGGTGGAAATCAAGTTGGTGCGGAGGAAAGGGACGAAGGCGCGGCGCTCAGCGTAGGCGATAGGAGCCCCTCAAGTTCCCTCGGGGTGAACCGGAGCCGAGGAAAACGAGGAGGCCGCACTTCGACTCAACTCAGTGTGAAAGGTCGCGGAGGACTTGGAGTTGTTGGCGGATTTTGTCGCGGATGTGGGCGTTGACAGAAAACTAGAAACTAGAAAGCAGAAACTAGAAAACGGAAATGCGACTCGGATGGAGTTTGGCCAAAGCGCCGGCGTGGGCGTAGACGTCGGCGAGAGGGAATTCGAGGTTGCCTAACGATTGGATCACTTGCAGCACGTCGCCCTTCGTTCCCTCAGATAAAAGGGTCCAGTTTAACTCAGGGTTTGTAAGTACAAACCCTGAAACCCGCCGCGTTTTTCTACCTGTAATTTTTCCAGTGGCCGGAGCCGATTGTAGGAGGCTCGCACTTTCTGCGCAGTCTGCGGCGCCCTAGAAAAGTCAAAGCAGGGCGGCAACCGTCAGGTGCACCTGGTATAGATTTGTGGTATATACTATTGAGTGGAGGCGGCCGATGGGCAAGAGCGGAGTCGCGAAGCTGTTTCGCAATGGGCGCAGCCAGGCAGTGCGGTTGCCGCGGGAGTTTCGCTTTGCGGGAGATGCCGTGCGGGTGCGCAGAGTGCCTGAGGGTGTCCTGCTGGAACCACTCATTCCGGATGTGGCCAAGTGGTTTGCCGAGTTGGACCGTCTCGGCGGAGGGTCTTTTATGAACAAGAAGGGCCGAAAGCAGCCGGCCACACCACGGCGGAAGATCTTCGATTGAGCGTTCTCTAGTAAAAGGGCGGCGTGAACTACCTATTGGATACCAACGTCTGCATTGCACTTATCAACGGAAGACCTGCTGCCGCACGCGTGCGTTTTGAGAAGGCGGTGGACGCCGGGGCCCAGGTGTTGGTGCCGACGGTGGCGGCTTTCGAACTTTGGTACGGGGTGGCCAAAAGCGGACGCCCGGAAGCTAACGCCAGGGCCTTGCAAACATTCTTTGCGGGCCAGGTGCGGCTGCTGGCATTTGAAGAGGAAGACGCGCGACGGGCCGGTGAGGTGCGGGCGGCCCTGGAAATCTCGGGAAAGCCTATTGGAGCGTATGACTTGTTGATCGCAGGGCAGGCGATGCGGCACAAGCTGACGCTGGTCACCGCAAACGCGAGAGAGTTTGGCCGAGTGAAGGGTTTGCTTTGGGAGGATTGGGGCAAAGGGTAAGGGACGAAGGCGCGGCGCTCAACGTAGGCGGTAGGAGCCGGAGCCGAGGAAGGTGAGGAGGCCGAGGTCGCGGAGGACTTGGAGTTGCTGGCGGATTTTGTCGCGGACGTGGGCGTTGTTGGGATGGAGTTTGGCCAAAGCGCCGGCGTGAGCGTAAACGTCGGCAAGAGTGAATTCGGGTTTGCCTAAGGATTGGACCACTTGGAGCACGTCGAGGGTCCAGCCGCGCTTTTCTACCTGCAATTTTTCCAGCGGCCGGAGCCGATTGTAAGAAGCTCGTACTTGTTGCGAAGTCTGCGGCGTTCCTTCATTCACTACCGGAATGCGGGCGTGCACGGGAATCTTATCCAGCAAAATATTGCAGCCAACCCAACCGGCGCGGCGAGCCGTCGACGCGAGAGGCTTGCGGCGTTCGACCGCAGATAACGCAAAGGCGAAATGGGGGACGAGGAGGACGGTGCGGACGGCCCACGTGTCGAGGTCGTAGTGCAAGACGAAGAGATTGGGAGTTCGGTCCTCGATAATGGCGCGCTTCATTTCGGAGTAGGCAGCGTCGACGATTCTTGTGCCCAGCGGCTTCGACTGGCTTTTCAACTGGAACGGAGATTCGCAGGATGGGCAGAAGTAGTCGACAGCGACGGTGTTGCGCGGCGCGACGTTAAGCCTTGGAGATTCGCAGGCGGGGCAGAAAAAGTTTGCAGCGCCCCACGATTCGGTACCGATGCGGGCGCGTTGAGAGGCGCTCTTGTAGTGCTCCAAGTTGATCTTCGGAAGTTGCAGGTCCATTGAAAGTGGTCGCGATTAGACTTGCTCGCGGAACTCTACTCCGAGTCGCTCTCTCATCAGTTGCTTTAGCCGGATGACCTGAATTTTGACTGCGTTGGTCCGCGACTTCAGGAAATATAGTGTATGACCCTCAGGCGTGGTGCTAGGCTCCAGTGTGCGTATGTCTGATTCCTGAACAGCTGCAAACTGAGAAGAACCTGGGTTCACGGACTTGGCGAAATCCCAACATACAATCCATCTGAGGAACTTAAATCCGTGATTTAGCGTTTCATGTAGTAAGTGCTTCATTTCGACGTACCAGAACTCGCTTTCGGATATTGAGTTATCGCTCTTGTTTCGGGCGATCATATCTATTCCTTTGGCCGTGTTGTAGTCGAGCGGCTCGAAGTCGAAAAGGTCGGGGCGTAGACTCCAAACTCTCATGAACATCCCGAACAGCTCAGCTTCGTTGCGGGGTTCGAGAAGAGTTTGACCATCCCAAGTGCCAAATCTTCTCGACGTAAATGCCTTTGTTCGGACAATGAAGTCGTCACGCTCTCCTTTTAACGTTCTCTCCTCGTCCTGCCACTGAAACAAGGTGTAAATACCGCTCCTATTAAGATCCGTGTTTATGACCTCAAGGTGAGTTTGAACTGCCTTCTTCAGCTCTTCGATAACCTTTGGGTCGGTATTGGCTATGGAACCTCGGTTTGCGGTAAGTTTTAGGCGTTGGCAATTTATGAACCCATGGAGGAGTGTCAGTGAGTTTGAGCCTGTTCCAAATCCGACAATCCAGTCGTTAATCCTTTGAACGGGAATATAGTCCTTGCAAAGCCACAGACCGTAGCGGTCCGCAACCCTGTATCGGCCGCTGTCTTTTCTGCGCTTATCTCCAAGAAGAGGATTGTACTGCCGCTTGATTTGGTCTCCCTCAACCGAGATGATTCCTTCGTACGTCACCTCGGGCAGTTCCTTGAGCCTTTGCCCCTTAAGAGGGTACCGGCGAACAAAGAGGTCGGCAGCGCCCGACTCATGTTCGTCAAAGAGCTTGTCGATGTCTTGGTTCTCTGGCGGAAAAGGATGACCGAATGGAATTAGCTCGAAGTCATCCCGGTCCAAGCATTTTAGATGGAGCTTCAAGTCTTTCAGGGTTTCAATTCCAAGTTCAATTTCGATCGACCCAAATTTTGTAAACCAAGCTATGTAGTCCTTAACGACGTTCTGAACAAAGGATGAGCGTTCGTTTTGATTGTAACCATAGATGCGTACCAGTGTTCCTGTATGCGTTTGCGTAGGCTCTATTGCGCGTATTTTGGGCCGGTGCGGGTTTCTCCGTGTCAGCGCTCGCATGGGCCGCTCGCAGATCGATTCGTAAGCTCCCTTTTCGGAGTGCGTTAACACTCGTACCTCGTCGGAGCGGAGATAGATTTTCGTGCCGTGGCCCTTTTCTCCAATCTTGGCCTTATCATCGCGCGACACGGAGAATCCGAGACCCCAAAAGTCTCTTTCGAGAGCCTCTCTAGTCATTCCCCGACCGTCGTCCTCTACGCTGATTACGAGCGTTTGGGCGCCGTCTACCTCCTCAACTGAAAAGGCGATTTTGACCGATTCGGCCCCGGCGTCGATCGAGTTCGAGATCGCCTCACGCAGGATCTCAAGTGGGTTGCCGAAGTCGCTTGCGATCTCAAGGAATTCTGCTTCTGCATTAACTTGCGGGGTGATTTCGGCCCAATCGGTGGAAACGAATGTATCAAGGGTGTGGGGCATAGTCGAACTCCAGAATAGCGGGACTCAATGAGAGTCTCCGCGGACGGTTATCAGATCATCAAACGGTTAACTTTGCAACGGAAAGGAGCGCGGATTTCTTGTTTATGTAAGATAAATCTCGGTTTCGGTTTTGATGATGAAGAGGGCGTCGGAGTCGGGGCGGCCGGAGGCGCGGAATTTTTGGCGGGCTTCGTCGAGGGAGTCGGCGAGGACGGAGAAGATGACTTCGCGCTTGAGGCGGCCGATGAAATAGAAGCGGCGTTCTTGCTGGACGAGTTGGAGTTGGGGCGACATTTGGGCCGGGGGACGTTGCTCGCCAGGCGAAGACGGCCGCGTAAAGCGGCCGCTACAAAAACCGTGGCACGCAACGTCGCTATTGGATCGATCCATACGATCGGGAAACGGATCAAGGGAAAACTGGACGCAAGTGAGAGAAAGATCGACCTGTACCAGATTGGAACAGATGCGGCGGAGGGAGAGGGTGAGGAATTCGGCGGAGAGTTCGCAGCCTAAGGCGTGGCGGCGGAGACGGAAGGCAGTGACGAGCGTGGTGCCGCTGCCGGAGAACGGATCGAGGACGAGGTCGCCTTCGTTGGAGGAGGCGAGGAGGATGCGTTCGAGGAGGGCGACGGGCTTTTGGGTGGGGTGCTTGCCGAATTTTTTCTCCCAGGATTCGGGGGGACGGATTTCCCAGACGGATTTCATCTGCTTGCCGCGATTGGCTTCCTTCATGAGCTTGTAATTGAAGGTGTGGCGGGATTTGGAGCTTTTGGCGGCCCAGATGATGGTTTCGGTGGCGTGGGTGAAGTAGCGGCAGGAGAGATTGGGAGGAGGATTGGGCTTGACCCAGGAAATATCGTTGAGGAGCTTGAAGCCGAGCTGCTGCATGGCGAAGCCGACGGAATGGATGACGTGGGAGGTGCCGGAAACCCAGATGGAGCCGTTGGGTTTGAGGACACGCTGAACGGCGGCGAGCCAGGCCGTGTTGAATTCATGAACCTTGTCAAATCTGGCCCTTGCCGGGCCAACATCGGGGCCGGGTAATTTGTCCCATTCGCCTTTGTTGACACTGACCATTTTGCCGGCGTGGCAGGTGATTCCGCCGTTGGAGAGGAAGTAGGGCGGGTCGGCGAAGACGAGGTCGACGGAAGATTCGGGGATTTGGGGGAGGAGGTCGAGGCAGTCGGCGAGGTAGATGCGGAGGTGGTGTTTGGGGTCGTCGAAGGCTGGGGCGGGCAAAGAGTTGGGGGCGAGTTTGGACATGGAGAAGAGCCGGCTAGAAGCCGGCGCTACAGTTGATCAATCGGGATCGTTGATCACAACGGCAATGGTGTCAAGCGCAGGGAAGAAGTGGCGAGTGACGATTGGTGAGTGGGGAGAACTAAAGAAAAAGAGAATCAACGCAGAGGGCGCGGAGAACACGGAGGCGCGGAGAGGAAAAGAGAGATTCCTCGACTGCGCGGGCCGACGCTTCGCAAGAGCGAAGCGCAAGAAAAAATCGGCCCGCTTCGCTCGGAATGACAATCTTCTGAATACGACCACGATTCCCAGCCCTTACGGGCTGGGCTAAGTTGTGGCGCGCCTATGGCGCCTGGTGGGAAGAGGAGAAAGCGAGAATTTGAACGGGGGACGCGCAGATTAGAAGGAGTCGCGGGGCTTGGTGGGGGCGAGGTATTGGACGCCGCAGCGGAAGAGGCCTTGTTCGGGGAGTTCCTCGGCGAAGACGATTTGGGCGGGGACGAAGATGGCGGGCTGGCCTTGCTGATAGGGGACGGCGACTTCGATGAGCGATTGGGGGTAATACCGCTGGTGGCTCTTGAAGCGCAGGCCACCCTTGGACATGTCCTCGCACTGGACAATGTCATCGGCGCGCTCGGGATGGCGGACACAGGCGGAGTAGCTGACTTTGACGCGCGGATGCTTGCGGCGGTTGGCGGGAGGAGCGGCGGGCTTCTCGGGAGCTGGAGGAAACGTGGCGAGGACGGCGGCTTGCGGCTCGCTTTTAGGGCCACCTGGAAGCGCGCTTGGAGGCTCGCCGACAGAGCAGGGGCGAGCAGGCGAAGCGGAAGAAGCGGGGGATGGAGATAGAGAGGAGGATGGGTCCAGCGCGAACTCCGACGACTGAGCGTAATAAGAGGATGGCGGAGCGGCGGGAACGGGCGGAGCGACAGGCAAGGCGACTGGCTCGGGATCGTAATGAGAGGGAGACGCCGAGGTTGACGGAGGCGGAGGAGCGTCAGGGGGAGAGAACAAAGGCAGTTGGGCGGATGCGGGCGATCGCGGAATGGCGGAAGGAACGGGCTGCTGAGGGACGCCTTGCGCCGGTTTCCAGAAGGTCGAAGAACCACAACGCTTGCAATAGCGAAGAACGCCTTCGTTGGTGGCGCAGACGTCGGCTTCGATGCCGGAGTCGTCGATTTTTTCCACTGCATTGCAGGAGCTGCAGGCGAGGGAGAGAAGGCCTAGCTCCCTTTCCATGAGGTTGACCGGAGGAAAGTCGATTTCCCAAAAATTGAGATGGGGATCGAAGAAGGCGACGCCATAGGTGTGCTGGCCA
>Ga0209648_10003253_pt1 | contig 13628 bp, 10 predicted proteins | sample GraSoi2013_115cm_FD_185830 | JGI IMG/M metagenome (GOLD analysis project Ga0209648, IMG submission 185830) | Grasslands soil microbial communities from the Angelo Coastal Reserve, California, USA - Sample 9_17_2013_115cm (SPAdes) (version 2) | ecosystem: Environmental > Terrestrial > Soil >...
ATTTTTCCGCGCTGACGTAGCTCAGCCGCATCGCCGGATTGCGTTTCTTGATGGTATGACCGATGGCGTGCATCAAGTGCGTCTTGCCCATGCCCACGCCGCCGTAGAGGAACAGGGGGTTGTACGCCTTCGAAGGCTGCTCGGCCACGGCGCGCGAAGCGGCATGCGCAAATTCGTTGGACTTGCCGACCACAAACGAATCGAACGTGTATCGCGTGTTGAGCTGGTGGTCGCTGCTCTCAAAATCCAATTTTGTCTGTTTCACGCCGGAGACTACCGGTGCGGACTGGACCGGCTCCTCTTCCGTGCACACGTATTGCACCCGCATGTTCGGTGTGCCGATTTCATGAAACACGGCCTTGACGATGTCGCCGTACGTGCGCGTCAAAACCTGCCGGAATACGGCGCTGGGGATCTGGATATAAAGGGTGTCGCCCTCGGCCCGGTTCAGCCTCGTCGGCTGGAACCAGGTCGTGTAGGTGTTAATGCTTACCCGGGACTTAACATGATCGAGGAACTTGTCCCAGGAATTCAAAGCTTCGCGCTCACGCCCAGTTTGAGTTGCAGTCGTCATCGGAAGAGAAAAGAAACCCCTGTGCTATTTCCACAGATGTGAAAAAGCTGTGGAAAGCAGGTCCATTTGCGTCTTTCTTCAGGCTTCGGGATTCTTGCCCGCGCCGGAACGCTACATGTTGCCCCTGTCGCTCCGCGCACGGCCCGTCTGGAATTGTCGGCCCTCGTACCGCCGCTAGGTGTCAGCGCGGGATTGTCTCTGATTGGGGCGTAGGGGGCAAGAGAAAAATAGAAGAAGGCACTCACCGGTGTTCACATCCCATGCACAGTTTTTCCACAAGCACAAAGCGTGTGTAACGTAAGCGATTGATGCTGAATTTAGCGGCATTTGTGGATATATTCACATCCGCGGCGCAATCCGTGCGCAGAAGGCGTACAAGTTTGCCTGAGGAAAACTTGGCCTATTTCTGATTATTTTTATCGGGCCGGGCGAATTCGAAGATGCCCAGCGGGTCGCTTCCGATGATCAGGCGGTCCTTCTCCACGAGAATGGTGTTGGCTTCGAGCCGTGCACCCTGTGGCGTGTAGATCTTGTAGGTGGCGCGCCGGTTCCCTTCCTTATCGAAATGCAGCAGCGTGTTGTACAGTGCAATCCAGACTTCCCCATTCGTCCGATCGACGCCCACCGCGGTAAGTATGCGCTTGAACGACGGCTGATCGCCGCGGCGCTCCTGGCGCACGATCTCCTTGCGCGCGGCCTGGGCCGCCGGCATGGCGTCGAGCGCCGTGTACTGAATGTCCTGTCCCCCGTAACCCAAGCGGTCATATTGCCTCACCGTCGGCTCCGGAAGGTAAGCAAACGCATAGTAGAGGTGTCCCTGAGCGTCCGTGGCAAGCTGCCCGATGTTCAGATAGCGATTCAGCTCCGCACGCTCCGCAAGCGGCTCGGGATCGCCGAACTCGCGCACATCCCTTCCGTTCTTGTCGAAAACGATCACCAGGTGCGGTTCCCGAAGCGTCCCCACCCCAACCTCGCCTTCGGGCAGAGCTGCGACGGAAAGCGGATTCTTTACTGCAATCGAACGAAGCAGTGTGCCGTCTGGCGAGAAGACCTGGACGAGGTTCGCGCCGCGGTCCGCTATGTAAATCTTTCCGTCGGCCGCGCCGTCGCAGTCCTCGCCGAAAGTGATCAATCCGCGGCCTGCCTTGGCGCTGGAATCGGGTCCGGGAAGTTCGCCGATGGAGAGAACCTGCTTGCCCTGGGCGTCGAACACCAGCAAGCCGGGCGAAGGCGAGGCCAGAATATACAGCCGCCCATCCGCGCCCCGCTTCACGGCGCGTAGCCCGGGGCCCACGCCCGGGAAAACCCGCTGCCTGGCGGTGAGATCGCCTTCGTCCTGAGCAGAAACGCTCCAGGCCGCGCATGCCAGCAGACACATCACCGCAAGAACTCTCACGATCGGACCCACCCTCTGTCGCATGAACCTTCAGATTACTACGAACGTGCGCAGGTTGCCCCGCGCTTCAACCGCGTGCCCTAACGATTAATCAATACGGAAAAGCAGGCGTTCAATGGAGCGTGCGCGCAGCCGGCCGGCGGCATTGCGCGGTCCCTCGTCGTCGGTATCGATCAAGACGCAATTCATCTGCACGTCGCCGGAAGCCACCTCGAACCGCGCGGGCAGCCCATTGAGAAACTTCCCGATGATGCCGTTGCGGTCCATTCCGATCACGCCGCCATGCGGGCCGGTCATTCCCACGTCCGTAATATAGGCCGTGCCTTGCGTTAAAACGTGTTCATCGGCGGTAGCCACGTGTGTGTGCGTGCCGACGACCGCCGTCACGCGTCCGTCCAGATACCAGCCCATGGCGATCTTTTCGCTGGTGGTTTCCGCGTGCATGTCCACGAAAATAAAGGCCACATCTTCTGGAATTCTTGCGAGCTCGCTGTCGGCTTTCCGGAAAGGATCGTCAATCGGGGTCATGAACACGCGCCCCTGCAGGTTCAGCACCGCATATTTCACGCCGTTCTTGGCCGTTCCGACATACAGCCCGCTGCCCGGGTTGCCATCGGGAAAATTTGCCGGACGCAGCAGCCGCGGCTCGTGCGGCAGGTACTCCAGAACCTCTTTGCGGTCCCAGCTGTGGTTTCCGCCGGTGAGCACATCGATTCCCATTCTCAAAAGCTCTTCCGCCAACCGCGGGGTGATCCCGAATCCCGAAGCCGAGTTCTCGCCGTTCGCGATCACCAGATCGACCTGCCGCTGCGTGACGATGTCCGCGAGGCGATCCCGAACGATCTGCCGTCCCGGCGACCCGACGATGTCTCCTACGAAGAGTACGCGCATGTTTTCTGGTGACTGGTGATTCGTGACTGGTGACTAGTGGAAGACCGAATTAGCCGCAACCGAGGCTGTACTACCAGTCCCTAGTCACCATTCACCCGTCACTTTGCTCCAAGTCCGCATCACAAGGATAGAAAAGACAAAGTGCTAAACGGCGCGAGTCAGTTGATACAAGAATGGAGCGGACCGCTTGGCCGTGGAGAGCTAGGCCGTGAACCTCTGAAATAGTAGGGCGCCACGAGCCAGCCGTTAGGCTTTCCTGCCCCGCTCGCGCGTCTTCATCCTTGCCGCTTGATGGGACTCGCCAGCGGGACAGGCCGTGCACACAGGCTGTCTATCCGCAGCACCTCAGAGATTCGTCATTGGTTCAAACAGCTTTCGCACCCTCACCTGCTTCGAAGTACCGCTCCATTCCCATTGTAGCCTCCCGGCCAAACCCGCGTCCAACCGCTGCTGCGCCGTCGGAAATCTCTGGGCCGGCAGCGCCGCTAGCGCCAAAGGCAGGAGCGCGCAGTGCACTGCGCACGCAAGCGACGCGGACATTCCCGCTCGATCGAACGCCGCTGTTGTATTCAGACTCTGCTGCTCCATGTCGTGCTCCTTGGTAGCTGCTGCCCGGGGCGCCTCTGTTGAGTAGCTTCTGCTCAATCTTGCCGTGCTCGCGTCAGGGCCTGGGCGGAACTTGTCCCGGCCCTGTCGGGAGTCGTGTCGCAAAAGTTTGGTGGGGTGATCAATTTATTACTTGCCACCGGGTCTATCATTTGCTATACTTGTCTTGGGTAAAAGTACGCTTACGCTCGATCTACTTCCAACGCATCCCGTTTCGCAGGGCTCGCAAAACAGCTAAGTCTTTTACAATCACATTCTTGCGCACTCTTTTGCACTCTTTTGCACAGGAAAAAACTTAACTCTCACGTTTTCAATCGATTGCGCACTCTTTCACGAAAACACCCGGGGTGGGGGTATACCAAAAGCGAATATCGGGCGAAACTTCTCGCCATCCGCTACAAAATCCTGTATCGCAAAGGCGCCGCGCTCAGAAACAGTTCACGGGACGAACTGCTTCGTCCCGTGAGGTTCGCCCATATGCTTGTCTACGGTTAGAAGTGGAAGCCGAGTTCGGCCGTGTACGCCCGCGGCGAAACGAAGTGCGTTCCGCTAAAGGTTGACAGGAAGTTATACAGCGCCGTCTTGTTCGTCAAGTTGATGGCGGTGAGACGCAGACTCCACTTGTAGCGGTCGCCGTGGAAGAGATTGTCTTCGCCCACGCTGGCGTCAAACAAGCTCCGCGGAGTAACGCGGGTTGGATTGCGGTCCTGGTTAAACGTCGCACCCGCGATGTTAATCAGCTTCGCCCCGCTGTTGCTCTGCCCAGCGCAAATCGCAGGGGTCAGTGGACTCGATAGTGTAGCCACGTTCGGGCCGCAGAATAGGCCGATCGCAGTCTGTTGGTCCGCGTCAAGGAAGTTCAGCGCATCCTGGAAAGTACCCAGATTCGGATTACTGGCCACCAGACCGCTGTCGTACCGCCAGTTGAAGGCAATCCACGGCAAAGTTTGCCATGGTTGATATTGCACATGGGTCGTCTGGTTGAACGCCTGGTCGTGGTCAATGCGGAACACTTGACCGCCGCCCACCGTAGCGCCCAAGCCGCCCACTTGCGGCGGGAAGTACCGCGCCCGGACGTGCGCGAGCACGGCGAACGCCGTCAAGCCATGGAAATTGGGAACGCTTACGCGCACCGAGGGCCCGTCAATCTTCGAATTGTTCCAGGCAATCGGGAAAAAGATCGGAGTGTTGGCGAACGCGCTGAAATCGTACGCGTTGTGCGTGTACTTCCACAGGTAGTCTGCGTCTACTACCAGGTGTTTTCCAAACGCTTGCTGAAAGCCCGCATTAAACTGGTTTCGTTGCCCCGCGCGAATCGGCGCGAAAGGCTGGGTGCCCGCGCCATTGAAAACGGCGTTTATGACGGGGTTCTGGGATCCCATGCTTGCCAGTATCAAGTTCTCATTGAACGGGGTCTCCAGGATGCGCGAGTACGAAAGGCGCAAAACCGAATTGGTCTTCTTCACATTGTATGCGACACCGACGCGGGGCTCCGGCTGCCAATCATGGGCGATTCCGCGATAGACGTCGGCGCGCAATCCCACATTGAAGGCCCAATTGCCTTGCGTGATGGTGTCTTGCAGATAGAGCGCAAGCTCCTTCACGTCCGTATGCCCGTGGAATGGGAAGAGGGCCCCTCCCTGCGTGAGATCATAGGGAAGCAGGAGCGTGCAAGGGGCAGCCAGGGCCACGCCGCCTGCGAAGCAGGGGGCGCCATTCGTATCTGCGAGGGATGTGAGGAACTTCGGATCTGTAATTCCAAAATTGAAATTCTCGGTCAGGAACGTATGTTGCAATGTGACGCCGGCTTTGACGTTGTGTTTGCCCTTCACGTAGGACACGTCCGAGCGCAAGCCCGCATTGGTCAGTTTTCGGTGCTGGTTGAGCGTCGCGGAAGAACCGCCGGGAATGAGTCCCGTGCCGTCCGCAAACACGTTTGCGCTCGGGTAGTAATTGAACTGGTCCTGGCGGACGAAAGCGCCGAGCGTAAATAGAGTGGTCGTGCTGATCAGGCGCGTCCACACCGGCGCGATGTTAAACGTCTTGATCTGCGCGCGCTGATCCTGTGCCGGCAGTGGAGCATTGGTGACCGGATTTAGAACTCCCGTGTTCAGGTTATCGATCGTATTTGGTGTCTGGAACCACGAACGCGTGTATTGAAAGTTCGTGTGGATGGTGTCCGCGCCGGTGACCTGATAGTCCACGCGGTCAAAAAGGTTCTCCTCGTTGCCCTTGTCGTGGATGGCGCGAAGTTCGGGCGGATCCAGGAATCGACTGGTATTCAAGCCGTTCGCCGCGATGAAGTTTCCCCACTTTTGGCCGCCGAAAGCCAGCCGGAAGCCGCCGCTCACGGAGCCGAAGCTGCCGTAGGAAGAGAACACGGAGCCCGTCGGCTTGGTAACTCCCAGGCCCGAGCGCGTCGTAACTTTGATCACCAGGCTCGTCTTGTCGCCATATTCGGCCGGCGGCCCTCCCGACACGGCTTCGAGCGACTGAATCGAGTCCAGCGGAATCTGGTTCGAGAAGACCTTGCTTTGCTGATCGGTGATGGGCTGGCCATCCACAGAGAATGAATTTTCGGCGTGATCACCGAGTCCGTGAAACAGCCCATTCGAGTCCGCCACCACGCCTGGTGTCGCCAGGGTCACCAGCGAACTCACCGAAGATGATTGGCTTTCCAGTGGCATTCTTTCGGTCAAGCCGGTGTCCACATCCGTATGAAAGCTGGGATCCTTCTCCACCAGGTCGCCACCGTTCGCTTCGACCGTGATGCTGGTTGCCGCCGTTCCGACTTTCAGGCTGATCTGTACTGTCAGGGGCACTGTCGAACGCACATCCACATCCTGCGTGTACGACCCAAATCCGGGAGCCGCCACCACAAGGTGGTATCCATTGAACGGCACGTTCGTGAATCGGAAGCTCCCGTCAGTTCCCGTATTCATCTCCCGCCGAAAGCCGCTGACAGCATAGGAGATTTCAACTGTCGCGCCGGCAACTACCGCGCCCGAGGAATCTTTTACCACTCCTTCAATCGAGCCGGAATTTCCTAGCTGCGCCTTCGCTGGTCCAGCCGTAAGCAACAGAACAAACCCCAGAACAACTACCGTGCAGATGCTCAAACGCTTCAACATTTTTTCTCCATCCCTTCGAGGGTTATGTGTGGTTTCTGTGGATAGGGGCCGCCGGAAAAATGGCGGTGACGCTCGCCTTCAGTAAGGCCAGCGCACGGAAAAACACTTCTAGCTCGGGTGAGAAACTACGCGGTGGGAGGTGCGCGCCCGGCGCGATGCAGAGAAAAGGAATTGCTTGGCGCTGCGTGCTGCGGCAGCGAAGAATACCAGGTGACGATCTGAGGCGCGCTGACCAGGTCAAGCCGCGCGGCCGCCAGCGCCGGCATGTGCAGCGCCTGGCAGATGTGGCAGGCGGTATCGGCCCCATTTGTATGTTCGTGGAAGAGCGAGCCGCCCGCGGCGAAATAGATCAGCGCGGCGCAAGCCAGGAGCGCCAGAGCGCGGCGCCCAACCGTTCGTCCAAAAACAGCTTCCCGCGGATACATTTATCTACACTCTGCCTTGGCAATTTAGACGTGCGAAAGCCCTTATTAGTTGCTAACACGCACCCCAGAAAGTAAATGGTTTTCTTGACCCCGCCACCTTTCTTGCCTAAGCTTCGTCCTAGTAAGTACATGCAGTCCAACACTCAGCGCATCCGCATTATGGCGTTGCTCCTCGGAGTCATCTTCCTTGGGGCGCAGTTCCACTTTTGTCCTGACCTAACGGCCACTCTCTCCGCCTCGCACATTTGTCCGGTTTGCTCGACAACCGGTTCGGTCGTCGCTACGCAATCGCCCAGCATGGCCATTATGCCGGTCACGAACCGGCTCGTAGTCGCTCCTTTGATCGATTCAGTTTCCTCAGCAGTTCCGCGCGCCACCTCGCCCCGCGCGCCTCCCGCCCTGTAGCTCTTTGCACTTCTACCTGGCAGTCTCCACGTTCGCTACAACAAGAGCTCAATTTCATAGAACTCCAGGAGTAATGTCATGAAACGATTTGCTGTTCTGTCCGTCCTGCTTCTTCTCTCCTCAATTGCGCGTGCGCAGGACGCCGCTTCGGTACCAATGAAGCGCGACGTTTCCCCCTCAAACACGGAAGAAGCCCGCATGAAGGCGCTCGAAGAACAGGTCCGTACGCTCGCCGGAGAAGTAGCGCTCCTGCGCACCGAGCTAAAGGAACTTCGCGAAACGAAATCGCCGGAACAATCTTCCGCCCCGCAAATTCTGCTAGCCTCCTCCCACGCCGAGCCGGGTATGGTTTCTTCCCCTCCTGCCCCGGCCGCCACGCAGGCCACGCAGACAGAGACTTTCGGAGGTGCCTCGGGCAACGCAAAACTCCTCAATCCGGACATCAGCCTGATCGGCGATTTCATTGGCATCGCAGGCCACAATAACGTCGGGCCAGGTGGTTCGCTCGAGCTGCATGAATCGGAAGTAGGTCTTCAGGCCATCATCGATCCTTATTCCCGTGCCGACGCTTTCCTCTCCTTCGGCGAAACCGGCGTAAACGTCGAAGAGGCTTACATCACCTTCACGTCTCTCCCCGCTGGTCTGTTGCTCAAGGTCGGTAAGAAGCGCGCTGACTTCGGCAAGGTCAACACCATTCATAATCACGCGCTTCCGTTCATTGACCGGCCGCTCGTCACAAACAATTTAGTCGGCGGCGAGGACGGCATCGACGACGCCGGCTTCTTCCTCTCCCGTTTTCTTCCCGCGCCCAAGAACTGGTTCCTCGAAGGCAGCGCGGAGCTGCTACGTGGTGATGCTGGCGATTTGTTCCATGCCAGCCGCCGCCAGGATGTCAGCGTCGTCGGCCACCTCCGCGCCTATCGCGACCTGTCCGAATCCACCAACCTCGATCTCGGCGTCTCCTACGCTCGCGGCCACAATAACTTCGGCTCCAGCTTCCTAACCAACTTATATGGCGGAGACGCGACCCTCCGCTGGAGGCCGCTCCGCCGTGCTATCTACAATTCCTTTATGTTCCGTACCGAGCTGTTCTGGAGCGCGCGCGACCAGTTTTCTCTCTCCGTGCCAGCTCTTTTCGAGACGCAACATGCTTTTGGCCTGTACGCCTATGCGGAATACCGCGTCAATCGCCGCTGGACCGTCGGCGGACGCTACGACCGCAGCGGCCACGCCACCGATGCCCGTCTGACGGATTCCGGCTTTTCCGGTATCCTCACTTATTGGCCCAGCGAGTTTAGCCAGATCCGTGGCCAGTACCGCTTCGGTCATCTGGCAACCGCTCCATCCGATTTCTCGAATGCCAACGAATTTCTTTTCCAGTTTCTTTTTGTGATGGGCGCACACGGCGCTCACCCTTTCTAAGCTGTCTCAGGAGAATTCGATGCCACTCTCATTGACAAAGACTCGCTTCACCGCGATCGCCTCGTCCTTCGCGCTCGTGTGCGCCTTGCTCTTTCCTGTCACTGGGAACGCAGACAGCAAAATTCGCATCATGGCCGCCACCACCGACCTGGCCTCCCTTGCCCAGGAAATCGGTGGAGACAGAGTTGACGTTGAATCCGTCGCTCGCGGTTATCAAGACCCGCACTTTGTCGATCCCAAGCCCAGCTTTCTTCTGAAGCTCTCCAAGGCCGAGCTGCTCATCGTCGTCGGCCTCGAACTCGAGATCGGCTGGCTGCCGCCGCTCATCACACAGTCCAGCAATCCGAGGATTCAGGTCGGCGCGCCCGGTTATTTCGACGCCTCCCGGTTTGCGCGAATCCTGGAACTCCCCACCGGCCAAGTCACCCGCGCGGAAGGAGATGTTCATCCTTTGGGAAACCCTCACTATTGGCTGGACCCAGATAATGGCCTGCGCATCGCCAAGGGCATCCAGACCAAGCTCAGCGAGATGCGCCCGAATGACGCCGCTTATTTCGCGCAGCGCTACGATGCCTTTGAGCAGCGCCTCAAGCAGTCCGACCAGCAGTGGCAGGCGCAGATGAAGCCCTACGCCGGCCGCAAGGTCGTTACCTATCACCGTTCCTGGCCCAATTTCGCCGAGCATTTCGGCCTCAACGTCGTCGGCTACGTCGAGCCGCGTCCCGGCATTCCCCCGAGCCCGCAGCACACTGTGGAATTGATCGGTCAAATGAGGCGCGACGGTGTGAAGATCATCATGGTTGAGCCGTACTTTGACTTGAAGACGCCCAATTCCATCGCGCGCGATACCGGCGCGCAAGTCGTCGTCCTGATGCCTTCGGTCGGCGGCGAAAAAGAGATCACCGACTATTTCAAATTGTTCGACTACGACATCGCCAAGCTCAAGAAGGCTTTTGACGAGACTCACTAGGAGAGTATTCGATGGAAATTCTTCCGTTTCTGATTTTGCCTTTCTTGGCGAGCTTGATCCTGACCGGCATCCATTCCTATCTTGGCGTGCATGTTGTCGAGCGAGGCGTCATTTTCGTGGATCTCGCTCTCGCGCAGATCGCCGCGCTGGGCGCCATCGTTGCCATTATCGCCGGTATGGACCCGCACGGCCGCGGCTCTTACTGGATCAGCCTCGGCTTCACGTTTCTCGGCGCCGCCATTTTCGCCTTCGCGCGCACCCGCCGCGGCCATATTCCCCAGGAAGCCTTCATCGGCATCGCTTATGCCGTGGCCTCCGCCATGGCCATTCTCCTGATGAGCAAGGCCACCGGCGAGACCGAGCATCTCAAGGACATGCTCGTCGGCAACATTCTCGCCGTCTCCCGGCCCGAGGTGATCAAGACCGCGTTGCTCTACAGCGCTATCGGCATCTTTCACTTCATCTTCCGCAAAAAATTCCTGCTCATCTCCATGAACCACGACAAAGCCGAGCAAACCGGCCTCAACGTGCGTTTCTGGGATTTTCTTTTCTACGCTTCTTTCGGATTTGTCGTCACTTCGTCGGTGGCCATCGCCGGCGTGCTGCTCGTTTTCTGCTATCTCATCGTTCCAAGTGTTGGCGCCATGCTCTTCGCCGACCGCATCGGTCCGCGCCTCGCCATCGGTTGGACCATGGGCACTCTGGTCTCCGCGCTGGGCGTCTATCTCAGCGTTCAGCTGGACACGCCCACCGGCGCCACCATCGTCGTGACCTTCGGCGGCGTCCTCATCGTGATGTTTCTATTTCATCTCATCCTGCACCACGGCCGTTCCGCCCGCGAATTGCAAGGCGGGGTTTCCGCTCGGCGCGAACTCGGCACCGCCGCTTCTTCCACTCGAGAAGTGTAGGGGCGCGCTCTAGCGCGACCTTCTTTACTTTTATCTCTGTGGTGATTCCGCTATTTCTTTTCCGGTTGCGCCGTTGGCGGCAAAATCCCATTCAACCGCAGATAAATGGCCTGCGTCGCGTAGTGGTCGGTCCAGCTTCCGCCCAGTGCCACCAGCGCGCCTCCGCGCGAGATCGGACGGTTGCCGAACAGCACGAATTGCTCCCCCAGTTTCGAATCGTCCACGTTCGCCAGCGCCGCCGTGCAAAACGTAAACGAATCCTTAATCGCCGCGACCAGCTTGTCCTTCGGATCCGTCTCCGCAATCTTCACGTCCGGCGCTGTCTGCCCCGAAATTTTCGCGCAAAAAGTATTGTTCGATTGCGCGATGTGCATCATCAGGTGCCCGAACGAATTCATCTCCGGCGAAGGCTTGAAGCCGTATTTCTCCGCCGGCATCGATTCGGCCGCCGCCACCATGTTCTTCCCGTATCGCGCCACTCCCGCCTTCACAAACCCGCTCACCGGATTCGCTACCGGCGACATGTCCGGCGGCGCCGCTACCGCTCCGCTGGGCGGTGCACTTGCCGCTGGTGCCGCTTGCTGAGCCCCCGCAACTCCCGCCGCCATCAACATCGCCACAGCCACAAACAAACTCGCGCGTAATTTCATCACTGGCTCCTTCTCCGGACTCTCGGTCGAAAGCATACTCCCTCCCATATCTTTGGGGAAGCCTTTGCCCCGTCTTTGTCTTAGCTCCATAATTCTGTCAACCCTTAACGGCAACGTGAAAATGTCCCCCTATGAACAGGGGAACATTTGCACACGCCAATCGCGGGCGGCCCAGTCGCCGTCGCTTGCCCCAGGCCGTGCGTGAGCGCATCGTGCAGCTTTCACGAGGCACCTACGCCGGCATCGAACTCCGCCGGCTTGGTCAGGTGATGGTACACGCGCCTCAAAAAAATCGCGTCGCAGCACGCCGCCGGCAGATTCGTATCCGCCTCTTTGCTCTCCACCACAATCACGTTCCCCAGCTTGCGTTTCGCGACCTCAGCCCTCAACTCCGCCAGCTTCTTCGCATCAATCTCCGTCGCATACACCTTTCCCGCCGCCCCCACCCGCTCCACCGCCGCAAACGTGTACTTCCCATCCCCCGCCCCAATATCCGCAACAAAAATCCCCGCCTTCCACCCCATCAACACCGCCAGCCGCTTGACCTCCTCCGCCGCGTCCCCGCGCGCCCCCACGGCAAACACCGCCACCACCGTGCACACCAAACCCACGAGCAGCAATTTTCGTTTGTTCATAGCAACGTTGGCCCCTTCTCCAACAATCCGATAAGACTCCGCGCAAATTGCGACGTTAGCATTCTCGACGGGGTCATGTGATCCGGACTCCGCCCAAGTATAATGTGCGCTCCACTTCAGGAGAGCACACCATGCACTATCGGAAGTTCGGCCGCACAGGATGGAATGTCAGTGAAATTGGTTACGGAATGTGGGGACTCGCCGGTTGGACCGGCTCTGACGACGCCGAATCGCTCGACGCCCTGCAGCGCGCCGTCGATCTCGGCTGCAATTTTTTTGACACCGCGTGGGCTTACGGCGAAGGCCGCAGCGAGCAGATCCTGGGAAAAGTCCTGCGCGCCAACGCCGGCAAAAAACTTTATGTCGCCACGAAGATTCCGCCAAAGAATCTCAAATGGCCCAGCCGGCGCGATTTCATGCTCGACGATTGTTATCCGCCGGACCACATCGAAGCGTACGTCAACAAAAGCCTCGCCAATCTTGGAGTCGAAAAACTCGATCTCATTCAGTTTCATACCTGGGAAGACCGCTGGCTCAACGACGAACGCCTCCCGCGCGTGGTGGAAAAATTGCGCGCCAGCGGCAAAGCGGAAGCTGTCGGCGTCAGCGTCAATCGCTGGGAACCTTGCAACGGCATTCGCGCCGTGCTCGAAGGTGTCGCCGACGCCGTCCAGGTCATCTACAACATTTTCGACCAGAATCCCGAAGACGCGCTCTTCCCCATCTGCCGCATGAAAGATGTCGCCGTGATTGCCCGCGTACCATTCGATGAAGGCACACTCACCGGCACGCTTACCGTCGACAGCACTTGGCCAAAAGGCGATTGGCGCAACACCTACTTTGTCCCGGAAAATTTGAAAAACAGCGTCGCCCGCGCCGAAGCGCTCCGGCCGCTCGTTCCCGCGGGCAACTCCATGGCGCAGATGGCCCTGCGCTTCATCCTCGGCAATCCCGACGTCGGCACCATCATTCCCGGCATGCGCAAGCGCCGCAACGTGGAAGCCAACATTGCCGCCAGCACCATGGGCCCCCTCCCCGCCCCGCTCCACAAACAGCTTCGCCACCACCGCTGGGACCGCAACCCCACAAGCTGGAGCCAGTAAGAGTGAGTACTCAGTTTTCAGTCTTCAGTTCTAAGTTAAGCAGCGCGGAAGTGAGGCTTAGAAGAATCTTTGATTTTCTTGTCCACACTTAGGACTCAAGATTAAAAACTGCCTCAAGCCGGAAATGAACGAAAAGGAAAAGAGACGGAAAACAAGAACGAAATCTCAAACTCTCATTTTCTTTTTTCTACTGACCACCGAAAACTGATCACTGAAGACTTTTCACGCGGTTTGCTTCAAGGCGCGTTCGACGAGTGTCAGGCAACGCTCGGCTTGTTCGCGCATTAATTGTTCATGATCTCCGCGATCGCGCTGCATGCTGTGGAGTTCGTCGGCAATCGCCAGCGCCGCCAGAACAGCGACTTTCTGCGTGTCCACTGTCTTTGTCACATCCGCGATCGCATGCATCTTATCGTCCACGTACTTCGCGAGCTTCTGCACATATTTCCCATCCAGGTCTCCCTGGATGGAGTACGTTTGCCCGAAAATCTGCACTTTCACCGGCCCGCTCA
>Ga0209648_10003254_pt1 | contig 13628 bp, 15 predicted proteins | sample GraSoi2013_115cm_FD_185830 | JGI IMG/M metagenome (GOLD analysis project Ga0209648, IMG submission 185830) | Grasslands soil microbial communities from the Angelo Coastal Reserve, California, USA - Sample 9_17_2013_115cm (SPAdes) (version 2) | ecosystem: Environmental > Terrestrial > Soil >...
GGCGCCCTGCAGCAGGCCCATGAACAGCGCCTGCGGGAAGGTCACTTAGGCGTCAGTTTCTCCAGCGCGCCGGCAAGCCGCCGGCGCGATTGCTCGAACTCCCGATGGACGGCCAGGTCTTCGGCCTGCCCCAGCATCGCCACGACCTCCTCCCATCGCTCGGGGTCGCGCTCCTCGAGAGCGGCCCGCACCTGGCCGATGGTCTGGGTCGCGAACAAGAGGCCCCCGCCCGGGTTGTCGAGGATCTCGCGAGCGAGCTCCAGCTGGCGTCGAGCCCACGGGACCACCTGCTCTCCGGGATGTGTCTCCAGAGGCTTGGGGTGAAGCACTTCCATCTCGGAGCTATTGTCGGGCAAGACCGGTGAGCGCCTCGCTCGTGAGGCGGTACACGGTCCAGTCGGAGTTCGGGCGCGCTCCCAGGCGCTCGTAGAACTGGATCGCGTCGCGGTTCCAGTCGAGCACCGCCCACTCGAGGCGGCCACAGCCGCGTTCGACGGCGAGGCGAGCCAGATGCGCCAGCAGCAAGCGGCCGATCCCGCTGCCCCGGTGCTCGGGGAGCACGAACAGATCCTCGAGGTAGAGTCCCGGCCGGCCGAGGAAGGTCGAGAAGTTGTAGAAGAACAACGCGAACCCCACCGGCCGGCCATCGTCCTCCGCGAGCACGACCTCCGCATAAGGCCGGTCGCCGAACAGCCCGACTTCGAGGAGCGCCTCAGTCATCACGACCTCGTGCTCCAGCTTCTCGAAGCGCGCGAGGCCACGGATCAGCTCGGCGATGACCGGCACGTCGTTCCTGGTCGCTGTGCGAAGGGTTGTAGTCACTTCGGCCGATCGCGAAGGCGGTAGACGAAACGCATGGCTCCGTGCGTCTCGGAGAAGCTCGCGATCTTGTTGTCGACGAGGCCGGCCGCGAGCCCGGCGGCGATGAGGTCGGTGTCCCGCAGCTCGCTCCGGCCGCCCTTGGGTCGAATGACCCAGATCGCGCCATTGGGCTCGATCCATCCTTTCACCTCAGCTAGCTTGCGCAGGCCGGCGAGAGTGTCGGCGCCGACGAAGACGAGGTCGCATTTCGAGCGCGGCTTGCCGATCACCACGTCGGCAGTCCGCTCTCGCAGCAGTTTTATGAATCCCGAATCATCGAGATTGACGATCGCAACCTTCGAGCCCGGCTTCACGCCCAGCTTGTCGAGCAGCGGCCGCGTCGAGTATTGATCAGGGCTCGGACGCTTTGTGACCATCGCTCGCGCCCCTTATCGCTCCGAAAACGATCACGCCCACCAGCCACGCGGCATAGGCGCCGGCGATGGCGAGCACGATCACCGGGACCGCGCTGGCAACCCGGCTCGTCAACAGAAGGCCCAGGCCGATGAAGCCCACCAGCACGATCGCGCCGGCGACGACGCCGACGGCAGCTCCAGCTATGTTCGCGGGATTCAGACCTCGACCACCTGCAGGTCGGTCACTGCATCCTCGACGGTGCCGGAGTACAGGTGGTTGAACATGAATCTCGTCTTGGGGTGGCGGCGCTTGAGCGCGGACGCGGATTCCCAGCTCATGTGGCTGAACACATCTCCAGGTCCGGTCGCCTCGACGATCGCGACATCGGCGCCGTCCACGAGCGCATCCAGCGGGGCAGTCGCCTCGGTGTCGCCCGAATAGGCCAGGAGGCGGCCGTTGACGTGGATGCGATATCCGTTGGAGCCGCTGGTGCCGTGGTCGAGCTTGATGGTCTGGTACCTGTACCCGGCCGCGGTCCCCGTGGGCTGCGCCGTGTGGTAGTGCACTTTGAACTTGGGTCGCATGACCGCCTGCCAGTCAGGGCCCCAGCTCACATCCCAGAGCGCTTCCAGCCTTTCCTCGACGCCTTCCGGTCCGACGAAGGTCAACGGGCGCTGGTCGACGAAGACGCGATGCAGCACGAAAGGCGGCAGGCCCAGCGTGTGATCGCCGTGAAAGTGTGTGAGGAAGACGACGTCGATGGCGCCCGGGTCCACACCCACGCGCCGCATGTGAGGAAGGAGCGGCGCGCCGCCGTCCAGCAGGAGACGGCCGTTCACCACCACCGCCCCGTTGTAACGGTCGGTGGAAAATGCCGCCCCCGTGCCGAGGAAGGCCAGCCTTAGGCGATGGTCACCGTCGGATTCAGGTAGACGTCCTGAATTGCGTGTAGTAACTCGACTCCCTCCTTCATCGGGCGCTGGAACGACTTGCGACCTGCGATGAGCCCGGTGCCCCCTGCCCGTTTGTTGATCACAGCGGTGCGGACGGCCTCTTTGAGGTCGCTCGCGCCGTGGGACTCGCCGCCGGAGTTGATGAGGCTTGCGCGGCCCATGAAGCAGTTGATCACCTGGTAACGACACAAATCGATCGGGTGGTCGGTCGCCAGCTTGTCGTACATCCCGGGGGCGGTCTTCCCGAAGCCGATGACCTCGAAGCCCCGGTTGGTGTCGGCCAGCTTCTGTTTGATGATGTCGGCCTCGATCGTCACCCCGAGGTGGTTGGCCTGGCCGGTGAGGTCTGCGGCGGTCTCGTAGTTGACGCCGTCCTTCTTGAAGCTCGAGTTGCGCAGATAGCACCAAAGGACGGTGGCCATGCCCAGCTCGTGCGCGGCGTGGAAGGCGACCGCGATCTCCTGCAGCTGGCGGTCGGACTCCGGAGAACCGAAATAGATGGTTGCGCCCACGGCGACGGCGCCCATTTCCCATGCCTCTTTCACGGTTCCGAAGAGGATTTGGTCGTACTTTGTGGGGTATGTCAGGAGCTCGTTGTGGTTGAGCTTGCAGATGAACGGGATGCGGTGCGCGTAGCGGCGCGCCACCGACCCGAGCACCCCGAAGGTGGAAGCCACCGCGTTGCAGTTGCCCTCAATCGCCAGCTCGATGATCTTCTCCCCGTCGAAGTAGATCGGGTTGGGGGCGAACGACGAGCCGGCGGTGTGCTCGATCCCCTGGTCGACCGGCAGGATGGACAGGTACCCGGTGCCACCGAGGCGGCCGTGCTCGAACATCGACTGCAGGCTGCGAAGCACCCGCGTGGGGCGGTCGCTGTCCTTCCAGACCCGGTCGATGAAATCGGGGCCCGGCAGGTGCAGCTGCGACGCAGGCACGGTCTGGCACTTGTGCCCGAGAAGGTCCGCCGCGTCGGCGCCCAGGATTTCCTCCAGCTTCCCCACCGACCCCTTGGTGACTGTAGCCATCAATCCCTCTCACACATTTGGTTAGTATCTCGTTGACATCTCGCAGGTTCGCGGATTCCCCTGCGTCACTCTATAGTGCACCGACATGACCGAGCGGGCTAGCGACCTTCTGAGCGAGATCGCGGACCGGCTCTCCGCTAACCCCCGCGACAGCGGGCAGGTGGTCGCCGAATCGGTGGTGACGCTCGAGCCCGAGCTGCTCAGGGCGCAGCAGGATGGCGCGTCGATCGACGAGCTCGTGCGTACCTCGGTCGGCTTCCTGGAGATCCTCTACCGCTCTCTGCGCGCCGACTCGCGAGTGCCCTGGCAGCAGTACTACACGCTCGCCCGCGAGACTTCGCGGAGATACGCCGAGAAAGGCATCCCGCTCGAGTCGGTCCTGGAGGGCCTGGCCGTCTTCCGCCGCTCGGTGCTCGCCCGGGTCACCGAGGAGATGATGGGCAACGAGCACGCCGAGGAGGTGTCGCTGCTCGCGCAGAGCAGGCTCGGCGATGTTGTCGAGCACCTCAACAACAGCTTCATCCGGGGGTATCTCGACTTCACCGAGGCGCGGCATCACGCCCGGCAGACCGAGCTGCACGCGCTCTACCACATCGCCAGCGCGCTCGGCCGCTCCCTCGACGTGGCCGAGATCGCCGAGGTCGGCCTTCGGGAGACGCTGAAGGTCCTGCGCCTCCAGGCCGGCGCGGTGTGGACGCGTGAAGGCGCGCGGCTGATGCTGGCGAAGACCCTCGGCCTGCAGCCTGGCGAGGAGGAGGAGTTCGAATCCGGCCGATCAGGCGCGCGGGTGCGCGTGGTCGAGATTGCTTCCGGGGCCGCGGAGTCGCGGGTCGACCGCATCACCGGCGAATGGAGCGCCATCCGCGCCGAGCTGCGGACGAAGGGCGTCCTGCTCGGAGCCATGACTGTCGCGACCCGCCTTCCGCGAACCTTTGAGCCCAGCGACCTTGAGTTCGTCGCCGCGGTCGCCGACCAGATCGCGGTCGCTCTGGACCGCGCTCGGCAGCACACGAAAGAGGCGCGCACCGACTACCTCACCGGGCTCGCCAACCGGCCGGAGTTCGAGCGCGCGATCGACCGCGCTGTCGCAGCCGCGCAGCGCCACAAGCGCCGCATCGCCTTCATGATGGTCGACCTCGACAACCTGAAAGAGATCAATGACACGCATGGCCACCACGTCGGCGACGAGGCCATCCGCGTCCTGGCCCACGAGCTCCAGCGTGCGGTCCGCGCCACCGACACTTGCGGCCGTCTTGGCGGCGATGAGTTCGGCGTCGCCATGCCCGACGCGGACGAGCGCCACGCCAATGAGGTGGGCGCTCGCGTGCGCGCATCGCTCGAGGAGCTCAACGGGATCTCCAAGGCGCCGGCTCCGATCGAGTTCAGCATCGGGGTCGCCTCCTGGCGGCCCGGGATGAACTGGCAGTCGATGTACGAGCTGGCGGACAAGGCCCTTTACGTGGACAAGCGGCGTCGCCACGTTCACCGCAAGAAGGGCGGCCCCGGCCGGGCCCAGGGCGCGTCTGGCTAAGCGGGCCTCGGATCCCGTCGGCTCGGTCCTCGGCCCGAAGTTCTTCGATCGCGACACGGTGACGGTCGCGCGCGAGCTGCTGGGCAAGGTGCTTGTGCGTGAGATCGACGGCACCCGCTTGTGGGGCTGGCTGGTCGAGGTCGAGGCTTACCTCGGGCCGGACGACCTCGCCGCCCATTCACGCGGCGGGCGGCGGACGCCTCGCACTGAGGTGATGTTCGGCGCGCCGGGGCACGCGTACGTGTACTTCACTTATGGCATGCACTGGTGCCTCAACTTCGTCACACGGGAGGAAGGCGTGCCCCAAGCGGTCCTGGTGCGCGCACTGGAGCCAGGCCCCGGCGTGGGCAGATGCGGCGGTCCGGGGTTGGTGACGCGCGCGCTGAGCATCGATCGCGCCCTCAACGGCGTCAAGCTGCGGCCGCCCGATCTCTATGTGATCGATGACGGCGCGCCCAGGCAGCGGGTCTTTGTCACGCCGAGGATCGGCGTCCAGGGCACGGGCCGCTGGGAGAAGCGACTCTTGCGCTTCTGTCTCGAATCTCCGTACCTATCGCGACCGATCCCTAAAGCTCTACGGCCAACGTCCCGGAGCGGGCGCTAGCCGTTCCAGCTTTTCCCAGTCCGCGCGCACTGGAGCGAAGATGTCAAGCACCGTGGCGCCCTCAGCGCCCGCGATGGCCTGGTGCGGAAGATGGCTCGGGATCACATAGCTGTCGCCGGCATGCAAAACGCGCTTTTCGGACCCGACCCGGAATTCGATCGACCCCTTGACCACAAAACCAAGCTGTTCATTCTCATGGTGGTGATCGGGAGACTTGGAGTGCGGCTCGAGATCGACGAGCGCCATCGTGATGCGTTCACCGTTCACTGCCCGCGCGGTGAGCCCTTCGGCGAGGAGGATCGGTTGCATGTCGCGGAACGCCCCGAACGTTTTCACTCGACCACCCGATCGATGATCGTTGCGGTGCCCAGCCCGCCTCCACAGCACATCGTCTCGAGACCGTAGCGGAGGTCGCGCCGCTCGAGCTCGTACAGGAGGCGGTTCATGAGGATGGCGCCCGACGCTCCCAGCGGATGCCCGACGGCGATGGCGCCGCCGTTGACGTTCGTCTTGTCCATGTCCGCCCCCGTCTCCTTCTGCCACGCGAGCACTACCGATGCGAATGCCTCGTTGACCTCGAAGAGGTCGATGCTCTTCAGGTCGAGGCCGGCTCGCTTCAAGACAGCGGCTGTGCCCGGGATGGGGCCTTCGAGCATCAGCACCGGGTCTGTGCCCACAACCGCCTGCGCGCGTATGCGAGCGCGCGGCTTCAGGCCCAGCTGCTTGGCCTTGTCCAACGACATCAAGAGGACGGCCGCGGCGCCGTCGGAGATCTGGCTCGAGTTGCCCGCGGTGATCGAGTGCTCTGGGTTGAATGCCGGCTGTAGAGCGGCGGTCGCCTCATAGCTGGCGTTCGCGCGGATGCCCTCGTCCATGGAGAAGAGCTGGGTGTGACCGTTGCCCTCGACGGGCACGTCGACGGGCATGATCTGCGCGGTGAAGTAGCCCTTCTCGGTGGCCTCCTGGGCGAGCCGGTGGCTCCGGACCCCGAACTCGTCCATCTGGCGCCGAGTGATTCCGTACTTCCGGGCCATCAGCTCGGCCGAGATTCCCTGCGGGACGAGGTCGTAGAGCTCCATCAGCTCTGGCGGAAACGGCGTCCCGGGAGAGACGGCGCTCGATCCCATCGGGACCCTGCTCATCGATTCCACGCCGCCCGCGATCGTGATGTCGCACACGCCTGACTGGATGAGGTTGGCCGCGAAATGGAGCGCCTGCTGGCTCGAGCCGCACTGGCGGTCGACGGTGGTCGCGGGGGTCGTAAACGGGAAGCCGGCGGTCAGCCAAGCGTTGCGCCCGATGTTCAGCGATTGCTCGCCGACCTGGCTCACGCACCCGAAGACGACATCTTCGACCAGCTCTGGTTTGATGCCCGCGCGGTCAATGATCTCTTTCAACACGAGCGAGCCGAGGACGACCGGATGAATTTCCTTGAGCTTGCCGTTGCGACGCCCGATTGGGGTTCGCACGGCCTCGACGATCACTACTTCGCGCATGTTCAACGTCTCCTTCGGGCCTTGGTGCACCCGATTCTACGACCGCTCCCTAATGCCTCACGCGATGTGCTGTCAAGCCCCTAAACATTTGCCTGGCATGCGGATTTTCTTTTCTGTTGACGTGCCGTTAGTGCCCTGATAACTTTCGCGTCGCCCCAAGCGGCTGAGTACGGTAAACCTGAGGATACCGAACGTCGAGTAGGTGGAAGGTGCGGCGCAAGCCGTGGCTGGAAACCGAAAAACGCATAGGGTACTTCAGGGTAAACAGGAAGGTCTCTTGGGGCATCTCTTTTCCACAGGGCGTGCACAGCCCCTCACTCAATACGAAAATCCCCTCCTGCGCGCTTCCGCGCAAGCTTTGTCCACAGCTTCCGCGTCGACTTTGACGCGCTGGCGCAACAGCCGCCGCAAGCCGTCCGCCAGGCGTGCCACGGGTTGGGCGTCCTCGTAGTGAAGCCAGTGGTAGGCGATCGGCTCCGACCAGGGCTTGCCCTGCGCCAGGTACAGCTGGCGGTGGCTGTCGAGGACGATCAGCTCGACCTGGCGCAGGAGGCCGGGGTCGCCGGCGGTGAGCTCCGTGAATTCCTGACGCGCCATCCAGGCGAGGAGGCTCTGAAGTCGGGGTCCGGCTTCTACCTCACAACCTCAGGGGTAGCCGTGTCGAGCTCGATGACGCTCGTTTTCAACGCACATATGAAAGGAAGGTTGCGATACAGCTCGCGATAGTCGAGCCCGTAGCCGACGACATAGTCGTTGGGGATCTGGAAACCGACGTAGCGCACCGGCACCTCGACGAGGCGCCGGCCGGGGCGGTCCAGCAGGGTCACGATCTCGATCGAGGCCGGGCGGCGCTCCCGCAGCTCGCCCAGCAGGTAGTCGAGGGTCAGGCCGGTGTTGACGATGTCCTCGACCAGCAGCACATGCCGGTCCTCGATCGGATAGTCGATGTCGCGCGCGATGCGCACCCGTTCGCGTGGCTGGGCGCCCGCGTAGCGTTTGAGGTCGAGGTAATCGATGACGAAGGGGACCTTGACCTGGCGTGCCAGGTCGGCGAGAAAGAACGTGACCCCCTTGAGGATGCCGACCAGGACGATAGAGCGCCCGCGGTAGTCGCGGGAGATCTTCCGGCCGAGCGCCCTGACACGGGTCTCGAGCTCAACCGGCGAGATGAGGATGTTGCCGATGTCCTGCTTGCGCAGGTTCTGGACCTCGAGCGCTCCGTAGCCGGCCTTGGCGAGCAGCTGCTGGTAGTCCTTGCGGTAAAGCAGGCGCACGTTGACGTCGGGATGGACCTCGCGCAGCATCCGCAGCTTGCGGTTCTTCGGCGTCACCAGCGACTGCTTCATGGTCGTCAGCTCGACGTAGAGGTCGTGCTCGGGGAGGTAGAAGTCGGGCGTGAACATCTCCGACACGCGCGTGCCGTCCCAAGCGATCGGGAACGACACCGGCTCGTAGACCCAGCGGATGCGGTAGTAGTCGAGGAAGCGCGCGAACTCCTGCTCGGATGGGTGCGCGAATTCGATGCGCGAATGCGCCGGGCCGGATCGCCGAACGAGGCGCGATCGCTGCCTGACGGGGCGGCGCCATTTTTCTGGGACGGGAAGGTGGACAGACGACGCCAAGGAAACGCCGAGATTGTACGCTCAGCGGCACCAGGGCCATGAGCACACCGGCGCAGAGGATGGTCGCCGAGCAGCTGCTGCCCAACGGCGTCAGCGATCCGCGCGTCATCGAAGTCATGTCAGAGATTCCGCGCGAGGAGTTCCTCTCCAGCCGAGTGCGCCGCCATGCTTACGAGAACCGGGCCCTTGCCATCGACTGTGGCCAGACCATCTCCCAGCCGCTCGTCGTCGCGCTCATGACCCAGGCGCTCGCACCGAAGCCGGAGGACCGTGCGCTCGAGGTCGGCACCGGGTCGGGCTACCAGGCCGCGGTCCTGAGCCGACTCGTGCGGCACGTGATCTCCCTCGAGCTCGAGCCTTCGCTGGCGGAGCGCGCGTCGGAGACACTCTCGCGACTCGGCTACTCCAACGTCGAGGTGGCCGTCGCCGACGGCACATTCGGCTGGCCCGCCTACGCGCCTTACGACATCATCCTCGTTGCGGCCGCCTCACCCGATGTGCCGCCCGCGCTGGTCGACCAGCTGGCCCCCGACGGGCGGCTGGTCATTCCGCTCGGAAGATCTTCCGACGAGCACCAGGACCTGCGCGTGTATCAACGTCGCGGTGAGGCCATGGCGTGGAGGTCGCTGTTCCCGGTGCGCTTCGTCCCCTTACGGTGAGTGAGAGGGCGTTGGAGTCGCGTGGCCCGGCGAGGGCGAGGCTCCGCCTGCCGGCGCGGGCGCCGTGCCTGTGATCTGCTGCAGCTGCTGGAGCAGGTCGCCCACGATCTTCATCTCACTCGCAAAGCCCGCGAAGTCGCCGTTCTTCAAGTCCGTGTATGCGGCGGCGTAATGGGCGTTCGCCTGTGTGACCAGGTCAGCGATCTTGGCAATCTGCGCCGGCGTGAGGGTGGTGGTCGGCGTTGTCGGGGGCGGTGCGGTCGAGGTGCCCACCAGCTGGTCGATGGCCTCTTGGAGCGTGTCGGTGTAGACGACCTGGGTCTGGTCGGCCAGGATCACCTTCTTGAGCTCGGGGATGCTCGAGCCTGAGGTGGCCTTGAGGTAGATCGGCTCGAAGTACAGGAACGAGTCGCCGATCGGCACCACCAGCAGGTTGCCCTGCTGAACATTCGATCCGTTGCTGTGGAAGAGCGTGAAGTCGCGGGAAATCACCGGGTCTTGATTGATTAGGTTGGCCACCTGCTGCGGGCCGAATATCACCTTGTCCTTGGGGAGGACGTACGACACGTACTGCCCGTACTGAGCACCGTCACTGCGGGCCGCCATCCAAGACACGAGGTTGTTCTTGCCATGCGGGGTGAAGGGCATGATCAGGAGGAACTCGGGGTTCTGCTCACCAGGCAGGCGGAAGAGCACGTAATAAGGAGACACAGGCGTCGGCAGGGCGCCAGGCGACGCCTGTGCCGTCGGTATGTCCCACACGTCCTCGCGAGCGAAGAACACCTTGGGGTCGGTGATGTGATAGGTGGCGTAGATGCCGACCTGGGTGTTGAACAGGTCTACAGGCACGCGAATGTGAGCTCGCAGCCCGGGGGGCATCGCGTCGATCGAGGTGAAAAGGGTTGGGAAGGTGGCCTGGTAGGCGCTGATGATCGGGTCCTTGGGATCGACCACGTAGAAAACCGCGGTGCCTTCGTACGCATCGATCACGACCTTGACCGAGTTGCGGATGTAGTTGATCTTCCCGTTCTGGAAGGGCACGGCTTGCGAATAGGGGTATGTGGCCCCGGTCGTGTACGCGTCGACGATCCAGTAGATGCGCCCATCGACGACGACCACGTACGGCTGGGAGTCGAAGCTGAGGAAAGGCGCCAGCTCGCCCACTCGATCGATGATCTGCCGCCGGTAGAGCATCAGCGTCTTGTCGGTGACCTGGCCCGAGACGAGCAGGTTGAAATCGCCCAGCTTGAGCGACCATAGGGCTCGGTTCACTGCCGTCATCGGCACCCCGTGCGTGCCGGTGTACGACGTGTAGACGTCGGGAGACGACGGGTAGTCGAACTCACGATTGGTGTTGGGCGCCAGCGCGTAACCGGTCGTGACCTCCCCGAAGTAGATGGCCGGCTGGGTGATCGTCAGCTGGCCATGGGGCGGGATGTCGCCGACCACGTAAACGGGCAGGCCCTGGCTGTCGACCGCATTCACGGGGCTGGCGGCGACCCCATATCCGTGCGTGTATTGAAGGTGCTGGTTGACCCAGTTCTTGGCGGCGTCGGGCAGCTTGTTGAAATCGAACTCCCGCGCGCTGATCTCGAGAGACGTGGGCTGGTTGTTGATGGCGTATCGATCGATGCCGATGTCGTAGAACGTGTAGTAGGTGCGGATCGTCTGCTGCTGCTCGTAGGTGTCCTTGAGCGGCGGAAAATCCCACAGCCGAAGGTTGTTGACCGTGACCTGGTCGTTCTGCACGTTGGCCAGCGTCAGCGGCTGGTCCCCTGTGAAGTTGCTCACGGTCACGTTCGACAGCCCATACGCGGCCCGGGTGCCGGCGATCTCACGGTTGATGTACGGAAGCTCGTACGTCTGCGCGTTCGGGGTCGTGAAGGCCGTCTGGACGACCGCGGGATAGATCTGGCCGATCAGCAAGAGCGCCACCCAGACCAGCGCCGCCGTCACCGGCAGCCAGAGCCGTCGCAGCCACACGTTGACGAGGAGGGCTCCGGCGAGGACGACCGCGGCGCCCGACAGGAACGTCACGATGGGCAGCCTGGCGTTGACGTCTGTGTAGGCCGCGCCCCAGACGACGTCGCTGTTGTGCGCATAAAGGAGGTCGTAACGGCCGAGCCACATCCAGGCCGCGAGCACGAGCGCGAAGGCCGCCATCAGCGCCGACAGGTGCGCGATGGCCCCGGGGCTCAGATTGAGGTCGAAGGAATCGCCGCGCCAGGCATATACGAAGCCGACCAGAAGCGCGGTCAGGAATCCCAAGCCCAGGGCCCAGTTGACGACCGAGTGCAGGAACGGCAGCGTCAGCAGGTAGAAGGAGATGTCCTGCCCAAGCACCGGGTCCGTGATTCCGGTCGGCTTGGCGTGCTGGAATATGGCCAGGTTCTGCCATTGCGTGCCCGCTCCACCTGACAGGACCAACGCCACCAGCGCCGCTCCACCCAGGGCGGCGCCCGCGGCGGCGCCGCGAATGCTCGAGCGCCGGATCCCAACGGCTCGCAAGCTCGGTCCGGCGCGCACGCGCAGCGCGATGATCACGTTGACGACCAGGTAGATGAAAGCGAGCGCGAACCCGCCGATGAGGAGGGCGACTTGCAAGGAAAAGCGAGTCGTGAAAACGTCTTTGAACCCGAGCGAGTCGTACCACTGCAGCTCCGTGAAGAACCACACGATCGGGCTCGCTATGAAGAAGATCAGGAGCGCCAGGCCGAAAAGCCCAAGGCCGACCCAGAAGCGCCGAGGGGGGCGCGGGATCCGGATCTCTCGCGCCTCGAACGGACCGCCGCGCTCGAAAGGATCAAACGGCCGATACCGACGGGTCATTTACCCCGAAGCTTAGAGCGTCCCCAAAGCTCGGTCGTCCGAGCTGAAATCCAAGTCCGCGTCCGACGGCGGGTGGTCGAGGTGCCAGCGCACGGTCGTACGCAGGGTCTCGACCGGGTCGGACGTGGTCCAGCCGAGCAGCGCACGGGCGCGGCGGGCGGTGGCAGCGATGTGCTGCGACATCGTGCCCGTCTGTTTGAGGTCTTCGGGCAGCATCTCATCCGCGACGCTCACCAACTCGGCGCTGGAGCCGGCCGCCTCGAGGATCATGCGGGACCACATCGTCATCGAGTAGGTGCGGTCTTCGCAGAGATTGAGCGCCATGCCGGCGGTCGAAGCGGATTCCAACGCCAGCCGGGCCCCGCGCGCGATGTCGCCCACGTAGCCGCGGCACGCAAGCCATGTGCCGGCGCCAAAGGGGATGCGCGGACGCCCGGCGCGTACACGCCGCAGGATGAACTCTTCGCGGAGCTGATAGTCCCTCGGTCCGTAGACCATCGGCAGGCGCAGCGAGGTGCCGCCGTGTGGCAGGTAAGCGTCTTCGACGTCGAGCTTGTCGTAGTCGTACCGGTCGGGACTCTTGTCGCGGTAGGGGTACCGCTCCGACCGCACGGGTGAGTCCTCGTCCAGCGGCACGGGGTCTGTCTCATGCCCTTCGATGGCGGCGCCGAACGCTCGATACACGTCCATGCTCGAGATCACGACCAGCCGGATGCCGGCCGGCAGCGCGGCTAGCGCGGTCTCGACGTCGGCACGGGTCAACGCCCTGCAGTCGATCGCCGCGTCCGGCTCGAATGCGGCCAGCTCCTGGCGGTGGGCCGTGAGCTCCGAGCGGTCGCAGTGCAGATGTGAAATGGGCGGCATGTCATCCGGCTCGAGGTGGCCGCGATGAACCACCAGGATGTCGTGGCCGGCCCGCACCAGCTCCTCAACGATGGCGCGCCCGATGAATCGGGTGCCGCCTAAGACGATGATCCTCACGCCACAGGTTTGGCCACGGCCGGGTTCTTCTCCACGATCAGGTCGATGAGCCCCCATTCCTTGGCCTGGTCAGGCGTCATGAAGAAGTCACGCTCCATCGCGCGCTCGACATCCTCCAGCTCTCGGTGGCAGTGCTTCGCATAGATGCGGGCCACCTGTTCCCGCTGGCGAAGGAGCTCCTGGGCGTGAATCTGGATGTCGGTCGCCTGACCCTGCATACCCTGGATGAAGGGTTGGTGGACAAGGATCTGCGCATGTGGCAAAGACATCCGCATCCCAGGGTCGCCGCCGGCGAGCAGGATCGATCCCCCGCTCGCGGCCATCCCGGTGCAGAGCGTGGCCACCTTGGGTCCCACGTACTGCATGGCGTCGTAGATCGAAAGGGCGGCGGTCAGCGAGCCGCCGGGGCTGTTGATGTACAGCTGGATGTCGCGGTCAGGCGTTTCGTTTTCGAGAAAAAGCAGCTGCGCCGTGACCGTCGTCGCCATGTCGTCGTCGATGACGCCGCGTACGAAAACCACACCGTCCTTGAGCAGACGCGAGTAGATGTCGTAGGCGCGCTCGCCGCGCCCGTCGTTGGTGATCACGGTCGGGATCAGGTGCATTCGATTACCTCCTGGCTTCAAAACCAATACGTGGCCGTGCTTTTGGTGGCGGGTTGGCCATCGCGAGATACGCGCTGAAATCGGCGACACTGCGCAGCGCCTCGA
>Ga0209648_10003256_pt1 | contig 13621 bp, 12 predicted proteins | sample GraSoi2013_115cm_FD_185830 | JGI IMG/M metagenome (GOLD analysis project Ga0209648, IMG submission 185830) | Grasslands soil microbial communities from the Angelo Coastal Reserve, California, USA - Sample 9_17_2013_115cm (SPAdes) (version 2) | ecosystem: Environmental > Terrestrial > Soil >...
CCCCGCCGCGCTTGGCCGCTGCCCCCCGCTGCGCTTCACCGAAGGCTTGGGCGGCGCGGTCGCAGGCCGGCCGATCGCCATCCGTTTCGTCGACAACCGCGACCAGCCGTGACCGCCCACGTTCACCTCGTCGGCGGGACGCTCGCGATCGCCTTGGCGGCGACCGTCGCGGTTGCGCAGACCCAAGAGCAGCCGCTCAACACCCTCAAAGACGTCATCGCCGCGCTGCGGGCGTGCTGGATGCCGCCGCCCATTGATCAGTCGCGCCCCGGCATGCAGATCACGGTGCAGATGAGCTTCCGCCGCAACGGCGAACTCTTCGGCCACCCGCGGATCACATTCGAATCGGTCGACGCGTCGGATGACGAACGGTTGGCCTACCGCATCGCCGTGGCCAAGATGCTCAAACGCTGCTCGCCCTTGCCGTTCACCGACGCGCTCGGGAACGCAATCGCCGGCCGCCCGTTGACCATGCGGCTCATCGACAATCGAAAACTCAAGGAAGCAGAGAACATCCCATGACGGACGCCGAGAATACGCTGACGCTGGACACCACCAAGGGCAAGGTCGTCATTCTGATGCGGCCGGACCTCGCCCCCGGCCATGTCGCACGCATCAAGGAACTGGTGCGCGAACGCTTCTACGATGGCGTCGCGTTTCACCGCGTCATCGAGGGCTTCATGGCGCAGACCGGCTGTCCCCATGGCACCGGCACCGGCGGCTCCGGCAAAAAGCTCAAGGCGGAGTTCAACAAAGAGCCCCACCGCCGCGGCACGGTGTCGATGGCACGGGCGCAATCCCCGGATTCCGCCGACAGCCAGTTTTTCATCTGTTTCGCAGATGCGTCTTTTCTCGATGGCAAGTATACCGTCTGGGGCCAGGTGACCGAAGGCATGGGAAACGTCGACAAGATCAAGCGGGGCGAGCCGGTTGCCGATCCCGACCGCATCATCTCCGCCAAGATGTCGGCGGAAGCGTCGTGATCACGCGACCGGCCTCGACGAAAGCAGGCCGTGGACGGTTTCAGCACTCGAGCTAAATACTTGAAGGGCCGCGGCAAGCGACCGCTCGGCCGCGGCTGACAAATTCAGAGCAACGCGCCGCTCCGCGGGCGGGGCTCGGCCTCGCACACCCAGGCCTCCTTGGCGAACCATTCATGCTCGCTCCGGCAGATCGGGCAGTAAACGCGAGCGAAAAAGACCGGGGTCGCATCGAAGCTCTTACGATCGGTGACGAGACCGGTGGGGATGTCGCGTCCGGTCTCCGGACATCTCACCATGACGGCACCCATTGGCCTCTCCTGTGTTGTGTTGTTGCGTCGATCGATACGCCAAGCCTGTGAAAATCATTTGACGCAACCGCGACAAGAGCGTGGGACTCATCCAATTCAGCGAACGCGCCGTTTCGCCGCAGCGGGTAATCCCCATTGAAATTTTGCCGGCTACGGAACCAGCCGAAGGCAAAGGCGTTATGAGCTTTCGCGCCGACGGGAAGGCGCGGCACCATCGGTATGAAGCTACGGCCTCGACCCCCAATTCCAAACCCTATAGGTGGCCGCCCATAGACCGCGCTTTGGTTCCATTCTCGCGGCTTTGCCACAGGCGATGACCTGACCTGCATGCGCTTGTATGAAGGGGCATGCGTACCGCGCTGTTCGATTTCGAGCTCCCGCCCGATCGCATTGCCTTGCGTCCCATCTCGCCGCGGGACGCGGCGCGGCTGCTGGTGGTGCGTCCGGGCGAGACGCCGGAACTGGCAGATCGGGGCGTGCGCGATCTTCCCGACTTGCTGCGCCCGGGCGATGCGCTCGTGGTCAACGATACCAAGGTGATTGCAGCAAGGCTCCGCGGCCGGCGCATCGGCCGCGGAGCCATGGAACCGGCCATCGAGGCGACGCTGCACCAGCGCCTCGACGGCTCGCGCTGGCGTGCGTTCGTGAAGCCCGCCAAGCGGCTATCGCCGGGCGACGTGGTGCGCTTCGGGGACGAGGGCAAGGTCTGTTTCCTCGGCCAGCTCGACGCCACGGTCGAGGCCAAGGGCGAGGATGGCGAGGTCACGCTCGCCTTCGCCTTTCACGGACCTGTGCTCGACCAGGCGGTCGATGAGCGCGGCGCCATGCCCTTGCCGCCTTACATCCGACGCGCCCCCGACGAGCGCGATCGAACGGACTATCAAACCATGTTCGCCCAGCTGGAGGGGTCGATCGCCGCACCTACGGCGGGATTGCACTTCACCGATACGTTGACGTCGCGGCTGGAGGCGCGGGGAATCACGCTCCACAAGGTGACGCTGCATGTGGGGGCAGGGACGTTCCTGCCGGTCAAGGCTGCCGACACTGCCGCCCATCGCATGCACGCGGAGCAGGGCAACGTCACCGCGCAGACCGCGGATGCCCTCAACGGGGTCCGCCGCGCCGGCGGTCGCATCGTTGCGGTGGGGTCGACCTCGCTGCGGCTCGTGGAAAGCGCCAGCGGCCACGATGGCGTCATCCGCCCGTTCGAAGGCGAAACCGCCCTGTTCATCACACCGGGCTACCGCTTCCGCGCGGTCGACGTGATGATGACCAATTTCCATTTGCCGCGCTCGACCCTGTTCATGCTGGTGGCGGCGTTTTGCGGGCTCGAGGCGATGCAGCGCGCCTATATGCACGCGATCGGCGCGGGCTATCGGTTCTACTCCTACGGCGACGCCTGCTTGCTGTTCCGGCCCTAGGGCTGCAGTAAAAGAAACCAATGTCCGACGTCTTCTCGTTCCGCCTGCTTGCCACCGATGGCGTCGCCCGCCGCGGCGAGATCGCGACGCCGCATGGCGCAGTCGCCACCCCGGCGTTCCTGCCGATCGGTACCCAGGCAACGGTGAAGGGCCTCGCGCCCGAGGCCGTGCGCGCAACCGGCGCCGACATCGTGCTTGCCAACACCTATCACCTGATGCTGCGGCCGGGCGCCGAACGCATCGCATCCCTCGGCGGCCTGCACCGCTTCATGAATTGGCCGTGGGCGATCCTCACCGATTCCGGCGGCTTCCAGGTCATGTCGCTGTCGCAGCTGCGCAAGGTCGAGGACAAAGGCGTGACCTTCCGCTCCCACCTCGACGGCGCCATGGTTGAACTTTCTCCCGAGCGCGCGATCGAGGTCCAGCATCTGCTCGGCTCCGACATCGCCATGCAGCTCGACGAATGCCTGCAGCTGCCGGCATCCCAGGGCGAGCTCCAACGCGCCATGCAGCTTTCGCTCGCCTGGGCCGAGCGCAGCAAGCGTGCCTTCGAGCGCACGGGGGGCACCGCGCTATTCGCCATCGTGCAAGGCGGTGACGATCTGCGATTGCGCGCAGAGAGCGCTCGTGTTCTCACCGAGATGGGCTTTCACGGTTATGCCATCGGCGGGCTGGCCGTGGGCGAGCCGCAGCAGGTGATGCTGCGCATCGTCGAGGCCGTGGCCTCCGCGTTCCCCGCCGAGCGGCCGCGCTATCTCATGGGGGTCGGCACACCCGAGGACATCGTGGAGGCGGTGGCACGCGGCATCGACATGTTCGACTGCGTCTTGCCGACGCGCAACGGCCGGCACGGGCTCGCCTTCACCCGCTCCGGGCCGATCAACCTCAAGAACGCGCGCCACGCCGACGACCCGCGCCCGATCGACGAGGCGAGTAGCAGCGCCGCGGCGCGCGACTTTTCGCGCGCCTATCTCCACCACCTCGTCAAGGCCAACGAGATGCTCGGCGCGATCCTGCTGACGACGATCAACGTTGCCTACTACCAAGCATTGATGGCCGACATGCGCGCGGCGATTGCGGCCGGAACGTTCGCCGATTTCCGCGCGGCCGCGCGCGAAAGCTGGGCGCGCGGCGACGTGTCGTGTTCGTAGGACGGCGACCGCAACTTCAAGGGCGCGTTGATGCGTCGCTGGCCCAGCACTCCACAAGGGCCTCGACGCCGCGCCTGCATCGGCGCAGAATAAAACCGGTCTAAACAAGAACAGCGCGGCCGCCGGCCTTTCGGGCCGGCGGACCATGGGAGACGCCAAGCATGGCCATCAACCTCAAAGTCAATGGGGTGAGCCGACCGGTTCCCGCCGAACCGGACACGCCGTTGCTCTATGTGCTTCGCAACGATCTCGAGCTCAACGGCGCGAAATTCGGTTGCGGGCTGGCGCAATGCGGCGCCTGCACCGTGCTGGTCGACGGCAGGGCCGTGCGTTCCTGCGTCACCCCGATCAGCGCGGTGACGACGAGCGAGATCATCACCATCGAAGGATTGGGCTCGCTCGGCAAGCCGCATGCGCTGCAGCAGGCTTTCATCGCGGAGCAGGCGGCCCAGTGCGGTTACTGCACCAACGGCATGATCATGTCGGCGAAGGAGCTGCTCGACCGCAATCCGCGGCCGAGCGAGCCGGATGTGCGCGCGGCGCTTGCCGGCAACCTCTGCCGCTGCGGCACCCACAACCGCATCGTTCGCGCGGTGCTGCGCGCCGCCCAGGCGAACGGGAGGACGTGATCCGTGAACGCTCCCGCTCTCAATCGACGCGAGTTCACCGCCGGCCTCGGTGCGATCGTCGTCGCTTTCTCGCTCGATCCGAAGCTTGCGCGCGGGCAGGAACGGCTACCCGGGAGTCTGCAGGACAATCGCAGGCTCGACGGCTGGATCCGCGTCAATGCCGACGGCACCGCGACCGTTTTCACCGGCAAAGTCGAACTGGGGCAGGGCATTGTCACCGCGCTCGCGCAGATCGCGGCCGAAGAGCTCGATCTACCGCTGTCCCGCATCAAGATGATCTCCGGCGACACCGGCCAGACACCGAACGAGGGACAGACCGCCGGTAGCCAATCGATCGAGAACAGCGGTACGGCGTTGCGCATGGCCGCCGCCGAAGTGCGCGCGATCCTGATCGATCTCGCCGCCAAGCGGCTCGGTGTCGCGGCGGACCAACTGACGGTCGCCGACGGCACGATTGCGGCGCCGGACGGACGCAAGGTTGGTTACGGCGATCTCAATCCCGATCTCGACCGCGAAGCGAGTGCCAAGGCATCGCCAAAATCGCCCGCCGCTCACAAGATCGTAGGAAAATCTATTCCGCGTTTCGATATTCCAGGCAAAGTCACCGGCGGCGCGGCATTCGTCCAGGACATGCGGCTTCCCGGCATGCTGCATGGTCGCGTGATCCGCCCGCCGCGCTACGGCTCGAAGCTCGACGGCGTCGACGAAGCCGCGGCGAAAGCGATGCCGGGCATCGTTGCCGTGGTGCGCGACGGCTCGTTCCTCGGTGTGGTGGCCGAACGCGAAGAGCAGGCGATCAGGGCGCGCGCCGCTTTGCTCAAGAGCGCGAAATGGACCTTGGGGCCAGAGCTGCCCGATCCCGCGCGGCTGTTCGACGTAATCAGGTCGTTGCCGAGCAAAGATGCGACGATCGGCGTCAAAGAGGGCGCCGCGCCTGCAAACGCCCGCACCCTCGAGGCGGTCTATACCAAGCCCTACATGTCGCACGCCTCGATCGGGCCGTCCTGCGCGGTCGCCGAGTTCAAGGACGGCAAGATGACGGTGTGGACGCATTCCCAGGGCGTCTTCCCGCTGCGCGCCGAGCTCGCCAAAGCGCTGAAAATGCCGGCAGGCGCGCTGCGCTGCGTGCATGTGGAGGGGTCCGGCTGTTACGGGCACAACGGCGCCGACGACGTGGCGGTCGATGCGGCGCTCTTGGCCCGCGCGCTGCCCGGCCGGCCGGTGCGCCTGCAATGGATGCGCGACGACGAGTTCGGCTGGGAGCCCTTTGGCCCAGCCATGGTGATGCGGGCGAAAGCGGCGCTCGGCGGCGACGGCAAGATTGCCGATTGGGACTACGAGGTGTGGAGCAATACCCACTCCACCCGGCCGCAATCCACCGACGGCACCAACGTGCTCGCCGCTTGGTATCTCGCCGAGCCGCAAAAGATGGGGCCGCCCACGAGTCCGCCGCAGCCTGCCGGCGGCGGGGATCGCAACGCCATACCGCTCTACGACTTCCCGCGGCAGCGGGTGATCCACCATTTCGTCCAGGACATGCCGATCCGGGTGTCGGCGCTGCGCACGCTCGGCGCCTATGCCAACGTATTCGCGCTCGAATCCTTCATGGACGAGCTGGCGGCGGCAGCCGGCGCCGACCCGGTCGCCTTCCGTCTCGCACATCTGAACGACCCGCGCGCACGGGCGGTGATCGAGGCGGTGGCCAAAAAGGCCGGCTGGACCGCCGGTGAGAAGGGTGACGGCACGCGCGGGCGCGGGATCGGCTTTGCCAAGTACAAGAATCTGGCCTGCTACGTGGCCGTGGTGGCGGAGGTCGAAGTCGACCGCGGCAGCGGGATGGTGCGCGTGCCGCACGCCGTCGCGGCGGTCGATGCCGGGTTGATCATCAATCCGGATGGGCTCACCAGCCAAATCGAAGGCGGCATCGTCCAGTCGGTGAGCTGGACGCTGAAGGAGGAAGTGCGCTTCGACCAGAGCGGAATTTTGACGCGCGACTGGGCCAGCTATCCAATCCTCACTATGCCGGAAGCGCCGAAGGTCGAGGTCGAGTTGATCAACCGTCCGAACGAGCGTCCGCTCGGCGCGGGCGAAGGCTCGCAAGGACCGGCGGTCGCCGCCGTCGCCAACGCCTTTGCCAACGCGACCGGCAAGCGCATCCGCGACCTGCCGCTCAACGCGGCGCGGGTCAAGGCGGCGCTGACGTAGGTCGAAGCGCGGAGGAAAGCGAGTAGCGAAGAGCGAACGGTCCTGTTCGCGGCGTCGCGAGGCGCGGTTTGTTTCTCAAGGAGGAAAACCATGGCTATCAACTTCACTGTGAACGGCAAGGCGGCGTCGACCGATGCGCCGCCGACGACGCCGTTGTTGTGGGTGATTCGGGAAGACCTCAAGCTGACCGGCACCAAGTTCGGTTGCGGCACCGGTCTGTGCGGTGCCTGCATGGTGCACATCGACGGCAGGCGCGCGTTCTCGTGCCAGACCCAAATCTCGGAGATGGCCGGCAAATCGGTGACGACCATCGAAGGGCTGTCGGCGGATTCGTCGCATCCGCTGCAGAAGGCCTGGCTCGCCGAACAGGTGCCGCAATGCGGCTACTGCCAGTCCGGGCAGATCATGAGCGCGGCTGACCTGCTCAAGCACAACCCCAAGCCGACGCGCGATCAGATCGTCGAGCACATGAGCGCGAACATCTGCCGCTGCGGAACCTATCAGCGCATCGTGCGCGCAGTCGAGCGCGCGGCGCGGGAGGCCTGAGCCATGACCCAGCATATGACAATCGAAAGCTTGAACGCGCGTTCCTCGCGCCGCCAGGTTCTGTCTCGTCGTCAAGTGATGATCGGGGCGGCCGGCCTCACCTTTGCGGTGGCGCTTGGCGCCAATCGCCGTGCTGCCGGCGCAGCGCTTGCGGGCGAGCGCGGCGGCAAGGCGCTCAGTCCATGGGTGAGCATCGCCACCGATGGAACGATCACCATCATGTCGCCTGCGACCGAAATGGGGCAAGGGTCGATGACCTCGCTGCCTTTGATCGTCGCGGAAGAGCTCGATGCGGACTGGTCGAAGGTGCGCGTCGTGCCGGCGCCGCCGATCGATGCGATCTACGGCAACCCTGGCTTCCAGGGCATGATGTATACCGCCGGCTCCAATGCGGTGACGAGCTACTACCGGCCGTTGCGCGTCTTTGGCGCCCAGGTGCGCCGCGTGCTCATGGAGAACGCCGGCAAGAAGCTCGGCGTGCCGCTCGAAGAGCTCAGCACCGAGCCGAGCGCGGTCGTGCACGTCAAGTCGGGCCGCAAGCTCAGCTATGGCGAGATCGCCGCCTTTGCCGAGGTTCCGGACAAAGCGCCGGAGGTGAAACCCGAGGCATTGAAGAAGCCGAGCGAGTTCCGGCTCATCGGCAAAGACGTGCCGCGGGTGGAGGTGCCGGGCAAAGTCAACGGCAGCGCGCGCTACAGCATCGACGTGCAGGTGCCGAACATGCTCTACGGCGCGGTCCTGCGCGCACCGGTAGAAGGTTCGGTTCCGGACAAGATCGACGATACAAAGGCCAAGGTGATCGCCGGCGCCGTCAGGATCGTCAGATTACCGTATGGCGTCGGCGTGCTCGCGGAGACGCCATGGGCGGCATTCGAGGCGCGCCAGGCGCTGACCCAATCCGTGACCTGGAGCAGAACCGGCACCGCCTGGGGCTTTGACAGCGATAAAGGCATGGAGCGGTTCGCCGCCGATGCCAAGGACCTCGCGCGCGGCGCAACCGAATGGAGCAAGGTCGGCGACCCGCGCGGCGAGATGCCGAAAGCGTCTTCCGTCTTCGAGGCCGAGTACCGCTGCGACTACGCCTATCACGCGCAAATGGAGCCTTTGAACGCCATCGCCTCGGTATCGCCGTCCGGCGATTCAGTCGAAATCTGGGCCGGAACGCAGAGCCAAAGCATCGCGTGCGAGGCGCCTGCCAAAGTCCTCGGCATTGCGCGCGACAAGGTGAAGCTTCACGACATGCTGATGGGCGGCGGTTTCGGCCGTCGCGGCAACCGCGACGTCGATTTCATCATCGACGCCGTGCTGCTGTCGAAAGAGGCGGGGCGACCGGTGAAGGTCATGTGGACACGCGAGGACGACGTCCACAGTGGCCGCTTCCGCCCCATCTCTGCCCATTATCTGAAGGCCGGCTTCGATCCCTCCGGCAAGCTCACGGCGTGGCATCACCGCATCGCCGTGGACCGCGTCGGGCCCTACATGGATCCGGTGCGCTACCAGATGAGCGGCGGCAAGGACTTCATTGCCATGCTCGGCGGCGAGCCACGCGGTTATGACGTTCCGCACCAACTGGTGGAACAGCTCTATCGTGACACCGGTGTGCGCACGAACCCGCTGCGCGGGATCAGCTTCACCGCCAACAAGTTCGCGACCGAGACCTTCATCGACGAGATCGCGCTCAAGCGCGGTATCGACCCGGTGAAGTTCCGGCTCGAGCTATTGAAGAATACCCCACGCGCCAGCAAGGTGGTCGAGCGAGTGGCGGAGATGGCGAACTGGGGCAAGAAGCGCGACGGCCGCGGTGTTGGCGTGGCATACATCGACTATTCCGGCTCGCAAGTCGCCGGCATCGCCGAGGTGTCGGTCGACCGCGCCAACGGACAGATCAGGGTGCATGACTTCTGGTGCACCATCGATTGCGGCGTTGCGGTGCAGCCCGACAACGTGGTGGCCCAGACCGAGAGCAGCATCGTCTACGGGCTGGGCATGTCGTTGACCGAGCGCATCAGCGTCAAGAACGGCGCGGTCGAGCAGTCGAACTTCTACGACTACCGCGTGCCGCGCATGAACGAGGTACCGGCGATGCACATCGAGGTGATCGCGACCGACAACCATCCGACGGGCGCCGGGCAAATGGCGACGCCGCTGATCGCACCCGCGATCTCGAATGCGGTGATGCAGCTCGCCGGCGTGCGTTTGCGCCACACGCCGTTCACGCCCGAACGGGTCAAGGTGGCGTTGGGTTAGGGACCCGCGCTCGCCTCTTGGCAAGACGCGTTTGATCGACGCGTCTTGCCCGATCGTCTCAACTGGGCAGCGCGGTCAAGGAGAAGCAATGATGCGACGACGTGTCTCGATCGGCCGCGCGCGTGCTGCGAGCGCGGTCGCCGGATTGATCACCCTCGCGCTCCCCGCGCTCGCCCAGTCACCCAAGATCGGCGATCCGCCGGAAGCCAAGAATATGCGGCTTGTCGGCTATAACGATCTGCACGGCCGCAGCGCCTATCAGCCGACGATCCATCATCAAGGCAGCCGCTATATCGCCTATATCGGGCATCACGGCGGAACGCCCGAGGTGCCGCAGCCGGTCAACCGCCTCACCGGACAAGCCGAAAACAACGGCACCTCGATCGTTGACGTGACCGATCCGGCGCAGCCGAAATACCTCGCGCACATTCCCGGGCTGCAAGGCCATTACGAGGAGGGCGGCGCGCAGATGGTACGCGTCTGTGACGGCAAGACGCTGCCCAAGGGCGATGCGAGCAAGACCTATATGCTGCGGGTCTTCGGCGGCCGTGCGCACGAAATTTGGGACGTCACCGATCCGGCCAAGCCCGCGCTGCTGACCAAGATCATCGAAGGATTGAAGGATACCCATAAGAGCTGGTGGGAATGCGACACCGGCGTTGCTTATCTCGTGTCCGGCGTCGAAGGCTGGCGAGTGCGGCGCATGACCCAGGTCTTCGACCTCAGCGATCCATTAAAGCCGGTTCATATCCGCGACTTCGGCCTGATCGGACAGGAGCCCGGTTCCGCCGGCGCGGTGCCGACCGAGTTGCACGGGCCGATCTCGACCGGCCCGCAGGGCAATCGTGTGTATTTCGGCTACGGCACCAATAAGGGCGGCGTGCTGCAGATCGTCGACCGCGAAAAGCTTCTGAACGGTCCGAAGGAGCCGACGGCGGAGAACCTGCGCTATCCGGTTGTCGGTCAGGTCGACATGCTGCCTTTCAACGGCGCGCACACGGTTTTCCCGATGCTCAAAATGCCGGTCGCGGAATTCGCCAAGGACAAGGATGGCAAAGTACGCGACTTCGTGATGATCGTGGACGAGCAGATCCTCAATGAATGCCAGGAAGCGCGCCAGCTCGTGTTCTTCGTCGATGTCACGATCGAATCGAGGCCGATGGTGGTGTCGAATTTCTCGGTGCCCGAAGCGAGCGGAAATTTCTGCCAGCGCGGCGGACGCTTCGGCTCGCACTCCTCGAATGAGAGCATGGCGCCGGTGTTCTACAAGAAGATCGCCTTCATCGCCTACTTCAATGCCGGCGTGCGCGCGGTCGACGTGCGCAACCCGTATCAGCCCAAGGAGATCGGGTACTTCATCCCGCCGATCACGGAAGCGACCGACAAGCGCTGCATCAAGGTCGATGGGGTGGACCGCTGCAAGACCGCGATCCAGAGCAACAACGTGGAAACCGACGACCGCGGCTACATCTACGTGGTCGATCGCGCCAATACCGGCATGCATATTCTGGAGCTGAGCGCCGAAGCGCGTGCGATCGCCGGGCTGCAATAACGCGGAAGCGCCTCACGTGCCACTATAGAGCCAGGACATGCCCTCGTAGGCCTCCTCCGGCGTGCGCGGCCCGAGCATCTGGTTGCGCAGCTCCGCTGCCGGCCCGCGCGCATGGTAGAAGTCGCCGTAGACGCGCGCCATAATTTGCACGCGCGCGGTGCGTAGGTAACGCTCCTGCACATAGGCGCGGAAGGCCGCGGGCAAATCGTCCGGGTTCTCACTCGCCTTATCGGCGAGCCAGACCGCGTCCTCCGTGGCCATGCAAGCGCCTTGCGCCAGATACTGCAGCATGGGATGGGCGGCGTCGCCGAGCAGCGTTACCCGCCCCTTGCTCCACTCTTTCACCGGTTCGCGGTCGCACAGCACCCACATGCGCCACGTCTCGATGCGCTCGAGCATGCGCAGGACCTCGGGGCGCTGGCCTTCAAAATGGGCCCACAGCTCGCGCGCATCGGCCTCCGCATTCCAACCCTCGACGTAACGGTTGGAGTGGAACACGGCGACCAGGTTGTAAATCTCGCCGCGGCGCAGCGGGTAGTGGACGAGATGGGTGCGCGGACCAGCCCACAAGATCACGTCCGGCCTCCAGAGATCCTCCGGCACCTCCTCGCACGTAAGCACGGCGCGATAAGCGATGTGGCCTGACACCAGCGGCTTGCCGTCGCCGACCACCTTGTCGCGCACCTTCGACCACATGCCGTCGCAGCCGATGAGCGCACGGCCTCGGATGCGCTCGCCCGACTGCAGGATCGCACTGACGCCGGTGTCGTCCTGCTCGAAATCTTCGACGCTGTGACCGGTTTCCAGCGCGATGCGGTTGTTGTTCTTGCACGCGTTGATGAAGACGGAATGCAGATCGTGGCGGTGAGTGACGGCGTAGGGATGCTTGAACTTCTCCCTAAAGCGCGGCTCATCGAGCGGGATGCGGGTGACGCGCTCGCCGGACAAGGCGCAGCGCATCTCCATGGCCGGCGGCCGATGTGCGTCGGCGAGCACCGCCTCTTTGAGGTCGAGCTTTTCGAGCGCGCGAAAGACGTTGGGGCCGAGCTGGATGCCCGCGCCGATCTCGCGGAATTCGGGCGCCTGCTCCAGCACCCGCACGGCGAAACCCTTGCGCGCGAGCGCGTGGGCCGCCGCCAGGCCCCCGATGCCGCCGCCCGCAATCAGGATCGGCAGGGCTTGACCGTTCGACATCGGCCCTCCACGAACGTCCGGATATTCTCCCGCGAATATTCTGAGCCCGTTTCGCAACAGCTTCAATTGCGTCCCATAGGGGTCACGCCGGCCTGACCGAGGTCCATTCAAAAGGCCATTTTGTAAGAAAGCGCCGTGAAGTCATGACTGCGCTGACGTGCGCTGCGATTTGCTAATAGGTGCGCTGAAAGCGCTTTGGCGAATTGGGCGCATTCCAGTTGCCGGAGGGCGTCCCGTAGGCCGTCCCGGGAAATGGATTCGGTCGGCAAAATCCTCCTATGCCGCGCACCGATGCCCAGCATTCAACCTGGATCAATTCAAGGGGGCAACGTCAGTATTGACGATCTTCACCATCTCAGTCTTCCTTGGCATCACTGGCACAGATTTGTTTAGGACCGCTGCAGTCGTACTTGCCACCATACGAGCAGTTCTTGACGGCATCAGCTCGTGTTTCAGCAGTGCCGTAAGAGAAACCTTTGTCCTTGAATTGCCAATGGCGAACCATGCGCATCCGTTATACGAGGCGACCACCTTGCAGTAATCTGGGATCCGAGAGAACGCTTTGCATCTACTGAGGGAGGCATCCCTAGCCTCTTCCTCAGTACTAAATGCTCCATGACTCCCATGACCAGAGATCCACTGCTTGTTCATAGCGATGGCGATCGCAGCCCATTTTGGTTTCTTCTCCTCCAGCTTGGCTGCTGGTTTCTTGGCTGCATTCCTCAGTTCATCGACCTTCTTCTTGTCGGCCTCGTAGAGCTCCTTTTCACCCATAGCCTTATAGATGTTTCCACGACGTCGATATGAGCTAGCAGACTTCGGATCAAGGCGAATGGCTTCCTCAGCATCTCGCAGTGCGAGTGTGAATTTTCCGATCTGAGTGTATCCTAGCGCCCTATTCTTGAGTACTGTCGCACGGTCATCCTCGTCTGATTTAGGATCCTCGAGCCACTCAGTACATGCGTTGATGGACTCCAGAACTTTCTTCTCGAGAGTACCGTCTGGATCTACTCCAGCTACAGGATCACCGTCGTTGATGTCCTCAGCACACTTATCGAATTTGAGGTCGAGAGGAGTCTTAGCATCTGCTGGTAGATTCAGAACCGTGAGGGATACTGCCGCTAGGAGTAACTTCTTCATTGGAATGGTCCCTTCTGGTTGTGAGTGAAAGCGTACAGTTTTCTCTGCATGCTTCTGAGACCTAGTGGATCAACGTTTTGCGAACCATTCCGCATAAGAAGTTGATTTTAGTGGTGAGCCCGGCTGGGATCGAACCACCGACCTACTGATTAAAAGTTTGGCCCGAGGCCCTCCCGCAAGCCCTTGCGGCAGCGGCACTTCCCCCAGAACCGCGCAAGAAATGCCCGTCATATCGTGCTTTCTCG
>Ga0209648_10003258_pt1 | contig 13619 bp, 18 predicted proteins | sample GraSoi2013_115cm_FD_185830 | JGI IMG/M metagenome (GOLD analysis project Ga0209648, IMG submission 185830) | Grasslands soil microbial communities from the Angelo Coastal Reserve, California, USA - Sample 9_17_2013_115cm (SPAdes) (version 2) | ecosystem: Environmental > Terrestrial > Soil >...
CTTCCAATTCCATCGCCGACACGGGCGGTTTGTTTGCAGCCGGCCGTCTGAGGACAGGCCCGCCATCCTTATTAATACTCACCGCCGTATTACCCGGAAATGATTCATCCACGTGAGCCGCGGTCGTTTCCAATTCGGTTCGAAGTTGTTGAACGAATTCCTCTGCGGTGCGGGGAAGCCCGACCTTGCTGCAGTAGCTCTCTAGCAGGGGATCGCACTCTTCCCAGGGCAGAAGCCGATCCCGGTAGTCGGCGTACTGTTCTGACCCAACAACGGCCATATCGCAGGTCCTCAGTTCCAGAGCCAGATGCGTGAACATGCAGATCTCGAACTGTCGCCAATGCATTTCGCGGCGACCGTTCCGTGTGCGGAATACGACATTGTTCCATCGGCGATCGGTGACGAAACTGAAGTCGAGATCACCAGCGGGAATCCATTCCGCCCGCCGATTCTGGTTTGTCTGCACCACTGCCATCGCATCCAGCAGCGAGCGGTTTTGGGTTGTCGAGACGAACCGCAGCGCGCCTACAAGCCTGAATAGTAGGTACCGGTATCGTTTGTAAGGTGGCCCGAGCAACGGGAAATAGTTATTGTTGCTCCAGGCCTGCACCGCTTCGCAGACTTCCTGAAGACGTTCGATGCCACCGCGTCCTGCGAATACCTGGTCGATGCGGTCGACTTTGGACGCGCTGGATTCGTCGCTGCGGACAGCTTCGATCACACCGGCGAGCGCCGCAACCAGATTCTCCGTCTTCTCCCGCTGCCGTGCTTGAATCTCGAGGAGCCGCTCCCTCGCCTGCTTATGAATCTTGTCCATTCGTTTTACGAACATCTCGGCGGCGTCGTCCCGGGTTCGCATGCGCATACGATAGATCAAGCACAGCAATAGCGTATACCGCTTCGGCGCCTGCACTTCGCGCAGTTCTCCGGCGTGAAGCGCTTTGGCTTCGGTAGCAAAATGCTGGAGCAGGGCCGAGGGAACACCACTCAGAGGAGCATCAACCTCGCCCAGCGATTCTAACCACGTCAAATGAGCCAAAAGGATATCCAGGTGCTTAAGCGCTGGTTTCTTGGGAGCTTCCTTAATTTCCTGAAAGGATGTGTGCCGCTGGACGATCTCGGCGGTCTGGAGCAACCCGTCGAGACGCGCGAGGTCCTCCGGAACAAGCTTCCGCATGACCTGAGCAAACAGGCGCCGGTGAACCACGGTGCGCACACGGTTCACCATCCGGTCCAACGTAGAAAAACTGGGCAGTTCGCACTGCTCCAGCCGAAGCCGTTCTACGGCGACGTTGACGAGGTCCGCCGGATTCACCATCACCTGCGCCGCCTCGAACACCTTTCGCACCGCGATTCTCCGTGCTTCCCGGCTGTGCCGGGGCTTTAGTTGCAAGTGGTCGCGGACTGCAGTCTGGTGCCGACGTAGGGTGCGGATCTGATCGTAAGCGGGCATCTCCTGCACCGGCAGCCGGAGGCAAATGCGGACATGGTTTACGACCGTAGCGGGAATCTCGTATAACTCGGGGAAATAGCCCAGGTATTGAAGACATTTGAGCAGCAGAACCGCTGCGAAGAAGTGCTCGTTGCTGCGGACGAGTGATCGGGCAAAGTCGATTTCGGCCAGTGTTGGAGTAAACAAATCCTGAAGTTCCCTCGCGTTCGGCTCGTGCCGAAACCGCGGATAGGCAGTCCTTTCGATTGAGGCCATAGCGACCCTCCCTCCATTGGCAATCAAAGAGCTGGTCAGTCTATCGCGACACCGGGCAAAAAGAAGGATTGTGTAAGGGAGGCTGGTGGGTTGGTGATCTGAAGCTAATTGAAAAGCCTGTCAAAAACCAGTTGTCGTCTATGTCCGTTTTTGCACGAATCTTTGCGCTATCCCGGCCAGGGCGCAAGTGGATGTCGCTGGCGGCGCAGAGCGTCGATGAGTTCCGAGATTCCCGGCATGACGAAAATGTTTTCGCGCTGAAGCTGCCTGATCTCGGCGGTGTCACTCCAGCAGGGCGTTGTTTCGAATCGTGAATTAATCCGGTTGGTTTCCTTCGCGCGGGTACGCCCCGAGTGCCAAAGCTCACTACGTCGCACTCAATTAGTCGCCACCTCAGCTATCTCAGGCGGCTCATTAAGCACCGCAACTATCTTTTCAAGCAAACGCTGGCGCGTCCCTTTGAAGAACGCCCCGAAACCGTCCAACATCTGCCGTGAAATGTAATCCTTGCGATCCCAAAACTGGACAGAGCCAGTATCTGGGAATTGGTGAGCGACAGGAGTTTGGGAAAAACCCTTCCGCGCTACGGGGGAAATTTCAGTCATGAAGGGTCCTTGCTGGCCGGGGCTTCTCGAAATCAAACCAAGCGGTGCTGGCACGAACAGCCGCCGTGTATGGCGTCGACCACTCTGGTCTACTTGGCTTCGGGCCTTCGACGCCGGGTCGCGGCATGGCCGCAAATCCAAAGAAACACCCTATTTTCAGCGGACTGAAATAATTAACGCAAAATTCCTGTACAAATTAAAGATAAATTCCCCCTGGAAATACCGCCACTGCACTCATTAAGGAAAAACGACACGGTTGATGGACATCGCGATGACTCCAAAGAGCGTTCGGCATTGTTGTTGTTTGCGAAAGTTCTCGGACTGAAAACCGCGACCGCAATTCTAGCGGCTCAGGATGAGCGAATCAGCAAAGAACGGGGTTGCCGAGGCTGTGGGTGCAAAGAAGAAACGCCCTGTGACTTCTGGAATGGAGATAAGCGAGTCACCTGTTCATGGGTCGAGCAGGACCTCTGCTCGAATCCAGACTGCAAGAAGTACGCCCCGCCTGCCAAAGTGCAGGCGTCTGCAAAGACTGCTGGAACTAAATAGGAGAGCACAACCACTGCCAACGTGCTTGGGAACGAACTAGCTCGGGAGGGGAACGAACGGCGCCGTACCCGTCGCAAATGTTGAGGCATACTAAATTTGGAAACTCTTGAGACTCGAACCACGAATTTGGGAGTGGTTCGTCGTCTGCATCCCACTTCTACCTAGAAAACGGGAGCAATCGGCCGCCCTCAGGTTTGTCGATCGGGAGCAGTGGGCGAGTTACTAAACGACGGGGAGAACTCTCCGGCCTACAAGCTGCTGTAGGCCGGAGACGCATTCAGGTCTGTTTAGAAGATGTACTTCAGGACAAATTGAATCTGTCGTGGGGTGTAGTTTGTCGACACGTTCGTGATCTTACCGAAGGTTGACGAGCTGATATTGTTATTGCCATTGTTAACCCCCGGATTCCCGAAGCTGGCCTGGTTGAATAAGTTGAAGAACTCGGCCCGGAATTGCACTTTCGATCCTTCCGTCACTTTGAAATCCTTGAAGATCGAGAAATCAAAGTGCCGGAAACGTGGACCATACAGCGTGTTCTTCCCCAGGTTCCCAATGGTCCCCAGTGGCTGCGGAGCGAAGGCCGCAGGGTTAAAGAAGAATCCGGTGACACTGGGGTTAGATATGTTTGGGTCGCCGACTTGATTTGGTCGATCAGTATTTCCACCAAAGAAGTGTGCCCCGGACCGGCCAGGATTTGGATTCACGATGGTGAAGGGCGAACCGGTTTCCCAGATCTCAATGAAGTTTACCGCCCACCCCTTCGCGACACCACTCTCGATTCCGTTCAGAGACTTACCGAAGGGAAGTTCATAGTTAGCGGTTGCTACTATGCGGTGGCGCAGGTCGAATGCTTCCGGAGTGGACCCGAGGGAGATAAATGGCCAGCACTAATCGACACATCCAATGGTTTCGGCTGCATCTTCTTATTTTATTACTGCCTGCGCCGATGAGTCGTCGTTCGTTCATGCGACTGGTTCTTTGGAAGGTGCACGCTCTGTGTTGGCTTGCATTGCCTTCACGAGGTCGGCGGCGGATGCTCCTTCGAGTGACAGTCCGTAGCCAACTTCTCGAACGATGCGCTCCTTCAAAGGATGAATGAAGTGCACGCGCGTGTTGCGGCGAGTCACTTCCGGTACCTTGAGGTACAGAGCAGCGAGTTCCCGCGCTCGGCTGAGCGCTTTTCCGTTCGCCACAACTTCGGCAACCACGCCCCATTCGTGCGCGGTACGCGCTGTCAACGGCTGTGGATTCAGCAGGAACGCCTCCGCTCGCCCCGCACCAGCGCGATAACTCCACGTAGTAAAGATGCCGTCACCGGGAACAATGCCTCCAGCGAAGTGTGGCAGATCGTGAAAGGTCGCAGCTTCGCCGGCCACGATCACATTCGCAAGCAGAGCATACTCGGAATGCACATGCGCGCGTCCCTCGACGGCCGCGATCACCGGCACGCGTATGTTGGCAATGTTTTCGAGAATCTGCACGCCTTCGTCGTGAACCTGGCTCCAAACGCCGGGATCAGCGACGTTGCCAAAGGATGAAAAATCGACACCAAGAATGAACTCGCCACCTGCGCCCGTCAAGATCACGATCTTATTCGCTCGATCTTGGGCGATCCGGTAAAAGGCGTCCACAAGTTCTGTATGGTCTTGCGCTGTGAAAGTGAAGGGTCCGCCTTTGCTGTGAAATTCAGTTACCAGCACACCAGTGGCATCTCGCGTGAGCTTCAGACTGCGATAGGCATCGAAGTAGTTAGCTTTAACTGCGTTCATAGTATTTTCCTCTCTGTCTTGTCCCGTCGGATCGAATTAGGCTCGCAAATCTAGTGCTGGCCAATCACCCCGTTAACATCCGCGACTGCCTGAGAGTTCAGGAAGGCTCCGGACGAATTTTGTAATCTGCGTTCACATCGGCTGCGCGGATGATCCCTTGCTTGTCGACCAGGTACCGTCCAGGCATCGGCAATCGGTAGTCCGGCTCATCGTGGAACCTGTCCAGTGCATTGCCGAACGACTTGTAAAGATCGCGCAAGTAATCCGGCAGCGTAAAGACTAAGCGAAATTGCTCTGTGGTCTTCAGGTGAAGATCGGTCAGCATGTCGAACGTCAGGTTCAGCTTCTTATGCAGAGCCCGCGTATACCGTTCAAGTTCAGGAGTGAGCACAACGATCTGCGCTCCCAATCCTCGGACTTCAGAATTGATTCCTTGTAGAGCCGCCAACTCCATATTGCAATAAGGTCACCAGTGTCCTCGGAAGAAGCTGACCACCAACGGCCCTTCGCGCAGAAGATCGTTCGAGACCACCTGCACGTGGTCCTGATTGAATAAGGTGAAGCTCGGAGCACGGTCACCGATCTTGAACGCTTGCTGTTCAATTCCCGACGCCTTGAGTTGAGCTGTCGCTCGATGCATCTTTTCCGATCGCCTCATGCTCAGCGTTGTACGGTGGAGCTCCGGATTCGAATGCTCTCTTGAATACATCTAAACGCGATTGAAGACTTGCCACCCTTTCCACATTTCTCGAATACGAATAGAGCACGTTGCAGCACTCAGATTTGCGCCACGCCACCATCGACGTAAAGCTCTGCACCCGAGACATAACTGGCCTCATCGGAAGCGAGAAATGAAACAGCTTTGGCAATCTCGTCGGGGTCTCCCAATCTTCCGAGTGGGACGTTGTTCTCCATTTCCTTTTTCATCTTCAGGAGCGCCTCACCCTGCTGAAGGTCTTCCAGAATCGGAGTGTCGATGTGACCCGGGCTGACTACATTGACTCGGATGCGGCGGTCGCGCAAGTCATTGGTCCAAGTCCGCGCGAAGGAACGTACCGCGGCCTTGGTGGCGCTATACACGTTCATCGCGGGAAAACCCTTGATATCGGCAATAGATCCATTAAGGATGATGGAGCCTCCGTCCTTCATTAGCGGAAGACCCTTTGCACGGAAAAGAAGAGTCCTTTCACGTTGGCGTCGAAGTGAAGGTCGAAAAACTTCTCGTCGACCGTCCCAAAAGGGGCCAACTTCGCGAGGCCGGCATTCGCAAAAATGATGTCAATCTGTCGATGGCTTTTTTTACGGTGTCGTATAAACGATCAAGGTCAGAAAGCTTGGCCACATCGCCCTGTACCGTCACGTTCTTTCCAATCTCGGCAGCTGCAGCATCCAGCGCATCTTTACCGCGGCCCGTAATGAACACGTGATCCATCCCTTCTTGGACGAAGCGCTTCGCGGTAGCCAGGCCCATTCCCGCCGAGCCTCCGGTGAAAACCGCGACCTTTCCCTCAAACTTCTTTGACATAACCAAGTCCCTTTGTGAGCAGTCAACCTAGCGTGAACTACGCATGATTACTTGCAACTGATATTCCAAGTCGATGTCATCGGACGCCTTGTTCTCAGTTGAAGTGTTCCTCCATCCTGGCGCGCGTTTCCCCATTGATCTCGCCCTCAAGGGAATCCGAGATCTCACGCCAGACCTCTTCGCAACTGATTTCCACTACCATGGTCTCACCTGTTCGTATTCAGTCCGGCCAGTGCTCCAACTCCCATCGATACCCGGTGCAAGAGCGTCGCGCATCTGAAGGCGTGCGCGCAAGAGGCGTGTTTTCACCGCGCTTTTCCTGATACCGAGCAACTGACCGGTTTCCTCGATACTGAAGTGTTGCACATCCCTCAGAACGAATACATCCCTGTGCTTGGGCGTCAATGAGGCTAGCGCTCGGGACAGTGCTTGCCGCAACTCCTTTTTCTGCACCGCCTCGGAGGGAATCTCGCGCCAGTCAGCGAAATCCCGGGGAACATACTCGCCTTCCTCGATATCGCGCTGTTCGTCCAATGAATCGTGGAGCTTCTGATGGCGTTGCTTTCTCAACTTCATCAGAGCTTCGTTCGTGGCGATGCGGACCAGCCAAGTGCTAAATTTCGAGTCACCGCGGAACTTGGCAAGATTGGTAAATGCTTTGAGAACAGCCTCCTGGGCCGCATCTTCTGCATCGGCTTCGTTGTTCAGGATAACTTGAGTCGCCATGAACACTGCATGTTCGCAGGGGCGCACAAGTTCGCGAAAGGCTTCCTCGTCTCCCCTGAGCACGCGTTCGATCAGTTCCGCCTGCGACACGTCACCCTGTCGTTTGGTAAGAACGACGCTGGTTGTGGCCGAAGACCCGGGTGGGGCTCCCACTTCAAGAATCTCGTGGCCTCCTTGGGTGGGGTCAAGTTGATCGATACAGTTCACATTCACCTCTTCGTCGATGCTTTCGTGTCTTCGGCTACGTTTTGCGGGAGTGTCGCCATTCCTTAATCACGTGGCGTGCCAAGAGGCGCATTCCTGTTACGGCATTGGAAACGAACATCGTTACGAGGGTCCGCCTAGAGTTGTCGTACTACGAACTATCGTAGAACCTACGAGTTTTCGTTGGCGTTCTACGACGAATCGTAGTAAATTTCGCTTGTCAACCATGAAAGCCCTGTTGCCAGAAGACGAACCGCAACGCCTGGAGGCGCTGCGCCGCAAGATCGCCGAACTCGAACAGTCGCAGCGCATGATGAGCGAGCAACTGCGTCAGGCGAACAAGGCGCGGGCACATAGCGAGGAGCGATTCCGAGATCTTTTCGATGAGGCCCCGATCGCCTACGTGCATGAAGGGCTGGATTCTCGTATTGTCCAGGCTAACCGCACGGCCATGAGGATCCTCGGCCTCAGGCCCGAAGAGGTCAACGGCACGTTCGGGAAGTCTCTCGTGCCCGATACTCCCGACGCTCAGCGCCGCATGCGCGAGGCGCTCGATTCCATCGGACACGGCACCGACACCAGTGGGATCATCCTCGAACTACGCCGCAAGGACGACGGCAAACCGGTTTGGGTCCAGTGGTGGTCCAGGCCGGCCGCTGGCGGCGACTACACACGCACGATGTTCGTCGACATTACGGACCGGGTGTTGATGGAGCAGGAGCACACCCGGCTTCAGGATCAGAACGCCTACCTGTGGGAAGAAATCCGAAGCGGACACAACTTCGGCGACATCATTGGCGAGAGTCCCGGTCTGCGGAAAGTGAAGCAGCAGATTCAGCTAGTCGCGCCCACGGATGCTGCCGTGCTTGTCACCGGGGAAAGCGGCACGGGCAAGGAACTCGTCGCCCGCGCAGTCCACGATTACAGCGCGCGAAAGGGCCGTCCCCTCATCAAACTGAATTGCAGCGCAGTGCCCGAGGGCCTGTTCGAGAGCGAATTCTTCGGTCACGTGAGAGGTGCCTTCACCGGTGCGCTCAAAGACAAGCCTGGACGCTTCGAACTGGCCGACGGGGGCACACTCTTCCTTGACGAAATCGCCGAAATGCCGCTCCCAATGCAGGCGAAACTGTTGCGCGTTTTGCAGGAGCACGAACTGGAGCGCGTTGGCGACACTCGCACGCGCAAGGTCAATGTTCGTATCATCTCGGCGACCAATCGCGACTTGAAGAAGGGGGTCGATGCCGGCCGTTTCCGCCATGACCTTTTCTATCGCCTGAGCGTTTTCCCGATTGAAGTCCCGCCGCTGCGTGAATGCCGCGACGATATCCCAGCGCTCGCGGAACACTTCCTGGGGCAAAGCGCGCGGCGAATGAATCGTCCCGCCACGCGAATCACGCAGGCCGCGCTGAGCCAGCTCACCGCCCACGACTGGCCCGGTAACGTGCGCGAACTTCAGAACGCTGTTGAGCGCGCCGTCATCCTCTCCCGAGGAGGCCCGCTGCGTTTCGACCTGACCGGGTCGGATGCAACCGGCGCTCCTCTAGCGGACATTCGCACGGCTCCACGGCCTGCCTTGGTGACGCGCAGCGAACTGAAGCGACAGGAACGCGACGGCATCGCCGCCGCGTTGAAGCAAACCGGCGGTAAGATCTTCGGCCCGGGCGGTGCCGCGGAATTGTTGGGCATGAAGCCAACGACGCTCGCTTCGCGTATCGCCGCTCTAAGGCTCAATCGAAAGACGGGGGCGTGATGAGTTCAGCGGCTTCATTCTTCAGAATAGCTTGAGCAGCCATGAACACTGCACGCTCCCAGGTGCATTTTGTGGTCGTCGATCTTGATGTTCAACGCTAGCCAGAACAGCAGGATTTGGTCAAGAAGTACTACAAGGGCTACATCCCTCATGTCCTCGTGCTAGATGCGCACGGCGAACCCCTTTACGACCAATCCGGGGAAGTTGACACCGCAGTCATTGTAGACCTCTTCAAGAGATCCGCTGGACAGTGAAGTAACGAGAGTCTCCGTAGACCTTAATCATTGAACGGAGGTAGGACGGTGCGCGGGGAGTTTGCGGGGAAGACTGGTCTGATCGTGGGTGGATCCAGCGGTATTGGGAAGACTGTAGGCAGACTTCTGCTTGAACGGGGAGCGGAGGCGGTAATTATCGTTGGCAAGAACGAGCAGAAGCTGCAGGCCGCTGCGTTGGAACTAGGTTCGTTTGGGAAAGTGATCGCCAGGAACTTGGACATTGCGGATTGTGAACGGTTAGGCCGTCTTCTCGCGGAAATCGACGGCGACTTCGCCACCGTGGATCTGTTGGTCAACAGCGCCGGCGTCTTCCTCCCAAAACCATTCCTGGAACACACCGGAGAAGATTACGATCGATACTTGAACCTGAATAAAGGCACGTTCTTCATAACCGAGCACGTGGCTCGCAACTTGGTCAAGCGAGGCCGAGCCGGGGCCATCGGCGCAGACGCTCGTTTTCACCAATGTGAATGTCGTGGACACGCGTAATGGGCGGATTTTGCCCGGCATGACTGCGGTTGTGAGGAGCGGCCAAATTCAGGGGATGGCAAGGTTTGGGTTGATCGCAGAGACTCACAACGTTCGCATGATTAACGCAGCCGGCAAATACATGATTCCAGGGTTGTGGGATATGGACGTGCATACCGCGGACATATCCGCGGCCTGGGACGAGAAGATCATCTATCCGTTGTATGTTGCCAACGACGTAACCGGAGTCCGCGACATGGGCGGCGCTCGCGATCTGCTTCAACGGATGAAGCTTTCTCCATTTCCAACTGAGGCGGGACATAGCCATTGTCCCTTTCACTTGACGATTTGCTCTTTGCAGCTCAGCCCCGGCCCACTTTGTTCAAAACATCGGCCGCTCTGTAGTGGGTCTTGCCGGCACCGCTTTCCATCCGCACCCACGATGACTGGAGTGCGCCTGGATTCAACTCACGCAGATTTCTCTCTCCGCAAGCGGAACTCGATTACCTTTCCGCGTAGTTCGGGGAAACCCCGCTCCATCTTTTTTTGGAAGCTCTTCGGTATGTAAAACTCGATTACCTTTGCCACAATTCCCTGCCTTCTATTGCAAACACCTCGCGTCAGGTGTGCACGCTTGCACCTCCCCTGAAACAGTCTTGTGTTGAAATCACCCGTTGGATATTCGTAGATCAGCGGAAGTTACGTTCCTGCAAATGGACCCAAAGGTTTCCTCGGGGGCAGTGCATGAATGATTGGCAGAACGACGTCGCCTTTGCACCACTTGTTTGTTGAAGGTTGAGGCAGCGAAGCCGTGCGGCGTTTGATCCTCATTGTTTACTTCGCACGTAACTTTCTTGATGGACTGTTCATCCGTATGGCAGCGAGCGACATACAGGCCGGCTCGGAGCAGACAGCGAGAGTTCGCCCAAACAGGGAAAGTCTCGCCGTGTGACAGTTCACTTCATCCTCCTCGGCGAGAGAGGTGTGGGCTTCTCCTGAAAACGCTTGCTGGCCGTTCGCTGTCGCCGGTTGGTGAAAGGTGTTCGTGTCGAAAAACGCTCTGTGTCTGCGGACGCAGCTCGCAACTCGGGAGTCCACTACTAAGAAATAACCAAAGGAGAGATTGCAATGTATGACATCAAGAATCTTGCCAAGCTGAAGCGTCTAGACGAGAAGAATCCGGAAACGATGAAGGCATTCTGGGCCTTCGATAAAGCGGCGTTTGCTCCAGGAGCTATCAACGTATTAAGCCCCATCGGAGAATTCGATTGGGATCCCAGTGAGTGGTCGGGCTAACGCCGCGTAATAAAGGTAATAAAGAGGAATTTCTATGACAACAGCAATCAACTCGGCAATTTCTCCTTTTGCGCAGCCCAAGACGGAGCCCAAAGCAGACGCGATTCGCTTCCTCGATGAAAAGCTGGATTCCATGCTAGCTTCTGGCATTCCGGAAGACTTTCGTAAGCTGTCGCGTTTCTTCCTGGTGATCGTGCTTGTTCCGAAATCAGCTGTTGAGGATGAGGCCCAGAAAAAGCTGTCGCCGAATAAATCCGTCACTGACCTCAGCGACACCATGAATGTCTGCTCACCGCTGGATGCAGCGAAAGCCTGGCTGAAGAATTTCAACGCCACAGACACGTTTGAGTTTGGCGGAGTCAAAGGGTGTTTGTCGACGATGGAAATTCATCGCAACGGTCGGCCCGTTATTCTCACACGTCAGGAATTCAAAACTCTCGCGTATCTGCTCAAAAACCCTCGGAGAGTGATCTCACGGGACGAACTACTCAATGAGGTGTGGGGATACGAGAACTATCGGTGTACAAGGACCATCGATAACCACATTTTGAAATTACGAAAAAAACTAGAATCAGAACCCAGCCATCCCAAGCACTTTCGTACGGTTCATTGCGCTGGATACAGGTTCTTGCCCTAGAGGGTGCACATCTTGGAGGAAGCTTTGAAGCGATGTTACACACAAACAAATTCAAGGAGAACAATACAGATGTCAGTTAAGAATCGTTACGTGTCCTTGCCCATGGCGACGACCTCGAATCAATGATCGAGCCTCTTAACTGACTCTAGCTCCGGCTGTGGGTTGGGTTGCACACCACTTAACTGCCGCGTGTTGGTCACGAGAGGCTGCACGCGGCACAACAAGTCGTAGACACAAATGAATTTGACAGACGAAGACGTTGCTACTCATAGCTAAGGCAAACACACCACCGAAAACCATCTTCAAAAACGGAAAATAATCCTCGAGAAATGGAGTTGTAAACATGAAAAACGAAAATGTTCCTGTTGCGGAGTTGTCTGAAACAACGACCATGCCAACGGCAGAAGAAGTTAGCTCTCACGAGAAGGCTCTCGTCAACCGACGTTCGTTTATGAGGCACAGCTTGGTTGCTGGAGCCGCAGCGACTGTGGGCGCTGGAATTTTGGCGAACAGCAATTTCGCCGTCGCCCAGGGTGCCAGCGGCAAGCTTACAAAAGGAGATGTTTCCATCCTGCAGTTCCTGGCCGCAGCCGAGATCATCGAAAGCGATCTGTGGCTGCAGTACCAGGAGCTTGGAGGCGTCCAGGATGACGAAGTCGCCACTCTGGCCAGCAAGCTAATTCCTGGCTATCCCGCAAAGGCGACCGGAGGAAATCCTCTGTACATGCAGGACCTTCTACCGCTCGACGGCGATATGTCGCAATACATCCATGACAACACCGAAGACGAACTCACGCACGAAGTGTTCATCAACGAATACCTGGCCTCCAAGGGCGCTGAGCAGGTCAATCTGGACCAGTTCCGTACTCTTCCAAGCAGTAAGGCGACGGGCGCAAATCAATTTGGCAGGCTAACAAACCTGACGCAGCTGAGCGTCGACACCTCCTGGTGGACGCGTTACCGTAGCCGCACCAAGAACCCCGATTTCGGGGATACGTTCCTTCAAGCCATCCCAACATTAACCGTCGGGCAGCATCCGGCAATTCCACGGACTGACAATGATGCCAACGATGCCAACTTCTTTCAGGCGATCGTCAACACGGCAGGTTTTCACTTCGCTTTTATCGAACAAGGCGGAAGCAGCCTCTACCCTCAACTGGCGCAACGAGTCAGCAATGTGGAAGTTCTGCGCATCCTGCTCAGCATCGGCGGAGTCGAGATCGCACACTTCCAGACCTGGCATGACAAGGCCGGCAATGCGCCGCAATTGACCGATGTCGTGGATCCCGTGACAGGTGTAAAGGTGACCTTCCCGGACCTGAATTCTCCTCCGCTGGGCGGAGAGGACTTTCAAACGAACCTGATTATGCCTGAGCCAACTGTGTTCCTTAGCAAGCAGCTACCGGCATGTTCCATCATTCGCCCCACGGCAACGAACGGCGCTGCAATGGGAGCGCTCCAAAGTCTAACGGCTGACGGGCTTTTCATCGGCCAGTCAAAAGCATTTTTCACCTTCCTGAGTGATCTTGCGGAAAACGCGGATGCAGCTAGACGCATACCCTGAGTAGGGTAATCGCTGGCCTGCGGAACTTTCGGCGGGCACTTGTGGCTCACAGTGCCCGCACTTACTTACTATCGTCGCGACAAGTCATTTTTCAATTAAAAGGAGCAAGTATGTTTGAAGGACTATTTCAACCCATGCATCTGCTGCTCATTTTTGGCATTGCTCTGCTCGTCTTCGGACCCAAGAAGCTGCCGGAGCTGGGCAAAGGAATCGGTGAGGGTATCCGGGGCTTCAAATCAGCCCTGACGGATCAACAGAAGCCAGTCGTCACCAGCACTAACGTTATTGAGCACAAAAGCTGACCGGAGGGTGGCTCATGGGTTTCGGCACGGAACTACCAACTCCTTGTCGCGCTCGGATTTGTCGTGTTCGGTCCGAAGCGCATGCCAACAATGTTGGGACATGTGGCGCGGGCCAAAGCGGAACTTCACAAGGCGAGCCGCGCCAGGATGGCGCCCCGCGTACGTCCGAATAAAAGGTCAGCCAGACCGTTGTGTGTGCTCATTAGGAGAGCAATTGTACTCAGGATGAGAACACACTTCA
>Ga0209648_10003259_pt1 | contig 13617 bp, 11 predicted proteins | sample GraSoi2013_115cm_FD_185830 | JGI IMG/M metagenome (GOLD analysis project Ga0209648, IMG submission 185830) | Grasslands soil microbial communities from the Angelo Coastal Reserve, California, USA - Sample 9_17_2013_115cm (SPAdes) (version 2) | ecosystem: Environmental > Terrestrial > Soil >...
CCCGCGCGTGCGTGCCATAGCAAAGCTTCCGACCGGTCCATTTTGGTCACCGCGAGAATCACCCTTTCTCAAGTAGCGAAAATGCTGGCGGCGAGGTGGGGAAAGTTCAATGCTTGTAATTATTCCGGAATCGAGTCCGCCCGATTGATTCTTGATCGGTCCAGATTGGCTCTTGATCGGTCGTGCGGGGTTGGCCTCGTAACCGCCGGCAAATGGCTTGGAAAGGACGAGCATGAGCTGGCAACCGCCATTCTGACAAAGAGAAATTCTGTAACGATCTCAATGAGCTAAAACCGCCGGAAATGTCAGAACGGCCTTTGAAAACACTACAAGATTTCCCGACTTCCAAGCTGAATACGAGGGTTCGATTCCCTTCACCCGCTCCAAGCCATTCAATGGCTTAGCACGAATCTTCAGATTTCATTCCGACAACCGTTCTGACAACACGGCTGACTACCGATTTGAATTCGTCAGTTTTTTCAGCCTAGCAAAATGACGTTACGGCAACTGATGGCACTCGTTACTCACTCACCTGTTCCATAGGGAGTGGCTGAGGGGCCGGCGGACGACGAGGTCCCGGCGATCCTACAAGATCGAGCTCCTCAAGCGGGTAGAGAACGGCCTTGCCGCTTTTTAGGAACGATGGTCCGACTCTCATAGAACGCCAGTTACGCAAAGTGCCGTCGCTAATTTGGCCGCCATTGGCAAAGCCGATCTTGTGCCTAGCGCTGAGCGCTCTGTCGCCGCCGTTTAGGGAAGTCACGATTTGGGCCATTTAGAAATGTCACCCGGTGGGGAACAGGATAGCCGCCTTTCTGTGGGCTGGGGTTGATACCTGGTTCTCGAGAGGGCGGCGCGTGAAGCCTTCACATTGCGTAACGCGACGCCCGGGTGCCGATCTATCCGACCTTGAACATATGGTTCTTCTGGCCACGGCGCCGCTACGCAGGTCCGTCGTCGATTTTGGGTGGATCGATGTGGTTCCTCACGTTGCCGCGCACGAAACGCATCAGCGGTCCTAAGAATTTTCGCTGTTCAGCCAAAAAGACTTTTTCAACACTATTGGTGCAAAGCGGTCGTCCATCGCAAGCAAAGCATTCGAACTACGAAACCGCGATGTGGGCCCGCGCGTTCTATCTCAAATGGCGCGCGGCATCCGCAACCCGTCTCGTTCAACTCTGCCTCAAAAACAATAAATTCTAATTTATTTGGGGGCCAGACGCGCTTCGACTACTGTCTTGTCGCGAGATCGTCCGGACGCACGGGGCAAAAGGGGAAGCACGGCATTTTTGGAATTCACAATCTCAATTCGGCTGAACATCCGGGGAGGGGCATTTACTTCAGGCAAGACTGAATGAATATCGTCGATCCGCAGTTCAGAGGGCCTATTTCTCAGGACCTGATTTGCTTTGGTCCTTTTCGTCTATCCACCACGGAGCGACTTTTAGAAAAAGGCGGCGAGCCGGTTCAGCTTGGTAGTCGCGCTCTCGACATTCTTATCGTTCTCGTCGAACGTCCGGCCGAAGTGGTCAGCAAGAAGGAGCTGATCGCAAAAGTGTGGCCGGACCTTGTGGTCGATGACGGCAGTCTTCGCTATCATATCTTGGCGTTGCGCAAGGCGCTTGGGCAGGGGCGATCTAACACACGCTATGTGACCAATGTGTCGGGCCGCGGCTACTGTTTTGTCGCGCCGATTTCGCGTGTTGCAAGCCGGCCTGCGCCCGTGAGGAATTCGCTCGCACATTCACCCGTCGGTCTTCCCCCAAGTCCAATCAGAATGGTAGGACGCGACGAAACAGTTCGGCTTATCTCGGAAGGGTTGTCCGCGCGGCGCTTCTTCACCATCGTCGGACCTGGCGGGATCGGTAAAACCACAGTGGCCACCGCGGTGAGCCATACGATGCTCGCCGCCTTCGACGGCGCGGTCCATTACGTCGACTTTGGCCCGTTGTGCACTCCGTCTCTTGTTCCCAGCAGGGTCGCGTCGACAGTAGGCCTGCAAGGCAATTTCGATGATCCGCTTGCCACGCTACCAGCATTCCTGCGCGACAGGCGCATGCTGCTGGTGCTCGATAGCTGTGAGCATCTGATCGAGACGATTGCTCCATTGGCGGAGTGCATCTTCCGCTGCAAGTTGAAGGCGAGCAGGTCCATCGCATACACGCGTTGGCCTTCCCTCCTGATGATGAACCGTTGACGGCTGCCTCCGCGCTCACCTTTCCGGCCGTGCAACTGTTGGTCGAGCGCGCTGCTGCGGACGGCAGTGGTTTCGAGTTGAATGACGCCGAAGCGTCGATCGTTGGCAAAGTCTGCCGCAGACTCGATGGAATTGCCCTTGCGCTCGAACTCGCCGCCGGGCGCGTCGGTGTCTACGGAATCAAAGGGATTGCGTCACTTCTCGATAGCCAATGCAGGCTGCTATGGCGCGGACGACGCACGGCGTCATCCCGGCATCAGACGCTAAGCGCCATGCTCGACTGGAGCTACAATCTTCTCCCTGAAGCCGAACGCGTGATTCTTCGCAGGCTCTCGGTGTTCGTTGGAGCTTTTTCGCTTGAAGCCGCACAATTCGTCGCCGCAGGGGACATCCTTGAGAGAGAGCAAGTGGCCGAGGCCATTGCAGCTCTAAGCACGAAATCTCTTATCGCGGTGGAGACCAACCGCACGGGGGCACTTTATCGGCTGCTCGATACCACGCGCGCTTACGTCCTGACAAAAATGGTAGACAGCGGTGAAAGAAACACAATCGCGCAACGTCACGCAACCTACTATCGCGAATTCCTAGAGCGTATCGAGACTGCCTCCCTTACATGCGCCAAAAACGATGGCACCGCCGAATGCTGGAGGCATGTAAGCAATGCGCGTGCCGCTTTGGAGTGGAGCTTCGCAGAGCAGGGAGATAAGGACGTCGGTACCGCGCTCGCGGCAGCGTCAGCGCCGCTGTTTCTTGAATTGTCGCTTTTGACGGAGTGTCGGGTCTGGATGGAGCGCGCGATTGCCGAACACGGCGGTCAAGGCGATCGTCGTGAGATGGAACTGCAAGAAGCCCTTGCTGTATCGCTGATGTTCATCAAAGGAAACGGCGAGGAGGTCCTCGCAGCTCTTACGACGGCACTTTCACTCGCACAGGCTCTGCGATTGCCATACCATCAGATGCGGCTATCGGCTGCGCATCATACTTTCTTGGTGCGGACTGGAGATTTCCATGCAGCCGCAGCCGTTGCCGAGCAAAATGAAGCTGTCGCGAAGAAGACAGCTGATCCAATGGCCATGATGATGGCCGATTGGATGCTGGGGGTTTCCCATCATCTTCTAGGTGGTCAGGCAAGCGCACGGAAGCTTTGTGAAACTTCGCTGAAGCCAGCGCCAATTCAGAAGCCGATCCTGATTCGCTCCGGATACGACCAGCGTATTCGGGCCCAGCTGACTCTAGCTCGTGCACTTTGGCTCGAAGGCTATGCCAGCCGCGCTGTAACGGTTGCAACTCAGGCACTCGATCAGGCAACCGTGCTGGATCATCCTGTCTCGATCTGTCTTTGTGGGATCTACAGAGTGACGCTTTTTGTCTGGACAGGCGATTGGTCTGGGGCGAACGGGATTGTCGACAGCTTGATCGCATATGCTGAAAAGTACTCCTTACGATGCCATCATGCCATTAGTCTTGGCTTGAAAGGAGAGCTCTCTCTCCGGCAGGGCGATGCGGAGGCCGCCCTGCGGCTATTGAGCCCCTGTCTCAATGCTTTAGAGGCAGTTCAACACCAAACCATGACACCAGTATTTGCCAGCGATCTAGCCATATGTCTGGCAAGAGCGGGGCGACCCGACGAGGCCGATGCTGCCATCGACAAGGCGATGGGTTCTGGTGGACCAACGCGTCCCCACTTTTATCTTCCCGAGATAATGCGCATTAAAGGAGAACTTCTTGCATCCGGACCCCATTCGTCCGAGGCTGAGTCTTGGTTCTCGCGCTCGCTGGATCTTGGGCGGGAGCAATCGGCCCTGGCGTGGGAGCTGCGAACGGCAACGAGCCTCGCTCGTTTGTTGGCTCGCCAAGGTCGGAGTGACGAGGCACCGCGCGTCCTGCGACCGGTATATGACCGATTCACCGAGGGATTCGAGACTTCCGATTTGAGGGCTGCGAAACGTCTTTTGGATCAATTGAAATAGGATTGTCCGGTGGCGGTTCAGATGGAAAGCAGCCCCGCTAAAGACAGTTGGCTGTCGCCGACGATCGTCAACCGGCACTTGCTAAACGGGTGACTATCACCCGCAAAAAATAGGGTCGAGTTTTGTTCTGCGACCACGAACAAGATCTCGAACAGCCATCGCTGAGGGCCAACTCGGAGCAGTTCTCCAACTCGCACCGAGTTTCAGAATTGAGCGTGCATTGACTGGAATTCTGCGCGGCAGGTTTCGTTGAAATCACGCAGTAGATCGATTGACCCGCTGTTTGCCGTCTCCCGCAATTCCAGAAAGTTCTTGTTAGGCTCCAGATACGTATTGATGATTTTTCGCGCGACGTACTCGGTACTTTCGACCACCTGTGGCGACGACAGGATACGCATTCGGCCCACCCTGACGTAAAGTTCGACCAGTGCCGGTATGTCCGCCTTGTCGTGCTGGAGTGCGTCGATATAGCATTTCGAAGCCGCCTCGATAAATTCCTTGTAGAGTTCTTGCCGCCGCAATTTGTCCTGCGCGCGCCACTGTGCCCTTGCTTGTGCGTGCTGAGTCAACCACGACGCGAGGACAGATGTAAGTCCGCCCGTGATGGCGCCCGCGAGCGCGGAAATTATGGATGAGTCCATGAAAATCTCATGTTGGCAGCGTGCTCTGCTATATCACGGCATCGGCCGGCCTCGCGGCCCGAATCTCTCAATTGGCTTTGCGGGGTTGCCGCCGAACCTCAAGCAGAGAAGGGCCGGCTCTAACCAATTCTAACAACGTCTAACATGCCGGGGCCCGGCTTCTCTGCAATCTTGAGCTTGGGACGCGCACACGCCGCCTGTTGGCGACGGCACCGCTCGTCCGGCTTCAAGGGAAGTACTCGTTTTTGTTGAGCTGCACTCAAGCGATTACGGAGAAAGAAATGGCCAATTCCGGTGCGCTCGAAAGAGTGCATACACATCAAGGCTCGGAAATTCCTGGTCGCGTGATCAACTTGAGTCAGGCACGCGCCCGACATGGGGACAAGGCTGACTACATGGTCCGGATGCTGTCGGTTGGAGACCCACTGGCGGATGCGGTCATCGTCGAAATGGACGCGCTCGGCAAGGAGGGCCGTCGCATCCTCAACGCCGGCCTTGCCGACGGCCTGGAGAGCCTGACCGGGCACCCGCCGGGCATCACCGCGTTGTTGCAGCAACTGGAAACGATACCCGCGCGAGTGGACCCCGACATGCTTGGGCGCGGCGAGGTCGCGTCGCTGTCAATATCGCCGCTGTGGTACGAACTGGCTGCCATCGGCAGCGCCTTGGTGCACACCTACGCCTCGCCCGCCATCGCTAAATTGCTGACCCAAACCGGACGGCTGACCACCATTGCGCCCCGGCGCTTGGCCGAAACCGGCATGTGGGCGGGGCAGGCCACGATGCCCGGTGGGCTGCTGCGCGGAGCGCCCGGATACCAAGCCACGGTCCAAGTACGACTGCTGCACGCACGGATACGATCCAGTGCCCTCAAACATGGGTGGGACACGGCCGAGTGGGGCGTTCCAATCAGCCAGGTGGATGTAGCCCGCACATGGCTGGACTTCACCCTGACGCCCTTCCGGGCCCTGGCCGCACTCGGCATCGAACTTACTGTGGCCGAGCAGAATAGCCTGTACCGGTACTGGCACTACATTGCGTATCTGCTGGGACTGGACGACGGCTTCTACCGTGAGGTCACAGATCACGCGAGCGCCCGGGAGCTGCGACACCTGTTTGACCTGACCATTGGTACACCGGACGACAATTCGCGCGCCCTGACCGCCGCCATGGTCGGCGCGCAGATTGAGCTCTTGGCGTCGGCGCCGCAACCGCTCATGTCGCGCGCTGAATTCTCCGAGCTCATCCACGGCATCCTCAGGCGCACATTCGGTGACGACCTCGCCGATCAGCTCGGTATTCCCGTCTCGTCCGCTGCCCCGTTCCTGGTGATGATCGCGCTGGCCAACAGCGAAACACGGCGCTGGCAGACCTTCACCCCGCAGTCCGCCGCGCAGGCCCTCCATGAGAACACTGCCAGACGGTCAGCGGGCAACGGGTCGCCTGATATTCCGGGCGGCCCGACCTACCAGCGGCACGTACGAACCGGCAGCGTCGATTAGGATGGAGGGCAACGTTGTCGCCTGATGGATCAGGTGCATTCAAGTTCAGACCTATCTCATCTGGTGCCGGTTATCGCTGCTCCAGGCGGACTCTCTGAATTCACTTTGAAGTTGCACGCGGAAACACCGCGGTCCCGTCTCAGCCGCAGCGGGAGGTCCGGGATTGAATGAGAACCCCGGCTGATGCCGAAGAGCTACCGTTTAATGTTTGGCGGGCTCACTCCTTCGGTCCCACCATTCGGCTGATATACAGGGGCTTAAACTCCACCCGATCACACCGGCGGCGGGTTGATCCGGGCGAAGCTTTCCTGAGTGCGGTAGAAGGAATAGGGATAGGCCGGCATCGCTTCGCTGGCCTCATCTAGGCGCTTGATCTGCTCGGGCGCCAGGCTCCAGCCGACCGCGCCGAGATTGTCGCGCAACTGCGCTTTGTTGCGGGCGCCGATGATGACGGAGGAGATCGTCGGGCGGCTTAGGAGCCACGCGATCGCGATTTGAGGAATGGTCTTTCCAGTCTCTGCCGCGACGGCGTCGAGCGCATCGACCACCCGGTACAGCTGCTCGTCCTCAACCGGGGGGCCCCATTGCGCCGTCTCACGCAGGCGGCTGCCCTCGGGCAGCGGCCGGCCGCGGCGTATCTTGCCGGTTAGACGCCCCCAGCCGAGCGGGCTCCAGATCAGTGCGCCGACACCCTGGTCGAGGCCCAGCGGCATCAGCTCCCACTCGTAGTCGCGCCCGACCAGCGAATAGTAAACCTGATGCGCAACATAGCGGGGCCAACCGTGCCGCGCGGCAATGTCGAGCGACTTCATGAGCTGCCAGCCCGAGAAGTTCGAGACGCCGACATACCGAACCTTGCCGGCGCGCACGATGACGTCGAGCGTGTAAAGCACTTCCTCGATCGGTGTTCCCGCGTCGAAGGCGTGTAGCTGCAGCAGGTCGACATAATCCGTACCCAGCCGCCTTAAAGAGGCGTCGATAGCGCCGAGCAAACGGTGGCGCGACGACCCGGAATCGTGCGGGCCTTCGCCCATAGGGAGTGTGGTCTTGGTCGAGATCAGGATCTTGTCGCGGCGGCCCTTGATCGCTGCGCCCAGGATCTCTTCGGACGCGCCGTTCGAATAGACGTCGGCGGTATCGAACAGCGTGACGCCGGCGTCGAGACAGATGTCGATCAGTTCCCGAGCCTCCTCAGCACTGCTCTTGCCCCAGGCGGAGAAGAGAGGGCCTTCACCGCCAAAAGTTCCGGTGCCGAAGCTCTATACCGGGACCTTCAGGCCCGAGGCGCCTAGATTGCGATATTCCATGGTCTTCACTCCTACTTGGGAACGGGCGTCGCCATGCGCGTTGTTGCAATGGCATGTGTCCGTCGAACCGCGCAGCGATCTTCTGACTTTGGTCGTTGGCCCCGGGCACGGCAGCGCGTTGAGGCCGAACGCATTGCGGCAGGTCTCAAGCCGCCTTGCGCGTTTCCTTGCGTTCAGCGAATGCGAGCAGATCTGCACTCACCTCGTCCTTGTGCGTCGTGCACAGGCCGTGCGGGGCGCCCTTGTCGCTTCCAGCTAGATGGCACAGCCGATCCTGGAGATCGAGCAACCGAGCTGTCCTCACTTTGCGGACCGGGCGTCTGCAATTATTGCGGCAATGCCTTCACCCGCGAAGCGGTCAAGTCTGCAATTTGTCGGTGTTAGGAAAGCGAAACAGCAGGCAGGAATGCTGGGCCAGCGCCCCTCGTCTTGCGAAGCACTGCGGGGAACCGACCAGCATCCGGGTAGAAGCGCCAATGCGCCGGCCCATAAGATCGGGGCGACGTCGTCATTTTGTGGTGACTCAGTACCGTGATTGCCGAGATCTTTTTGCAAAAGGGGATTTCGATTCAGCGAGCGACGAGCGCCCACACCTCACGTCATTTAGTGCTTTTTCTCAAGCGCTAGATATTCGCTTATGAAATCGATGAACGCCCGCAGTTTGGGAGTGACGTGCCTTCCAGAGGGCCATAGCAGCCGGAAGGTGTTTTGCTCGGTCGTGTATTCATCCAGAACGGTCACCAACGCGCCTGCATCAAGGGCGGCGCGGACCGAGAATTCCGACATGTAGGCGATGCCCAAGCCTTCGAGTGCGAAGCACAGGCGTGCTTCGTTGGAATTGCACGTCAGCTTGGTCGCGAATTGCTGTTCAGGGTCGTTGGGTTCTCGCCGCAATTGCCAGCTTTGCAATTTGCCGGTGTCGGGCATACGGAACTGAATGCAGGCGTGCGAGGAAAGCTCGCTCGGGTGCATGGGTTTTCCGTGGCGCGCGAAATAGTCGGGCGCGCCGACGAGTAGCATGCGGAAGTGACCGAGCAGCCGGGATTTCAAACGAGAATCCTCGATCTCACCACTGCGCACGACAGCATCAAAGCCTTCCTCGATGACGTCGACCTTCCGGTTGTCGAATTCAACATCGAGTTCGATCTCGGGATAGCGCCTCTGAAACTCGGCGAGTGCCGGAAGGAAGGGGTCCCCGACCAACGGAAATCCGATCCGCAGCCGTCCCTTTGGGACCGTTGATGCCTGAGACAGCTCTGCCTGCGCGGCATCGAACTCGGCCAAGATGCGACGAGCCCGTTCCAAAAACATTTCGCCTTCGGCTGTCAGCGTGACGCTGCGGGTGCTTCGATGAAACAACCTCACGCCCAGGCTCTCTTCCAACCGCCCCACGCTCTTGCCGATGCCGGAGGCCGAAATACCGAGAATACGACCGGCGGCCACAAAGCTGCGCGTTTCGGCCGCTTGGACGAAAACATTGAGAGCAAGAGTATCCATAGTTCCGCAGCACATGCTTTGCGGACACGTCGTCCACTCTGAGAGGAGTGTTACCCCAGTTAATTGATGCGCGGAAGGACGCTATTTCTATTTTCAGGTCACTCGAGGGTAGTCAACCTGCCTGCCGGCTCTAACAAATTCTAACCACGTCTAACGTGCCGCAGCCCAGCTTCGACCCTATTACAAGGTGAACACGATGAAAATGTCGGCGTGGTTCGGCTCAGTTTTCAAGTGAGGTCCAATGGCCAGTCTAGCCAAAATTATCGACGTTCATTCTCATCCTATCCTGCCTTTCGGGCAAGGGGCGCCGGTGGGACCAGGGCAGAAACAGCCCGATTGGTCCGTCGAAAGCGCGCTCTCGTATATGGAGGAGCATGACATCGCGGCCTGCGTCCTCTCGGACCCGGACTCGGCCAACCATGCGAAGGGGCAGGAGGCACGCGACATCGCCAGGCGCGTCAACGAAACGCTGGCCGACATCGTTTCCCGACATCCCAGCCGGTTTGGGGCGGTCGCGACGTTGCCCGGTCAGGATGCAGACGGGGCCATGGCCGAGATCGTTTATGCGCTCGACACATTGAAGATGGACGGGGTCAGCACTTCAACGAGCATCAGCGATGTCTATCTTGGCGAGCCGCAATTCGATCCGTGGTTCGAGGAGTTGAATCGGCGCGAAGCAACGCTGTTCGTCCATCCGACCTTCACGAAGGCCTCTCTGGCGCTGCTCATCGGGCTGAACCCTTCCGTGCTCGAGTTCATGTTCGACACCACTCGCATGATTGCCAACATGGTCGCCACCAGCGCCAAGAAACGCTTCTCACACATCAAGATCATCTCAACCCACGGCGGCGGCACCATCCCCTATTTGGTCAACCGGATCCAAATGCTTGAGCACGCCTTCGGCGTAGGACCCGGACGGCTCGAGCTTTCCTCTGAGGACGTCCGGGAAGGTATCGCTTCTTTCTACTACGACCTGACGGCAGCCACCTCCGAGGCCCAACTCGGAGCCATTCTTAAACTCGTGCCGGTATCGCAGTTGGTGATGGGACTTGATTTCCCATTGATGCCGAAATCGACATTTGCGCCGGCCATCGCCGACATTGGACGTTACCGGGCATTCAGCGACACGGATTTGCAAAGCCTGTCGTACGGCAATGCGGGTCGTCTGTACCCGGCGCTTAAGGCGCGCATGGAACGGAGAAGTGAGCACAACGGCTCTCGGTCAACTTCGAGAGCCGAAGGCGCCCGGTTATTGCGGCGTGGTTCGAACTGACTTTCAAGGAGGTCGAAAACATGACTAGTGGCATTCGTAAAGAGATGGACAGCCTTGGCGAGGTCGACGTCCCCGCCGACAAGCTCTGGGGAGCGCAGACACAGCGTTCGCTCGAGCATTTCAGCATCGGCAAAGATCTGATACCGCGCGAAATGATCACGGCCTATGCGACCCTGAAGAAAGCGGCGGCCAATGCCAATCACGCCGGCAAGCGTCTCAACGATCAGGCACACAAGCTGATCGTTCAGGTCTGCGATGAAATCCTCGATGGCCAGCATCACGACATGTTTCCGCTGCACGTCTGGATGACCGGCAGCGGTACCCAGTTCAACATGAACGTGAACGAGGTGATCTCCAACAGGTGCTGCCAACTCGCAGGCACGCCGCTCGGCAGCAAGAAGCCGGTTCACCCGAATGATCACGTCAACATGTCGCAATCGTCGAACGACAGCTTTCCCTCGGCGATGTACATCGCTGCTGGGGTGAATGTAACGAAACGTCTGATCCCTGCGGTCAAAGCTCTGCATGATGCGATCGCGGCGAAGAGCTCCGAATGGGCCGACATCGTCAAGATCGGCCGCACCCACATGCAGGACGCAACACCGATTACGCTGGGGCAGGAATGGTCCGGTTATGCCGGCATGCTGGCGGACGATCTTGAACGCCTCGACGACGCGCTCAAGGGGGTTTATCGGCTGGCGCTTGGCGGCACTGCTGTCGGCACAGGGATCAACGCGGCGCCAGGCTTTGCCGAGGCAGCCGCTGCCGAGATAGCCAGGCTCACGCGCCTGCCCTTTGTGAGCGCTCCGAACAAATTCACGGTACAGGGTGCGCATGACGCGCTGGTGCAGCTCTCCGGCACCTTCCGCACGCTTGCAGTCTCGCTCTATAAAATAGGCAACGACATCCGGCTGATGTCCTGCGGCCCGCGTGCCGGCTTCGCCGAATTGATGATCCCCGAGAATGAGCCGGGCTCGTCGATCATGCCGGGCAAGGTCAATCCGACCCAGGCCGAGGCATTGACGATGATCGCCGTGCAAGTGATGGCGGATGACGTCGCCGTCGGCTTCGGTGGTGCCAGCGGCTATCTCGAGATGAACGTCTACAAGCCGCTGATGATCCACAACCTCACGCATTCGATCACGATCATGACCGACGGCTGCACAAATTTCCGCAAGTTCCTGGTCGAAGGAACCAGGCCGAACGTGAAGAAGATCAAGGAATATGTCGACCGCTCCCTGATGCTGGTTACCGCGCTGGCGCCGGTGATCGGCTACGACAAAGCGTCCAAGATCGCGCATTACGCGATGGACAACGATCTCACCCTCAAGGCAGCGGCACTGAAGCTCGGCTTCGTCACCGAGCAGGAGTTCGACCGTGTCGTCGATCCCGCAAAGATGGTCAGGCCCTACGTCGCCAAGGGCATTGAACCCGCCAAGGCCAGCGTATCGGCACGCTAAGGAGCAGACACCATGATCCGATGCATCAAATTATGGACTGGCGCCGACCAGAAGTCGCATTTCGAAGAGGGCTTCATCGATCTCGAGCCCGGTGCGAGGGGCGACGCGCTGAGTGTCAAATTCCCCATCGCCTCGGCATCGTTCCATGAAACGGATGTGGATCCGAAACTTGGATGGCACCCGGATCCTGATCGGCAACTTGTGATCACGCTAAGCGGCGCCCTGGAGTTCGAGACGCCGGAGGGGCGATTTACGCTTCGCGCGGGCGACGTCCTCTTCACCGAGGACACAGGCGGAGCTGGCCATCATTGGAAAATGGTCGGCGCGGAGCCCTGGTGCCGTGTCTACACCGTCCTCGATCCCAAGACCGTCGTTCCCTTCAGGCCAGCCGCTACTGGTTAGGAAGTCTCGTTCGGGGAAGCCGCAAGCACCACAGGAGCAGACAGATGATACGATGTATACGTTTATGGACCGGCGATGACCAGAACTCCTATTTCGAGGAGGGAGTCATCGAACTCAAGTCAGGTCCGCGCGGCGATTGGCTCAGCGACAAACTCGCCGTGGCCACCATCTCCTTCCAGGAAACGGCATCGGGCGGCGCTTTCGCCTGGCACACCGCGCCGGTTCGGCAACTGGTGATCACGCTAAGCGGCACGCTGGACTTCCAGACGCGCGGCGGCGAGCATTTCCTTCTCCACCCCGGCAATATCCTGCTCGCCGAGGACACGGTCGGCTCCGGACACAGCTGGAAGCTGACCGACGATTCTTCCTGGCGTCGCGCCTATGTGGTCCTTCAGCCCGGTGCCGCGGTGCCGTTTCGCGCTCGCAAGCTGCAACGGGTTACGGCCTGATCAACGCGCGTGCGAAGAAAGCAAACCTCAATCAATATGAAAGACAAATCCGATGCAAAATACCTTCATTGACGAACCGGACGTCGTCCTCATCGGCGCCGGCATCATGAGCTCCACGTTTGGGGTCTTCCTGAAAGAACTCGAACCCTCGCTGACCATCGCGATGTTCGAGACCCTTGAGGATTGTGGCCTCGAAAGCTCGGAAGCCTGGAACAACGCCGGTACCGGTCACGCCGCCAATTGCGAGATGAATTACACACCCGAGCGGCCCGACGGGAGCGTCGACATCTCCAAGGCGCTGGAAGTCAATGTCGAGTTCGATCTGTCACGTCAGTTCTGGTCTTATCTCATCAAGAAGGGCGCGATCGCCGATCCGCGCTCGTTCATCCATCCCGTGCCGCATATGAGCTTCGTGCACGGCGGCAACGTCGCGTTCCTCACAAAGAGGTTCAAGGCGATGAGCGCGCACCACTGCTATTACGGCATGGAATACACCGAGGATCGACAAAAGATCGCGGAATGGGCACCGCTGGTGATCGAGGGCCGGGCCAGCGACGAGCCCGTTGCAGCGACGCGGATCATTACCGGCACTGACGTAGACTACGGGTCACTCACCCACCATCTGGTCCGGCATCTCGTCAGCCAGCCGGGCTGCAAGGTGCATTACCAGCACCGCGTCACTAACCTCGTCCGCGAGGACAATGGGCGCTGGCGCGTCGAAGTTCACGACCTCGATAGCGGCGAGAAGCGATCGGTGACGACAAAATTCGTCTTCATCGGCGCAGGCGGCGGTGCGCTGCCACTGCTGCAGAAATCCGGCATTCCCGAGGGCCGCGGCTATGGCGGCTTCCCGGTCAGCGGAATTTGGCTTCGCTGCGACGATCCCGAAATCAACAAGCGCCACCATGCCAAGGTTTAC
>Ga0209648_10003260_pt1 | contig 13617 bp, 7 predicted proteins | sample GraSoi2013_115cm_FD_185830 | JGI IMG/M metagenome (GOLD analysis project Ga0209648, IMG submission 185830) | Grasslands soil microbial communities from the Angelo Coastal Reserve, California, USA - Sample 9_17_2013_115cm (SPAdes) (version 2) | ecosystem: Environmental > Terrestrial > Soil >...
GGGGGCGAGGCAGAGCGTCAGCGCCTGGCCCAGCACCGAAGCGTCGGCGGCGCGCACGAAGGCGCCGCGACCGTGCTGGATGTCGAGCAGGCCCAGCATGGCGAGCGAGCGCAGCGCCTCGCGCAGCACCGGCCGGCTGACGCCCAGCACCAGCGCCAGTTCGCGCTCGGCCAGCAGCCGGTCGCCCGCCTTCAACTCGCCCGATAGCAGCCAGTCGCGAAAGAAGGTGAAGACCCGCGCCGCGCCGCTTTGCGCCTCGGCGGTGTTCGAGCGAACGATATCGAGCATCAAGGCTTGGTCAGTCCGTGGTCTGACCAGTATAACTTTGTCACCCTAAGGATGCAACCTTTGCGCAACAGTGTGCGTTGCTTGCCCGTTGTGGGGGAGAAGTGTGTTTTCAGGGTCGTGGTTGCCATGGAAACCGAAATTTTGGTTCGCGAACCCTCCACCGCTAGTATGACGGGATAACTCCAGGCAGGGTGGAAGCGTTCCATGACAGCCGATATCGACACCGGCGCCACCGCGGCGCCCACTCCGAGCACCCCTGCCCCCCGTCGTGGCGCTGCCGCCAACGGCTCCCACCCCACCGACCTACACGAACTGCAGCAGGCCATGGAGGCCATGCGGGCGGGCGACTTCTCGGTCCGCCTGCCGGCCGGGCGCGACGGTCCGCTGGGCCGCATCGCGGTGCTATTCAACGAGATCGTCGGCGCCAACCAGAACATGGCCCAGCAGCTCGAGCGCATCGGCAAGTCGGTCGGCGAGCAGGGCCGCACGCGCCAGCGGGTGAAGTTCGGCATTTCCACCGCCACCTGGGGCGAGATGGAAGGCTCGGTAAACGGCCTGATCGACCACCTGGTGTGGCCGACCACCGAAGTGACGCGCGTGATCGGCGCCGTGGCGCAGGGCGACCTCTTGCAGACGGTGCGGCTCGACGTCGATGGCCGCCCGCTCAAGGGCGAATTCTTGCGCGCCGCCACCATCGTCAACACCATGATCAAGCAGCTAAGCGTGTTCACCTCCGAGGTGACGCGCGTGGCCCGCGAGGTCGGCACCGAAGGCAAGCTGGGCGGCCAGGCCAAGGTAAGCGAGGTCACCGGCGTGTGGCGCGAGCTGACGGAGAGCGTCAACTCGATGGCCAACAACCTGACGGCCCAGGTCCGCAACATCTCCGACGTCACCATCGCGGTGGCCAACGGCGACCTGTCGCGCAAGATCACCGTCGACGTGCGCGGCGAGATCCTGCAGCTCAAGGAAGCCATCAACACCATGGTGGACCAGCTCCGGTCCTTCGCCTCGGAAGTGACGCGCGTGGCCCGCGAAGTCGGTACCGAAGGCAAGCTGGGCGGCCAGGCGATCGTGCCCGGCGTCGCCGGCACCTGGAAGGACCTCACCGACTCGGTGAACGCCATGTGCGGCAACCTCACCGACCAGGTGCGCAACATCGCCGACGTGACCACGGCGGTGGCGCGCGGCGACCTCTCCAAGAAGATCACGGTGAATGTCTCGGGCGAAATCCTTCAGCTCAAGGACACCATCAACACCATGGTGGACCAGCTGAACGGCTTCGCCGGCGAAGTGACCCGCGTGGCGCGCGAGGTCGGCACCGAAGGCAAGCTGGGCGGCCAGGCCCAGGTGCCGGGCGTGGCCGGGACGTGGAAGGACCTCACCGACAACGTCAACTCGATGGCCACCAACCTCACCGGCCAGGTGCGCAACATCGCCGAAGTGACGACCGCGGTGGCGGGCGGCGACCTTTCCAAGAAGATCACCGTCGACGTGCGCGGCGAGATCCTGCAGCTGAAAGAGACCATCAACACGATGGTCGATCAGCTGAACGGCTTCGCCGGAGAAGTGACCCGCGTCGCCCGCGAGGTCGGCACCGAAGGCAAGCTCGGCGGCCAGGCCCAGGTGCCCGGCGTCGCCGGTACCTGGAAGGACCTCACCGACAACGTCAACCTCTTGGCGGCGAACCTGACAACCCAGGTGCGCAACATCGCCGATGTGACCATCGCCGTGGCCGGCGGTGACTTGTCCAAGAAGATCACCGTCGATGCCTCGGGGGAGATCCTGCGACTGAAGGAGACCATCAACACGATGGTCGATCAGCTCAACAGCTTCGCCGGCGAAGTGACCCGCGTGGCCCGCGAAGTCGGCACCGAAGGCAAGCTGGGCGGCCAGGCCCAGGTGCCCGGCGTCGCCGGCACCTGGAAGGATCTCACCGACAACGTCAACTCGATGGCCACCAACCTCACCAGCCAGGTGCGCAACATCGCCGAAGTGACCACGGCGGTGGCGCGAGGTGACCTCTCGAAGAAGATCACCGTCGACGTGCGCGGCGAGATCCTGCAGCTGAAAGAGACGATCAACACCATGGTCGATCAGCTGAACGGCTTTGCCGGCGAAGTGACCCGCGTTGCCCGCGAGGTCGGCACCGAGGGCAAGCTGGGCGGCCAGGCCCAGGTGCCCGGCGTCGACGGCACCTGGAAGGACCTCACCGACAACGTCAACCTGCTGGCGGCCAACCTCACCACCCAGGTCCGCAACATCGCCGAAGTGACGACCGCGGTCGCCGGCGGCGACCTTTCCAAGAAGATCACCGTCGACGTGCGCGGCGAGATCCTGCAGCTGAAAGAGACCATCAATGTGATGGTGGACCAGTTGAACGGCTTCGCCGGCGAGGTCACCCGCGTGGCCCGCGAGGTCGGCACCGAGGGCAAGCTGGGCGGCCAGGCCCAGGTGCCCGGCGTCGCCGGCACTTGGAAGGATCTCACCGACAACGTCAACATGCTGGCGGCCAACCTCACCACCCAGGTCCGCAACATCGCCGAAGTGACGACCGCGGTCGCCGGCGGCGACCTTTCCAAGAAGATCACCGTCGACGTGTCGGGCGAGGTGCTGCGCCTGAAAGAGACCATCAACACCATGGTGGACCAGCTGAACGGCTTCGCCGGCGAAGTGACCCGCGTGGCCCGCGAGGTCGGCACCGAAGGCAAGCTGGGCGGCCAGGCCCAGGTGCCGGGTGTCGCCGGCACGTGGAAGGACCTGACCGACAACGTCAATTCGATGGCGACCAACCTCACCGCCCAGGTGCGCGCCATCGCCGAGGTGGCGACTGCCGTGACCAAGGGCGACCTCACGCGGTCGATCCAGGTCGATGCGCTGGGCGAGCTGTCCGAGCTCAAGGACAAGCTCAACACCATGATCGACAACCTCCGTCTCACGACGGAGCGCAACACCGAGCAGGACTGGCTCAAAACCAACCTCGCCCGCTTCACCAACATGCTGCAGGGCCAGCGCGATCTGGGCACGGTCGGCCGGCTCATGCTGAGCGAGCTGGCGCCATTGGTGGAAGCGCACCAGGCGGTGATCTACCAGACCGAGAACGACGATGAGGGCGAGACCAGGCTGCGCCTGCTCTCGGTCTATGCCGACAGCGGCGCCGGCCATCCCGAGACGATCCGGATCAACGAAGGCCTGATCGGCCAGTGCGCGGCCGACCGCCGCCAGATCCTGATCGCCGACATGCCGACGACGCTTCATCCGATCAGCTCGGGCCTGTTCGAGGCCACGCCCAAGAGCATCATCGTGCTGCCGGTCCTGTTCGAGGGCCAGGTCAAGGCGGTGATCGAGCTGGCATCGCTCGGCCATTTCACCGAACTGCAGACCGCCTTCCTCGAGCAGCTCACCGCCTCGATCGGTATCGTGCTGAACTCGATCGAAGCCACGATGCAGACCGAGGGCCTGCTCGAGCAGTCGCAGAAGCTCGCCAGCGAGCTGCAGTCCCAGCAGGGCGAGCTGCAGCAGACCAACGAGCAGCTCGAGCAGAAGGCCGCCCAGCTCGCCGAGCGCAACTTCGAGGTCGAGCGTAAGAACCAGGAGATCGAGCAGGCCCGCCGCGCCGTCGAGGAGAAGGCCTCGGAGCTGGCGCTCACCTCGCGCTACAAGTCGGAGTTCCTGGCCAATATGAGCCACGAGCTGCGCACGCCCTTGAACTCGATCCTGATCCTGGGCCAGCAGCTCGCCGACAATCCCGAGGGCAACCTTGTCCCCAAGCAGATCGAGTTCGCCCGCACCATCCACGGCGCCGGCACCGACCTCTTGAACCTGATCAGCGACATCCTCGATCTCAGCAAGATCGAATCGGGCACCGTGACGGTCGACGCCGAGGAGATCTTCTTCTCCAACGTGCTGGAAACGGTGGCGCGGCCGTTCCGCCACCAGGCCGAATCGCAGGGCCTGTCGTTCGACGTGCAGCTCGATCCCAATCTCGGCCGCAGCATCGTGACCGATTCCAAGCGGCTGCAGCAGATCCTGAAGAACCTGTTGTCGAACGCGCTGAAATTCACCGCCCAGGGCAGCGTCAGGCTGCGCGTCGTGCCGGCGCAGACCGGTTGGCGTTCGGACAACATGGCGCTCAACCAGGCGAGCTCGGTGGTCGCCTTCGAGGTGACCGACACCGGCGTCGGCATCCCGGTCGAGAAGCAGAAGATCGTGTTCGAGGCCTTCCAGCAGGCTGACGCCAGCACCAGCCGCAAGTACGGCGGCACCGGCTTGGGCCTGGCCATCAGCCGCGAGCTCTCGACACTGCTGGGCGGCGAGCTCACCTTGCGCAGCACGCCGGGCATCGGCAGCACTTTCATCCTCTTCCTGCCCACCCTGTATACCGGTCCGCGCACGGCGCTGCGCGCGCCGCTGCCGGGCAGTCTGCCGCTGCCGCAGGTGGCGCTGCCCGAGCACCTGGTCGACCAGTTCCCCGACGATCGCCACAACATCCAGCCCGGCGAGCGTTCGCTGCTGATCGTCGAGGACGATCCCAATTACGCCGGCATCCTGGTCGATGCCGCGCATACCGCGGGATTGAAGGCCGTGGTCACGGCGCGCGGCGCCGAAGCGCTCGACCTTGCGCTGCAGTACAAGCCGGTGGCCATGTCGCTCGACATCTTCCTGCCCGACATGCTGGGCTGGAACGTGCTCAGCCAGTTCAAGCGAACGCTCGAGACGCGTCACATCCCGGTGCAGATCCTCAGCATGGACGAGGACCGCCAGCAGGGCCTGGCGCGCGGCGCCTTCTCCTACCTGAACAAGCCGACGACGACCGAAGGCCTCAGCGCCGCCCTGTCGCGCATCAACGACTACGTGCGGCCACGCAAGAAGCGGCTGCTGATCGCCGAGGACAACGAGGCCGAGCGGCTGGGCGTCAGCGAGCTGCTGGGCCATCCCGACATCGAGATCGCCACAGCCGATTCAGGCCGCGCCGCCCTCGACAAGCTGCGCGAGCAGCGCTTCGACTGCATGGTGCTCGACCTGCGGCTGCCCGACATCTCGGGCTTCGAGGTGCTGGAGGAAATCCAGAAGGACGAGACGTTGGCCGACCTGCCCGTCGTGGTGTTCACCGGCCGCGACCTGACACCCGAGGAGGACGCGAAGCTGCACACCATGGCGCGCAGTATCGTGGTCAAAGGCGCGGCCTCGCCGGAGCGACTGTTCGACGAGACGGCGCTGTTCCTGCACCAGGTCGCCGAAGACCTGCCCGAGGACAAGAAGCGCATGCTCGAGCGCCTGCACAGCTCCGACGAGATGCTGGCCGGGCGCACCGCGCTGGTGGTCGACGACGACACGCGCAACATCTTCGCGCTGTCGAGCGCGCTCGAGCGCCGCGGCATGCGGGTGCTGACGGCGACGACAGGCCGCGAGGCGATCGCCATCCTGGAGCGCTCGCCCGAGGTGGCGATCGTGCTGATGGACATCATGATGCCGGAGATGGACGGCTACGAGACGATCGCGCTGATCCGTGGCAATCCCGCGCTGCGCCGGCTACCGATCGTCGCGCTGACCGCCAAGGCGATGAAGGGCGACCGTGAGAAATGCCTGGAAGCCGGCGCCTCCGACTACCTTGCCAAGCCGGTCAACACGGAGCAGCTCTTCTCGGCGCTGCGGCTCTGGCTGCATCGCTGACGTGTCCGACGGATCAAGCCCCATGGACAAGGTCAACATTCTGCTGATCGACGATCAGCCGGCCAAGCTCCTGAGCTACGAGGTCATCCTCGCTGAGCTGGGCGAGAACCTGATCAAGGCGACCTCGCCGCACGAGGCGCTCGGCATCCTGCTCAAGACCGACGACATGGCCGTCGTGCTGATCGACGTGGTGATGCCGCAGCTCGACGGCTTCCAGCTCGCCACCATGATCCGCGAGCATCCACGCTTCGAGAAGATCGCCATCATATTCGTGTCGGCCATCCAGGTCGGCGAGACCGACCATCTGCGCGGCTACGAGATCGGCGCCGTCGACTACGTCTCGGTGCCGGTGGTGCCCAAGGTGCTGCGTGCCAAGGTACGGGTGTTCGTCGATCTGTACCGCAAGACCCGCCAGCTCGAGGCACTGAACGCCGAGCTGGAAGAGCGCGTCGCCGCCCGCACCGCCGAGCTGGAGGCGCAGACCGAGCGCCTGCGCCGCAGCGAGGAGCGCCGCTCGATCGCGCTGTCGGCAGGCGACATGGGCTCGTGGGAGGTCGATCTGGCGACGGGTCATATCGAGTGGGACGAAGGCCCGTATCGCATCTTCGGCGTAGACCCTGCCCATTTCGAGCCGACCGTCGAGCGCATCGAGGCGATGATGCATCCCGACGATCGCAAGAAGAGTTCCGTGACCGACCTCGTCGCCTTGGGTGGATCCCGCTTCCAGGTCGAATTCCGCCTCGTGCGACCGAGCGGCGAGGTCCGCTGGTGCTACGGCGCCGGCATCATCTTGCGCGACGCTGCCGGCAAGGCGGTGCGCGTGAACGGCGTCACCGTCGACATCACCGATCGCAAGCGCGCCGAGGAGCGCCAGGTGCTGCTGGCGCGCGAGGTCGATCACCGCGCCAAGAACACGCTGGCCGTCGTGCTGTCGGTGCTGCGGCTGACGCGCGCACCCACCACCAAGGAATTCATCGCCACTGTCGAAGGCCGCGTCCATGCCCTGGCGGCCACGCACAATCTACTGTCCGCGACGCGCTGGGAGGGCGCCGATCTTGGCAAGATCGTTGAGGAGGAGATGGCGCCCTATCACGCCACCCACCGCCGGCGTGTGATCACCAGCGGTCCCGCCGTCGTCCTGCTGCCGGCGACCGCGCAGGCCGTGGCCTTGGCGCTGCACGAGCTTGCCACCAACGCCGCCAAGTACGGCGCGCTGTCGACCGAGGCCGGCACGCTCGCCGTGACCTGGCGGACCAACGGCGACGCCCTGGTCCTCGACTGGATGGAGGCCGGCGGTCCGCCCACGGCGGAACCGGCGCGGCTGGGCTTCGGCCTCACCATCGTGCGGTCCAGCATCGAGGCGCAGTTCCGCGGCGGCGTCAGCTACGACTGGCGGCGCGAGGGCCTGCGCTGCACGCTCTCCATCCCGGCCGCCCAGATCGCCGTCCCGCCCGTCGCCGCCGAAGCGCCTGCACTGGCAGCGGCCGACAACAAAGCGCGGCGCAGCCTAGCCGACATGCGCCTGCTGGTGGTCGAGGACGAGCTTCTGGTCAGCATGCTGATCGAGGAGATCCTGCGCGATCTCGGCGCTACCGTGGCCGGTCCTTACGGGCGGCTGGCCGACGGGCTGGCGGCGGCCAAGGCTGAGCATTTCGACGGCGCCATCCTCGACCTCAACCTCGCCGGCGAATCGGCCGATCCGCTGGCCGACCTCCTGCTGGCGCGCGGCGTGCCGTTTGTGTTCATGACCGGCTACCAGCGCGAGAGCATCGATCGCCGGTATGCCAACGTTCCGGTGCTGCAAAAGCCGATCGACGCGGCCGCCCTCGAAGGCGTGCTGCTGACGCTGCTGGGCAGCGAGCCCATGCTGCGCGTCGCCGACGGCGACTGAGGCGCGATTCGTGTCAAGCGGACTCGGCCCATTCACATGCGCCCGAGGGTCTCGGGCTTGCCTGCTTCCTCGCGAATCTGGCGCAGGATGTCGCGACGGAGCGCATTGAACGTCGAATCGGTCAGCATGTCGACGTCGCGTGGCCGCGGCAGGTCAACGGGATTGCGCGAGCGGATCCGCCCCGGTCGCGCACTCATCACATAGACGGTGTCGGCCAGCAGGATCGCCTCGTCGATGTCGTGGGTGATGAAGATCACGGTGCGCTTCAAGGTCTCCCAGACATGCAGCAGCAGCTCCTGCATTTGCAGGCGCGTCTGCGCGTCGAGCGCGCCGAACGGCTCGTCCATCAGGAAGAGCTTGGGCTGCATCAGAAGGCAGCGCGCGATGCCGACACGCTGCTTCATGCCGCCGGAGAGCTGGTCGGGATAGTGGTCCTCGAAGCCGCCGAGGCCGACCAGGTCGATCGTGCGTTGCGCCTCCTGCTCGAAGCTGCCGCGCTTGTGGCGCTGGATGCGCGGGCCGAACGTGACGTTGTCGCGCACCGTCAGCCAGGGGAAGAGCGCCGATTCCTGGAACACCACAGCGCGGTCGGGGCCCGGCCGTCGCGGCGGGCCGCCGTCGATCCTGAGACTGCCGGCCGTCGGTTGCTCGAAGCCCGCGACGATGTTGAGCAGGGTGGACTTGCCGCAGCCCGAGGGGCCGAGGAGCGCCACGAACTCGCCGTCGCCCACCGCAAGATCGACGTCGCTGAGCGCCGTCACCGGATTGCGACCGGCATAGGTTTTCTCGATGCCGCTCATCTCGACGGCGTTGGCGGCGGTCGTCATCCGCGCGGCCTCATCCACGGGAGAGGGTCCGCCAGTGCAGCACGCGCGCCTGGACCAGAAGCATCAGCCGGTCGGACAGGAAGCCCGCCAGGCCGATCGAGACCATGTCGGCCAGCACCACGTCCATGCGGCCGACGTAGTAGGCGTCCCACAGCACGTAGCCCAGGCCCGACTTCACCGCGACGATCTCGGCCACGATGACCGCCGTCCAGGCGACGCCCAAGCCCAGCCGCATGCCGGTGAAGATGGCCGGCAGCGCATTGGGAAACACCACGCGCAGCACGAGGTCGCGATCGGAAGCGCCCATCATCTGGGCGGCACGGATCAGGTTGCGGCCGACGTCGCGGGCGCCGTACGTGGCATTGATCAGAATGGGATAGAATGCACCCAGCGCGATCAGGAACACCGCGCCCATGTCGCGGATGCCGAACAGGGCGATCGAGAAGGGCAGCCAGGCGGTGATGGGGATCGGCCGCAGTCCCTGGATCAGCGGGTCGATGCTGCGGGCGGCGAGCGCACTCCAGCCGATCCAGATGCCGAGCGGGACGCCTGCCACGCAAGCCCAGAAGAAGCCCTGCACGACGCGGCGCGCCGAGAACAGCACGGTGTCGAACCAGGTGCCGGAATAGGGATTGAGGCCGAAGCCGCCGCTGCCGAAGGCCCATTCCTCCCATGTCTTCAGCACCGTCGACGGCGCCGGCAGGATGCCGGCCGGCAGCAATTCGGCGCGGCCCGCCCCCTCCCACAGCAGCAGCAGCACGACCGGCAGCGCCAGTCCCTGCAGGAAGGTCCTCAGCCGGGCGTTGAGTCCGTCGCCCAATCCGCTGAGCGTCACGCCTTGGCCATGTCGGCAGCGATCGAGTGGTCGAAATACGCGCCGAGCTCGCCGCTCACGTCCTTGGCGAGCACGCCCAGCTTGTTGAAGGTCGCGGCCTGGCGCTGCATCTGCTCGAGCGTCAGGAATTGCCCGAGCGTCGTCACCTTGGCGACGTTGCCGGCGACCGATTCGGGCAGTCCGGTATAGGCGGCGATGGTCTTGGCGAATTCCTGCTTGGACGCATTCAGCCGGTCCTGGATCGCCAGATAGGCCCAGACCAGCCGCTTCACCGCCTCGCGGTTCTTGGCAAGATAGTCGCGGTTGACGGCGACCAGGCCCAGCTCATCGCCCACCGCCTTGGACCTGGAATAGTCCAGCGCTTCGATGCGCACGCCCAGCCCCTGCTCCTCGGCCTGCGATTCGAAAGGCTCCCAGCCGATGAAGAGGTCGATGTCGCCCCTCTGCATAGCCTGCAGGAAAGAGGTGCCGGCGCCCTGGATGTTGATGGTGGTGAGCTTGTTGTAGGGCACATTCGCCTCGATCAGCGTGGCGGCAAACTGGAACCATACGGCGGAGCCCGGCGCGATGCCGACCTTGGGCCCGATCAGATCCTCCCACTTGGCGAGCGCCAGCACCTTGCGCGCGATCGGGAACTTGGTCGAGCGGCCGACCCCCATCAGCGCGCCGATCGTCTTGATGCCTTGCGACAGCGCGATCGGCACGTCGGCCGGGCCGATCGACCCCGCGTCGATCGAGCCCGAGGCGAGCGCGGTGCGGGTGTCGGCATAGCGCGCGAACTTCACCAGCTCGATCTCGACGCCGAGCGGCTTGGCTTCGGCTGCGATGTGATGGAAGGGACAGACATGCGGCACGTTGTTGGCGCCGAGCGTCAGCTTCACCGGCGGATCGAGCGGCGCGGGCTTGGGCGCCAGCGCATGGACCGGTCCAGACATCAGCAAGGACGAAGAAGCAAGCGCTCCGCCTGTCAAGGCGAGCGCGTGGCGACGACGAAGCTTGTTCATTGAAGCCCTCCCAAGGCGTGCGGCCGGGCTTGAGTGTAAAGTGCTGTCGCCACGCCGCAATATCCGTGCTGTGCTCCGAGGGAGGCCAACCGCCGTGTCCATCGTCCTGTCCGAGAATTTCCGCGCTCTTTTCTACGCTCCCTTCTATGCCGCCTACGCCACGGGAGCGTTCCGCGACGCGGGCGTCGAAGTCACATTGCGGCCATCGTCCGATCCCCCCGCCGCCGCCCGCGCGCTCCGCGCCGGCGAGGCCGACGTGATGTGGGGCGGCCCGCTGCGGGTGATGATCATGCACGACAGCGAGCCGGACGCCGACCTCGTCTGCTTCGCCGACGTCGTGGCGCGCGATCCCTTCTTCGTGATCGGCGCCAGGCCGCGGCCGGACTTCCGGATAAGCGACCTCGCCAAGGTGAAATTCGCCTCGGTGTCCGAGGTGCCGACACCCTGGATCTGCCTCGCCGACGATCTCCGGCGCGCCGGCGTCGACCCCGATCGCCTCGACCGCGTTTCGGGCCCGTCGATGGCCGAGAACGCCGCTTCGCTGCGCACCGGCAAGCTCGATGCAGCACAGCTTTTCCAACCCTATGCCGAAGAGCTGATCGCCTCGGGCGCTGGTCACGTCTGGAACGCTGCCGCTTCGCGCGGGCTCACCGCCTACACGACCCTGGTGACGCGCCGCCAGACCCTCGACCGCCGCGCCGACGAGCTTTTGGCCATGACCCGCGGCATGCACCGCACGTTGCGCTGGTTCGCGGCGACCCCGGCGATCGAGATCGCGCGCATGCTGAAAAGCTACTTCCCCGATGTGAGCGAGCCGATCTTCGCCGGCGCCATCGAACGCTATCGCGCGCTCGGCCTGTGGGGATCCGACCCGGTGATCCGTCGCGAGGGCTACGACCGCCTGCACGCCGCCATGCGCGCGGCGGGGGCGCTGAAGCGCGATATTCCCTACGAGACCTGCGTCGATACCAGCCTCGCCGAGCGGGCGGTCAAGGAGGGTTGAAGCACTAAACTCCTGTCATCCCGAGCGTAGCGAGGGACCTTTGGGATCACCAGGAAAGGTCCCTCGCTGCGCTCGGGATGACAGTTTTGCCGAGCCTTACGGCTTGATCGTCACGCAGCCCGGATCGAGCGCGGCCTTGGCGATCTCGACGAAGCGCTCTATCGGGCATGACCGCTCACGCGCATACGCGGCGCAGGCCGGCAGGTCGACCGCCACCGCTCCCGGTCGCTGGGCAAGGTTGAGAACGGTCGCCTGGCGCATCTGCTCGGGCGTCTGCGCGAAGTAGGCCAGCCGCACATAACGCTGGCCCGTCGAGACGTCACTGAACAGCTCGAAGGCGAGTGCACTGCCGGGCGATGCCTCGTTGGCCTGAAAGCCCGGAATTTGCCATCCGAGATTCAACAGACGCTCGATGTGGGAGACGTTGCTTTCGTGGCCGATCAGGATCGCCAGTCGCACCGGCTCGGCGATGTTGGGCGCCCCGGGGAACTTGTGGCCGTCCTGCAGGGTGGTGACGATCTGGCTGAGCAGGTTCGAGCCGCGCTGCCGCGCAACCGGCAGGGTCTTGTCCGCCAGGTCGACTTCCAGCCGGTGGATCTTGAGCAGATTCTGAATCGCCGCATCGCCCGAAAGGCGACCCCACGCCACTTGGTTGGCGGGCAGGCCCTCGGCGTTCTCCATCGCGAAGTTTTCCGCTGCGGCCGAACCGATGGCGATCGGTCCGGTAATGGTGAGCCGGCCGTCCGGCCCCGCTTGGACGGCGGGCGCCTCCGCGGGCAAGCCGCATTGCCGCCGGCCGCCCGCCAGCGCAGGCGGACAGAGCGTGGCCTGCATCAAGGAAAGTTGCGGAGCGTATTCGCGCAGCACCGAACTGAAGTCGCCGCCGATGCGAGCCAGCAAGGCGGCACGGTTGCTGGCGAAGTCCATCGGGCAGGACGGCGAGGGCTGCGGATGGAACAGCGGGTCGGGCCTTGAGAGGTCAGCCTGGTAGCGCGGCGCGAGATTGGCGCAGCGCGGATACATGCCGGACAGCAAGGCCGCCCCGCTGTCACGCGTGCGTTGATCGGTGTCGGCCCAGGCCGCGATCGTGCCGGGCGGCGGGCAGTCATCGGTTTGAGTGAGCCCCCGCCCGCCCTGGAGTGCACGGTGATAGGCGCCCATCAGGCGCAGCAGCTCCGCGCCGTGCGGCGTCAGCAAGCCGGGCTGGACCGGCCAGACCGGCCACGGCGTGGCGACGTGCTTGTCCAATTCCTCGTTGGTTTGCACCGGCGCGTGCACGCCGTCGCGGAGCAGCACGACCGCGCGTTCGGCCTGCCAGCCCGGCGGGATCGAAATCTGGGCAGCGGCGGGCACGGCGGCCGCCAGCAAGGCCGCGACAAATGAGAAAACGAGAACGCGTAGGCTCATGGAACTCCCCCGGCGGCGCACTATGCCGTGACCCGATCCCACCAGTCACGCGTCCTGTACCAGGCGCCGACCATGGGCAGGAACCAGGGATTGCCGGAATAGAGCGGCACCGTCGGAAACTCCTGGCCGTCGAAGGCGTTGATCGGCGCATTCGAGCCGCCGGCGATCTTTCGCGCCGTCTGGTAGCCGAGATAAGACATCATCGCCACGCCCGAGCCGTTGCAGGCCATGAGATAGTGCATGCCCTGCTCCATGCCCATGTGCGGCAGGAAGTCGAAGGCGAAGGCCACGTTACCGGTCCAGGCGTGCGTCACCTTGGTGCCCTTGAGCTGCGGCCAGCGCTCCAGCATGTAGCCATGCAGCACCGGAGCGCTCACCTCGGGCGAGACCTGGGTGAAGCGAGCGCGGCCGCCGAAGATCACGCGCTTGCCGTCGGGCGACTGCCGGTAGTAGCAGAGCACGCGCTTGGTATCGCTGACCACGCGGCCTTTCGGGATCAGGCTCTTGACCAGGTCCTCGGGCAACTCCTCGGTGGCGATGATGTGGCTCGCCACCGGTATCAGCCGCCGCTTGAGCGTCGGCGTGACATCGCCGGTATAGCCGTTGGTCGCGATCACGACCTCGCGCGCTTCGATGGGGCCTTTGCTGGTGAGGATCGTGAAGCCGCCTGGCTTGCGCTCGATCTTCTCGGC
>Ga0209648_10003261_pt1 | contig 13615 bp, 14 predicted proteins | sample GraSoi2013_115cm_FD_185830 | JGI IMG/M metagenome (GOLD analysis project Ga0209648, IMG submission 185830) | Grasslands soil microbial communities from the Angelo Coastal Reserve, California, USA - Sample 9_17_2013_115cm (SPAdes) (version 2) | ecosystem: Environmental > Terrestrial > Soil >...
CGTGCCGGTCTATCGGGCTGGCGACGTCGACGCGCGCGTGTGGGTGCGCATCCGCGAGGTCGAGGCGAGCGCTCGACTGCTGCGTCGCTGGCTGACCGCGCTGCCGGACGGGCCGACCCGCACCGCGCTGCCCGCGGTCGAGGGTGGCCGCGAGGGCATCGCGATCGTCGAAGGCTTCCGCGGGGACGTGCTGGTGTGGCTGCGGCTAGCGCCGGACGGCCGCATCGCGCGGTGCCACGCGCGCGATCCCTCCTGGTTGCAATGGCCGTTGTTGGAGGCGGCGATCGACGGCAACATCGTCGCCGATTTCCCGCTCTGCAACAAATCCTTCAACTGCTCCTACTCGGGCCACGATCTTTAGATGCGCACGCTGCTCTTCCGCTCGCTGCTCTCCCCGCCGGTGACGACCGCCGCGCCGGCGCCAGGCGATGCCGCGCTCGAGGAATTGGGCCGGTCGCTCGCGGCGCGCGCGCGGCGCGTCTACGGCCGCTCGCTCGCCATCCGCGAGGTCGACGCCGGCTCGTGCAACGGCTGCGAGCTCGAGATCCATGCGATCAACAATCCGGTCTACGACGTCGAGCGTTTCGGCATCCGCTTCGTCGCCTCGCCGCGCCACGCCGACGTGCTGCTCGTGACCGGCCCGGTCACCCGCAACATGAAGGTCGCGCTCGAGCGCACCTATGCGGCGACGCCGGATCCCAAATGGGTGATCGCGGTCGGCGATTGCGGCTGCGGCTGCGGCGTGTTCGAGGGCAGCTACGCGGTGATCGGCGCGGTCGACAAGGTGATCCCCGTCGACCTGCACATCCGCGGCTGCCCGCCGACCCCGACCGCGCTGCTCCAAGGCCTGATCGCGCTGGTGGACAAAGCCTCGTCGGGACCGCGCAGTTAGGCCGACTTCTGTCGCGAACGTGCGCGGGTTTGCATTCGCGGCGATGCGGCATTAGCGTCTCGAAGCCATTTTGGCCCGACGACAGAGCCGCCGAGATGCAGCATTTCGATGATTTCGACGTGGTGATCGTGGGCGCCGGCTTCGCCGGGCTCTACATGCTGCATCGGCTGCGAAAAATGGGATTCTCCGTGCGGGTTTGCGAGGCCGGCAGCGGCGTCGGCGGCACCTGGTTCTGGAATCGCTATCCGGGCGCGCGCTGCGACGTGGAGAGCATGGAATATTCCTATCAGTTCTCCGACGGGCTGCAGCAGCAATGGGATTGGACGGAACGCTACGCCGCTCAACCGGAGATCTTGAGCTACGCCAATCATGTCGCGGAAAAATTCGATCTGCGCCGCGACATTCAATTCGACATGCGGGTGACGGCGGCGAGCTTCGACGAGGCCGGCGGACGCTGGCGGATCGCGACCGAGGACGGCGCACAGCTCACGGCGCGCTATTGCATCATGGCGACCGGCTGTCTGTCCTCCGCCAACCTGCCCAAGCTCGAAGGACTCGATAGGTTCGCGGGCCGCTGGTACCACACCGGCCACTGGCCGCACGAGTGTGTGGATTTCACCGGACTGCGCGTCGGGGTCGTCGGCACCGGCTCCTCCGCCATTCAATCGATTCCCATCATCGCCGACGAGGCGGAGCATCTCTATGTGTTCCAGCGCACGCCGAACTATGCGGTGCCGGCGCGCAATGCGCCGCTCGATCCGCGCGTCCGGCAGGCGATCAAGGCGGATTACGCCGGCCTGCGGCAACGAGCCAAGCAGATGCGCAACGGCATCCAGTATCCGGTCAACGAGGCTTCGGCCCTGGAGGTGACCGAGCAGGAGCGGCGCCGCGAATACGAGTTCCGATGGGAGCGCGGCGGCCTGTCTTTCCTGGGATCGTTTGCGGATCTCTTGGTCGAGCGGCAAGCGAACGAAACGGCGGCCGAGTTCGTCCGCGCCAAGATCCGCGGTGTGGTGCGCGATCCCGCGGTGGCGGCGACGCTCTCGCCGCGAAACACGTTCGGCTGCAAGCGGCTCTGCATCGACACCGGCTATTATGAGACGTTCAATCGTCCCAACGTCACCTTGATCGACGTCAACTGCGCGCCAATCGAGGGCGTCACGCGCGACGGCCTGATCGCGGGTGGTAAGACCTACCAAGTCGACGCCATCGTCTTTGCCACCGGCTTCGACGCGATGACGGGCGCGCTGCGCAACATCGATATCCGCGGCAGGGCCGGAACGCTCCTCGAGGACAAATGGGCCGAAGGCCCGCGCACCTATTTGGGCGTCGCGATCGCCGGCTTTCCCAATCTGTTCACCATCACCGGACCGGGCAGTCCTTCGGTGCTCACCAACATGCTTCCCAGTATCGAGCAGCATGTCGAATGGATCGCCGATTGCATCCTGTATGCGCGCGAACGCGGCCGCGGATGCATCGAACCGACGCTTGCGGCGGAGGACGAATGGGTCGCGCACGTCAACGAGGTGGCGGACGGCACGTTGTTTCCGTCCTGCAATTCCTGGTACGTCGGCGCCAACATTCCCGGCAAGCCGCGGGTGTTCATGCCCTACATCGGCGGGTTCCCGCGATACGTCGAGGCCTGCAACCGGATTGCGGCCGACGGCTATGCGGGCTTTGCGCTGAGCTGAGGATTGCGGGCCTACCGTAGGCCTACCGTAGCCCGGATGGAGCGCAGCGAAACCCGGGAAGCCTTACGGCAGGTTTACCGCCGCCCCGGCACCAGAAAATCGAAATCGCAGCCCTCGTCCGCCTGCAGCACGCTTTGCTGGAACAGGCGGGCGTAGCCGCGGTCGGGCCCGTCCGGGTGGCGGGCGGCTCGCGCCGCCTCGGCCCGGCGCGAAAGCTCCGCGTCCTCGACGAGGACATCGATCCGCCGCGCCGGCACATCGAGCCGGATGCGGTCTCCGGTCCGGACGAGCGCCAGCGGACCGCCGGCGGCCGCCTCCGGCGCGATGTGCAACACGATGGTGCCGAACGCGGTGCCGCTCATGCGCGCATCGGAAATGCGCACCATGTCTTTCACGCCATCGCGCGCGAGTTTCTTCGGAATCGGCAGATAGCCGGCTTCCGGCATGCCGGGCGCTCCCTTGGGGCCGGCATTGCGCAGCACCAGCACGTCGTCGGCCGCGACGTCGAGATCCGGATCGTCCAGGCGCTTCGCCATGTCTTCGATCGAATCGAACACGATTGCGCGCCCGGTATGCTGCATCAGGCGCGGCGAAGCCGCCGATTGCTTGATCATTGCGCCGCGCGGCGCGAGGTTGCCCCCGAGCACGCACATGGCCCCGTCGGCGCTGACGGGATTTTCGCGGGTGCGGATCACCGTTTGTCCCGGCACCTGCTCGGCGGCCGCGACGGCGTCGCGCATCGTGCCGGCGACCGTGGGCGCCTCGAGGTCGAGCAGATCGGAGATCTCGGCCATGAGCCGCGGCAGCCCGCCGGCTTCGTGGAAATGCTCCATATAGCCCGAGCCCGAGGGCTTGAGATCCACCAGCACCGGCACCTCGCGGCCGAGCCGATCGAATTCCTGGTAATCGATCTGCTGCCCGACCCGGCCGGCGATGGCCGCGAGATGGATGATGCCGTTGGTCGAGCCGCCGATCGCCTGCAGCACCACCATGGCGTTGCGGAACGCCGCACGTGTGAGCACTTCGCTCGGCCGCGGGCCGCGTTTGCTCGCCATTTCGGCGGCGCGGCGCCCGGTCGCCTCGGCGCAGCGCACGCGCTCGGCGTGGGTCGCCGGGATCGTGGCGCTGCCGGGCAGCGACAATCCCAGCGCCTCGATGACGCACGCCATGGTGCTCGCCGTTCCCATCACCATGCAGGTGCCGACCGACGGCGCGAGCCGCGCGTTGACGGTTTCGATTTCTTGCGCGTCCATGTTGCCGGCGCGAAAGCTTGCCCACAGCCGGCGGCAATCGGTGCAGGCGCCGAGCAGCTCGCCCCGGTAATGGCCGACCAGCATCGGGCCGGTCGGCAGCACGATCGCCGGCAAATCGACGCTCGCGGCGGCCATCATCTGCGCCGGCAAGGTCTTGTCGCAGCCGCCGATCAGCACCACGGCGTCCATCGGCTGCGCCCGGATCATCTCCTCGGTGTCCATCGCCATCAGGTTGCGCAGGAACATGCTGGTGGGATGCGCGAAGGATTCGTGGATGGAGATGGTGGGGAACTCCATCGGCAGGCCGCCCGCCAGCATGACACCGCGCTTCACCGCCTCCATGAGCTGCGGGACGTTGCCGTGGCAGGGATTGAAATCGCTGAACGTATTGGTGACGCCGACGATCGGCCGCTCCAGCGCGTCGTCGGAATAGCCCTTGGCCTTGATGAAGGCCTTGCGCAGGAACAGCGAGAACGCCTCGTCGCCGTAGCTGGTCAGGCCTTTGCGCAACCCGCCGGTCATGTCGATTCCTTCGTGTCCCGGGCGCGGCGCAGCACGCAAGGGATGCGCCGCAGACCCGGAGTCCATTCATCAGCCCGGTGACAATGCGTCAAGCCATGGTACTTTCCGCAGCACACAGACTTGGACAGGGGAGGAAGCACATGCCGACGCCGTTCGATCTCACCGATCAGGTCGCCATCGTCACCGGGTCGAGCCGCGGCATCGGCCGCTCCATCGCCGAGACCATGGCCTCGCTCGGCGCCAAGGTGGTGGTCTCGAGCCGCAAGCCCGAGCCTTGCGAGGAGGTCGCGGCCGGGATCCGAAAAAAAGGCGGGGAGGCGATCGTCATCCCGTGCAACATTTCCCGAAAACCCGAGGTCGAGGCGCTGGTTTCCGCAACGCTGAAAGCCCTCGGCAAGATCGACATCCTGGTCTGCAATGCCGCCGTCAACCCGGTGTTCGGGCCGCTCGCCAAGCTCACCGACGAGGCGTTCGACAAGATCATGGGCGCCAACGTCAAGAGCAACCTGTGGCTCTGCAATCTGGCGATCCCCGGCATGGCCGGGCGCGGCGGCGGCGCGGTGGTGATCATCTCCTCGATCGGTGGCATGCGCGGCACCGAGATGCTCGGCGCCTATGCGATCTCCAAATCCGCGGATTTCGCCCTGGCGCGCTGCCTCGCGGTCGAATGGGGGCCCAAGAACGTGCGGGTCAATTGCGTGGCGCCCGGCCTCGTCAAGACCGATTTCGCCCGCGCGCTGTGGGAGGATGAATCGCGCGTCGCGCAACGCAACGAGCGCACGCCGCTGCGCCGCATCGGCATGCCCGAGGAGATCGGGCCGGTCGCGGCGTTCCTCGCCTCGCGCGCCGCGAGCTTCATCACCGGACAGATCCTGGTGGCCGACGGCGGGGTGACGATCACGTAAACACGTAAGAGCCTGGACTGAGGCCGAGCCACACGCGCGCTTTCCCTCTCCCCTCGCGGGAGAGGGTGGCGAGCACCGAGCAATTGCGAGGTGCGAGCCGGGTGAGGGGTCCTGCCGAGAATCAAGCAAACCCCTCACCCGGCTCGCTGCTCGTTTCACTCGCAACGAGCCACCCTCTCCCGCAAGGGGAGAGGGTTTCCGAGCGTGCCTCATGCTTCGCCGCCAGATCCTACACCCCGACTATCTTCAGCGACCGATAATACGGTTGTACACCAGGCCGAGAACGACGGCGGTTATCCAGCCAAACAACAGGCTGAAAAGAATGCCGTCGAGCCAAATTCTAGGTGACAGGAAAGGACGATCGGTCTGAGTGACAGAAAAAAGCGCTATCCATGCCGCCCAGCCCTGCGAGGCGGGCAAATTCGGAAAAATGAATGATGAAATCATACAGATTACGAACAGAACGATCAGCGCCGCTGAGAACGCCCACCCCATAGCAACGATGTTCAATGGCTTACTACCCGCGGTCTGCGTGTTCATACTGTCCTCCCAAAGAAGCCCTGCACACAAAGAAAAATTACAGTATCCGAGGCACAATTGGTTGATCAATATCAAAACGCGTGCTGTTCATTTTGTTCGGCAAGGCATTGGGGATGCCGCAGCGAGCTGCCAGCCAAAATGTGATTGCCAGAGAGAGGTCTCATGGCACAAAGGCGTTGCGGATTCCTTCGACCAGCGTATCTCCCAGCAGCGGCTTCTCTATGATCGGAACGCCGGCTTCGGCCGCGCGCCGGCGCACGAAAGCGCTGGGATGGCTCGTGATCAGGATGGCGGGGACAGCAACGTGCCGCTCGCGCAGCCGATTGAGCATTTCGAGCCCGTTCATTTCCGGCAAGTGATAATCGATCACGAGGCAGCCTGCGTCCGCGATTTCCGCTTCCCGCAGGAGCTCGTTCGCGCTCGAATAATCGCGCACGATGAAGCCCTCGAGTTCCAGCGAGAATTTCAGCGAATTGCGGACGGCAGGATCGTCATCGACGACGAGCACCAGCCGATTTGCCACCGGGATTGCTGCCTGCGCTAGCATCGTGCTCCTCACGGCGCCCGCATAGGGAAATGGCGGCCGATGGCGCATGATCGCAGCGCAGGAAAGGGGCGCATTGATGTAGCGCAAATCGTTTTGGTCAGTCCTCCGTGCCGGACGAAGCGCTCAAAAGCCCGCCCAGCAACGCCATTCTCACCAGCTCGGAGAGGCTCTTCGCCTTCATCTTGGTCATGACGTTGGCGCGATAGATCTCGACCGTGCGGGGGCTGATGCCGAGATCGAACGCGATGGTCTTGTTGGGATTCCCCGCCACCAGACCCTCGAGCACTTGGCGTTCTCGCTCGGACAGGCTGGCGATCCGCTCGAACGTCTCGGCTTTTTCCGCCGCGCGCCTGGCATCGTGCTCGTGCCGGCCGAGCGCCGATTGCACGGCGGCAATGAGCGCATCGTCCTCGAACGGCTTTTCGAGAAAATCGACCGCCCCCAATTTCATCGCCTCGACCGCCAGCGGCACGTCGCCATGGCCGGTAATCACGATCACCGGAAAGGCCGCTTCGAGGTTTTTCAGACGCCGCAGCAGCTCGACGCCACTGATCCCGGGCATCCGGACGTCGGTGATGATGCAGCCGGGGTCGGCCCGGGGCAGCGCGTCGAGGAAGGCCGTTGCGGATTCGTAGGTGCGGACCGCGAGATGCACCGTCCCGAGCAGGAAAGCCAGTGATTCGCGCAACGCCTCGTCATCGTCGATGACATGCACCACGGAACTACCCGGCATCACCGACTTCCTCTCTACTGACCGCGCGAAGCGTGAAGTGGAAAATGGTGCCTCCCTCCGGCTTGGGCTCGAGCCAGATCTTTCCGTCGTGCGCCTCGACGATGGTCCGCGAGATCGAAAGGCCGACCCCCATTCCCTGGCGCTTGGTGGTGACGAACGGCTGGAACAGCTGCTCGGCGACTTCGGGCGCGACCCCGGTCCCGGTGTCGGCGACGCTGATCGCGACCATCTCCGCGTCGTCGGCGTTGGTGGCAATGACGAGCTCGCGGCGATGAGATTCTTCCATCGCATCGATCGCATTGCGCATCAGATTGATCAGGACCTGCTGCACCTGCACTTTGTCGGCCAGCACCAGGTCCGCCCGCGGATCGAGCCGGAACGTAACTCTGACGCCGCGTTCCTTGGCGCCGACCAGCGCCAAGGCACTCGCCTCTTCGACCAGCTTGGTGATGCTTTCCACGCGCCGCTCGGTTTCCCCGCGCGAGACGAAATCGCGCAGCCGCCGGATGATCTGGCCCGCCCGCATCGCCTGTTCCGCCGCCTTGTCGAGCGCACCCCGCAAGGTCCTCGACAACTCGTCCGGCTTGCCCTCGAGCAGGCGCTGCGAGCCCTTCATGTAATTGGCGATCGCGGACAGCGGCTGGTTGAGCTCATGGGCGAGCGTGGAAGCCATTTCGCCCATCGCGGTGAGGCGCGAAATGTGCACGAGCTCGGACTGCAGCTCCTGGAGCCGCGCCTCGGTCTTCTGCCGCTCCGTCAGATCCCGGATGAAGCCGGTGAAGAACCGCTCGTTGCCCGACTTCATCTCGCCGACCGCGAGCTCCATCGGAAAGGTCGAGCCGTCCTTGCGCTCGCCCACCACGACCCTGCCGACCCCGATGATGCGCCGCTCGGCGGTCCGCAAGTAGCGCTCGAGATAGCCGTCGTGCGCCTCCCGGTAGGGCGACGGCATGAGCATCCTGACGTTCTTGCCGATTGCTTCGCGCGAAGTATAGTCGAACAGCCGCTCCGCCGCGGTGCTGAAATATTGCATCGTGCCGCCTTCGTCGATCACGATCATGGCGTCGGGGACGGTGTCGAGGATCGATTGCAGGTGCGCTTCGCGGGCCAGCAGGTCGCGCGTGCCTGCGGCTGCGTGCGTTCGCGTCCGCTGCAGCCGCTCCCCCAGGACAGCCGCGCCGACGCCGATCAGCGTGAACGCCGCGGCGCTCACGATGTCGGCCTGGGATAGGTCGGGCAGGGTGGCGAAGAAGACGAGCCCGAGCCCGAGGCTGAGAGCCGTTGCGGCGATCCCAGGCCCGAAGCCGCCCAGCGCCGCGGCGATCAGTACGGCTGGCGCGAAGAACAGATAGGGTGCCTGGTTCGGCAAGCTCGAAGCGAGCAGCAGCCGCACCGCAAATGCGAGCGCCACGCAGGTCAACGCGAGGCTGTAGGCGAGCGGCCCCTTCCAGACCGGGAAATTAGGCTCGACGAAGTTACGGCGGCGCGTCTCGCGGGAAACAAAATTGGTGTCGTCCATCGCCGAGAATTCTCGCCCGGTCGCGGCACCGAAGCAAGTCCCTGAATTGTCCCGATTTTCCTCTCCGGAATGGCTGGCTCCGGGAAACCCCTTAGGGAACTTATCTGAATTTCCACGCTTCTCGCGCGCGGCTAGGAGTGCGCATCGACCGCGTCGTGGAGGGATGGGCCATGCTGATGCGCACCGCAACTCAAGCAGCCAGGCAGCCCGCCCGGCAAGTTCCGATTTGGAGCGGCAATGGCAGCCCAATCACCGATTCGATCGAGCTCATGGGCGCGCGGATGTCCTATGCGCGCAACACCGAGATTTACGGCGAAGGCGAGCCGGCCGAATACCTCTACAAGGTGATGAGCGGCGCGGTTCGCATCAGCAAGCTGCTCGACGACGGCCGCCGGCAAGTCACCGCGTTCCATCTTCCGGGCGAGATCTTCGGCCTCGAGCTAGGCAAGGAGCACCGCTTTTCCGCGGAGGCGATCAGCGAATCCAGCATTCTGGTCGTCAAGCGCAGCACCGTGCTGGCGCTTGCGGGCCGCGACGGTGAAGTCGCGCGGCAGCTTTGGACGCTGACCGCCGACGCGCTGCAGCGCGTTCAGGACCACATGCTGGTGCTCGGTTGCATGAACGCCAAGGAGCGGGTGGCGAATTTTCTGCTGCAACTCGCCAAGCGAATTTCCAGCGGGAATGAGGTCGAACTGCCGATGTCGCGCCAGGACATCGCCGATTACCTCGGGCTCACGATCGAGACCGTGTCGCGCACCATGACCCAGCTCGAGAACGACGCCACGATCACCCTGCCGACCTCCCGCCACGTCGTGTTGCGGAACCCGGCCGCGCTTGGGCGGCTGAACAGCTGAGCGGGAGAGCGGGAGAGCGGGAGAGCGGGAGAGCGGGAGAGCGGGAGAGCGGGAGAGCGGGAGAGCGGGAGAAAGGTCATGACCTCCGGAAATGTGGCGTCTCACGCAAACTCGGTAGCAACCCGCTGGTATCTCTCGTATCGAAAGGACCAGCCACCGAAGGCCACAGATTCAGGCGAAGGCTCCGAGGTCACCCTCGGGTTTCCAAACGAAACAGCAGCTCGTGACTTCGCACGTAGAGCTCTCAAGCAAGGTTTCATCGTTAGTGAGGTTGGCACGGTTGGGGACTGCGGGCCGACGAAAAGCGGCGACTCCGGCTGGATTCAAAAATGGTGCGAAGAATCCCCATCGACTGATTTGCGGGCGTTGGGCATTGATTCGGATCAATTGCGGTTGCTCGGCCGCCTCTGCGCGACCTCGGGAAAAATACGTAGCCAAATTCACGACGGGGGTTGATCTGCATCAATGCTGCAGTGCGGGAGGCGAGCTTAATGCCTGCCTATTCTCCGTTGAGGAGACCGAACGAGAAAGAGGCTACCATGACCCGAGCACCGAAAATCTGGTCGGCGGAGCTGTCCAGGCGCTGCCTGTTGCGGCACGCGGCTTGCGCCGCAGGTGCCGTGACCATCCTGGGCACCGGTATCAATGCCGCGATGGCGGGTAAGATGCCGCAATCGGCAGTGAGCTATCGGGGTTCCCCGAAGGGTACCCAGAGCTGCGCCAATTGCCGGCTGTTCCAGGCCCCGAATGCCTGCAGGAGCGTCGATGGCGCGGTCAGCCCGAACGGCTGGTGCAGCATCTACGTGAAAGCCTGAACCCATCCCGGCAAAGCGAGGGCGTGTCCGGCGCGTCAGTCAGCGCCGGTCGCCGCCCCTGCTTCGCCTTCGGTGCTGCCGGGCGCGGTCATGAATGCGGGGCGCTGGATTCTGGGACTCGCGGCGGCAACCGCCGCCTTCGGCTGGGCGCTCGCTCAGCAGACCCCGTTTCCGCTTTCGAAGCAGGACGAGATCCTCAGACGCACCTCGAACACCTGGAACAAGCCGTTTACCTTCCCTTCCCGGGTTCCAGAGGTGACCGTAACCATCATCGAATACCCGCCGGGCGCCTCGGAAGAACGTCAGAACAACCCATATTCGCGGTACATGTATGTGCTGGAAGGCACCTTGACTCTCGACGTGGATGGCCGGGGTCCGGTTCACTTTCCAGCGGGGAGCTTGATCCTGAGCGGAAATACGTGGTTGACGCCCAGGAACAACGGGGTTGTTTCAGCGAAATTGCTTGTGATCGATCAAGCCGAGGCGGGCGAATCCAATATCTTGCTGGACAAGTGAGGGACCTGGGTCAGCCGTGAGCGGCACGTGTTTTGAGGTGGATCAATATACCGCTCCGTAAATACGGTAATATCTCTCACATGTCGGCCACGTTCGGAGGACGCTATGAACACGCAGACGGCTCAAGGTAATCCACTCAATATCGTTGCTCTGGGTTGCGGAATTTCAGCGGCGCTGATCGCCCTCTTCGTAATCTGCCTGCTCACATCGTTCATCTTCCCGGACCTGCCAGCCGCACAGGGGTGGTCGGCCTGGATCGCCCTGTTTTCCGTCACACCGACCGAGCATCCTTTTCTATCACCCAGAGTTTGGATAGACGGCATTCTTTTCAGCTTGGTGTTCGGCTGGGTCACCGCCGCCGTTCTCGGGCTAGTGTACAATCGCCTCGTCAGTCGTTGAGCATCGGGTGTGGCGGCCGGCGATCTCAACTGATGCCGCTTGCTCCCATTCGATATGACAGCCACAGCTGGAGGCGGTTTGGCATCGATCGATGACGGCCGGATCTAATCTGGCAAATTGCGTCGAAAGGCGCAAGAATCGACCGGGAATGCTGCCGATGCGCGCAAAACGAGACGCCGGTCCCACACGGGCGCTCATCGCCGTACCCACATTGCTGATGTTGACAGCCTGTGCTCCGAGTGCCGCCGATGCGTTGACGCCGGAGGAGCGGGCACTCGTTTTGTCGCTTTCTCCCGTGAAAGTAGCTGCGCCCGAGCGAACGAACTCGGTATCCGGCAATTGTCTGGCGATCGATTTCGGCAGGAATCTGTTCTTCGACGTTCGCCTATCGCGCGATGGGAATCGATCGTGCGCGAGTTGTCACATTCCGGAGGAGGGGTGGGCTGACGGCCGTGCCGTGGCCTTCACGCCGCGAGTGCTGCGGAATACTCCTTCCATTTGGAATGTGACATATAACCGTTGGTTTTTCTGGGATGGCCGGGCCGACAGCCTGTGGGCGCAGGCGGCCGGCCCGATCGAGGCGGCGGCCGAGCTCAATCTCGACCGCATGGAGCTCGCGCGCCGGATCGCGACCGAGCCGGACCTCAGACGCGAATACGAGGCGCTGTTCGGTCCATTGCCGGTTCTCGGGCCGGCCGGGGAGTCGAACCCAGCGCCTAATGGCGGGCAGATCCTTGCTTCGGATCGCCGTCACGCCGCCACGCGGATCCTCGTGAATGTCGCGAAGGCAATTGCAGCCTTCGAGGAAACACTCACCAGTCGCGACGCGACGTTCGATCGATTCGTCGAATCGCTTCGCGCGGGGGACGCGAGCGGATCGAACGCGCTCCCGGAGGCCGCGTTACGCGGGCTCAAGATATTCGTCGGCCGCGGGCAATGCGTTCAGTGTCACGCCGGTCCGAATTTTTCCGACGGCGAGTTTCACAACATGCTGGCGCTCTCCGGGGAAGGCGACCCGGAGGACCCGGGCCGCTATCGCGGCCTCGAATTGCTCGACGCCAGCGAGCTCCGCGCCGACGGGCGATTCGCGTCAGCGGTGGATGCCAATCTTATCGCCAAACTCAAGTCGGCGGTCCGAGGCGAGCGCACACGGGGGCAGTTCAAGACGCCATCTCTGCGCAATGTCACTGAGCGGACGGCATTCTTGCATCATGGCCGGATCGCGTCGTTGCAAACCGCGGTCGCCCGTTATGCGTCCCTCCGATCCCATGCGCGGCAGGATGCGCGCGCCGATCCTCTCGTGAGTTCCATCGAAATATTCCCGCAGGACCTCGATGACTTGCTAGCGTTCCTGCAGACGCTGACGGATACGTCTCGGCTCGAAACCGTGTGGGATGATTGCGCCGATTTGTACCAGCCGCGCTGACCCAGGGTCGATCCCACCTGATCTGTCAAAAGAATTGCCCAGCTGAACCGATCGGCGAACTCTCCAGCGGTTGATCTGCGTCAAGGCACATTGGCACACATGTGATTACGTTACTTGGGCGTCGAAAAGAAAATGAGAGAGAGTGGCGTCGATCGGGTGATTGTCGGTCATTCCAATGGAGAGTGGAGTGCTCTCTATGCCTTCCGCGGTTTCTACCGACTCCGGCAATTCCGACCCGCCGGACGGGCATTCGTGCCCGCATAATGGGTTGCGCAAACTTTGCGAGTGTTCTTCGGCTCGCCTGCTCAAGGCTGGGCAACACGTGTTCCGTGCCGGCGATGCTCAGCTAGACCTGTACAAGGTGGCGACCGGAACGCTCCGACTCTACAAGAACTTGGCAGACGGCCGTCGGCAGGTGATTGGGTTCCTGTTTGCAGGCGATCTGATCGGTCTCGAGCTTCAAGCGCAGCACCTCTGCAGCGCTCAGGCAATCGGCTCCGCTAGCCTCCAATCCGTGCCGGTCGCGACTGTGCGTGCGCTGGCTTGCAAAGAACCCGGTGTGCTGTTTGAACTCTACGCAAATCTGTCGAACGAAACGACTGCCGCCCAAGATCTCGCGCTCACGATCGGCAGAGCCGATCCCGAAGAACGATTGGCTCGCTTCCTGGTCGTGCTGTCTCGTCGCAACGAGCGGCAAGGTCGGGATCCAAGTACGCTCGACTTGCCGATGCCACGAACCGATATAGCGGATCACCTCGGCCTGACCATAGAAACCGTGTCGCGGACGCTTGGCAAGCTGGCGGAACAGCGGCTCATCAAACTGTCTCGGCGGCGCTCGGTTCAAATCCTCGACATGAACGGCTTGGAACGGTTGATGGGCGGCCTGCGGAGGAGGCGACGCGGCCAGAGGACTCGATAGTGCCCGCACGTCTGCCGATTCCATCGCCCCATCGAGGGTGCCCGGCTAGGAAAAGCGCGGCTGCAGCGGACGAGCGATGTGGCC